>ENA-OUVC01002593-OUVC01002593.1-marine-metagenome-genome-assembly--contig:-NODE-2593-length-10130-cov-3.117975_pt1 | contig 10130 bp, 7 predicted proteins | sample MGYA00248622_ERZ508571 | MGnify/ENA primary metagenome ERZ508571 (study PRJEB26236, sample SAMN06267175) | marine metagenome | isolation source: Columbia River Estuary | place: USA:Columbia River Estuary... | reverse complement strand
CTTTGACCAAATGCAATAATTCCGTTTCTAAATTTTTGAAAATTTCTAAGATCAAAACGAATAGAATCCGTTAGAACATTATCTTCTATTCTATAAGTCAATCCACCTATTGAACAATAAGTCACTTCATTAAACACGGCCACATCCCTTATGCGTTGATAATAGTCATTATAAACCTCTAATCTTAGTCTAGAACTGTCAACTATTTTATCTACGTATTCATCAAACTTATAAGTATCTAGATAGTAATCGACGGAATCTTTCGTTTTTTGAAACGACCAAATCACGCTTAGACTATTTTTATCGTTTAAGTGAGAAGCACTAACAAATGTGCACTGATTACCAATATAATTTTGATAGTATAGTCTTAACCCAAATCTTTCGTTGACAGGATTAAAATTTGAAAATACTTCAAATCCTCTATCACCATTTATTACAGTCCAATCACTACCTATTTTGGGTCTATTGTCAAAAAATGGTTCTTTACTTAGTGATCGGCCACCTCCGTCAACTCTTTGTAAATCCGAGTTAAGAATATAAAATGATTTAAGACATTGAACGAAAAGAAAACTATCATAGCCCTCAAGAGCAGTTACATTTCTACTACTTAGATATATCTCTGTATTTGGAATTTTACTCCAATCCTCATAAACTACCTCCTTTATGGGTTCAGGTTTATCATTGTCTTTGCAGCCAACAAAGGATAAAAACAAGATTAAAATTACTAAACTATTTTTACTTAAAACTCCCATGAGGAACAAGTATAAGTGTTAGATCTTTTTTTATTAAAAAACAAAAGGCAAGTATCTCTACTCGCCTTTTTGCTAATCTTTACTTGGATTTAGTTGTTCGTGTCTCCACGAACACATCGCTCTAGTCCGTGTGGACACGAAATCCTTCTACGCCACCCTAAAAACAATACTTGTTTTCAGCAATGAGCAAAGCGGCTACTTTTCTACGTAATGCTATGGTATCGGTAAGTGGGTATTTTGTAAATCGCCTAATCCCCATATGCATCATCACTAGCATATCGTCTTTTGCAAACGCGCTAATTGCGTGCTTACCCGAAAGATAGCAACGTTCCATAGCATCATTCACATAACATTTAGTCATCGCAATTTGACCTGCTGTTGCCTCCTCTCCTTGTTGTTCTATCAGTTTCTCGGTACGCAAAATGGTACTTTCTGCCGTAAATACATCCAAGGCCATGTCTGCCAAGTTCATAAGTATTTCTTGTTGCTTTTCCAACTCCATCATGTACTTCTGAGCTGCTGCTCCTGCAGCCATAAGTATTGCTTTTTTGGCTTGACGAACCGCTTTTTTGTCCTCATACAGAGGACTTCCGTCTCCATCATCTCCAAAGTCTGGAATTTCCATCAATTCTTCTTGTATTTTCATGGCAGGTCCCATTAAGTCGATTTCACCTTTCATTGCTTTCTTCAGAAGTTGACCCACTGCAAGCATTCTGTTAATCTCGTTGGTTCCTTCGAAAATACGGTTGATACGTGCGTCTCGGTACATACTTGCTACAGGATATTCCTCTGAATAACCAGTCCCTCCAAAAATCTGAACTGCCTCATCAACCACGTAGTCTAGTGTTTCTGAACCTAATATTTTTAACAGTGCACACTCAATACTGTACTCTTCTGCTGCAATTAACTTCCCTTCCACTTTGGTTTTTCCTTCTGCGACAAGTTCTGCTATTTTATCGGTTATTAATCCCGAAACTCTGTACGTTGCGCTATCTGTAGCATACGTTTTTATAGCCATCTCTGCCAGCTTATGCTGTATAGCACCAAAACTACTTATAGCAACACCAAACTGCTTGCGTTCATTGGCATAATTGGTCGCTATATCTATGCTTTTTTTACTTCCACCCATAACCATCGCGCACAGCTTATATCTTCCTATGTTAAGCACATTGAAAGCTATCTTATGTCCTTTTCCAATTTCGCCTAGCAGATTAGATTTGGGTACACGTACATTATCCAAAAAGACTTGTCGTGTGCTACTTCCTTTAATACCAAGCTTTACTTCTTCATCTCCTAAGCTTAAACCAGGAGTTCCTTTTTCTATGATAAAAGCGGTAAACTTATCGCCATCTACCTGCGCAAAAACCGTAAAAAGATCTGCAAATCCCGCATTCGTGATCCACATTTTTTGTCCATTAATAACCCACTCATCTCCATCCAATACCGCTTTAGATTTAGCCGCTAAAGCGTCACTGCCACTGTCTGGTTCCGTAAGACAATAAGATGCTTTAATCGTTCCATCGCCTAGTCCTGGAAGGTATTTTTTCTTCTGTTCCTCGGTACCGTAATATAAGATGGGAAGTGTACCTATGCCCATGTGTGCTGCCAGAGCCACACTAAAACTTTGTGTTTTACCTAGCTCCTCGCTGAGTACCGACTCCGTATTGAAGTCTACTGACATACCCCCAAATTCTTCGGGTAAAGCTGCACTTAAAATACCAAGTTCTGCTATTTTATGCATTAACTCTGGCACCAAGTCTGGATTTTCCAATTGCTTATCAATTTTTTCACGTAGGGGAGTAACTTCTTTTTCCAAAAAATCTCGTGTCATATCACGAAACATTTTTTGTTCTTCATTTACTTGCTCGGGTATGAATGTGCTTTGGGCAGTTTGCTCTTTGATAAGGAATTCACCTCCTTTTAGGTTGTTATTTCTTTCTGTTGACATAGGATTTATGATATGGGATTTAAGACTCAGGATTATTTGTCGAGTGTGTTTATTAATTTAAAAATTGCATTATCGATACGTATCAGTTTTTCAATTATCACATCAACTGATTCTTGGTTTGTTATTTCTAGTTTTGCAGCAACGGATAGAAGTGTGATTACCTCGGCAACGCTCCCTTTAGATATATATAAAAAACGAATAAAATCAGGGTTTGTTCCACGAGCAGATCCTTCGGCAATATTGGATGGAATAGACACTCCCGCACGTTGAATCTGAGAAATGATGCCATACTTTTCTTCTTTGGGATACTTCGCTGCTTCTTTGTATATTTCAACAACCAAGTCAATCGCTTCTTCCCAAACTTTTAATTTCCTGAAATTATGATTCGTTCTACTCATTATTTTTTCATTGAATTATGATTTTAGATAATTAACATAGGTTAAAACACTCCTATATCATACATCTTAAATCCACTAAAGCCTTTCATAAATCGCTGCTATTCCTTGTCCTCCGCCAATACACGCTGTTACCATGCCATATTTTTGGTTTCTAAGTTTCATTTCTTCGAGTATTTGTACGGTGAGTTTTGCTCCGGTACAGCCCAATGGATGTCCTAAACTAATTGCTCCACCGTTTACATTTACGATGTCTGGGTTAAGATCTAAACCACGCATAACAGCCAAACTTTGTGAAGCAAATGCCTCATTCAATTCTATTTGATCAATATCATTTAGTGAAAGACCGGCTTTGGACAACGCTTTGGGAATAGCCTCCATAGGACCAATTCCCATGTATCGTGGGTTTACACCAACAGATACTTGACTCACCAACCTAGCTCTAGGCTCTAAGCCTAAATCCTTAACCATTTTCTCACTCATTACCAGCACAAAACTGGCACCGTCACTGGTTTGAGAACTATTGCCGGCAGTTACCGTTCCGTTATTTTTAAAGGCGGGTTTTAACCTTGCCAAAGCCTCTAGCGTGGTATCAGCTCTCGGACCCTCGTCGGTATCTACTATGTAGCTAGAGGTAACACGCTTATTTGTTGCCGGATCGAAATCTACTTGCTCTACTTCAAAAGGTACTATTTGATTTTTAAATTTACCTTCGGCGAGTGCTTTTAAGGCTTTTTGGTGAGAACCCAGTGCAAATGCATCCTGATCTTCGCGGCTGATAGTATACTTAACTGCAACCTCTTCTGCAGTAAGCCCCATTCCTAAGAAATAATCACCATGATCTTTAGCAATATTGTAATTAGGCACTGTTTTATAACCTACTGTGGGCACTAGACTCATACTTTCTGTTCCACCAGCTATAATACAATCGGCGAGTCCTGCTTTAATTTTTGCTACGGCCATTGCAATGGTTTCTATACCGCTACCGCAATATCTATTAACCGAAACACCTGGAACCTCCATGGGTAGTTTACTTCGCACCCCAATCCAGCGGCCCATTTGTAAACCTTGCTCTGCTTCGGGTACTGCATTCCCTACAATTATATCTTCAACTACACTCGGATCAAATCCGGGAGTATGGTCAATTAAATGGTTAATTACAGCTGCTCCCAAATCAACTGGGCTGGTAAATCTAAATCCACCTCTTCCTGCTTTCCCGACTGCTGTTCTATATCCGTTTATGATGTATGCTTCTGCCATTTTTTTTATTTTATGAATGATTTAGGATGTATGATATAAGATTTATGACTTCTCTTTTTTCAGCTTTATGTAGGTTTATCTTATTCATTTTTCTGTCTTATATCTTATATCCTAGGTCTTATATCAGTTTCTAAGTGGTTTTCCCGTTTTTAATATATGCTGTATTCTTTCCAATGTTTTTCGTTCGCCCAGTAAGCTTAAAAAGGCTTCTCTTTCTAGGTTTAATAGGTATTGCTCGGTCACTTTGGTAGCCTGAGTTAAATCTCCTCCGGCAATAACATAGGCTAATTTTTTACCTATGAGCATGTCGTGCTGACTAGCATAACCGCTAATTCCAAAGGCTTCTACACCAGAATATAATGCTCCAAGTGCCGTTCTGCCTAGCACCAAAATATCATCTCGTTGTGGTTTTTGAACGTATCCATCGTGGTGCAGTTCAAGTACCTTTCTTTTGGCTTCCGTAATAACACGACCGCCATTTACAACCACTTCATCCTTATCGTGATGCATCACCCCGATTTCAAAAGCCTCGTGTCCTGAGGTAGCCACTTTTGCAGTTGCAATAGTTTGAAAACGCTCAATTAAGGTAGGTAACTGTGGGTCACCTGCATAGAAACTGTCGCTTGTCCGGACCACAAATTCTTTCGTTCCTCCACCGCCAGGTATAAGTCCTGCACCAGCTTCCACTAATCCAATATAGGTTTCAGCTGCAGCAATCGCTGAATCGGCGTGTAATGTCATTTCACAACCTCCGCCCAGGGTTAATCCGTGAGGAGCAACAACCACAGGAATACTGCTGTATCTTAGGCGCATAACGGTGTTTTGAAAATATTTAATAGCCATGTTTAGCTCATCAAACTCCTGCTCTATGGCCAACATAAGCATCATCGCTAAGTTAGCTCCAGCTGAGAAGTTGGGTGCATCATTGCCAATAACCAAACCTTTCCATCCTTGTGTTTCTGCAATGTCAATGGACTTATTAATAGCTGCTAGCGTGCCGCTTCCTATGGCATTCATTTTTGAATGAAACTCTAAACATAAAACACCATCACCTATGTCGTGCAAGGTCGCCTCTTTGTTGGTATATACAGGCTCAGGCGTTCTGAAGTTATCTAGTACAATAAACGCTTCAGTACCTGGAATTACTTCATATTCTGCTTTGAGAATATTATAGTATTTGCGTTTACCATATTCTGATTTGTAAAACGTAGTGTTCCCTTTTGCTTTGAAATCTAAAATCCATTGTGGAACAACATATCCAGCCTTTTCTATGTTGGCTAATACTTTATCAAAGCCAATTAAATCCCAAGTCTCAAATGGTCCCACTTCCCAACCAAATCCAGCACGAAGTGCATCATCTATTTGATACAAATCATCTGCTATTTCCGGAATACGATTAGCCGAATAAGCGGCAATAGCTGTAATTATATCGTGATAAAAATCAGCAGCAGGATCACCGCCGCTGTATAATATTCCTAGTTTACTGCTTAGCCTGTTGGCTCCTCTTGCTTTCCCTATACTGTCAAATCGAGGCTTGTCTTGAGCACTGTATTCTAGCGTCGTTAGATTAAGTGATTCGATTACGGTATTACCATCCGCATCTTTCCCTTTCTTATAAAACCCTTGGCCTGTTTTGTCTCCAAGCCAATTATTCTCCAACATTTTTTCTAAAAACGAAGGAATGGTAAACCATTCTTTCATTTCGTCAGCAGGACAGTTTTGTCCTACACCGTTTGCTACCTTAACCAAGGTGTCCAAGCCAACCAGATCAGATGTTCTAAACGTTGCAGACTTGGGTCTACCTGAAACAGGACCTGTAACACTGTCAATCGCTTCGATGCTTAGACCATGTTTAACCATCATTTTAAAGATTGCCATGATACTAAAAACCCCAATTCTATTGGCGATAAATGCCGGTGTGTCCTTTGCCTTTACCGTTGTTTTACCTAGAAAAAGATCACCGTAATGCAAGAAGAAGTCTACTACCTCAGGCTTGGTTTTGGACGAAGGGATAATTTCTAGAAGCTTAAGATAACGAGGCGGATTAAAAAAGTGTGTACCACAGAAATGTGCCGCAAAATCTTCGCTTCTACCAGCCAACATCATTTCTATAGGTATACCTGACGTGTTGGAAGTAATTAAGGTACCTGGTTTACGGTATTCCTCTACTTTATTAAAGAGATCTATTTTAAGATCCAATCTTTCGATAATTACCTCTATCACCCAGTCACAGTCTGTTATCTTATGCAGGTCATCATCCAAGTTTCCAGTTTTTATTCGCTTTGCAAAATCCTTACTGTAAATGGGACTTGGGTTACTTTTCAGTGACGATAATAATGCAGCTTGTGCTACTTTAGCATCTATACCGGCTTCACTTTCTTTTGAATGGGGAAAGTTTTTAAGGTCGAGTAGGAGCACATCCAAACCAATATTAGCAAAGTGGCACGCTATACGGCTACCCATAACTCCTGAGCCTAATACGGCTATTTTTCTTATTTTCCTCGTATCCATTATTTGTATACTTTTTGTCTTTCTAATTCTTTGTATTCCTTTAGCAATCGTTCATTGGTTCGGTGAAGATAGTTTACATCATCCAATAATTTCATCATCAAAACAGACCCTTCTATTTCTGCCACAATAAATTCAGCTTTTTCTTTAGCATCTGCCTCATCCAATACAAATGAATACAAGTATTTCATTGTGTTTATCCATTCTTGAAAGAAGCTTTTAATAACCTGCGTAAAGGCAGGAACGCTGTTTTTGGTTTCTAAACCAATATTAACCAAGAAATCTCCACCCTCTTCAAAAACAAATATCTCTTCTGCGCGCAGAGCCAATTCTTTTAGCCTCTGGTAAGGTTGGAGTGTTTCATCAAACGCTTTGTTAAATACCCTAGAAACATAATGGTCTCTAAGCGCCGTTAATACTTCAAGCATAAGTGATTCTTTGCTTTCTATGTAATGGTACATACTGCCCTTTAGCAGACCATTTGCTTTAGCGAGATCATTCATAGACGTGCCATTGTACCCCATCGTTTTAAATACAGATAGAGAATTCCGGAGTAACGTTTTACGATCTAACTTTGGTTTTGCCATTATTTTATGTTCCAAACATAGAACTAACTTGTTAAATTACCAAACGATTGGTAGATTAATTTATTCTTACCGAAACCTTCGTTGTGAATAATTACATAAATTATACATTCTCGAGTTAAACGGCTACACCTACTACTTTTAAGAAAAGCTATGTAATAATCCTCTTTACATACCCGTTACACTCTCAACCGAAAAAGCTTAACGTTATGAAAAAAATCACTGTATTAATTCTAACTAGCTTGACCATAAAATCATTTTCCCAATTACCACCGTATGAGTTACCGCCTTACCAGCGCGCCATACCCAACGAAGGAGTCCCAATTGCCCACCGCTACTTGGGCGAATCGCGGGTTCCGTATTCTCAAAGAATTCATCGAGTCATCGACTCCCGAATGAAGCAAAACAAGGATATCACTTGGCCAAGAAATCCACTCAACCAAATTATTTGGCACGCCGTTACAACTGGCTATTCCGACTTGCCGCGACCTAAGGCTTATGCAAATGACTCGCTGGTAACTATTATCAACGAAACCCTTATTCGAGAAAAAGTAGAAAAAGAAATTTGGGTAGATGTCCAAAACCCAGCAAATCCATTGGATCCTAATGACTTAATCCGGATACCCCTAAAAGAACCTTTTGATGTTTCAACGATTAAAAAATTTAGAATCATGGAAGATTGGATATTTGATGCACAACATAGCGACTTCAGACCGACTATTATAGCTATAGCGCCCTTGTACACTATGTTAAGTGAAACAGGATTAGAACTTGGTGAAGCTGCATTGTTTTGGGTAAAAATGGACGATTTGAGACCCATACTTGCTCAGCAAGAAGTATTTAACAGACGCAATGACGCCTCTCGACTTAGCTATGACCAATGGTTTGAAACCAGAAACTTTGCGAGTCATATTGTAAAGCGGAGTAACGTTTATGATGCAGACATAAATCAACTTGAAGAGTATAGAGATAACGGCGAAGCAGCTTTGCTCGAAAGTGATGAAATTAGAAACGATTTGTACGTACTTGAACATGATTTGTGGGAGTATTAATTAAGAGTCCGATGGTTTAAATAATTAAGTCCTAATGGTTACTTTTGCCGTGTTAAAAAATCGACAAAACACTTATGGCATATTTCTTCACTTCAGAGTCCGTTTCAGAAGGACATCCAGATAAAGTAGCAGACCAAATATCTGATGCGCTTATAGATCACTTTTTAGCATTTGATCCCAGCAGTAAAGTAGCGTGCGAAACTTTAGTAACTACAGGTCAAGTAGTATTAGCTGGAGAAGTGAAATCGAATACGTATTTAGATGTTCAAAAAATAGCACGCGAAACCATCAATAAAATTGGTTATACCAAAAGTGAGTATATGTTTGATGGCAACTCTTGTGGTGTATTTAGTGCCATACACGAGCAGTCGCCAGACATTAATCAAGGTGTAGAGCGTAAAAACCCGGAAGAACAGGGAGCTGGAGATCAAGGAATGATGTTTGGGTATGCAACCAACGAAACGGAGAGCTTTATGCCACTTCCGCTTGAGCTTAGCCATATCTTACTGAAAGAACTCGCAGAGCTTAGACGCGAAAACAATGAAATCAAATACTTAAGACCAGATAGTAAGTCTCAAGTAACCATAAAGTACGACGATAATAATAAACCAATAGCTATTGACTCTATTGTTATCTCAACGCAACACGACGATTTTGACTCAGAAGAAGTAATGCTTGCTAAAATTAAAGCCGACGTTATTTCTATATTAATCCCAAGAGTAAAAGCTTTATTACCAGCTGAAACCCAATCACTTTTTACCAATGAGATTACGTATCACGTTAATCCAACTGGCATATTTGTTATAGGTGGACCACATGGCGACACAGGATTAACCGGACGTAAAATTATAGTTGACACGTATGGCGGAAAAGGTGCACATGGTGGAGGCGCATTCTCTGGTAAAGATCCGAGCAAAGTAGATAGAAGCGCAGCTTATGCGACGAGACATATTGCCAAAAACTTAGTAGCTGCAGGAGTTGCAGAAGAATTCGCAGGAGTTGCAGAAGCAGGCGCTGCAGAAGAAGGAGTTGTAGCTGCAGAAGAAGGCGTTACAGCGGTTGCAGAAGAAGCGCGAGTAGCATCAGAACCTTTTGACCCTGTTGTGCCACCGGAAGTACCGGATTTTGAAGAAGATTTAGGCCCCGGAAAAGCAGTTAAAATTTCTTCGGGTGAATTAGGTCCGCTTGAAGCTTTATTACCGGAAGCAACAGATTGTTTTGGACCTGAAAATGATGTGGAATCTTCTGATTGGTCGCTGGTTTGTTGCATTCCGCCAGCAGGTTGTGTTACGTCTGTTGCAGAAGAACCAGTTTCAGTCGATGATTTTTCTGCTGCTCTTGACTCTGGAGTTCCTACAATATTGCGTAGGCCGTCATTAAAAACTCCAGCTATTCCTGATGCAAAATCATAAACACCTTTTGCAAAGTTTACAATAGCATTAAAAGTTTCTTTTACCGGATCGAGTTGAGATATAAAAAGAGCTCCAGCTGCAACAGCTGCACCTAATAATATACCATTCGATTCTTTATTTGCTTTTTCTACTTCAGCATCGACTTTTTCTTGTTCTAAATTAGGAGTAGCATCTGTTTGCGATGCACCTTGTTCTATCGATTGTTCTTTTGTAGAAACA
>ENA-OUVC01002592-OUVC01002592.1-marine-metagenome-genome-assembly--contig:-NODE-2592-length-10136-cov-2.273486_pt1 | contig 10136 bp, 7 predicted proteins | sample MGYA00248622_ERZ508571 | MGnify/ENA primary metagenome ERZ508571 (study PRJEB26236, sample SAMN06267175) | marine metagenome | isolation source: Columbia River Estuary | place: USA:Columbia River Estuary... | reverse complement strand
AACTCTTGGTAGGACGTCAATTGCTCGAATGGACGAGGACCCACTAAAGCCTCTAAATCGCTTTGGAACAAGACCTCTTTCTGCAATAATTGCTCGGCTAAAATCGTCAACTTATCTTGTTTCGATTTCAACAACTTCTTCGTGCGATCATACGCTTCTTTGATGATTTTGCGAACTTCCTCATCAATTTCGCGTGCTGTCGTTTCTGAATATGGCTTGTTAAATTGATATTCTGATCCTTTGGAATCGTAATAAGAAATATTGCCTAACTTCTCATTCATACCATAAATGGTCACCATGGAATAGGCTAATTTCGTAATTCGTTCCAAATCATTTTGAGCTCCTGTCGATATTTTACCAAATACGATTTCCTCAGCGGCGCGACCTCCTAAAGTCACACACATCTCATCCATCAATTGCTCTGTACGGTATAAAAATTGCTCTTTAGGTAAATATTGGGCATAACCCAATGCCGCTATTCCACGAGGTACAATCGACACCTTAACCAATGGATTTGCATGTTCTAAGAACCAACCCGCAATCGCATGACCTGCTTCATGATAGGCAACAATTTTCTTTTCTAATGGATTGATAATCTTATTCTTCTTCTCCAAACCACCAATTACGCGGTCCATTGCTTCTTGAAAATCATCCATATCGACAGCAGTTTTACTACGTCTAGCGGCAATTAAAGCAGCCTCATTGCATACATTGGCGATATCAGCACCGGAAAATCCCGGAGTTTGTGATGCGAGCACATGTACATCAATTGCTGAATCCAATGACAATGGAGTTCTGCAAGACACCGACAAGAAAACAGTTCCGGAAACAAAAAATGATTTTGAATTCCCCCTTACACCCTACCATACCATTGATTATTTTGCCTCCCAGGGCATCAAAATCAACATGGAAAGCGACAAAGATGAGCTTTCTATGAAGGTAAAAAGTTTCACAGCCTGGCTAAAAACCATGAAAAGGCTTCAACCTGGCTCAGAAACGGTTACCATTAAGGATATTCAATCCATCCTTGACACACATCACGAAAAAGAAAATCAATCAGAGGCTGTATTAACAGAAGCCATGGCCGAAGTTTACCTTAAACAAGGACTCAGGGAAAAGGCCATTGAGGTTTATGACAAATTAAGTTTGCAAAATCCTCTTAATAGCCATATTTTTGCAGACAAAATTTCAAAGATCAAAGAAAACAAGATATGACAACAATTTTTATCATCTTAATCATATTGGTTTCAGTGCTTTTGGCGGGTATTGTGTTGATACAGAATCCCAAAGGTGGAGGACTTGCCGGTAATATTGCAGGATTCAGCAACCAATTCATGGGTGTAAAGCAAACAACTGATGTATTAGAGAAGGGAACCTGGGTACTTTCAAGTATTTTGGTTATTCTTTGCCTGGTTTCTGCCTTGGTAATCAACTCAGGCAAAACGGGTGGATCTGATACGTTGAAGAGTATCCCAACCACTACTGGAAATACAGCCCCTCAACAGGCCCCAGTCCCAATGCCACAGGCTCCAGCACCAGCTGCCCCTCAACCCAAATAAGCAGATTTTATTATAACAAAACCCTGCTTTCAGAAAGCGGGGTTTTTCTATATATTGAGGTATGGTACAAAAAAAAACAAGGAAAAAAACGGTCAAAAAGCGATCCAACATAACCTCTATTGTTTTACTCACGGTTCTTGCCTTTGTTTCTTCAGCTTTCTTTTATGTGCTTTTTCTCAGGCCTGCAACCAATTTTAATGCTGAGCAGGCCACTATATACATTCCAACCAACAAGGCTGAAAAGCGTTTTGTGAAAGAGCTCGTTCGAAAACACCTCAAGCCTGTAGGAGTTACTACATTTCTGGCATTGTCTGATTGGACTGGATACTGGAAAGCAATCAAGCCAGGTAAATATGTAATTGAAAAAAATGCAAGCATTTTCACCATTTTCAGAAATTTAAAGGGAGGAAGACAAATACCAGTGGAACTTACCATCAATAAGTTCAGGACAAAAAAAGAGCTTGCCAAGTATATTGGAGGCAAACTGGAATGCACTGAAGCTGACATTTACCGGTTCATCTCCAACAATGACTCCATTCGGGCATTTGGTGTAAAGCAGGAAACCTTGATGACCCTTATCATTCCCAATACCTATGAAATTTATTGGAACAGCAGCCCCAATGAGTTTATGAAGAGGATGAGCAAGGAGTCAAATGCCTTTTGGACTGACAGCCGAATTGACAATGCAATATTGCTTGGCCTGTCCAAAGAAGAAGTGATCACCATAGCCTCCATTGTTGAAGAAGAGACCAATAACATTGAAGAAAAACCAACCATTGCAAGTGTTTATATCAACAGGTTGAAACAAGGAATGCCCCTGGGAGCAGATCCAACCATCAAGTTCGCTGTTGGAGATTTTCGGATCCGAAGGGTTACATTCGGTCATATCAGTTCAACTGCTGGCTCTCCGTACAATACCTATAGAAACAAAGGCTTACCACCAGGCCCGATTTGTACTCCATCCATTGCATCAATTGATGCAGTTTTAAAAGCGGAAAAGACTGACTATTTGTATTTTTGTGCAAGAGCAGACTTCTCAGGATCACATAGTTTTGCCTCAACAGCAGAAGAACATTTTGAAAATGCCCGAAAATACCGGAAGGCTTTGGACAGTCTCAAAATACATTAATTGAACAGAATGATAAAACTTCAAAGGATCCTGATTGAAAGCAGACCCGTAAAGGGAGTGATCAATTGGTCAAAAAAACTGGTTTTACCAGGCTTTGAAGGCCTTCCTTTGTATGATGTACTTCATTTTTTCTTCAAACAAACACAACAAATAGGGCTGAATGAAAGGGCCGCCTCGGTGTCATTCAATTTCTTGATGGCCATTCCGCCACTGTTCATTTTCATTTTTACCCTCTTATCCTACATACCAGGCTCCAAAAGATTGTATGATGAGGTTCTTGTTCTTTTGCGAAGTGTAATTCCGGATGAAATAACCTATACCATGATCAAAAATGTGATGGATGACTTTTTTTCTACAGGAACAGGTACACTTTCATTCGGACTTTTCCTGGCATTGTATTTTTCCTCAAATGCCACCTTGACCATCATGAGAACTTTCAGGAAATCCATGTTGCACATTGAAGTGGAGGAACAAAATTTTATCGAAGTAAGGCTTATTGCTATCAGGCTTACGTTTATCATCGTTTTATTGATCATCGCTACCATCATGATCATGCTTACGCAAACCATCATTTTGAATTGGATTATCGAACAAATGAATATCAAAGACAGTTTTAATGATTTCATATTTGGTTCCGCCCATTTTGTAGTTACATTTTTACTGATTTTTTTGGCGACTGGCCTTATCTATCGCTATGCTCCACATGTCCAAAAAAAATGGAAGATCAGAACGCCTGGAGCCCTGCTTGCAACCGTTTTGATCATGTCTTTCACCTATTTTTTCTCATATTGGGTAAACAATATTGCTTCATATAACAAAGTTTATGGATCATTGGGAAGCATTTTGATACTGATGTTTTTGGTATTTGTCAATTCCCTTGTTCTATTGATAGGATTTGAGTTAAATGTCAGCATCAATTCGCTTAAAAGTATCGCTGAAAAAAGAAAAATAATTAACAACAAATAAAATCCAACATGCGCCATTTTTTTGTTTTCGCATTTCTTCTGATTACCCTATCTGGGTTTTCTCAAGAGACCATCAAGCTTAGCATTTCAGCAAAAAACAAACAGGGAATCAAAGTTGAAGGTATTGAGGTCAGTTTACTCAATTCTAACCAATTGGTAGTAGTAAATGAAAAGACAGGTATAGTTTTCAATAATCTTTCAAAAGGTTATTATGAACTGCTTATTACAGCAGAAGGCTATGCATCGGTTATCTGGAAAGGTCAACTGGACAGATCTCAAGAGGTTTCTATACTGATGGAATCCAATTCCATCAAGTTGGATGAAGTTGTTGTAAGCAGTGATAAAAAACAGGCGAATATTTTGAATACGCCAGGCTCAATCAGTTCCATCAATGCAAAACAGATCAGGGACATGAGAATCTGGGAAATCAGCGACTTATCCGGGTTCGCCCCCAACCTTTTTATCGCCAATTCCGGAGATAACCGCAATGTAACTGGGATAAGGGGAATGGTTACCACTTCATATGACCAATCGGTTGCCACTTACGTTGATGGTGTGGCACAATTCAATTTGGATACCTACATCCCACAATTGAATGAAATTGAAAGCATTGATATCATCCGTGGTGCTCAGGGAACATTTTACGGGAGAAATGCGATGGGTGGTGTAATCAATATTACCACGAAGAAACCTACCAATACAACGCAGGTTAATGCAGGTGTTCAAATTGGAAATTACGGTCAGAAAAGGATCAATGCTGCTGTGAATGCACCCATCATCAAGAATAAACTTTTTCTTGGTATGTCCGCACTGCATGATCGTAAAAATGGATTTTATACCAATGAATTCCTTAACATGAAATTTGACAAGCAACAACAAACGATGTTGAACTTGCAGCTTAAATATTTTTTGACCAATGGATGGAGTTTACAGGCTGACCTCAAGCAATATATTGCCAAGAATGACGGCGCCTTTCCGTTGGTCAATGACATGAAAGCGTTGTTTAAAAATCCATATACCCTTTCTCAAAACCTTACGTCCTCTATGAGAGACAACAGCAGGAACATTTCAGTTGTGGCAAAACACAAGGGAAAGAAAACAGATATAACCCTTCAGCATGCAAGACAGCGCAACTATCGTTTTTATGAGAAATCACTTGATGCGGACTTCTCCCCTGCTGACATTGTAGGCATATTCAACAATTACGGTAAAGATTTCAATACTGTGAATGTAATGACCAATGAGCTAAGGTTTAACTCAGTAAAGTCTTTACCAGAGCAGGCTTTTGAATGGAGTGCAGGTATATACCAATTCTCTCAAAAGAGTCCTACCAAACAGGCAACTGTTTTTGGTAAAGATGCTGGCTTGTTTGGTATACCGGATAAAAATTTCTCTATTATCTCCATCAACAAGGGCGAGAACAATGGGCTTGCTGCCTATGGTCACATGAGCTATACAATCAACGAAAAAGTTAGTGTTAACGGTGGCATGAGGATAGACAATGAAAACAGAAAACTGACCATTGGCAGCCAGTACGAAAAACAACCTAGACCCGCAATTCCAACAATGGCTGATACTACAGGGAAATCATCCTATGGAGCATTTTCTCCTAAACTGGGCATTCAATTCCAGCCTACCGCAGAACAGCTGATGTACCTATCCTTCAGCAGGGGATTCAGGAGTGGCGGCTTGACGTCAATATCTTCAGATCCATCTCAGGTTCCATTGTCTGCCTATAACCCTGAATTTAGCAACATGTTTGAAGCAGGCATCAAAGGAAAGGACAAGAACAACCAGTTCAGGTATGCTATAGCCTTTTTCTATAACAAAGTGATGGATATCCAAACACCTTTATTGGTGTTACCCGACGCGGTTACCATTATCCAGAATGCCGGAGAAATGAATGCTTGGGGTTTAGAGGGTGAAATGGAAGTTAAATTGGCAAAAGGATTGAGTTTACAGTATTCAGGAGGTTTGACATCAGCCAAGTATGCTGTTTTGGGAGTGGTTAGCAATGGTGTCCAAGTTGATTTGTCTGGCAACAAACAAGTCTTTACTCCATCCACCACCAATTATTTTGCAACACAATACCAAACCAGCATCGCTGCCCATGAACTGATGTTCAGGCTGGAATACAACCATACTGGTAAACAGTTCTTTGATCTTGCCAATACCATTGAGCAGAAAGCCTATGGTTTGGTCAATTTCAGGTCAAGCATCAGAACAAACCATTTCGACATCTCCGTTTGGGGCAGAAACCTGATGGGCAAAAAATACATCAACTACGCCTATGATTTTGGTGCTGCTCATCTTGGCAATCCAAGAATGATCGGCATTGGGTTGGGTTGGAGGTTATAGCCTTTCCAAGAAAGGTGTTATTCCCAAACCTGGCAACAGGGTTGGCTTCCATTGGTATTCAACAAACTCAATTCCAGCCCCAAGGTCTTCCTTCAACAACAAAGGCCCATCGGCATCCAGGAAGTCTACCATCGGTGCCAGATGCGCCAGTGCGGCTGTTCCTATATTGCTTTCATTCATGCACCCCAGCATAACTTGTAGGTTTAACAACCTGGCTTTTTTTATCATGTCTAATGCAGGAGTAATACCACTGCATTTGGTAAGTTTGATATTAATCCCTGAAAAATAATCAGCACATTTTTCAACATCCCTTTCCCCTACGCAAGACTCATCAGCAATGATGGGAATGGATGTTGCCTCTTTTAAAATCTTTGCACCTTCAAGGTCTTCTTTGGCCAGGGGCTGTTCAATCAATTCAATACTGAGTTGTTCTAAAACAGGAAGTATTTCAAGGGCCTGGTCAAAGCTCCATCCTGCATTGGCATCAACCCTGATGATGGCATGGGTATGTTGTCTGATGGCCTTGAGTTTTTCTAGATCATCTGCAGTGCCCACTTTTATTTTGTAGATCGGCGCAGGATGTGCATCAATTTTCTCAAGCATCTTTTCCAGCGAATCGATGCCTATGGTATAATCAGTTTTGGGTGTATTGGCCAGGTTCAGGTTCCACAATTCATACAAAGGCTTTCTCCTGAGCTTACCATAGATATCCCATCCTGCCATGTCAAGAGCACAAACCAGAAATGGATTGTTGGGAAACAAATGGTGTAAAAAATGCCAGAATCTTTTGGGATCAGTTAGAGAAAAGGATTCAACAAACTTTCGTTTCGCCTCAAGATCTGCTACCATTTGATCAGTGGTAATTCCATAATAGGCAATGGCAGGTGCTTCTCCATAACCAAGGATACCCCGGAAATTCAGTTCAACAATGAAAGTAGGCTGGTGTGTTTTTGTTCCTTTGGAAATGGTAAATGGATATTCAAAAGCCAGCTCTTTTTGCCAATAGCGTATTGTAAACATAGATTTTACTGCATCTTCCTTTTAAAGCCAATGAAATATCAGTGAAAACCTATCGGTTGTTCACACTGATCAAATAGTTGAGGTCTTGATTAAAGGTATCATTTTTAATCAGTTCCTCAATGGGCAAGTGCATTCTAAATCTCCAGTAATGGTTCGGATCTCCTGGGATATTGATCCGTTCTGCATACGGATCTTCCAATCGAAGAGAATCATTTGTGGCAAGCAAATCCTGCAATTGAAATACTGCCCACATGGCTGGTGAAGCCAGGTGTTGAAGTACAACGGAACGAACGATTTGACTTGTTGCAGCAGCAGGAGCTTCTCCGTGTTGCCAGAGCTGTTCATTATAGAATTCTTGGGTCTTTTTCCGGTCTTCCAGCCACCATTCACGGATCGTGCTCATGTCGTGGGTAGATGGAGTGACTACAGAAAGATAGGGTGCATTGGATGGATCAAAAAAGGAAATATTCAATTGCTTGGGCATTCTCTGTACTTCCATGCTCAGAAAACCAAGTGATGACATGACGGCAGGAACACTTTGGGGAACCATTCCCAGGTCTTCTCCACAGATGAGCATGTCTGTGCACAGTTTTAATGCTGGAAGTTTTTCAAGTGCTTCATGCTTCCAGATTTGCTCCTGGCGGTGGTAGAAATAATCATCATACAAGAAAGAAAGTTGTTGCTGGGCATGGGAGTCCAGGTACTGGAATGACAGGGTTTTTGAAGCATTGAAACGGAAGTGGAAACCATCTTTGTTTTCACCATCAGACCAGAGAACAACGTTAGCATGGAGATTGAATAAAAGTTGTTTTAATCCTTTTTTAGCAATATCCTGTTCTTCAGCGTTGAAATATTCTTCAATTTTACGTTGTGTATCAAAAATGGATTTGAACCGATAAGTAGCATCTCCGTTCGATTCTAGAAAATGTTTTACCTCAGCCTGTAAATGGCTCGCCAGTTGTCGAATTACAGCATCAGTGATATAGGGTTTGCAGAACCGATTGTTGTCAATATAGACTCCCCGCTGTTCAAATTCATTCCTTGAAACTGGAATGGCAGGAACAAACCTGCCCATGATGCCTTCAATCGCATGATCGGGTATTGACCAGATGCGAAAAAAACCAAGGATATGATCAATCCGAAAGGCATCAAAATAATTAGACATTTGCTGGAAACGTTGTCTCCACCAGGCAAAACCATCTGATTTCATGGTTTCCCAGTTGTAGGTCGGAAAACCCCAGTTCTGGCCTTTTACCGCAAAATCATCTGGAGGTGCACCTGCCTGCATGTCTAGGTTGTACAACGAAGGCTGCGTCCAGGTATCTGCCCCATTTCTGTGTACCCCTATGGCAATATCGCCTTTAAGAATAATGCCTTTGCTGTTTGCATAATCATGGGCATTTTTCAGTTGAAGGTGCAGCTGATATTGGATAAAATAATGCAATGCTATGGCATCAAAATTTTCTACGCCTGGGGCACATAGTTCATTGATGAGTGAATCATTGAATGAAGCATATTTACCCCATGTTGAGGAATCGGGAGAGCCAAATTTGTCTCGGAGAAAACCATAAGCAGCATAAGGAACCAACCATACCCTGTTTTCAAGATAGAAATTTCCATAATCAACTTCTTGAAAAACATCATTCTTCATGGATTGATAAAGGGCGGTCAAAGCATCCCACTTCAATGCCATGACGGTTTCATAGTCAACCCCTGGGGAAGCATTCAATTCATCCTTTCGAGAGAGATAAGAATTTATTTGCTTTGCATGCTTTTTTCCGGCAATGGTTTCAATCGAAGCATAAATAGGGTGAAGTGCAAACGCTGATATGGCAGCATAAGGATAGGAATCTGCCCTTGTATGTGTAGCGGTTGTATCATTGACAGGAAGGAGTTGAATCATCCTGAGGGATACCTTTTCTGCCCAATCCACCAGCAGGTTGATATCAGTGAATTCTCCAACACCCATGCTTTGGGCAGAACGTAAACTGAAAACAGGAATGGCAATACCTGCTCCTCTCCAGATCTGGTCAAAACGGGCAAATCCATCTTGAATCAAGCAGGTGAGTTGTGATTTTTGCTGAAGACTGACCTGCCTGTTGTTCCCTTTTTCATAGCCCATAAAATTACCGGAGGCATCCAGCAAACAATATTTGTATTCAAATGGAATTGGGGTATGGGCAGCATCTATATCAGCAATCCAATGGGTGCCATTGAATTGCATTGTAAGCACTTTGGAAACAGACCAATTCCCCAAAACATCCGAATTACCCATCAACCCCAATTGATAATCATTGGAAAGCATTGGAGCATCAATGGTAAAACGAGCATATCCGGCTTTAAGCGGTGAATTTTTGGCAGCTTTTCGTTGAACAGAAAATATATGTTCAAAAGGTGATGTATGAAAAACATTGGAAACAGCACCCATATCAACCCAACTGTCCAGCAATACCAGTTCAGATTGTTGCTTTTTCAGTGAAATGAACCTGTTTGTGGAACAATCCCTGGTCACCGTTCCAGTCTCATCTTCAAAAAGATACTGATAAGTTAGTTTTTTATAGGCACCGGTTTGATTTTGGCTTAAAGCAAGCTGAATATGCCAATGAGAATGATCTACATAACGCATCGGATAAATAACAGGAATTTCAGCAAGCTCGTCTCCAGGAAAATCTACCTGAATCCACAACATTTGTCCTGGTCGGGTAGAAAATCTCAGGTATATATCAATATTCATCAATCAATGTGTATAGGGAGTACAATTTAAACATTATTTTAATTAGTGTAATCAATACACATTAAAAATTATTGAGAATGAAGGGATTAAGATTTTAAGAAAATGGAATCGCTTTGTATATTTGCAATTCAAACTCAAAAAGATGACCAAGAGCCAAAAAAATGTGTATTGGATTTTATTTTTCCTCTCTATAGCACTGTGTGTTGTGGTTTATCTTTTTTTACCTTCAATGGTATCGCTGACTGTAGTTCCTTTGGTCACAACTTTTGCAAAAGCATTAGACCTCATCTAATTTTTATTGCTTTTTTAGCCTGTAGAAAAGCTATCTCAGGTTTATTTACCGCAGTCATGCTATTAACCATCCTTGTAGG
>ENA-OUVC01002591-OUVC01002591.1-marine-metagenome-genome-assembly--contig:-NODE-2591-length-10136-cov-3.583756_pt1 | contig 10136 bp, 6 predicted proteins | sample MGYA00248622_ERZ508571 | MGnify/ENA primary metagenome ERZ508571 (study PRJEB26236, sample SAMN06267175) | marine metagenome | isolation source: Columbia River Estuary | place: USA:Columbia River Estuary... | reverse complement strand
GCGTTCTCGGCCGCCTCATACCCGCTCAAATACGCCTCAGCCAACTCTTCCTCGGGGAAACGGGCCAGGAGCTCCTTGAATTCAGGGCCATGGTCAAAGAACTGCAGGTGGATCGCCTCATGGAAGAGGACGTAATCCAGGACGTATTGGGGAGCACCCTTGAGGCGATCAGAGACCCGAATCGATCGATCTATTCCGGTGCAGGAACCCCAGCGCTCGCGCATTGCCCGCCAATTCACCGATGCCGGACGGGATGAAATCTCTGGGGCAAACTCTGAAAGCAGCTCTCCGATGCGGATCTGGAGGCTCTCCTCGCTCATTGTGGCAGCGGCTTCTTGTGCGCGGATCTTTGCAACCATCTCGGGGACCATGGCTCGCTCATCCGCCTTGCTCATTCGAGCGGGAATTGAGACCACAATCCGTCCACCCTGTCGATAAGCAGAGATATTTTTCTTGCGTCGGGTCGATCTGATGACGATGATCTCGCCCTCTGAGATTCCAGGGAGGGTTTCATCCTCAAGGGTTGGTTCGAAGCGATTTAGTTGGTCATGGGAGTTCTCAAATTCAGACATTACGAACTCTCCATTTCTATTAAGCCCAACATCCAGCGGAAGCAAATTACCTATTCGACTCTGCCAGTCACAGCTGATCAAAAGTTTTCAGTGGTCATTACTGAATAAAGAAAATAGTAGGACATCTCTCAACCAAACCTTGAGAGATTTACCTCTTGCCGCCGCGAGTTCTTTTGAAAAATAACTCTCCTTTATCGAACAAAAACCGGCTTTGTCAATGCGATTGTCATTTGATAATCGGCCAAGAAACACTTACTTTACGACTACGAACTCCTCGGATAACAGTTCTACGTCAGCAAGGGGAAGGCTGACATAGAGCAAGTGACCGGGGAGTTCGCTTTTCTAGATGCAGCTGATTGTTGGGCTGTTCAATGAACACATAAGTAAAAATGTGAATATTGTGTGAGCGTAATTAACGGTTTACAGCAAGCCCGATAAATCATCAGGGATTTCAAGGCTCTTCATATAGCTCTCAGCATTCAAAAGATCATCAGCGGTAGGAAGAATTCCACTCCACACACGATCACGAGCTTCTACATCCTTAATCTCACGAACCTGCTTCCAAAAAGCTGTTGCTTCACGAGCAAGTCGTGGTGAAACCTGTAATCCCAGCATTGATGAAAATAGTTGTTGAGCTGGTGCTGATGTTGCACGACGACGACGCAATGTTTCTTGAAGCGCTGCGATATTTGGCAAGCGATCTCCAGCAGCAAGAGCAACTACTTCCTCGCTCCATCCATCAATCAACGCTAAAACTGTTTCTAACTTTGTTAATGCAGCGCGCTGAGCTGGTGATTCTTGAGGTGTGAAGATGCCGTCATTTAATGCGATTGAGAAGCTTTCAGGGTTTGAAGGATCAAAACCATTTCCTGATTCAAATGCACGCTGTGCTTGTTCTTGAATCGCATCCATATCAATATTGATTCCCTTACCGTAATCGGTAATCGCAGTGCGAATATAAGAAACTAACCAAGGATTGTGTGCAAACAATCGTGCAATCGCAGCTTCTCGCAGTGCATGGAAGATTCGAACCTCATCCATCGGAATATCAAGATCAGTTGCCCATTCCTTAATATTCTGTGGAACAAGTGTTGGATATGCGTTATCTAGCAGCGGTAAGCCCACATCATGTGCGCCAGTTACCTTGCCAGCTAATCCGCCAATCGCTTGACCCAATTGGGTTGCAATAAGTGATCCAATAAATGAATTAAGTAGTGCGGAGATCATTCCCACGGGAATCTGCATCTGTGGTTGATCGCCGACAGGAGTTTCAGCTGCTTCACCTTCACCAAATGATGCTTGGTTAAGTAAATCTCCGATTGCAGAAGACAAACCAAGAGCTAATGGTTCGACAGTTGTCTGCCAACCAGCAAGAGTTGAGTCAACCCAATCGGTGCGAGCTAACGCCACGTTGCCTGTGTTTGGTGATTGTGGGAAAAATGTGGCTTCGTTTAACCAAAGCTCTGCAATAGAAAAAGCTTGCTCAATATCTGACACATCATTTGCCCCAATAGGAGATGAACCTTGGGCGGTTGCAAACTTCTTTGCGGTATCTCGAACAATATTTTTTGGAAGCGGTTCATTTGATCCTGTGAATCCTGGGCCATTAATTCCCAACTTCGAGAACTGCTCCTGAATCTGCTGCTGCATTTGTTGCATCATGGCAGCGAAATCAACCGGCTCATTAGAGTCCTCTGAGTTTCCCGGCGTGAATCCAAATGGCGTCATAGTTCAATCCTCCCAGTGTTGGAACAAAAATGCTTGGGGATTCATTCCCGCCTTGATCACATCTCCTCATTCCACGGACACGATGCTGAACCAGTAAGGTAGGCACATGTCCAACGCATTTGCCGCTTTGATCTGGTGGGTAGTTCCCGCTGCTGGCCTCATCGGCGCGCTTGGCTACGTTGTGTGGGTTACAAAGTTTGAAGGAAAGTTCCAACAGGAAACTCAGCGTTCTGTAGGTCAGTTCCAACGTTTCCAGGATTCTCTAAGAGATTCTCAAGCTCGAGATGCAGGTGCTGGAACGATTATCGCTACAACTGCAGCAGCAGCTGGCTCTGATAACAATGATTCGCATGATGCTGGCCCTGCCGATGCGTCAGGTACAGACAGCGGATCATTTGATGGTGGCTTCGACGCCGGATCCTCTGACTAGGTCCATTAACGGCGAATACGAGACTAGACATCGCTCATGTTGAGATTTTCTAAACTCCCCCGCGTTGTCACAATTACCTTAGGACTCTTTTTCGCTTTAGCAACTATTGCTCCGCTTCCATTTGCAATTGTGTTGCCAGGTGAAGCACAAAATATTTTTAAGAATGTCATCACAATTAAAGAGCTAGAAAATTATCCAGCAACTGGTCGTATTGATCTGATGTCAATCCGCGTAACAAATCCTGATACTTGGATCTTTGGGCCTGAAATTATTTACTCGTGGATAAGTGCTGAACGAGCGGTCTATCCAAAGTCTGCAATTTATCCTCCTGGTACAAGTTCAAAAGAGGAAAGTAAACAAGCAAAAGCTGACATGGTCGGTTCACAGGACAAAGCAATAAGTGCGGCTATTAATTATCTTCAATCTCATCCTGAAATCATGGGCAAAGGTTCACAAGGCATTGCGCGAGCAAAGGCTTTGGATGGTTCAAAAATTAAGTTCAAAGTTGGTGAAACTGGCGGCCCGAGTGGTGGGCTTGTCTTTTCTATTGGTCTAGTTGAGTTATTGACCGAATCAGATTTGATGACACATCGTCATATCGCAGGAACTGGAACGATTAATGAACGCGGAGTAGTTGGTCCTATTGGTGGCATCAACGAAAAGATTTCATCTGCTCGCAAAGTAGGAGCAACAATATTTTTTGCACCGGTAGAAAATGCCGAAGAGATCGCCAATGTCCCTGCCGGGATCAAAGTAATTACAGTTGCAACTTTGGCGCAGGCGATTTCATACTTAGAAAGAACCGCGACTAAAGCAGGTTAAAGGAAAGTTCCGCTAACTTTCTTAGGGCTCGACGCAGTTCTGTAATTGAAATTCATTTCCATCTGAGATTTTGCAAATCCCTTGCAACAAAATCACTTTTTAAGCCTTTATTAAGTTTTACTGTGGTCATTTGCGCTGGCAATTAACGTGGATTGGTAGCCCTAATCGCGTTGCGATAGTTTTGCCCCATGACGAATAACCCCCAGTTTCAACGCCCTACATTTAACTTCCGAGGACGAAAGAGCCCATTAGCTCTGACTATCGGAATTCTTGTAATCATTGGAGCAGCGTTCACAGCCTTAAGCGGTTTCTACGCCGATTGGTTGTGGTTCAAGTCGGTTAACTTCACAAACACCTGGTCAACAATTCTTTTGACCAAGGCAACACTGTTTGTGATAACAGGTTTATTAACTGCAGGATTTGTTTTGCTCAATGTTGTATTGGCATACAAGCGTCGTCCGCTGTATGTACCAATGTCACTTGAGGCAGATAACTTAGAGCGTTACCGCGGACAGATTGAAAATATCCGTGGACGTGTCGTTGTTCTTGGTTCATTAGCTTTGTTCTACTTTGCAGGAACATCTGGAACGACTTTGTGGAGCACTTGGCTGTTGTTTAAGAACTCAACACCTTTCGGAGTGAAAGATCCACAGTTCAACATGGATATTTCCTTCTTCGCCTTCCGCCTACCTTTCTGGCAAACATTGATCTCATGGGCGATCTCAACAATCGTGTTGGCAATTCTTGCCTCAACTGTTGTGCACTACCTATATGGCGGAATCCGCCTGCAGGTTCGTGAAGATCGCACCACTGTTGCTGCACGAGTTCAGCTCTCAGTTCTATTTGGCTTAGTTGTGCTTCTTAAGGCTGTTGCCTACTGGTTCGACCGTTATGCGCTGGCGCTCAAGGAGAGCAAGCTAATTACAGGTCTTACCTACACAGATGTGAACGCTGTGCTGCCAGCAAAGGCAATTTTGGCTGGAATCGCACTTGTGTGTGCACTTCTATTCTTTGCAAACATTGTCCGCCGTTCATGGGTGCTTCCAGCGGCAGGAACAGCGCTACTAGTTATCTCATCTGTATTGATCGCTGGTCTATATCCAGCAGCAATCCAGACATTCCAGGTAAAGCCAAGCGAATCATCAAAGGAAGCGGCTTTCATTCAGCGCAACATCGATGCAACCCGTGCGGCATACGGCCTACAAGATGTAACCGTAAGTGATTACCAGGCAACACTTTCTACATCTGCTGGTCAGCTGACTAAGGATGCAGCAACGATTGCAAACATTCGCTTGATGGATCCCAATGTAATTGCAGCGACTTTCCGCCAATTGCAGCAGATTAAGCCTTATTACACCTTCCCAGATTCATTGGATATTGATCGCTACACAATCGATGGCGTAAAGCGCGATGTAGTAGTTGCGGTTCGTGAATTAAATATTGAAGGAAACCCTTCACGTAACTGGATTAACGATCACCTTGTATACACACACGGTTTTGGTTTTGTGGCGGCATACGGAAATACCCGTGATGCTGATGGAAAGCCATCATTTGCTGTGGGCGATCTGCCTCCAACAAAGGGTCTTGGAAAGTTTGAGCCACGTATTTACTTTGGTGAGAACGTTCCTAACTACTCAATCATTGGTGGAGTGAAGACAAAGACTCCAGTTGAGTTTGATTATCCAGATGATGCTTCAGCAAATGGCCAGAAGAACTACACATACTCAGGTACTGGTGGAGTTCCGGTTGGATCATTACTTAACAAGCTGGTGTTCGCTCTGAAATACCAAGAGCAGCGCATTCTTCTTTCCTCATTGATCAATAAGGATTCAAAGATCCTATTCGAGCGCAATCCTCGAGATCGCGTTGCAAAGGTTGCTCCTTGGTTAACCCTTGATGGAGATTCATATCCAGCAATCGTAGATGGCCGTGTTCTATGGATTATCGATGGCTATACAACAAGTGCTGGCTACCCTTACTCAAAGCAGACCACGCTATCTAGCGCGACAACAGATGCATTGACTACAAATTCAACATCTATCGCTGCGCAAGGAAATGAAAACATCAACTACATCCGTAACTCTGTTAAGGCAACGGTTGATGCATATAGCGGTCAAGTGACTCTGTACCAGTGGGATGAGAAGGATCCAGTCTTGAAGACTTGGAGCAAGGCCTTCCCTGGAACGATCCAGCCAAAGAAGCAGATCTCAAAGGATCTTCTAGAGCACATCCGTTACCCAGAGGATATGTTCCGCGTACAGCGTGAAATCTTGAGTTCGTACCATGTGACAACCGCTGCAGCATTTTATGGCGGACAGGACTTCTGGCGCGTACCTCGTGACCCATCAACATTTGGTGCAAACGCAGGAGCACAACCTCCTTACTACTTAACACTTCAAATGCCTGGTGAATCAAAGCCAGAGTTTGCATTGACTACTCCATTTGTTCCACGTGGTGGTCGTGAAAACCTTTCAGCATTTGCAGTTGTTAACTCAGACTCAGGTGCAAACTACGGAAAGATTTCTGTTCTGCAATTGCCTCGAAGCACTAACGTTGCAGGTCCTTCACAGGTTGCATCTAACTTCGAAGCAAAACCTGAAGTTGCAAACTCATTGTCATTGCTGCGCCAAGGTGGATCAGATGTTGTGCTTGGAAACTTGCTCACACTTCCTGTTGGTGGCGGATTGCTGTATGTACAACCTGTGTACGTACGTGCAACAGCAAACAGTGCGGCATATCCATTGCTACAAAAGGTGCTCGTTTCATTCGGTGATCAAATCGGATATGACGACACACTTAAGGGAGCACTTGATCAGGTATTCGGTGGAAACTCCGGAACTGCAGCTGGTGGACAATCAACAAATGGTTCAACAGGTGTAACAACTAATTCATCTCTTGCTAACTCACTTGCAAGTGCAAAGAAGGCGTATGCAGATGGATTAGCTGCTCTTGCAAAGGGAGACTTTGCAGCCTATGACAAGGCACAGAAGCGATTGAAATCTGCACTTGATGCAGCGATCAATGCGCAAACAAAGAAGTAGCAACCAATATCAATAAGTAAATCTTTATACTTTTTGTGTAGATCTACTTATTAATAGCTTCAGATAAAGGCCAGATTCATGCGGGCAATCGCAAGGATTTGGTCTTTATCTATTGGTGCGCATAAGATTGCATCACCGACGCGGGGTGGAGCAGCTCGGTAGCTCGCTGGGCTCATAACCCAGAGGTCGTAGGTTCAAATCCTGCCCCCGCTACTAGTTACAACAGCACAAAAGGGTCCTCCTAGAGGGCCCTTTTTGCTTTACTTAATACGCAGTGAGTTAGTAACAACGAGGACGCTGCTCGCCGCCATGGCGGCAGCTGCATACAACGGCGACAACAACCCTGCCGCTGCAATTGGAATACCAATGACGTTATATACCAACGCCCATCCCATGTTCAGGCGAATAATCTTTAACGTCTTCTTTGAGAGCTTCAACGCAGAGATAACAGATCCAAGACCGGTATTCATCAAAGTGATGTCGGCGCTGTTAATCGCAGTATCTGTTCCGGTGCCCATGGCCATTGAAAGATCTGCAGCAGTAAGTGCGGCTGCATCATTGATTCCATCACCAATCATCAAAACGGTGTGACCTTCACTCTTCATGCGTTCCACAATTTCAAGTTTTGTTTCAGGCATTGCATGAGAAACAACATGTGCTGCATCAATACCAACTGTTGTCGCAACAGATGCTGCAACCTCACTGCTATCGCCTGTAACTAGCCACGGTGTAATTCCCATGTTGCGGAGCTCTGAAACTGTTTGGGCTGCATCGCCCTTAAGTTGATCTCCAACAGTAAAGACAGCAACGGCAACGCCATCCCAAGCCATAACAGCAACTGTTAATCCTGCTACTTGTCCGCGTTCAACTGCGGATTTAATCTCTGCGTGAAACTCAGTTGAGCTATGAGCAACGGCTGCAGGTGATCCAATAAGAACAACTGGAGATAGCGCACCGATTGATACGCGACCTGCTGCACCTGAACCAGGAGTTACTGCAAAATCTGTGACCGCAAAGGTTGGACGTGCATTTGCGCCGCCAACGGTAGATACGCCAGATAATTGTGAGCTTGCATTTGCCAGTGCATGGCGAGTAATCGCTTGAGCAACTGGGTGATTATTCAGCGCTTCGATAGCTTGAGCAGATGCCAGAATATTTGCAGGTGTAACTACATCTGCGAATGAACGACCAAGAACTGCTGCTGCAGCGGTAGAAATCGTTGCATCCTGCACATTCATAACGCCTTCTGTCAGCGTTCCGGTCTTATCAAATACAACAACATCAACGTTGCGTGCGACCTCAAGAACTCGAGGTTCGCGGAGAACAATTCCGCGTGATGCGCCACGTCCTGAAGCCACCAAAAGGGCAACAGGTGTTGCTAATCCAAGTGCGCATGGGCAAGCGATAACCAGCACTGTGATCGCAATAGATACAGATTTAGTAAGAGTTGAACCGGTGAAGTACCAACCAGCAAAGGTTCCAATCGCAAGCACGGTAACAATCGGCACGAAGACAGCGCTAATGCGATCTGCAAGTCGTTGAATTGGTGCCTTTGTTCCTTGAGCGCTGATCACCATTGCGGTAATTCGAGCAAGCTCGGTATCGCTACCGACGCGGGTAGCGCGAACAATTAAGCGGCCGTTGTGGTTTACCGATGCACCAATAACCATAGATCCTGGACGAACATCAACCGGCTTTGTTTCGCCTGTAAGCATTGAATTATCAACTGCGCTTTCGCCCTTAACTACGATTCCATCAGTTGCAATGCGATCTCCTGGACGAACTTCAAACTCATCGCCAATTTGTAGTTGTTCAATTGGAACAATTAGCGGGAATCCCCCACGAACAATTGTTACCTCTTTTGCACCAAGTGCTAATAAAGATGTAAGTGCGCTACTTGCCTTTGCCTTTGCGCGGGTTTCTAAATAGCGACCAAGGATTACAAAGAAGATAACTCCTGCAGCAACTTCGGTGTACACATCGCCGGCACCAGTTGAGTTGGCATAAATTGACCAACCGAAAGCTGAAAGTGATCCCATTGAAATTAAGTTATCCATTGTTGGATGCGTGATGTTTCGGATCGCTGCTTTATGAATTGGATATGCAACAAGCAAAACAACTGGAGCACTAAGGGCAATAACAACCCATGCCGTTGGTGAGTACAAAGGATGTGGCAGGCCAACAGCATCTAGCCCTTGGTGAACCCACATATCGATCTGGTGATGCCAGCTCATAACCATTGAAATGGCAACGGCAGGAACTGCAAAGATAAATGCAAAGAACAATGCCCGTGCTGATTTCTTACTGTGCAGAGTTACTGATTGTGCATCCACTAACAAAGTTGCTGAATACCCTGCTTTTTCAACTACTTTAATTAAATCCTTTGGGCTCATATCTGCTGGAGCCAAGATATGCGCTGTCTCTGTTGCAAAGTTGATTGTTGCGCTGACGCCTTCGACCTTATTCAAAGCCTTTTCTACAGAGTTCACACATGAAGAACAGGTCATTCCCTGTACTGACAGTGTTACTGGTTCTAGTAGCTGGCTCATTGCTGACCTCTTCGTCTCATCGTGCGCTTTGTTAGATCTAGTTAATTCTTGGTACCTAGGGATTTAATCCGTTGATCACTGCATTGTGCAGCAATCCATTTGTTGAAACTCCGCTGCCACCAAATGGTCCTGCTTGGCCTGCGGTATTTGTAAATGTTCCGCCCGCTTCGCGAACAATGATGTCCAACGCTGCCATGTCCCACACAGCAAGTGATGGTTCAACGGCAACATCTACCGCGCCTTCGGCAACCAGCATGTGTGACCAGAAATCTCCGATTCCACGTGTGCGCCAAGCGTTTGCAAGCATCTTTTGGAAAGGCTCTAGGCGATCTCCCCAACCAACAAAATCAGAGTATGAAATCGATGCATCGGTAAGTGATGAAACCTTTGATACCGAGATTCGCTTTTCATTGGGAGTCAAAGCGAGAGAGTTGAAATCGCTGTCGTTATCTGAGTACACAAAATCATCACCAGATGTATCGCCAGTTTCAAAATCACTATTTCCTGAATTGAAGCGAACCGTTGCGCCATGGCCCTTTGCTGCAGCCCAGCGACGAGCAAGTGCGGGAGCGGATGCGATTCCAACGACAACCTCTTCATTGCCAGCTGCATCGACTTCAACAAGAGCGATCAAGGTAGCCCAAGTTGGAACTCCGCGCATAAAGTTTTTAGTTCCATCAATTGGGTCGATAACCCAGTAGCGACCAGAACTTCCTTTGTCGCTTCCAAACTCTTCGCCAACTAATCCATCTGATTGGCGATGAGTTGCTAACGCCTCGCGAATAGCGGTTTCAACTGCGCGATCAGCATCGGTAACAGGAGTGTTATCTGGCTTGGTTGTAATGACCAAATCTTGAGCTTGGTAGCGATCCAAGGTAATTGCATCTGCAAGATCAGCTAGAGCATGGGCAAGGGCGAGATCATCAAGAATCTGTGCTGAACCATTAGCTGTGCTCATAATGGTGTGAGTCTATTCCACAGGAGTTACAGGTGC
>ENA-OUVC01002588-OUVC01002588.1-marine-metagenome-genome-assembly--contig:-NODE-2588-length-10144-cov-3.141154_pt1 | contig 10144 bp, 10 predicted proteins | sample MGYA00248622_ERZ508571 | MGnify/ENA primary metagenome ERZ508571 (study PRJEB26236, sample SAMN06267175) | marine metagenome | isolation source: Columbia River Estuary | place: USA:Columbia River... | reverse complement strand
TCCATCTGGTCTACGAGCGATAGCCTACGCGTGCAATGGAGCAGAACGCACAACGAGAACTTCGCTCAGCCGATCCCCACTGGACCGCCAGCGAATCGATGGCTCATGTCTTGGCAGCCCTGAAATCAGATGGGCCAGCACTGGTATTTGCCCCCTCATCGCTGACTCACGTTCCTCAAGCCATCACTCTGGTTATCCGAACGACAGGAAGTTCTGGCGCAGCAAAGGAAGTAGGGCTCAGCGCATCAGCTCTTATCTCTTCAGCACGTGCATCCAATAAAGCACTCGGGGCGCAAGCTGGTAACACATGGTCACTGCTACTTCCCCTGACACATATTGCAGGAATTAATGTTCTTATCCGCGCGCTCGAACTTGGAACACAAGTAATCGATCTGCGTGAGCATGAAGGTCCATATCCTCGTGCAGATTTCACAGCCATCGTTCCTACGCAGCTATTTAAAGCGCTCAATGGTGATGATCAACTTCTGAAGCACTTAACGGATGCGCAAGCAGTCTTAGTGGGTGGGGCAGCACTTGCTGAAGATCTACATCTGCAAGCCACGAAGGCTGGAATCAATATTGTTGTGACATATGGAATGACTGAAACCTCTGGTGGTTGTGTCTATGACGGTGTGGCACTCGATGGTGTTGAAGTAGCAATTACATCGCAAGGACGCATTGCAATTAAAGGACCAGTTCTTGCACAGACTTACCTGGGCGCCGAAGCACTCTGGGATTCACAATGTAAAGATGGTTGGTTTCTCACATCTGACATAGGGCGCATCGACAATGGCAAACTCGTTGTTGAAGGCAGAAGTGATGATGTGATTATTTCTGGTGGTGAGAATATTTCTCTGAGCGCAATTGAGAGCTCTCTCCATGCGCACTTTCCTCACACAACATTTGCTGCATTCACTGTCAAGGATGCACAGTGGGGACAATCTCTTCACGTGGCTATTGCCGGTAGCAGTGCGCCCACTGATGATGAGATTTCACAATATCTATCTGAACAATTTGGCGATTTCACTAAACCCAAGGGATATCTGCATATTCCTGAGCTTCCGCTCATAGGTATTGGTAAAGTGGATCGTAAGAAGCTCACTGAACTGTCTATGGAGGCACCACATTAATATTTGGATTCAAGGTGCTCGTCCTCGCACGCTGCCTGCCGCAATTGCCCCCGTCATCGTTGCAACAGTTCTTGCAGGTAGAGAGTGGAAGCCTGTTCAGGCACTGCTTGCACTCATTGTGAGTCTGGCTCTTCAGATTGCAGTCAATTACTCCAATGATTACTCGGATGGAATTCGTGGCACAGATGATGATCGTGTGGGTCCTGTTCGCCTGGTTGCTTCAGGTCTTGCATCAGCGCAATCTGTAAAGCGCGCAGCGCAACTCTCATTTCTCATCGCATGTATTGCCGGGCTTGTACTGGCATCCCTTTCCGCATGGTGGGTCATCCTTATCGGTATTGCATCAGTTCTTGCAGCCTGGGGTTACACCGGTGGCCATACTCCATACGGCTATCGCGGATTCGGTGAACTCTCTGTCTTTACCTTCTTTGGTGTGGTTGCAACTGTCGGCACCTATTACGTGCAGACTCTTGAGATAACAGTTGCGGCATTTGCAGCATCTATCCCCATGGGTGCACTCTCTTGCGCGCTCCTTGCGATCAATAACATTCGAGATATTCCAGGTGATGAGGTTGTTGGAAAGAAGACCCTTGCTGTGAAGCTCGGTGATAAGAATTCGCGCAGATTCTTTGTAGCGCTTTTGATTACTGCATATATCTTCCCAATATTTACCGGCCACACACTTGCTCTGCTCACCTTGGCAACTGCACCTGCCGCCTATGCAATTGCTCGCGAAGTACTTGCTGGGGCAAAAGGCACCGATCTCATTCCACTACTTGGCCGAACCGGTCAATTACAGCTGCACTTCGGGCTCACCTTCGCTCTTGCACTCTCGTTTTAGCCAGTAAGCGGAGGCAGATACAAAGGATTAGAATCTTCTTATGGTTCGCGCACTCCTCATTCTCTTGCCTCTGGCACTTACTCTCTACACATTTGTGGACTGTGCGATGCGCGATGACTCACAAATTAAGAAGATTCCTAAATGGGGCTGGTTACTAGCAATTCTCTTCTTGCAGCCTCTTGGTGGAATCGTTTATCTCTTCATCGGACGCAATCGTGGCCCTAAGGGACCAAGACCTGGAAAGAAGCGCATTCTTCCTCCCGATGACGATCCAGATTTCTTACGCAATCTTTAGCGCTCTCCGACGCTTGCCAATCAGCTCCAGAATAATGACGGAGAGGTTGAGTGAGACTGCAATAGAAGCACTCAGAAGAATCAGTGAGACATCAGCAAGCAGGGCATAAACAAACCAGAGAGCAATACTGAGTGAGCTCACACTCAGTCCGCTGATGGATACCGCCGTATCAGCACCAGCATGCAGATTCTTATAAGACTTAACAATTTGTGGTGCCTGTGCAAATATCACCAGAATCAAAATCGTAGAGACAATAGCGCTGGGTAGATTGAGAATGAGCGCTGAGAGTGCTGATGCATATACCGATAGAAGCACAATTGATTTCAGATTGTTTTTCATGATTGCCATGATCACACTGGCATTAACGAGCGCGGCTCCTATATTTGTCAGCAGCACAGAAGGTGATTTGATATCAAAACCATAAGCGCCCCAGCAGGTAGAAGTCCCGAACAGGAGTAACCACGAGATAAGGCTTACTCCGCGGCCATGACCCAGGCGTCTAACGCGCAGTGCTTGCGGAAGTCCAAAGAACATTCCGAGGCCACCTGCGATAAAACCAACTACCTCTGCAGAAATCACCTAGTCAGTGTTTCTTACAAACCTGAGTACGTATGTTTGCCGGTTCCCCACACATTGACATAGACATAGTTAAATAAGAATGTTGATCCTGCGAATATGCATAGCCATGCTGCACGACGACCGCGCCAACCCACTGTCACGCGAGCATGTAGATATGCCGCATAAGCAACCCAGGTAATAAATGCCCATGTCTCTTTTGGATCCCAACCCCAATAACGTCCCCACGCGCTCTCTGCCCAGATTGCTCCTGCAATGACTGCAAAGGTCCAGAGTGGGAATACAAATGCCACGAGGCGATAGGAGAGTTGATCAAGGACTTCAAGGGATGGAACGCGCTGTAACCACGCTGGGCGTGGACCACGTGATTCAAGACGATCGAGATAGAGATAGGCACCGGCAACTACGTTGGCAAGTAAGAAGACTCCGCCAGAAATAATCGCAGCGAATACGTGAATAACCAACCATGTTGATTTCAACGCAGGCACCAGAGGTGCGCTATCGCGATAGAGAAGTGTGATTGCAGTTCCAAGTGTCAAAAGAACAGAGATGGAAACGAAGAGTCCGAGCCAACGAAGATCATATTTACGAAGGGCTGCAAGATATGCACCAGTAAATGCCAAGGCTCCAGTAATCGAGAACTCATACATATTTCCCCATGGGACATGTCCATTTGAAATTCCACGTGCCACGATGCCTGCAAGAAGGAGGATGAAGCCAAGAATCATCATTGCAGTTGCAATGCGTGCAGTTTTCTCCGTGCGCTTGTAATCAAGAGTTTTAAGAAGAAGGTTTCCATCCGTTGAATCAGCGGCTTCGGGAGCTCTCACAGCAAAGGCTGTTTCAAATGCATGCGCAATAAAGGAAATAGTGAAAATAGCCATTGCGGAATACACGCAGTAATTTGAGATGTAGGCCCACGTTGTCTGCATTACTTCTCTCCCCTAATAGCGCTTACAAATTTCTCTATTTCAACATCAAGTCCTGGCGCACTGTTCTTAGCAAGTCCTGCAACTTCTACTCCACCAGATGTAATGCGAACCCAGATTCGACGACGACGACCGTAGAGTGAAGAAAGTAGACCAAGGATGGCAAGAATAGCGCCGATGAGCGCATAACTCTTTCCGGGATCATCGACGAACTGAAGGTTTACCCAAGGAATAACCATCTCGAGTGTGATGGAGCCCTCAGGATAGGTAAACGTTTCACCAGGTTTAACCGAACCCAATCCGACCTTCTCTAACTTGCTTGTATCAATTCTGTATACGGATTGGGGAATACCTGAATCAAGGCCTAAATCACCTTTCCAGATAGAGAAGAGAAGTTTGGGATCTAAGAGCTCAGGAAATATTGATACTGCGCCTTGGTCAGTGGTGCGCGCATTTGTGGGAACAAAGGAGGAGACAAAGCCAATCTGTGGTTCTGCATCAGGAACTTTGATTGAACCAATGGAGCGCAGATTCCCATCCTGTGGCAAGAAAGGAATCGGACCTTGCAACGCCACATTTCCTTCTGAATCTCTGACTGTCACAACAGGGCTATAACCATTTGCTTGTAAGTAGACGCGGGTATTTCCAAAGGTGAGGGGCTTATTGACCTTTATCTCTTTCTTATAGGTGCTGCCTTGATACGTGATCGTGACCCACGCTGTGTAATCTTTTGGAGCGCTAGTCACAGGATCATATTCACCCAGGAATTTATCCAGCTTAATCTCAAAGGTCGGAAGTGACTTTTCACCTGTGAGCTTTCCAAATGAGAGTGAGTCATAGGAAGTTGCCACGTTAACAAAACGCTCTCCCGTGCTGACGATTGCTTCACCGCGCATTCCAAAGAGCGAGCCGAAGCTGACTCCGACAAGAATCAAAATGAGTGAGAGGTGAAAGAGCAGGTTTCCTGTCTCACGTATGAAGCCTTTCTCGGCAGAAATTGAATTTCCCTCAATCCGCACTCTAAATCTATTTTTCTTAAACCATACCGTTGCTCTGTCTAGGGTTTCTGCTCCACCTGCAAATTCTTGGTGATGTTCAAGTCTTGAAAGATTCTTGGGAGTTACTGGCGGTTGCGCGCGCATCGCCTTGTAATGCTCAACGCTGCGGGGAAGAACGCAGCCAATGAGTGAGATGAAGAGCAAGATATAAATCGCACTAAACCAAGGAGATCCATAGACATCAAAGAGTGAGAAGCGGTCATACCACTTTGCGAGTTCTGGATTTGTAGTAAACATCTCGCGCACTGCAATCTGATTTGTAATGCGCTGAGGGATCAGCGAGCCAGGAATCGCAGCAACGCCCATCAGCATCAACAAGATGAGCGCAGTACGCATACTTGTGAGCTGGCGCCATGCATAACGAATGAGGGCAAGAAAACCTAGCTCGGGGACTTCTACTTCTTTACTCATTAGATCACCGGTGCAAAATCAGTAATCAGGGAGCGCATCTCAATCATGAGATCTGTCCAGAGACCAGTTAATTGCAGAAGACCAATAACGATAAGGAGTACTCCGCCTACCTTAGAAACTTTATTGCCACTCTTAACGAGAACTTTGCGCAGCTTCTCAGATTTATCGAGGAACACACCGGATGCGATAAATGGAAGGCCGAGGCCGATGCAGTATCCGAATGACAGGATGGCACCACGTGCTGCACTTGATTCTTGGAATGCAAGTGCTTGCACACTTGCTAGCGCTGGACCAATACATGGCGTCCAACCAACTCCGAAGAGGAATCCAAGAATCGGTGCGCCAATGAGTCCACCATTGGTTGAAATCTTTGGCTTGATCGTTGGCATCATCGGAAATGCACCGAGAAAGATGACTCCCATAAGAATTGTCAGCACACCAAGAACTCGAGTAATTATCTCTTCATTGACCGCAACGCGTGCACCAAGTGCCCCGAATAGAAGACCGTAGGAGATAAAGAGCGCGCTAAAGCCAAGAACAAAGAGCACAGAACCTAAGAAGAGTTTTCCACGGGAGCTAGAAAATCCTGCGGCAAATGCGAGATAGCCGGGCACAAGTGGAAGCACGCAGGGAGAGATAAAGGAGATGATTCCAGCAAGGACAGCAATAGGAAAAGCGGTCAGCAAGAAACCATCCATGATGTGGTTGACGACAAATTCAGTCATTCCGCTCTCACCTCTTCGATGAGTTGAGTAAGAGATGCAACTGTGACCACACCTGAAACTCGTGATGCAACCTTGCCATTGCGATCAATAATCACAGTTGTTGGGATTGCATTCGCTGGTAGTGATTTACTAAATCCGATAAGGATCGAATCATCAATCAGCGTTGGATATGGGGTTCCACGCTTTCGCGAAAAGGCCTCAGCATTAACAGGGTTATCGCGTGTAAGGATTCCAATGAATTGAACATCAGAGAATGTGCGAGAGAGTGCAGACAGCGTTGGCTCTTCTGCTCTGCATGGTGAACACCACGATGCCCAGACATTAACTACTGCAATTTTGCCTGGGGTGTAGGTGAAATTCGTTCCATCTAAGGTCATCCCTGACATTGCAGGAGCTGCGATTCGGTTGCCCTCTTTCATCTTTGTGATTGCACCACTTCCAGCAATAAAACTCTCTTCTGCCTTTGAAGCACCACCATTGCTGCATCCAGATAGAAGTAGTACTGATGCGAGTGCGATGGCGAGTTTTTTCATATTACTTCGGTGGAAGAAGATGCTTTGCAGGTTCGGAATATGAAGTGCCAGAAATCATTCCTTCATCATCAAAGTGAACGCTTGTTACAGATGCCAATGTGCATTCACGCTTTCGTGGGTCATGCAACATGCTTCGGCCTTCAATGGCACTTCGCAGAATCCAGATGGGTAGTTGGTGTGAAACAACTATTGCATCCTTACCTTTCGCTGCCTTGTTGGCATCAAAGATTGCAGCAAGCATGCGAGAGATTTGCTCTTCATATGGTTCTCCCCATGATGGCTTCCACGGGTTATAGAGATGACGCCATGAAGATGGATGCTTGAGAACTCCACTACCTAACTCAAATGATTTTCCTTCAAAGATATTTGCAGCTTCAATCAGCCGATCATCAGTCTTGATTTCAAGTGAATGTGCGCGAGATATGGGCGCTGCTGTCTCTTGTGCTCGCTGTAGTGGTGAAACGTGAAGAGCTCCGAGATCAATGGACTTAGACCATTCACCAATTGTTTGCGCCATCTCTTGTCCGCGCTGTGACAGTCTCCATCCAGGCTGACGTCCATAGAGAATCTTGTTGGGATTCTCTACTTCGCCATGGCGAATGACGTGGACTGTTGAACTCATGGAGTAAGCATAAAGCGTCGAAAAACGGCTTCAATCGCTAAGGTAGTGACATGGCACTCACCTCGAAACGAGCAGCCTTCTTCGATGTAGATAACACCCTTGTTCGAGGGTCCACGCTCTACTTCCTTGGAAGAGGCATGTATCAGCGTGGGTTCTTCACCAATGCTGATATCTCTCGCTTTGTTGTCGCCAATATTCGATTTCGTATGACGGGCACCGAGAAGAAGGAAGTCATCGAGAAATTCCAAAATGCAGCTACAGATTTTATTGGTGGCCATGCAGTGGATGACATCAAAAAGATTGGTGAAGAAATTTATGATGAATTCGTTTCGCCTAAACTCTGGCAAGGAACATTTGAAATTGCGAAGTCACACCTAGATAAAGGTGAAGAAGTCTGGCTAGTAACAGCTGCTCCTCAAGATATGGCAAACATTATTGCTCAGCGATTAGGTCTCACAGGCGCACTTGGCAGTAAGGCGCGTATTGAAAATGGAATCTATACCGGCACGCTCGATGGCAAGCTCTTGCACGGAGCTGAGAAAGCGATTGCAATTCAAGGTTTGGCTAAGGAACATGGTTTTGATCTTGAGGATTGTTATTCATACTCCGATAGCCACAATGACATTCCACTGCTGCAAGCAGTGGGGCATCCTTGTGCAATTAATCCAGATGCAGTCTTGCGCATTCGCGCACTTGCTGAAGGATGGCCTATCCATGATTTCCGTCGCGCACGTTTTCTCAATCGATTGCTCGGCCCTGCAGTAAGTCGACTTGCTGCACTTGCAACCTTGCTCACTCCTCGCAAGCGCTAGATCTGCCCGCACTGCACCTCAATTAGCGCACACACCTGACTTACGGCTATCGTTGGCAGGTTATGGAAATTCGCTCTTACGCTGACTATCTACGCGGGCTCGATGATGCCGCTTTAATTTCCATGTTCTCTCACCGCCCCGATCTTGTAACCCCGGTTCCACCAGATATGGCAAGCCTTGCTGTGCGGGCATCATCTGCACCCAGCCTTGCTCGCGCAGTTGATGCGCTCAATAAGTGGCAGCTTCAAGTTCTTGAAGTCTGCGCAATTCTCACCGAACCGTTTTCAGAGAAAGATGTCACTGCACTCACAGAGAAATCAGCGCTCTTTATTCTTCCTGGACTTATTGAGCGAGGCCTTCTCTATGCGGATAAAGATGGACTTCGCACCCCCACAACTCTCAAAGAAGTTCTCGGTAATGAGATTGCAGGCCTTGGCCCTGCATCTATGTCGAAGTTAAAGTTAAAGAAGTTAGATGAAGTTCCTGCTCCATCAAAGAAAGTACTTGATGCGATGGTCTGGGGACCACCTCGTGGATCGATTACAGATATTAAGAAGCCAAGTGTGGGAGTTGCGTGGTTACTGGAAGAAGGATTCCTGATTCCATTTAACCAACAGACAGTTGTTCTTCCACGCGAGGTAGCAATCTATCTGCGTGGCAATGCAGTCCATCGCGAACTCGAAACTTCTCAGCCATCAGTTACCGGCAGCAAGCGTGATATGCGAAATGTGCAGCTTGCAGCGATAGCAAACATCACCACATTCCTGCGCTGGACCGAAGAAGTACTCAATTTCTGGGCGCAAGAGCCAGCAACTGCCCTTCGTTCAGGTGGGCTCGGTGTTCGTGATCTGAAAGATCTATCCCTGCACCTAGGCGTCGATGAATCCTGCACAGCCTTCGTTGCTGAAGTTGCATACCTATCAGGCCTTCTAACGATTGATCCTGATGACAAAATTTTGCCAACCCACCAATTTGATATCTGGTTGACGCAGAACGCATCGAGTAAGTGGCAGCTACTGGCATCAGCATGGCTGAGCACTTCTCGCGTCTCAGGTCTTGTTGGAAAAGAAGGCAGCAAAAACGTTGCACCACTTGGGCCAGAGCTTGATCGTTCATCTGCTGCAACTACTCGTGGCTTAGTACTGACACTCTTGCAAGAGAATTCTCAAGTAGCAGTTGATATTGATTCTCTCTTTGCTGCAGCTACATGGCTTGCACCTGCAAAGCGCGCAGGTGGATTACAGAAGGATTACATCATCTGGGCAATGCGTGAAGCTGAATGGCTCGGCATTACAGGACAAGGTGTTTTATCCTCCTATGGCGCTGACTTCCTTGAAGGTGGAGATAGCTCATCGGTCGATAGCGATCTACCTAAGGCTGTTGACCACATTCTTATTCAAAGTGATAACACCGCAATTGCTCCAGGACCACTTGAACATGAAGTCGCACAAGAGTTAGCCCTCATTGCAGATGTTGAATCTCGCGGTGGCGCCACAGTCTTTAGATTCTCTGAAGGATCTATCCGCCGTGGACTCGATCATGGTCGCACTGGTGAAGAGATTTCAAAGTTCCTTGCAAAGACTTCTAAGACTCCCATGCCACAACCACTTGAATATCTAATTGCTGATGTTGCTAAGAAGCATGGCAAATTGCGAGTTGGGAATACATCTTCGTTTATCCGATGTGAAGACTCTGCATTAATTTCTCAGATAATGAATGATAAGAAACTTGAGATTTTAGCTCTGCGCCGTATTGCACCTGAAGTAGTGATCTGCGATGTGGATGCAACCGATGCAATGCGTTTATTGCGTGAATGCGGTTACTTACCTGCAGCTGAATCTGCAAATGGAATGATTCTGACGGGTCCGAAAACAAATCGTGCAATGACAAAACCACGCCCTCCGCGCGTGATTGGTGAAGTTGAAATTCCGGATGTGGAAAGTTTAAAAACTGCTATCCGCACATTGCGAACAGGAGAAAAATCAACCTACCGTCAAACACGATTGCGTCAGGTTGCCAGTGAAGCATTAGGACAACTCCCTCGCACAACTGCAAACGAGACCATGGAAGTTCTCAATCAATTCATTATTGATGAGAAAACCCTTTCTATTGGATATGCCGATAACAATGGCGGTGTAACCCATCGAATAATTGACCCGATTCGCATTAGCGCAGGCGCCTTAATCGCACGCGATCATGCAACGGGTGAGGT
>ENA-OUVC01002576-OUVC01002576.1-marine-metagenome-genome-assembly--contig:-NODE-2576-length-10171-cov-2.446107_pt1 | contig 10171 bp, 7 predicted proteins | sample MGYA00248622_ERZ508571 | MGnify/ENA primary metagenome ERZ508571 (study PRJEB26236, sample SAMN06267175) | marine metagenome | isolation source: Columbia River Estuary | place: USA:Columbia River Estuary... | reverse complement strand
CATTGCTTCAGAAGACGCTCACCGTTATGGTGCAATGGTCATCAATGCTGGCTCTGTTTTTTTAGGAAACTATACTCCGGAAAGTGCCGGGGATTATGCCAGTGGAACCAACCATACACTGCCTACCAATGGCTATGCAAGGGCATACAGCGGGGTGAGTGTTGATAGTTTTGTGAAGAAGATCACCTTCCAGCAAATCAGCAAACAGGGTATACAGAACATTGGGAAAACCATCATCACCATGGCTGAAGCTGAAGGGCTGGATGCACATGCCAATGCAGTTAAAATCCGCTTAAACCAATTGTAATGTTCAATCCAAACAATGTTGTAAGAAACAATATCAGGAACCTTAAGCCATATTCCTCTGCAAGAGATGAATTTAAGGGTGAGGCCAACATATTTTTGGATGCCAATGAGAATTCTCTTGGATCTCCGCTGCTCAAGTGGTACAACCGTTATCCTGATCCGATGCAGTGGAAAATAAAACAGAAATTATCTGTCATTAAGCAGGTGCCTGTGGATCAGGTATTTTTGGGTAACGGAAGTGATGAGCCCATTGATTTGTTGTTCCGTTGTTTTTGCGAGCCGGGTGTTGATGAAGTGATTGTATTTCCTCCCACCTATGGCATGTACGAGGTTTCTGCGAACATCAACAATGTTCATCTCTCCAAAGTTCCACTGACAAAGGAATTTCAATTGGATCTTGAAGCCCTTGAATCGGCCATCAAACCCCATTCAAAAATCATTTGGATCTGTTCTCCCAACAATCCATCGGGGAACAGCATTGACCGTCAGGACATTGAAATGGTCCTGAATAATTTTGATGGATTGGTTGTGGTGGATGAAGCCTACATCAACTTCTCCCGTCAAAAATCATTGGTAACTGATCTGGCCGACTATCCCAATTTGGTGGTATTGCAAACACTCAGCAAGGCTTGGGGCCTGGCTGGATTGAGGGTGGGCATGGCATTTTCTTCATCTGAAATTATCGGCTACCTCAACAAGGTAAAGCCCCCTTATAACATCAGCGAACCCGTTCAGGAACTGGCTTTGAAGGCATTGGATGAAATTGGTCAGGTCAACGACATGATTCTACAGTTGGTGGATGCAAGAAAACAACTTGAACTGGATTTCGTAAAGAGCCCTCAGGTGGTCAAGGTCTATCCATCGGATGCCAATTTTTTGCTGGTTGAATTTACCCAAGCCAGGGCCATGTATGATTACCTTGTAGGCAAGGGGATTGTGGTGCGTGACCGCAGCAATGTATTGCTATGCGACAATTGTTTGCGCATCACCGTGGGTACCGATGCAGAAAACCTGAAATTGGTGGATGCCATCAATTCATTTCAATAAATTATTTCAATTTACGTTCATGAAAAAAGTATTGTTCATAGACAGGGATGGAACCTTAATAAAAGAAGCACCACCAACGTATCAGATTGATCATTTTGAGAAACTTGTTTTCTTTCCGGCTGTCTTCCAATCCCTTTCCAGCATTGTGAAGGAGTTTGATTTTGAGTTGGCGATGGTGTCCAACCAGGATGGCTTGGGAACTGCATCCTTTCCTACTGCAGATTTTCAGCCTGTGCATGATCATATCGTAAAAACCTTTGCGGGCGAAGGCATTCATTTTGATGAGGAGTTCATTGACCCCAGCATGCCGCATGAAAACTCACCTTCAAGAAAGCCGGGGCTTGGAATGTTGGGAAAATACCTGAACAATGCTGGGTATGATCTTCCGGGTTCTTTTGTGATTGGTGATCGGTTGACGGATATTCAATTGGCGTTCAACCTTGGTGCACAATGCATTTTGATCACCAGTGAGGATGGTGCAGGTATTGTTGACATTGACAGTTTGGAGGATGGTTTGAAAAATACGGTTGCATTGGCAACAGGTGATTGGATGGAAGTCTACACGTTTTTAAAACATGGTCTGAGAACGGTTCATCATGTGCGTGAAACAAACGAAACACGCATCGACATCAAGCTCAACATAGATGGCACAGGAAAATCAACCATTGCCACTGGCCTGGGCTTTTTTGATCACATGCTTGATCAGATTGCAAGGCATGGCAAGATGGATCTTGACATCGCGGTACAAGGTGATTTGCATATTGATGAGCACCATACCATAGAAGATACAGGCATTGCCCTCGGAGAAGCCATCTACAAAGGGTTGAGCGACAAACGGGGAATGGAAAGGTATGGCTTTGCTTTGCCCATGGATGATGCAGAGGCAAAGGTGTTGATTGATTTTGGAGGCAGGAGTTGGATCGTTTGGGATGCTGAATTTACCCGAGAGAAAGTAGGGGATATGCCAACCGAAATGTTCTATCATTTCTTCAAGTCATTTTCCGATGCTGCCAAATGCAACCTCAATGTTTTTTGCCAGGGCGATAATGAACACCATAAGATTGAAGCCATCTTCAAGGCATTTGCGAAAGCCATACGGATGGCGGTGAAAAAAGATCCGATGCATGATGCACTTCCCACAACCAAAGGAATGCTTTGATACAATGAAAAACCCGGTGAGAACACCGGGTTTTTATGTCTAAAGCCTTTTTGATGGTTAAATGAGTGGTTTTTGGTTTTTCGGATGTTGGATGCGGCTTTCGGACAGTTGGATAGTTTGGTTTTTGTGTAGGAAAATTGGATTTGTTTGGTTGTAGGAATTGGAGGTTTTACTTTGGATATTGGATTTGGTTTGGTTTTTCTGGATATGTTGCTCTTTCGATCAACAATACAAAGATACCTTGCCCCATGTCAATACACAAGAGCAAAACAACCCTTTTATTGGTGTTCAGTAATTACTCCCAATCCTGTTAATCTACGCAAAGAAAGTATCGTAGATCTACGATACTTTTTTAATTTCAGGGGCAATCTTCGTTGCTTCATCCATAAATCCCTGATCAATCATCCATTGGTCATTGTAAATTTTACCAACATATCTGCTGCCGTGGTCATGAAAAATACAAACCACTGTATCATCTTTTTTCAATTGCTCTTTAAGTTGCATCAATCCTTGCAAACAGCTGCCAGCACTGTATCCGCAAAAGATTCCTTCCTCTCTCGCAATCCTTCTTGCCATGATGGCACCATCCTTGTCTATTACCTGTTCAAAATGGTCAATCAACGACATATCAAAGTTTTCAGGCACAAAGTCTTCTCCAAAACCTTCCGACACGTAGGCATGAACCTTGGTCATGTCAATCAACCCGGTATTATAGTAATGGGTCAGTAAAGATCCATAGGCATCAATCGCCCATATTTTGATGTTGGGATTCATCTGTTTAAGGAACATGGCGGTTCCAGTGATGGTTCCACCTGTGCCAGCAGTTGAAACAAGATGGGTTATTTTTCCATCCGTCTGATTCCATAGCTCTGGTCCTGTTGTTTCGTAATGTGCGAGCCTGTTGGCAAGGTTATCGTATTGGTTGGCATGAAATGCATTCGGGATTTCTTTGGCCAATCTTTGTGCAATGGAATAATAACTCCTGGGATCTTCTGGTGCAACATTGGTTGGGCAAACGATCACTTCTGCTCCCATGGCACGGAGGATGTCTGCTTTCTCCCTGGATTGTTTGTCTGTTGTCGTGAAAATGCACTTGTATCCCTTCACAACGGCGGCCAATGCCAGGCCCATTCCTGTATTGCCAGATGTACATTCAATGATGGTTCCACCGGGTTTTAATTTTCCTTCCCGCTCTGCCACTTCAATCATTTTAACAGCCATCCTGTCTTTGATGGAGTTTCCTGGATTGAAATAGTCCACCTTGGCCAGTACCTGGCAAGGAAGGGTGTTGGTGATTTTATTGATTCTTATCAATGGGGTATTCCCAATTGTTTCCAGAATATTGTTTTTGATGTCCATGGTTTTATCTTAACATAATAAATATATGCAATCTAAATTCCTCACAAGGATTTAAGGATTTAAAACTGCTGTATCGAGGAACTGGGCAAATCCGGTTCCTATTTTTATATCTATGTGCAAATCGAATTGGTGTACTTTTGCATCATGCAGTTATCTTCCTTTTCCATTGAAGACGCCCTTTCCAACCTACAAATCAAAGCACTGAACGAGATGCAGCTGGCATCCCTGGAAGCCAATAAAGCCAGTGATTCAGTGGTTTTGCTCGCGGATACGGGATCCGGTAAAACACTTGCATTTTTGTTGCCCATTGCCCAGTTATTAGACAAGGAAAGCAAGGTGAGCCAGGCAATGATCATTGTATCCTCCAGGGAATTGGCTTTGCAAATTGAACAGGTGTTCAAAAAGATGGGAACTGGATTCAAAATCACCTGCTGTTATGGCGGTCATCTGCGTGAAACAGAGGAGAACAACCTCAAGCAAGCCCCAGCCCTGGTTGTGGGTACTCCCGGAAGGCTGGCGGATCATATCAGGCGTGGGAACATCACTACGGCCCATATTGAAACCCTGGTGCTGGATGAGTTTGACAAATCCCTGGAACAGGGCTTTGAAGCAGAGATGTCATTCATTATACAATCGCTGCCCAACCTGAAAAAAAGAATGCTCACCTCTGCCACTGACGCAGTTGAAATACCAGCCTTCGTAGGGTTGAAAAATCCTGTTGAAATCAATTTTTTAACAGGGGAGAAGTCTCCGGCCCTTGCTGTTCAAATGGTCAGGAGCGCAGATGCCGACAAATTCAGCACACTGTTCAGCCTCATTTGCACATTGGGTAACCGTTCCACCATCATTTTTTGCAACCAAAGGGAAATTGTAGAGCAAGTGAGTAATTTTCTGAAAGACAAAAGCATTGTCAATGTATTTTATCACGGAGCCATGGAACAACAGGAGCGCGATGTTGCCCTTTGCAAGTTCCGCAATGGCAGCTCCAATGTACTGGTGACCACTGACCTTGCTGCAAGAGGGCTGGACATTCCCAACATCCGCTATATTGTACATTTCCAACTTCCAACTTCGCAGGAATCTTTCATTCATCGTAACGGCCGCACCGCCAGAATGGAAGCCAGTGGAACAGCGATTTTGTTGCTTGCACCGCAGGAAACAGTCCCTGGATATATCGATCCTGAACCAATTGAAATTGAATTGAATGCAGATGCTGGATTGCCCGCAAAGCCAGATTGGTCAACTTTTTACATCAGTGTAGGGAAGAAAGATAAGGTCAACAAGATTGATATCGTTGGCTTTCTGACCAACAAGGGTAGGCTGAAAAAAGAAGAAATCGGGTTGATTGAAGTGAAGGATTTCTTTTCGTTTGTAGCCATCCGTAAATCAAAGGCAGGGCCCACGCTCCAATTGATCAAAGAAGAAAGGATCAAGAATAAGAAGGTGAAAATCGAGGTGGCCAAGTGAAGTAAAACCCCTGAATCATTGATGATCAGGGGTTTTGTGCCCAGAACAGGAATCGAACCTGCACTACCTTGCGATAACCAGATTTTGAGTCTAGCGCGTCTACCAATTCCGCCATCTGGGCGAAGAGTGGGATGCAAATTTATTGCAACTTCTCCGTTTTAACAATAGTTATTCGAAGAAATATCATTTTCTGTCATAAAATGGAGTAATTTTATCTGTTCAATCGGGGCTGACCGGTATTGACAGCGTAGATCTTTGAATGTAAGCATGCAGTGCATTGCGAATATTAGCACTTTAATCTGAATTCGAAACCAATAAAAGGCGAGAACACTCACGCCATGGCTGCCTAATCAGAGATTAGCGCACCCATTATAGCCGGCAGACGGGTTTGCCTTTACCGAGTCGCCCTGCTGAATCAAAAAAAACAAGGCTGCCTCAACCATAGGCTGTGCTGGTTGACTAAGACCATTCAGCTACGGAAACAGTTGGTTCGTTTGGCCCCTGCCGTTTCCTGACAATCAATTCCAAAATAAGCATGTAGAAAGCATTCGGCGAATATGTTTGGACGTGGGTTCGAATCCCACCAGCTCCACAAATTGTCCTTTTTGCAAAAAATAAAGCACGATCGCGGTTCAAATCCGGGTTCGTGCTTTATTTTTATCCAATACTACATTGGCAGAACGCTTGGAGTTTGGATGCTTTTAAAGCGCATAAATGAAGTTGAATAAATTTATTTCCCATGATCAGTAAACGTTCATTTTTTTCTCGCGTAAATCCTGCCAAGTATTTGTTGTCTATCTGTTTTATTCTTTTGTTGCAACAAGCCATCGGCCAATCAAATCAATCCTACGATCTGGTGATTTATGGTGCTACTTCTGCAGGAATTTCTGCTGCGATACAGGGCTCCAGGATGGGTAAAAAAGTAGTTTTAATTGAACCCAGTGGTAGAATCGGAGGATTGACTTCAGGAGGGTTGGGTCAAACTGATATCGGCAATAAGCAAGCCATCGGCGGATTGTCCAGAGAATTTTATCAAAATATCAAGCAGCATTATCAGCAGTCCGAGAATTGGATTTGGCAAAAAAGAGAAACATACCGGGATGGCGGACAAACCCGGACCTCAGGCAATGAAGATGCGATGTGGACGTTTGAACCTTCAGCAGCATTGAAAGTATATAAGGCAATGTTGAGCAAAGAGGCAAATATTACGCTCGTGTACAAGCAACAATTGAACCGTAAAAATGGGGTAATTAAGTTGAAGGAGTCAATCAAATCCATTCAAATGGAAACCGGAGAAGTGTACAGTGGGAAAATGTTCATTGACTGCACTTATGAGGGAGATTTGATGGCTGCAGCAGGGGTAAGCTATACCGTGGGCCGAGAATCAAACAGTCAATATGGGGAATCCTTGAATGGTGTTCAGGCCAATAAACTGGGTTTGTCATTGCGTAAAACTGTTTCTTTGAATGGATATTACCACAATTTCATCGAAAGTGTAGATCCTTACATTGTTAAAGGGAATTCCCAAAGCGGATTGTTGCCCTTCATCAATAAAGATAAGCCTGGCATTGATGGTATGGCTGATCATAAAATCCAGGCATACTGCTACCGGATGACATTGACCAATCATCCTGAAAACAGAACTCCATTTCTGAAGCCAGAAGGTTATAATGATATGGATTATGAATTGCTTTTCAGAAATTATGAGGCAGCTGATGGTTTGGTAAACAAGATGTACAATTATGGAGATCCTCTGGTGCCATGGATCAATTCAGATATGCCCAACAGAAAAACCGATACCAACAATCAAAAGGGATTTTCAACAGATTTTATAGGTCAAAATTATGCTTATCCAGAGGCAACCTATGAAGAGCGATTAAACATTGCTGATCGCCATAAAAAATACCAGCAGGGCTTGATGTGGTCATTGGCCTATCACCCTCGTATTCCAAAAGAAGTGAGGGATGTGGTGTCAAAATGGGGATTGTGCAAAGACGAATTTGAAAATGGTGATGGTTGGTCTGGCCAGTTGTATATAAGGGAAGCAAGGCGCATGATCAGTGATTACGTAATGAGCCAAAAGAATTGTGAACAGTTTGAGGTTGTTCAGGATCCTGTAGGCATGGGTGCCTATGGGATGGATTCTCACAATGTTCAAAGATATGTAGACCTGAATGGGTTTGTAAAGAATGAAGGCAATGTAGAAGCCCATGTGTCCAGTCCTTTTCCTATCAGCTATAAATCAATTGTCCCTAAAAAAACAGAAGCAAGCAATCTGTTTGTACCCATCTGTTTGTCTGCAACTCATATCGCTTTTGGCTCTATACGAATGGAACCCGTATTTATGGTTTTGGGTCAATCTGCTGCAATTGCTGCTTGTATGGCGATAGATAAAAATTATCGTTCACAGGAGCTACCTTACCAGGAGTTGAAAGAGATGCTCATCAAGTATGCACAAGTGTTGGAGTAGGTGAGGTTGTAAAATTAATTTCAACATTATTTTTATTCGCTGAAGAAATAATCATGATAAGCGGATGCTAACCCTTTCTCATCAATCGAAAGGTTTTGTATCTTGTTCTCAATAAAAGTGTGTTGAAATGGATGTGAAAAGCTTTTTTGTTGAATATTTCGGGTACGTTCCCCAAATAATGGCCAAATCTCCCGGTAGGATTAATTTGATTGGTGAGCATACAGATTATAACCTTGGATTTGTATTGCCTGCTGCCATAGACAAGGCAGCTTATGTTGCCATAGCCAGGAGAGAAGATCAAATGATCAGGTTATATGCCAAAGACCTTGAAGAAGAATACCAGGTAGACATCAATCTGCTGCCGACCATTCCAGGACATTGGTCTGCGTATATACTTGGGGTAGTTGATCAACTGCGCAAGATGGGCAAACAGCACTCTGGCTTTGATTTGGTGCTCACCTGCGATGTGCCTACGGGTGCAGGCATGTCATCTTCTGCTGCAGTGGAATGTGCCACTGCATTTGCCCTCAATGCATTGTTTGATTTGCAATTGGAAAGGTTGGACCTGGTAAGAATGGCCCAAAAAGCGGAGAATGAATTTGTTGGAGTCAAGTGTGGCATCATGGACATGTTTGCCAGTGTGATGGGCAAGGATGCACAGGTGATACAATTGGATTGTCGTGATCTTTCCTATCAATATTTCCCCTTGAACCTTGGTGGTTACAAGATCGTTTTGTTTGATACAGGCGTAAAGCATTCGCTTGCAGGAGGAGAATACAATTTGAGAAGGCAACAGTGTGAACAAGGCGTTGCTGTGCTCAAAGAAAGGTTTCCTGAAGTGAACAGCCTCCGGGATGCCAACGTTTCCATGCTGGATGAACAGTTCAGGTCTGCCGTTTCATCAACCGTTTACAACAGGTGTTTGTATGTGATTGAAGAAAACTTGCGTCTTGAAACGGGATGCAAACTTTTGCTGCAAAATGATATTCTTGGATTTGGAAAGCAGATGCATGGATCGCACAAGGGATTGAGTGAGTTGTATGAAGTCAGTTGCAAAGAGTTGGACTTTTTGGTTGACTTATCCAAGCAGGAAGATGCCATTGCCGGTGCCAGAATGATGGGTGGAGGATTTGGCGGTTGCACGATCAACCTGATTGAATCTTCCGCTATTGATGGCATCTATGAGAGGTTCAGCAAAGCATACCAGTTAGCCATGGGAAAGGAACTGAACATGTATGTAACAGTTCCTTCTGAAGGATCTCAACTCATAAAAATTGATTAGATGAAATTTTCAGCATCTCGGCATTGGGTGATCTGCATTTCACTTGCATTGCTTGCTTACCAAAGCCTCTTTGCACAAACCATCTATGTGTCCGTTAAGGGGAATGATCAATATCCAGGAACAAAAACCAAGCCCATTGTTTCCTTTTCAAAAGCACAGGAACTGGTCAGGAAATCTGGTGATAAAAATGCCAAAGTGATTTTTCTGCCTGAAAACCTTGCCCGATCTGTCGAACTGATTGAAATGAGCATTACGAAAACGTTTTCGTACAAAAAATCCTTAGATTAAACGTTTTAGTAAAATGATTTTATAAATTTATTAACTGTTTTCCTAAGACAGAGAAAACGATTTAATTGCTTATTCACTAAAACTGCTATTATGAGAAAAGGACTTTTATTAGTCACATTCCTTGCATTAATTACTACCATTGCTTTTGCACAGACGCGTAAAATCAGTGGAACGGTAACTGGAGAAAACGGTACCGTTGTTGCAGGGGCCAGCGTTACCATCAAAGGAACGTCGAAAGGTACTACAACAAGTAGTACAGGTAAATTTTCGATTGATGTTCCAAGCACTGGAAAGCGTATCCTTGTTGTTAATTCAATAGGATATGGAGCACAGGAGATTTCAATCACAACTCAATCTGACCTTACGGTAAAGCTGGTTACTGATACCAAGCTGCTCGACGATGTTGTAGTCGTAGGATATGGCGCAGTCAAAAAGAAGGATCTTACAGGTGCGGTGGGCTCTGTAAAAGCAGTGGAAATTGTCAGGGGTAATCCTGCCAATGCAACACAGGCTTTGCAAGGTCAGGTGCCAGGAGTCTTGGTAACCAAGATGAGCAACAAACCTGGTCAACTTTGGCAAATTGCCATTCGTGGTGAAAATACCATTACACCCAATCCCAATGCTGATGGAGGTGTTAACCTTACGTATACATCAAGTACACAACAATTCCAGGGAACTGAACCATTGGTTGTGATTGATGGTATCATCGGTGGTAAATTACAAGATATCAACCCTGCAGACATAGAATCTATGGATATCCTCAAGGATGCCTCATCAACTGCCATCTATGGTT
>ENA-OUVC01002575-OUVC01002575.1-marine-metagenome-genome-assembly--contig:-NODE-2575-length-10173-cov-2.963847_pt1 | contig 10173 bp, 8 predicted proteins | sample MGYA00248622_ERZ508571 | MGnify/ENA primary metagenome ERZ508571 (study PRJEB26236, sample SAMN06267175) | marine metagenome | isolation source: Columbia River Estuary | place: USA:Columbia River Estuary... | reverse complement strand
TTCTGCACCGTAAATTATTTGGAAAATTCATTTCGATATATGAATTACAAGGGTTAAAATATTGGGAATTGACTACTATTCAATTGGTCTTGCCTTTTATTCAAATTGATGACAAATTTGATAATCTACACATTACCTTGAAAGAAGCACTGAAAGGAGGGAAATACGAAATGTTTTTGCGTTATCAACCCATGGTGGAGCAAAAAGGAGGATATGTTAAGGTTTCGGATTCTATCATGGCTAATTCCAATAATTATTACAAAGGCAATGGAGATCGTTACTACACTAGATTTCGTTATACCTATAAAACCAACATTAGTGTTGGAGTAACGGCTGAAAAAGACGCAGGAGAGCAATTTTTTGCGGGAGCACAAAAAAATGGGTTTGATTTTTATCGAAATTGCTCTCGGTTGGGAAGTGTTTGCACTTTTTCACATTACAGGAAATGCGTTTTTACGTACGTATCAGTTATTGATTTCACCGTCAGTAGTTAGTTACAAGATTCGCGAACAGTTTTACCACTTCAAACGCAAACCTGCGACCTTAGAAGATTCATGGCCGAAACGATTCGAATATGCGTTTTACATCTTGAATTTGAAGGAGTGGAACTTGGATAATCTGATGTACAAAATCCTTTGGAATCCCTTGAAGAAAATTGGACGAAACTGGCAAATATTAAATTTTAAATACGTTTTTTATTTTATTGGATTTGTCATTTTTTCAGGATTAATCGCGATTCAATTCCGAGACCAAATGCCGGCAATTCTTCGTCATCAGTTGCCTTTTTTCTTTGCTTTTTCAGGATTTTTAATCGTGGTGAAAGCCTATACGGAAAAAGACAGTGTGCGAAAAAGTTTGACTTTGATCATGTTAAATCATGTGGCGATTGCCATTGCTATATCCTTCAATGAGCAGTATGATTTCATGCACAATTTCTGGTATTTAAGTGGAATTGTTGTTAGTTGGTTCGTCGGACTATTTGTCATCAACCACTTGCGAAACCGAGAGGAGTGGATCAGCTTAGACCAATTTTATGGACATGTGTATGAACATCCAAAGACCGCCATCATTTTCTTTATTTGTTGCCTCGGATTGGCTGGATTCCCCATTACACCTTCATTTGTAGGGGAGGATTTAATTTTCTCACACATACACGAAGATCAAATCGGATTGGCATTTTTTACCGCATTAAGTCTTGTGATTAATGGACTCGCAACCGTTCGAATTTATGCGCGCGTTTTTCTAGGTCCACACATCAAAACATATCACGAAGTAGCAAAACGCTCTTCTTAACACATTTTAAAAAATTATAACTATGAATCAAAAATCATTTATCCCCAAAGACGGATGGCAAGGTTTGAAAGAGAATTTCTCTGCCGATGCCCTATCTGGTTTCCTCGTTTTTTTACTCGCTCTTCCCTTAAGTTTGGGAATTGCAAAAGCAAGTGAATTCCCACCAATTTATGGACTTTTAACAGCTATGATTGGAGGAATTGTTGTTAGTTTTATCGCTGGCTCTCCATTAACGATCAAAGGTCCAGCTGCCGGATTAATTGTCATTGTAGCAGGATCTGTTCATGAATTGGGACATGGAAACGCAGAGTTGGGCTGGCACTTGGCACTAGGCGCTGTTGTCGTAGCAGGAGTCATTCAAGTACTTTTTGGTGTATTGAAGTTTGGAAAATTCAGTGATATTTTTCCGCTGTCCGCTGTCCATGGAATGTTAGCGGCCATTGGAATCATCATCATGAGTAAGCAACTACATATTCTCGCAGGAGTCACGCCCATTACACTCGACGGTAAAGCGATGGTAGAACCAATGGATTTGTTACTCTTACTCAAATCGACCATTCCTAATTTCTTTGAGCATACGGAAGTCGCGGTGATTGGATTAACCTCACTGGCCATTGTTTTTGGTTGGCCGATGTTGAAAGTGAATTTCTTAAAGAAAATTCCTGCTCCTTTAATTGTATTATTAGTATCTATATTGATGTCCATGGCTTTTGGATTGAAAAACACAGAGGACTTCAAACCCTTGTTGACATTCGATAAAGGATTCTTTGACATTCTAGGAGTTAACGTGAGTTTTGAAGGATACCATCAATTGGGAACCTTTATCAAATTCGTCATCATGTTTGCACTAGTTGGTAGTTTAGAAGCGCTTTTAACGGTAAAAGCGATCGATATGATGGATCCGTACAAACGCAAATCGAATTACAACAAAGATTTAATTGCTGTTGGATTTGGTAACATCATCGCAGGAATATTTGGTGGATTACCAATGATATCCGAAGTTGCTCGTTCTTCTGCGAACGTAAACAATGGTGGACGCACACGCTGGGCGAATTTATTTCATGGGATCTTCATTTTAATCTTCTTGATTTTTGCGGTTTCTTTCAGTGATTTAATCCCAATGACGGCTTTAGCAGCCATGTTAATTGGAGTTGGTTGGAAATTAGCGCATCCGAAAGAGTTTGGACACATGTTTAAAATCGGTGCCGATCAATTGGTGGTTTTCTTGGTAACCATTGTTGTAACATTAGCAACAGACTTGTTATTAGGTATTGCTGCAGGTATCCTTTTGAAAATCATCCTTCATTTGTTCCGCGGCGTATCTTTGAAAAGCATCGTTAAATCGGAATTCACGGTAGAGGACAATGTCATTCATGTGAACGGTTCGATTGTGTTCTCAAACTTTTTAACTTTACAAGCAGCCATTCAAAAAGGTGACCATACTCAGCAATTACATGTAGATGTGACCAAAGTTAATTTCATTGATCATTCATCGATTGAAGCATTGCATCATATGGAAGATGAATTTAAAGCAGAAGGTGGGGTTTTGGACATCATTGGATTACAGCATTTTGACAATGTGCATGGTTCGAAACACCAATTGGCAGCGCGTAAAAGAAAATAAGATGAAAAAAATAGTTTTTCAAATCATCGTAATGGCAGGCATGGTAATGCCTGCATTACTTTCCGCCCAGAAAATCATAAGTCCACAAACGCATGGTTGGGCAATGTACGTCGGAACACACAAATTGACGGATAAATTCAGTTTGATGACCGAATATCAATGGCGTCGAGCAGATGGATTCAAGTCCTGGCAACAATCGTTATTGCGCTTTGGGTTAGAATACAACGTAAATCCGAATGTTTCTGTTATGGCTGGATACGCTTGGGTGAAATCCTTTCCATATGGGGAACAGCCAATTCTACACGAGTTTGATGAAAACCGAATCTTTGAACAAGTCAATTTGAAAAGCAAAATCGGAAACGTAGAAGTTCAACACCGCTATCGTTTGGAACAACGCTTCATGGAGCAATATGCGAACGATGCATCGAATAACATCATTCAAGCAGATCCAGTATTTCGTAATCGATTACGCTACAGAGCCATGGCCATTATTCCATTGTCACGAAAAGAACTAACAGATCAGACCTTGTTTATGAATGTGAACGACGAGGTATTCTTGGGTTTCGGTTCAGGAATTGGAAAAAACATCATGGACCAAAATCGCTTTATCGCTGCATTGGGATGGCGATTCGACAAGAATTTCAATGTTCAAGTGGGATACCTGAATCAATTCGTTGTAAAAACGGACGGATTAAAAATGGAACGCAATCATACCTTGTGGATTTCCACAACCTACAATTTGGATTTTACGAAGAAATAATCTCGACTCTCCAAGCAAAATTCAGCCGGTGCGTTCAACGCATCGGCTGAACTTTTTTAGTATCTTTCCTTTTTTATTTTACACATGGAAAGAAGAGATTTTGTAAAGGCTTCGACTTTAGCAGGAATTGGGGCATTGGTGCTTCCGAATTCCTTATTTGCAGGACAGTTGCCAACCGATCGGAAGGTTCGATTAGGCTTCATCGCTGTTGGTTACCGTGGACAATCACACTTGGAGGAAATGATGAAAAGAGACGATGTGGAAATCATCGCTTTAGCAGATCCAGAGCCAAGAATGATGAAAGATGCATTGAGCCTTGTGAAAAGAGCCGGAAGAAAAGAACCAGCCGTTTATGGCAATGGGGACGAAGATTACAAAAACCTTCTTCAACGAGATGATATTGACGCCGTTTTCGTTTGCTCTCCTTGGGAATGGCACTTGAAACATGGAATCGATGCCATGAAAGCGGGAAAAATCGTTGGAATGGAAGTGTGTGGCGCTATGAAATTAAGCGATTGTTGGGACTTCGTGAAAACCTACGAGGAAACGAAAACACCCATCATGATGCTGGAAAATGTCTGTTATCGTCGCGATGTGATGGCCGTTTTAAACATGGTGAAACAAGGACTTTTTGGTGAGCTCGTTCACGGACAAGGTGGATACGAGCACGACCTGCGAGGTGTGTTGTTTAATGATGGTCAGTCAGCGTACAATTCTGGTGTTGAATTTGGCGAAAAAGGCTTCAGTGAAGCCAAATGGCGTACCAATCACTACGTGAAACGAAATGGTGAATTGTATCCAACACACGGACTCGGTCCCATTGCCACGATGTTTGATTTAAACCGTGGAAACCGCATGCTACGACTAACGTCCATGGCGAGTAAAGCACGTGGACTTAAAAAATACATTGAAGAACATCCGAAAGGTGGAAAGGATCACCCGAATGCTAAGATTGACTTTAAACTTGGCGATGTTGTGACCACACAAATACAATGTGCGAACGGAGAAACGATTCTCTTGACGCACGACACAAGTTTACAGCGTCCCTACAATTTAGGATTCCGTGTACAAGGTACAGAAGGAATCTGGCAAGATTTCGGATGGGGAGATGCCGAACAAGGACTCATCTATTTTGAAAAGCAAATGAGTCATTCTCACAAATGGGATAACACCAAAACGTGGTTAGAGCAACACGATCATCCACTTTGGAAGCGCTTTGCAAAAGAGGCAGAAAACTCCGGACACGGTGGAATGGACTTCTTCGTGGACAATGCGTTTATTGAATGCATCAAACAAAACAAAGAATTCCCTTTAGATGTCTATGACTTGGCGGCATGGTACTCGATTACACCATTGAGCGAAAAGTCCATCAAAGAAAATGGACAACCACAAGATATTCCGGATTTCACCAAAGGAGCATGGAAAACACGTAAACCCGTTTTCGGACTGACGGATGAATTCTAGTCCAAGTTTGGTCATATTAGCTGGTGGATTAGGATCGCGCTACAAGGGTTCCAAACAAATCGATGTATTCGGATCGCAACAAGCGTTTCTACTCGAATTCGCGATGTATGATGCCGTAGAAGCTGGATTTGGAAGCATTGTACTCATTCTCAACGAGAACGTATTCGCGGACATGAAATCCAAATTGTCGCATTGGGAGTCCCGCGTTGAGTTGCATTATATCCTTCAGGAACTGACTTCCGAACAACAGCAACTAGTTGATCCAAATCGCAGTAAACCATGGGGAACGGCTCAAGCTTTACTCTGTGCCCAAGCATCCGTTAACGGTCCGTTTGTTGTCATGAATGCCGATGACTATTACGGTAAATCGGTGATGAAACGAGCGTTTTCCTATTTTCAAGAAGAACAGGAAGCACATGGATTAATGTCCTACGCTTTGTCGGATACCTTAAGTGATTTTGGTGGTGTTTCCCGGGGATTGTGCACGTGCGACGCACACGGATTTTTAACAAACATTTTGGAATGTCATAGGATTACCAAAAAGGATGATGGAATTCACTGTCAAGAAGTGTTAAATTTAACGGAAAGCGACCGTGTATCGATGAATTTATGGTTTTTTCAAGTACATATTTTTGCGTTTTTACGCACCTATTTCGACGCGTTTTTTGCTACGCATCACACTGAATTAAGTACGGAGTGTTATTTGCCTACGATGGTTCAGTCCGGAATTCAGCAAGATGTACTGAAGGTAAAAGTGCTTTCTTGTCAAGAAAAGTGGGTTGGACTGACCTTTCCGGAGGATAAGAATACCGTGCTACAGTACTTAACGGAATTAAGCGATCGAAACGTTTATCCAAAATCCTTCTCCCATGAATAGGCAATTGGAACGATCGATAGCCAGCGACTTTTTAAAGTCAATGGAGACAAAAGTCCAGCGTATCAGTCTTTTAAAAGGTGGACTCATCCACAAAACTTTTTTAGTGGAGGCCATGAACGATACGTTTTATGTCCTTCAAGGTGTGAACACACATGTGTTTGGTAATCCAAACTTGGTGGTGATGAACCAACTGCGCATAGCACAGTTTTTAGCGAAAAAAGGATATCCGAAGTCCTGTTTAACGCTTGTTAAAAATGCGGATGAAAATTATTTACTGCAAGATCACAAAGGACAAACGTGGCGCATGTTCCAGGCCATTCATCCAAGTAAAAGTTTAGATGTCCTCACGAAACATGCGCAAGCATTCGAGGCAGCAAAGGCCTTGAGTGAATTTCATTCGTACTTGCTGGACTTCCCTAAAAACCAAATCCAAGAGAGCATACCTGGATTCCTGGATTTCAATAAACGACGAAAAGATTACTTGCATTCATTGAAAGTGGCGATTCCATACCGACGAACTCAAGCCAGTTATTTGATCAAGAAAGTGGCGGAACATGAGGATGTCTTGACACGATACCTCGAACTATTGCCCAAGATTCCATCAAGAATCATTCACGCTGATCCAAAATTGAGTAATTTTTTATTTGATGCAAATGGAGTAGAGGTACGTGCACTCATCGATTGGGATACCATCATGGTGGGAAGCATTTTATACGATTTTGGAGATATGGTTCGTTCCTTTTGTCAAGTTGGAACAGAGGATAGTCAACAAAAAAAAGCATTCAATCCACTCATTTTAAACGAATTGATTAATGGGTACGTTCAAGGTCCAATGAACGACCATCTTACTGATTTAGAACGGGAACATTTTCTTTTGGGAGCAAAGGCCGTGATTTACATTCAAGGTCTTCGTTTTTTGAGTGATTTCTTAATCGGTGATCAATATTATTGGGTCGAGGACGAAAATCACAACCTGCGTAGAGCAAGGAATCAGTTTCAATTATTGGAAGAAATCAGTCAGTTGGATTAGGATTACCATTGAAAAGCAAGCTCACTCATCCACTTGCCTTGTACGCGAAGTGTTTGCTCAATGATGTCGCGGACACAGGTTTTTCCACCGTCAAATGGACTCTGGTAATGGACAATGCTTTTCACATCACTCACCGCATCTTGTGGACAAGCAGAAAGTCCAGCAACCTTTAACACAGGAATATCCGGAATGTCATCTCCCATGTAAGCGATTTCTTGGTCTGTCAAGTTGAATTTCGCTTTGATTTCCTCGTAACAAATCATCTTGCTGTGCGCACTCAAGTACACCCGATTCATACCGAGTCCGAGTAGTCTGTCCCGAACTTCTGTCGAATTCCCACCGGTAATCGCAAAGATTTTATAGCCCATTTTTGCAGCGTATTGTACTGCGTAACCATCCTTTGAGTTAAGTGTTCGAACTATTTCATCTTTCAACAAGTACACTTTTCCATCGGTAAAAACACCATCAACATCGAAAATAAAGGTAGTGATGTGATTCAGCGCATGTTTGTAACTAGTCATGGTTATAGGTCTTTTGGATACTGTTTGTGAGGGTTTTATACAGCTGCACTTCCTCATCGTTTAATAGCGATTCATGTGTGTGAATGGTGCTTTGGTCATTTCTTCTTGCTGGACCTGTTTGCGCATCAAAGGCAGAAAGATCATCAAGTTTAGCAACGGTTTCCTCAATTAGAGGTTTCAATAGATTCCAATTCAACTGATTTTCCTTCAGTTGAATTTGTGCTTTATGAAACAGGTGATTGACAAAATTATTCACGTAAACAGCTGCAAGGTGGTATTTTTGTCGGTTTTGTGAGTTGCAGTAGTCATATTGGAATCCAATCTTTTCGCAAAGCGCTTCCAATAGATTTCGCAGTTCATTAGAATTAGCTTCCATCAGAATTGGAACTTCATCAACGGTCAGGTGTCGGTTTTTTGTGAATGTTTGAAGCGGATAAAAAACGCCCCAATTTTCATCCGTAATTTCATCCAAATTTACTGCGCCGGCTGTATAGACAACAAAGGATTCGGTTTTCAAGGTCGAGTTCAACGCTTTCACCGAAACATCGTTGGTGGCAATAATGATTAAGTCTGCTTTAAGCTCGTTCGGATCAGCAACAAATGGACAATCCAAACGTGTTGCAAGGTCAGTACCACTCACCTCATTTCTACTTGAAATACCGGTGATGTCAATTCCTTGAAATCGAAAGATAAGTGCAAGTTCCGTGGCAACTTTTCCAGAGCCAATGAACGCAACCCGCATCTTACTTTTGTTTGTCATTACTTACCGTGACACTGCTTATATTTCTTACCGCTACCACATGGACACGCATCATTTCGATTCACTTTAGGTTCAGCGATGATCGGTTGACGTTTTTCCGGCTGAGGCATAGAGTTCGCAATTGCTTGATCGTATCCTTGTCGACCTTCGAAAGATGGTGGAGGTGTAGAAGAAACAGATTGATTCGTTTGTGCCTGTTGGTAATTGTTTTGACGTGATTCTTGGTTCGTTCCTTGAACGGATTGTTCTAGGGGAACATCCAATTTCATTAACAATTCGACAGCTTCCTCGTTTAAGCGATTCAACATCGAGCGGAACAATTCATACGATTCCAATTTGTACACAACAAGTGGGTCTTTTTGCTCGTAAGAAGCATTTCGTACAGCTGAACGCAATTCATCCATCTCACGTAAATGCTCTTTCCATTCATCGTCGATTTTAGATAAAATCACATTTTTTTCGAACGCTTTTGAAATGTTTTTTCCTTCGGATTTGTAAGCTTCTTCAATATTTACAATCAATTGCAACTCACGACGTCCATCCGTTAACGGGAAGACCATGTCCTTGTATTTATCGGACAGGTTTTCGTGAACATGTTGGATTTGTGGCAAGGCTCTTTGAGCAATTTTGTCACATTTACGCTCGTAAGATTCTTTCATTGAAGCATAAATCTTGTCTGTCAAATCCTCTTTGCTAATTTTCTCAAAGTCATCTGCTGAAATCGGCGATTCAATTCCAATGATGCGCAGTAATTCTAACTCAAAATCATGGAAACTAGATGCACTGTGTTGTTTCACCGTTGTTTCACATAATTCGAAGAACATATTATCGATGTCAATGTCTAGACGATCACCGAACAAGGCATTTTTACGTTTCTTGTAAATTGCTTTACGTTGAGCGTTCATCACGTCATCGTATTCCAACAAGTTTTTACGTACACCAAAGTTGTTCTCTTCTACTTTTTTCTGTGCGCGTTCAATCGATTTCGAAACCATTCCGGCAGAAATGACTTCTCCTTCTTTCAGTCCCATACGGTCCATGAGTTTAGCAATACGCTCGGAACCGAACTTACGCATTAAATCATCTTCCAAAGAAACAAAGAAACGAGAAGAACCTGGATCTCCTTGACGTCCAGCACGACCTCTTAACTGACGGTCAACACGACGTGAATCGTGACGCTCCGTACCAATAATCGCTAGTCCACCAGCTTCTTTTACACCTTCTCCTAACTTGATATCGGTTCCACGTCCCGCCATGTTCGTTGCAATCGTCACCGCTCCAGCTAGTCCAGCATTTGCGACAATTTCTGCTTCTTTTTGGTGGTACTTGGCATTCAATACTTGGTGAGGAATCTTTTTCATTTGGAGCATTCTGGAAACTAATTCAGAAATCTCTACGGTCGTTGTTCCAACAAGAACTGGACGTCCGGCAGCGACTAATTCTTCCACTTCCAAAATCACTGCATTGTATTTCTCACGAGCAGATTTGTAAACGAAATCGTCTTGATCATTACGCGATACAGCTCTATTCGTAGGGACAATTACAACATCTAGTTTGTAGATATCCCAGAATTCTTTCGCTTCCGTTTCCGCTGTTCCGGTCATACCCGCAAGTTTGTGGTACATACGGAAGTAATTTTGCAAGGTCACTGTTGCGTACGTTTGCGTGGCAGCTTCTACCTCTACGTTTTCTTTAGCCTCAATTGCTTGGTGCAATCCATCCGAGTAACGACGTCCTTCAAGGATACGTCCGGTTGACTCATCAACGATTTTCACTTTTCCATCAAGAATAACATATTCCACTTCTTTTTCGAAGAGCGTATATGCTTTCAATAATTGGTTGAT
>ENA-OUVC01002573-OUVC01002573.1-marine-metagenome-genome-assembly--contig:-NODE-2573-length-10174-cov-1.992671_pt1 | contig 10174 bp, 8 predicted proteins | sample MGYA00248622_ERZ508571 | MGnify/ENA primary metagenome ERZ508571 (study PRJEB26236, sample SAMN06267175) | marine metagenome | isolation source: Columbia River Estuary | place: USA:Columbia River Estuary... | reverse complement strand
TTGTTCCTTATGGATGGCATGGACCCGCTGCAGCAGGACCTGGATATGACCTTTACTTCTTCAATGTGATGGCCGGACCAGATCCAGAACGTGCATGGAATGCAACAGATCATCCCGACCAAGCTTGGATTCGAGAGACTTGGCAATCACAGCAAACAGACCCAAGATTGCCCTACGGAGCTTAGGAAGGAATTGATATGGCCACTCGCAGAATGACAGTTAGCCAAGCGATTATTGAATTCCTTTCTCACCAATACACCGTCGATGGCGATCACCGCGAACGCACTATTGCCGGAGTCTTTGGAATCTTTGGCCACGGAAATGTGGCAGGAATTGGCCAAGCGCTAAAGCAACTTTCTATTTCTGATCCAGGTTTAATGCCTTATCACCAGGCGCGTAATGAACAAGCGATGGTTCATGAATCATCAGCCTTTGCTCGCATGTCGCGCCGTCGTGCAACCTTTGCTTGCGCATCATCCGTTGGACCAGGGGCTACAAATATGTTAACTGGTGCAGCGGTTGCAACTACAAATCGATTGCCCGTTCTGCTATTTCCAGCAGATACATTCGCAAATCGCGTCTCTGATCCAGTACTGCAACAACTTGAGCAGCCATATGACCTATCAATGTCGGTAAATGATGCTTTTAAACCACTCTCTAAATTCTTCGACCGCATCAGCCGCCCAGAACAACTCTTCAGTTCACTTCTTGGCGCGATGCGTGTGTTAACTGATCCCGCTGAAACCGGAGCTGTGACCATCTGTCTTCCTGAAGATGTGCAGGCCGAAACTATTGAGGTTCCTGAAGAATTCTTAGCTGATCGCGAGTGGCATATTCGCAGACCGCGTCCAGATATTGGTCTTTCTAAAGTTGCTGCAAGCGCAATCGCAAAGTCAAAGAAGCCATTCATTGTCGCTGGTGGCGGCATTATCTATTCAGATGCACATGCTGCGCTGGCTAAATTTGTAGAAACAACAGGTATTCCAGTCGGTGTCTCACAAGCTGGAATGGGTTCACTGAATTGGGATCATCCGCAAATGTGTGGCTCAGTTGGTGCAACCGGTACGACTGCAGCAAACCGCCTCGCAAAAGAGGCTGATTTAGTTATTGGTATCGGAACTCGTTACAGCGATTTCACAACTGCTTCGCGCAGTATTTTCCAGAACCCTGACGTCAAATTTATCAATATAAATGTCACCGCATTTGATGCCTTTAAACATGGAAGCGCTATTCCAGTTGTGGCAGATGCTAGAACCGCGTTGGAAGAACTGACTTCTGAATTGTCCAACTTTAAAGTCTCTGCCGATTACGCAAAACGTATCTCTGATGAAAATAAAGAATGGGATGCCATTGTTGATGCATCTTTCGTAGATCAGAAGTTAGCCAAGCCAAGTCAGAGCGAGATCATCGGCGCTGTTCAAGCAGCCACCGATCCGCGCGATGTTCTAGTTGGCGCAGCAGGATCACTGCCTGGTGACTTGCACAAGTTATGGCGCGTGCGCGATCCACTTGGTTATCACATGGAATATGCCTTCTCTTGCATGGGTTATGAAATCGCTGCCGGCCTTGGTGTGGCACGAGCTGATTCATCGCGCACACCGGTTGTCATGATGGGTGATGGGTCATATTTAATGATGCATACCGAACTCGTAACAGCTGTTGCCGAAAGACTGAAGTTCATTGTGGTGCTTGTGCAAAACCATGGTTATGCCTCAATTGGCCATTTATCTGAAGATATCGGTTCACAAAGATTTGGCACGAAATATCGCTTCCGTGATGCTAAATCAAATAACCACGAATCAGGTGATGTGCTGCCGGTGGATTTGGCAACGAATGCCGAAAGTCTTGGTATGAATGTAATTCGAATACTTGAGAGCCCAAGTGCGATTGCAGATCTTTCAGCAGCGATAAAGGTTGCCAAAGCACACCCAACTGCAACGCTTATTCATATAAATAGTGACCCTTTGCTATATGCCCCAGGCGGTGAAGCATGGTGGGAAGTACCGATTCCAGAAGTCTCAACGCTTGAGTCGACTAAAAAAGCATATGAGAATTACAAAGAAGCCCGCAAAGTGCAGAAGAAGTATTTAGGAAAAGGCGCAAGCGAGCGAAAGTAAATTAAATGTAACTGATTTCTCTAAAGGTGCGTTTGATCGAAAGTGTGTACTTGTCATTTTTGGGATCTGCCACTCTAAAGAAACAGAATATTTTCTTGCCGTATTTCTTTTCTTCGGCGCCTGGATCTGGAAAGAAATATCCATAAGTTAGCGTTGGTGGCAGATCTTTCTGGCCCATCAAGGTGTTTATCGCTGCGTTATCGCAGGCAATTCCCGCCTCTTTCTTTGCAGCATCAGAATTCAAATCTTTAGCTTTGATTTTGCCTGTGAAGAAAACTTCATAGTGATGAGGTGATGTGCAGCTAGTTGAATAAAGCGTTTTGTAATTTGTATCAGTCCATTTACTTGGCTTAGTTGGCGCCTTATTTGCAGAGTAACAACCGGTCTTTAGCTCAAGATAGAAAGTGCCTTTGCTAAGCGCTTCGGAAGAGGGCGAGCCTAAGGAGATGAATAGCGCGGCTGCCGCGGCTAAGAATTTCCTCTGTCTCATACGCTCAATCTTATGGCCTCAACCTCAGGTTGATGGTTTAACTTAATCAAAATGTAATAGAAATTAACGAGAGATAAACGGTGCGTTAATGGCAGATGGCCAACGCTCAGATAGTGTTCGCCTACAAACGTTTTATAGGTCGATTGCCCTAATTGACCGCGTCTATATAAGGAGCTCCACTTGATAAAGAGAATTTCAGCGGTAACAGCTGCACTCGCTCTTGCAACTGTCGGTTTCATTGTTCCAGCGCAAGCTGCAACAACAGAAGCAGACTGTGGCACAGCCGGTGCATTCTGTGTTGGTCTCGTAACTGACCTTGGAAAAGTTGATGACAAGTCATTCAACCAATCTTCATGGGATGGCGCAAAGGCTGGCGCAACTAAGGCCGGCGGTTTTGCTAAGTACATCGAAACTACAGATTCAAAAGATTATGCAAAGAACATTGCACTTTTCGCAGACAAGGGTTACAACGTAATTGTTACTGTTGGATTCTTGATGGGTGATGCAACTGCAGCTGCAGGTGTGAAGTACCCAAAGATCAAGTTCATCGGTGTTGACCAGTTCAACGCTTCGACTGCAACTAACGTCACAGGATTGATCTTCGACGAAGATAAGGCTGGCTTCTTGGCCGGTTACCTCGCTGGATACCTAACAAAGACCAACAAGGTCGGCGGAGTATTTGGTATGAAGGAAGTTCTTCCTGTTCGCAAGTTCGGTGAAGGCTACGTAAACGGTATCGAATACGCAGCTAAGCAGCGCAGCAAGAAGATCAAGTCAACTGTTGTTTACCACGCAGCTGGCGACAATGCGTTCTCAGATCCAGCATGGGGTGCAACAACTGCTAACCAGCTACTTACACAGGGATTCGACGTAATCTTTGGTGCAGGTGGATCAACTGGTAACGGTGCACTAGGTAAGGTTGCTCAGAAGGCTGGCGCACTCTGCATCGGTGTTGACATCGATCAGTACTACACAGTTCCTGAAGCAAAGAGTTGCATCGTAACTTCAGCTGAGAAGAAGCTAACTCTCGGAGTTTCAACACTTGTTGCTCAGGCTAAGGCCGCAACAATCAAGGGTGGAAACTACGTAGGTCAAGTTGGACTCTCACCATTCCACGATCTGTCATCAAAAGTTCCTGCAGTTGTAGCGGTTCGTTTGAAGAAGGTCACAACTGGCGTTCTTGCTGGTTCAATCTCAACTGGCTTCAAGGGTTAATTACTAACTCTTAATAAGTCTAGAAGAAGTTAAAGAGCGGGTGCATGCAAATGCGCCCGCTCTTTCTTTTTCCTCTTTCTTTATTTGAAATTTCTAATAGGATAGCCAATTATGAGCGAGACAAACGTCGATAAAAAAGTCGTTAAAAACCAATCAGAAGAATCAACAAAGAAATTTGATGTTGGTTCTTGGTTAGTACCAATAGTTGCAGTTTTAGTTGCGATGGCAATTGCGGCAATATTGATTAAGTTGCAAGGTTTAAATCCAATTGCTGCATATAAATCTCTCTTTAAGACTGCCTTTGGTTCAATTGAAGGTTTAGGCGTAACTTTAGGCAAATCAACTCCTCTAGTCCTAAGCGGCCTAGCAGTTGCAGTTGGTCTGCGAGCAGGTTTGTTTAATATCGGTGCACAAGGTCAATTACTTTCTGGCGCACTCGCTGCGGCTTGGGCCGGCGTAACTTTTGAAGGATTACCTGGATATGTTCACATCCCGATTGCTCTAATTATCGGAGCCTTCTTCGGTTCACTTGTAGCCGGAATATCAGGATTCCTTAAAGCTTACCGAGGTGTTCACGAAGTTATTACAACGATTATGCTAAATAGCATTGTCATGGGTATTGCCGATTACCTGGCATCTCATCAACTGCGCGAACCAGATCAATTCTTAACTCGCACCGCTGAAATTCAAACGAGTGCCAAGTTGCCTATCTATGCCAACTTACCTTTGGGCTTCTTTATCGCTGTTGTGCTGGCAATTGCCATCTGGTGGATTTTAGGTCGCACAACTAGTGGCTTCCGCATCGAAACTGTTGGTCGCAATCGTCACGCAGCTTGGTATGCCGGAATTCCGGTAAAGCGCACCGTTATCTCGGCCATGCTTATCTCTGGTGCGATTGCTGGTTTAGGTGGAGCGGTGGAAACTTTAGGTATCACCTATCGCTATGCACCAGCCTTTAACTTAGGTCTGGGCTTTGATGGAATCACAATCGCTCTGCTTGGTCGTGTGCACCCAATTGGAATCATCCCTGGAGCGGTCTTGATTGGCGGCATGCGCGCAGGGGCTGCCAATATGCAATTTGATTCTGGAGTCGCACCCGAACTAGTTGATCTTTTGATGGCGCTGATTTTGTTACTCGTCACCGCTCCGCTGATAACGCGATTCTTTAAAAATAGCTCAAATAAATCCCTGACTAGTGGATGGGGTAACTAACCATGACGATGCTTAGCAAACGTAATGGATATTTCTTAGCCGCCATCTTGGCTACTGCCTTCTTTTATTTTAACGGCTCAGATGTGACCACCTCGGTCTATGCCACAGGCACTGTCTTTGCCTTGCCGCTTGCGCTTGCCGCGATGGTCGGAATCATGTGTGAGCGCACCGGTATCGTAAATATCGGTATCGAGGGAACAATGTTGTTATCGGCATTTGTTGCTTTCTTTGTTTCATCACTAACTCAAAATATTATTATTGGGCTAATTGCAGCCATTTTCACCGGCTCAATGATGGGCTTAATACTGGCAGTCATGGCAGTTTCCTGGCGTATGGATCAAATCATCGCTGGAACAATTCTTAATATTCTGGCAACCGGGCTAACTTCATTCTTATACGTTCAAGGCCGAACCATTCCAGGTGTCTTCCAATCTTTTGAGATTCCAATTCTTTCCAAGATTCCATTCTTTGGTCCAGTTCTCTTCATTCACGGTGCACTAACTTTCGCAGGACTTGCAATTATCTTGGCGCTCTACGTTGCCATTTATCACACGACTTGGGGGCTGCGCTCGCGCGCTGTCGGTGAACATCCATCAAGTGCGGACACGGCCGGTGTTTCAGTTGTTCGTCTGCGCTATATAAATGTCACGATCGCTGGCGCTGTTGGAGCTATCGCAGGTGCATATCTCGCACTTGAATTAGTTGGATCATTTGAGCGCGGCTTCATCGCAGGCAAAGGCTTTACAGCCCTTGCTCTAATGATCTTCGGCCGTTGGAATCCGCTGGGCGCACTTGCCGCCGCTATGTTCTTTGGTCTTGCCCAGGCATATGCCAACCAATTAATGATTGATCAGATTGTAAATATTCCATCACAATTCACCGCTGCTCTTCCATACATCATGACAATTGTTGTTCTAACAATTTCGGCGGGCAAGGTGCGACCACCTGCTGCAGAAGGACAACCGTATGAGAAGGGACAAGCATAATGAGCGCTCTTCTTGAAGTCACCGGAGTCACCAAACGCTATCCCGGCGTTGTTGCAAATGACAATATCTCTTTAACCGTTAACGCCGGCGAAGTTGTCGCACTCCTTGGCGAAAATGGCGCAGGCAAATCAACTTTGCTTAAAGCTGTCTTTGGTCTGATCAAACCTGACTCAGGTGAAATAAAGATTGGTGGCACACCAATTGTCTTTGGTGACACCGCAGGAGTTATCTCGCGAGGTGTTGGAATGGTGCATCAGCACTTCCAATTAGTTCCCGTTATGACGGTTGCTGAGAACATCATTCTTGGCGATGAGCCTAAGCGCGGAATCTTCATCAATAAGAAGGCTGCTCACGATGAGATCTTGGCACTTTCTAAGCGCTACGGACTTGAAGTAGATCCTGAAGCGGTCATTGAAGACCTGCCAGTTGGTATGCAGCAACGCGTGGAAATTCTAAAAGCGCTACGTAAAGATGTTAAGTTGCTAATTCTTGACGAGCCAACCGCGGTCTTAACGCCGCAGGAGATCGATGAACTACTTGGCGTTATTCGCAATCTCGCAAAGTCGGGTGTTGGCATTGTTTTGATTACCCACAAACTCCATGAAGTTATGGCTGTTGCCGATCGCGTGGTTGTTTTGCGCGGTGGCAAACTAGTTGGTGCAACTTCTCCAAAAGAGACTGATGAGGCAGGGTTAGCCCAGATGATGGTGGGGCGCTCCGTTGTTTTGCAGGTTAATCGCACCGAAGCTAAACGCGGTGATGTTGTCCTCGAAGTTAAAGGTTTACAGGTACGTGATGATCGCAAAATCTTGTCGGTTAAGGGAGTCGATCTCTCCTTGCATAAAGGTGAGATCTTGGGCGTGGCAGGTGTTGAAGGAAACGGGCAACGCGAATTCGTAGAAGCGATCTGTGGCATGCGCCATCGTGAAGCAGGCGAAGTATTAATCAACGGTGTTGCCACGAAAGATATGCACCCTCACGCAGTTCACGAAGCGGGGCTCTCACATATTCCTGAAGATCGTGAGAAGCATGGCTTAGTCGCCAATTACAGCATCGCCGATAACTTGGTACTTAACCAATTCGATCAAGCACCATTTGCCAACGGTTGGGTTCGAAATCTTGCAGAAGTTGCTAAGAACGCGATTTCAACCGTTGAAAAATTTGATATCCGCACGCCTTCTGCATTTAACACTGCTAGTTCACTCTCTGGTGGCAATAAGCAGAAAGTCGTTGTGGCGCGCGAGTTAAGTGAAGAGCTGCCTGTTTTAGTTGCGGCGCAACCAACTCGTGGCGTTGATGTCGGTTCTATCGAATTCATCCATAACCAATTAATCTCGGCGCGCGATAAAGGCGCAGCGGTGTTGCTGGTCTCGGCTGAACTTGATGAGATTTTGTCACTTTCTGATCGCATCGCTGTGATGTCTGACGGAAAAATCGTTGCCATCGTTGAATCAAAAGATGCTGATCGCAACTATATCGGCCGCCTCATGGCCGGCCTTAAGGAGTAATAAATTGAAGATCGCAATAATTGCTGGAACTGGTTTTTATAATCTGCCGGCGCTAGCTGGTCAATCCCCCACAACAGTTGATACAACCTATGGCCAAGCGGTTATCACAACTGGCAAGTGGCATGGCGCCGAAGTTGCCTTCCTTACTCGTCACGGGGTTAACCACACGGTTCCGCCGAGTGGAATTAATTACCGGGCAAATATTCAAGCGCTAAAGAACTGGGGCGCCGAATTAATCATTGGCGTAAATGTCGTCGGCGGCGTCGATAAAAAACTAAAACCGGGCGCTCTGCAATTAGTTGATGACTTCATCGATTTCACCCATGGTCGCGCAGATACATTCTTCGATGGCGTGCAAGAAGGTGGCGTGCAGCACACTGATATGACTTATATCTATGACCGCGAAATTCAGAAAGCATTGGCTAAATCTGCCGATAAAGCAGATATTAAATTACATAAGCACGGTATTTATGCCGTCTACAACGGTCCGCGTTTTGAATCACCAGCCGAGATTCGCATGTGCGCAGCCATAGGCGTCACCGTCGTTGGTATGACCGGTGTTCCTGAGGCAACGTTGGCTCGTGAGGCTGGCATTCGTTATGCAGCGATCGCAGCAGTTGCCAACCCTGCCGCGGGGTTATCTAAGGAAGAGATTAGCCACGAAGGCGTTGGTGAAGTCATTAAGGGCTGCGCCGGAAATGTAATAACAATTATTGATGGTGCAATTAAAATCCTGGCTTCCTAAATGGATCTCTTAATCACCAATGCGCGTTATGCGGTTACCTCAAATAGCGCGAATGAGATTTTAGAGAACGTTTCAATCGGAATCACCGATGGCAAGATCTCTTACATCGGGGCTGATAAACCAGCTGCAGCAAAAAGTTATGACGCAGCCGGCAAGTTAATCGCACCCGGTTTAATTAATAGCCACACCCACCTTGGAATGTCTTTATTGCGTGGCTGGTCAGAGGGTGTAAACCTGCAAGGTTTTCTCGAACTTGTCTGGGCCGCCGAAGGTGCGATCATGGATGAGGCAACTTGCGAACTCGGCACTGAACTAGGTGCCCTTGAAGCGTTGTTATCTGGAACAACCACAACGATGGATATGTATTTAAATCCTGTTGCAACTCATCGTGGTGCGGTGCGGGTTGGCTTGCGCCATATCGCCGGCCCAATCTTCTTTGATTTCCCAGGTTTAGATGGTCTGCAATGGCACCAACGCATTGAACGCGCACATCAATGGAAAGCTGAACTTGCCAAAATAGGTGGACCCTACATTCCAACTTATCTAATGCCACATTCCACCTACACAGATTCACCAGAGAACTTAACGCAAGTAGCACAGATAGCCAAAGAGCTTGGTGCGCGTATTCATCTGCATGTATCTGAGACAGAGGCAGAGAATCTGGATATTGCTACGCGTTATTCCAAAACTCCGACTGAAGTCTGCCGCGATACCGGAATATTAGATGTGCCAACTATCTTTGGCCACGGCGTGCACCTAAGTGATTCAGATATGAAGATTGCAGCAAGTAAAGGTGCCTCAGTTGGGCACTGCCCGGGCAGTAATTTAAAACTTGGTTCTGGTCTGGCGCGCTTTAACGATATGCGCAACGCAGGCATCGCAGTTGGGCTTGGTACCGACAGTTGTGCTTCATCAAATGATCTAGATATGTTCTCGGTAATGCGCATGGCAGCCCACGTTGTTGCTTTGCGCCAATCCCCCGCAGATGTTGATCTAACTTCAATTGTGCGTGCAGCAACTATCGAAGCAGCCCATGCCGTTGGCCTGGGCGATCGTGTCGGCAGCATCGAGATTGGAAAAGAAGCAGATTTAATCGCACTTGATCTACATGCTGCCCACTTGACGCCCGTACATGATGTAAATGCGCTGCTTGTCTTTGCCGCAGGCCGTGGAGATGTCACAGATGTTTGGGTGGCAGGTGATCAAGTTGTTTCAAAGAGAATAAGCACCAAGATTGAGCTAACTGATTTGATAGCGCGAGTAAATCTGCGCATTAAAGTGCTGGAGCCGCTTAAGTGAGCTTTGCTGGTAAGTCCATATTAATTACTGGTGCATCCGGTCTTATCGGGCAAGCCTACGTTGCGCGCTTTCTCGAACTTGGTGCAATCGTTTGTGGGCAAGTAAATACTGGTGAAATCTCGGCACACGATAACTTGCACGTTATTGCAGCTGACTTATCTGTTGCAAAATCTGGCAATTCACTTGTGCAAGAAGCGGTATCTAGAGCCGGCCAATTAGATTTTGTAATTAACAATGCGGCTAACCAAGCAATCCTTGATCCCACCCATGCCACACGCGCTGAAATTGAGCTAATGATGCGTATAAATGTCGATGCCCCGAAAGAGATCATTGATGAGGCAGCTAAATCTGGCGTCAAAGTAGTTTTAAATATCTCCTCCGTTGAAGCTCTTAACCCACGTGCGGGGCATGAAATATATGGCGCCAGCAAAGCAGCGCTAGATGTCTTAACTCGTTCAGCATCGCGCGCTCATGCTCCAATGCGCGTACTTGGTCTGCGCCTTGGGTTAATTGGTCGAGATGGTATTGATCAAGCATGGCCGGGAGGTGTTGCCGCATGGAAGGCAGCTACACCGCTTGGCCGTTATGCCAGTGCAGAAGAA
>ENA-OUVC01002572-OUVC01002572.1-marine-metagenome-genome-assembly--contig:-NODE-2572-length-10174-cov-3.110330_pt1 | contig 10174 bp, 10 predicted proteins | sample MGYA00248622_ERZ508571 | MGnify/ENA primary metagenome ERZ508571 (study PRJEB26236, sample SAMN06267175) | marine metagenome | isolation source: Columbia River Estuary | place: USA:Columbia River... | reverse complement strand
CATTGGGCACTGGCAGTAGACACCACTGCTACTGTTACTCGGAATAGCGTAGTTCTATACTATCTATCAGGGTCAGGCAAAATGGAATTCATGGGTTGGTCGGACAATGAAGAAAACGGATCAGATATTGTTGTAGATTTTTCATCAGGCACTGGATCTGTAATTCTAGAACTCGCTAAGATTTCTGGATATGGTTCGCAACAACATCAGAACCAAGGAGATCTAGGATAATGAAACTTATTACTGAAGTCGTTGAAGACGTAAACCTTTTAATCGAAGAAACCAATGGCAAGAAAACACACTTCATTGAGGGTGTGTTTCTGCAATCTAATTTGGCAAACCGCAATGGTCGTGTATATCCAAAAGAGATTATGTCAAAAGAAGTCGAGAGATATAACGAAAGTTATGTCAAATCGAATCGTGCTCTCGGAGAACTCGGTCACCCAGATGGTCCATCGATTAATCTAGATCGCGTTTCGCACATGATTGTCTCGCTTAAAGAAGATGGTGACAATTATATTGGTAAAGCAAAACTCATGGATACTCCAATGGGTAATATTGCTAAAGGTCTTATCGAGGGTGGCGCTAAACTTGGTGTTTCTTCCCGTGGTATGGGTACATTGAAAGCAAACAAAGAAGGTATTAATGAAGTCCAAGACGACTTCTACCTTGCTACTGCTGCTGACATTGTAGCAGATCCTTCTGCTCCTGACGCATTCGTTCAGGGCATTATGGAAAATAAAGAATGGGTTGTGGTTAATGGTGTCTGGACAGAGCAAGCATGTGACATGTCTAAGAAGTTGATCAAGAAAGCATCCAGAAAAGAATTGGAAGAAGCGAAGTTGAGAGTATTTGAATCTTTCTTAAATCGTGTCTCCCGTAAAACAAAAGTTTTATAAATATTATATAATCTCGAATTCTAGGAGAAGCAAATGAACGTAGAAAACAAAATCAGAGAGTTGCTTACAAAAAAGCAACTATCCGAGGAAAATGCTGGTCCGATGGGCGCAGCAAAGGGTAAGGATACTTCTATCCCTGCAAAAACTGCAGGCGATACAACGAATCCACGTCAGGGATCGTCGGAAGACGCAACTATTGCAAGCGAACGTGATCAGGAAACTGAAAATCCAGGTGCTAAAGAAGCAGCACCAATTGCTGATAATAAGAGCAAGATTTCACAATCAGGCGCAGGTGCTGCTCCAAACTTTACCACTGTTGCTGATCCAACATCGGTTGTAAACCCAGCATCTTCAAAGGGCAATGTTCATCAAGAAGAATATGACCCAGAAGAAGATGAAGATCTAGAAGATGGTGAAGATGAAGATCTTGAAGAAGACTTCGCTGCCGATCTAGCATCTTTGTTTGATGGTAACGAAAACCTAACAGAAGATTTCCGTAACAAGGCATCATCGCTTTTCGAAGCAATGGTTGTTGCGAGAGTTTCCAACGAAGTAAGTTTGATCGAAGACCGTCTGGTTGAAGAAGCTGCTGAGTTGATGGAAGAATATAAGTCGGAACTCGTAGAGAAGGTTGATTCTTATCTCGGTTACGTAATCGAAAATTGGATCCAAGAAAATCAATTGGCAGTAGAAAACGGTCTCCGTACTGACATTGCTGAAGATTTCATCGAAGGTCTAAAGACACTTTTCGCTGAGCATTATGTTGATGTCCCAGAAGACAAATACGATGTTCTAGGTGAAATGCAATCACAGATTGAAGAAATTTCTTCGAAACTGGATGAAGCAATCGCTGCTAATGTAGAACTACACGATGCTAATCTTCAACTCAACAAGGAAAGTGTTCTTTCTGTTGTTGCCGAGGGTCTAGCAAAAACAGACGCTGAGAAATTCAAGTCGTTGGTCGCTGATGTAGAATTCGAGAATGCAGAAATCTTTGTAGAAAAGTTGAATGTTATCAAGGAAAATTATTTCCCTAAGACAAGAACTCTATCTGAAGAGAAGTTTGACGATGGAGTAGAAAACGACTTCAGCGAATCATCAACGGTAAGTCAGTATATCAAGGCACTTGACGTACTTGCTTCTAAAAATTAAATTTATATAAATAAATCTATTGAAAACCTAAAAGGGGAAAACTAAATGTTTCTTTCAGAGCAACTAACAAAAAAGTGGGAACCAGTTCTCAACCATGATGGTCTTGGTCAGATCTCAGATAAGTACAAGCGTGCGGTTACTGCAGTAGTTCTTGAAAACCAAGAGCGTGCACTTCGCGAAGAGCGCACTGCTCTTTTCGAAACTCCAGCAAACAACATCGCTGGTACTGGTGCTTCCGACATCGATCGCTACGATCCAATCCTAATCTCGCTCGTTCGTCGTGCGCTGCCTAACTTGATGGCATATGACGTTGCTGGCGTTCAACCTATGACTGGTCCAACTGGTCTTATCTTCGCAATGAAGTCAGCTTACACTACCCAAGCGGGTACGGAAGCACTCTTCAACGAAGCAGACACAGACTTCTCGGGTACAGGAACTCATGCTGGTTCAAACCCAGTTGATGGTTCTTACACCACAGGTACTGGTGTTGCAACAGTTGATGCCGAACAACTTGGCGAATCTGGTGGAACTGACTTCAACCAAATGGCATTCTCGATCGAGAAGACAACTGTAACTGCTAAGACACGTGCTCTTAAAGCAGAATACACAGTAGAACTCGCTCAAGATCTCAAGGCAATTCACGGTCTTGACGCTGAAGGCGAACTTTCAAACATCCTTTCACAAGAAATTCTTGCTGAAATCAACCGCGAAGTTATCCGTACGATCTACAAAGTTGCTAAGACAGGTGCCGCTTCGACTGCAACTGCTGGTACTTTCGATCTTGACGTTGACTCAAACGGTCGTTGGTCGGTTGAGCGTTTCAAGGGTCTTCTGTTCAACATCGAACGTGACGCTAACGTAATCGCTCAAGACACTCGTCGTGGTAAGGGTAACTTCATTATCTGTTCGTCAGACGTTGCTGCTGCTCTTGCAATGGCAGGTATGCTTGACACAGGTGGTGCGCTTAATGGTTCGCCAACTCTTCAAGTTGATGACACAGGCAATACCTTCGTTGGTACGCTGAACGGTCGTTACAAAGTATTCGTAGATCCTTACTCAGCAAACACTGGCGCTGCATCGCAGTTCTATGTTGTTGGTTATAAGGGTGCTAATGCTTATGACGCTGGTATCTTCTATTGCCCATACGTTCCACTACAAATGGTTCGTGCTATCGATCCTAACACCTTCCAACCAAAAATTGGTTTCAAGACTCGTTACGGGATGATCGCTAACCCATTCGTAACTCAGTCGAACGGTACAACTGACGGTGATACTTTCACTGCCAACCGTAACCAATACTATCGTCGCGTTAAGGTTACTAACCTTATGTAATCGATACCTCTCCATTAGAGAGAGGGTTGCTAAGAAACTGGGGGGAGCAGAAATGCTCTCCCCATTTTCATTATAAATAGTATGAAACAAATGAGGGTAACATGGTATTAAAAACATCACTAGGTGTAACAGAAGCAAACTGGGTTAATCAACAACCCAGCGATCTCGATTATCTTAAACCAAATGGTTTTAAGTTTCAGGTTCACAATCTACCCAATGTTTCATACTTCTGTCAGGCAGCAAACATTCCTGCAATACAACTTGGTTCACCTACATTCCAAACACCATTATCAGATATCCCAGTTCCTGGAGATAAATTGTCATATGGTGACTTAGTAATTCGTTTTCTTGTTCAAGAGAACATGAGCAACTATCTTGAATTATACAACTGGATGGTTGGTCTTGGATTCCCAGAGTCTAGAGATCAATATAAAAACTGGAATGAATCGCAACGTTATAGATTTCCTGCCATCTCAGATAAACGTCTGGGCGCACTAGGCAACTTCTCAGACGCAGACTTCTTCATTCTTGACTCAGACAACAATCCGAATGTTAAAATTACATACTATGATGTGTTCCCAGTTAGTCTTGAGGCATTAGACTTCGACATCAGTTCTGGTAGAGCGGACTACTTGGTTGGTATTGCTGCATTTAAATATCGCCAATATACTGTTGAGGCACTTTAAAGCTTGACATTCTAACAAAAATTTAGTATACTTATATTATTTTTCTATTGAGGGCATTATGAAACTATCTGAAATTCAAGAGTCATGGACTAAAGACTGCAAGATCGACCAATTAAATCTTGGTCCAGAATCAACCAAGACACCAGAGTTGCATTCTAAGTATCTTAACATACTATCAAATTCTAAACTGCAGTTGCGCAAGGCAGAGGCAGATTATTATCGCTTGCGCAGAACTAAGATGAAGTATTATCGCGGAGAACTTACACGCGAAGAACTCGAAGAACATGGATGGAATCAATACCAAGGTCTCAAACCACTGAAGAATGAGATGGACGATGTTCTTCAATGTGATGAAGAGATGATCAAACAACAAGACAAGATTGATTATATTAAAGCAGTCCTCTACCAATTAGAGCAGATTCTGCGGTCACTAAATAGTAGGACATGGGATATTAAGTCCGCGATTGAGTGGACCAAGTTTACAAATGGATTAATGTGACCGATCTAACCATCACTAAAAAAGATGAAGTGTATCTTAATGTGGAATGCGACCCCAGCATTTCACAGGAACTATCAGAGTATTTTACGTTTGATGTTCCAGGTGCAAAATTTATGCCCACCTACCGTGCTAAGATATGGGACGGTAAGGCACGTTTGTTTAACATGTGGACTAAAGAACTATACGTAGGACTTCTTCCATATCTCAGAGAATTTTGTCAGCGTAATGAATATGAGATGGACGTTCAGATCGAACGTATCGGCGATCCCATAACCTATGAAGAACTGGTTGAATATGCTGACTCTCTAAATCTTCACTCACAAGGTAATCCGATCGAAGCGAGAGACTATCAGTTAGACGCTGTTAAGTATGCGATTCGTATCGGTAGAACTCTGCTGCTGTCACCAACTGCATCAGGTAAGTCATTGATCATTTATCTGTTGATGCGCTACCACCAAAAGTTTGGACGCAAACAGTTAATCATTGTTCCTACCACATCCCTCGTCGAGCAGATGTATAAAGACTTCCAAGATTATGCATCTGAGACAGACTGGAAAGCATCATATAACTGCGCCAGAATCTATTCAGGATTTGAAAAGTCGAACGAATATCCAATAACGATTTCTACATGGCAGTCAATCTATAAACTGCCCAAAAAGTTCTTTGATGAATTTGATGTAATCTATGGGGATGAAGCGCATTTATTCAAAGCGAAATCGTTAACATCAATCTTCAACAAATGCACCAAGACTAAGTTCCGCATCGGAACAACAGGAACTCTTGATGGAACTAAGACGCACAAGTTAATCCTCGAAGGATTATTTGGCAAGGTCCATAAGGTCATCTCAACAAAAGAATTGATGGAACAGGGATCGGTCGCCGATCTGGATATTCATTGCCTCGTTCTTGATTACTCTGATGAAGAGAAGAAAGCACTAACCAAGTATACCTATCAGGAAGAAATGGACTGGTTGGTAACACACCAAAAGCGCAACAACATAATCAAGAATCTGGCAACCACACAGAAAGGTAACACCCTAGTGCTATTTCAGTTTGTCGAGAAACATGGTGCAGTTTTGTATGACTTGATCAATGAGAAGATCGGAAAGTCTCGTCAAGTTTTCTTTGTTCATGGTGGAACTGATACTCAGCAGCGCGAGAAGGTTCGTGAGATTACTGAGAAAGAAAAAGATGCAGTCATCATCGCATCGTATGGCACCTTTTCAACGGGAATAAATATAAGGAATCTGCATAATGTCATATTCGCTTCTCCGTCGAAATCCAGAGTAAGAAATCTCCAGTCGATTGGTAGAGGGTTGCGTAAGGGAGATGACAAAACTTCCTGTCGCCTTTTTGATATAGGTGATGACCTATCTTGGAAGAGCAGAAAAAATTATACTCTACTACACATGATAGAGAGAATTAAGTTATATAATGAAGAAGGTTTTAAATACAAACTCGTGAGGATATCTACTGATGGAAACTCCAAAGGTACTTAAATTTAAAAATGGCGACCTAGTAATCGCAACGATAAGGGACAGTGATACCAATGAATTATTCTGGATGGATAATCCCATTGCGGTGATTCCCTATCCTGTCATTCAAGAAGATGTTGTTGGGGAAACGTTTCTTCTGAAACCATGGATTGGTATTACTACAGAGAAAACTTTCCTGATTCCCAAATCCGAAATAATTACTGTCTGTGTATTGAGAGAAAATCTCCTCGCCCAGTATGAGAGATATATCTCAGGGGAAGTAAAACTTCCCGAGGAAACGCAAGAGACAAACGTCGACATGGAAATGTTGCACTCCCGACTACTCAGAAGCAGGAACCTACTCAATTAAGCAGTAGTAAAGCTATTATTCATCATACTCGACATAGTCATTATACCTCGAATCGCGAGTGTTGTCAAGCTATATACTGAAATAATAGTGAAAAAAAATCATTGACTAATAAGAAAAAGTATAGTATAACGGTATGTATAGATGGAGTTATAAATGACTGAAATACCAGAAAAGAATGTAAAAAAACCATTCAAGAAGAATAAGAAGAACAACATACATTATGTAGATAACTCTAAGTTTCTAGAAGAGATTACTAAGTATCGAAATAGTGTGCTTGCTGCAAACGAAGCGGGAACATTGAAACCACGTGTTCCAAACTATATCGGGGAATGCTTTCTAAAGATTGCAACTCACTTGGCATACAAGAGTAACTTCATCAACTACACATATCGAGAAGAAATGGTGTCGGATGGTATTGAAAATTGTATTACTTACATCGATAACTTTAATCCTGAAAAATCGAAGAATCCCTTCGCGTACTTCACACAGATAACATACTATGCTTTCCTCCGTCGTATCGCGAAAGAGAAACGCCAACAGCAAACGAAGTATCGATACATGCGAAACATTGATGTTCACGACTTGATAACTCAGGACCATGACACAGGTGACTATGGTAATGAGTTTATTGACTATGTTAAGAAGCAGATGGACATGATTGATGATTTTGACAAACCTGCCTCAGCAAAGGTCAGCAATATACCAAAGCGTCGACCAAAATATTTAGACCAAAAAATCATTGACAATTCCCTTGATATAGAGTAGAATGGATTTATTAAAGATTGTTAAAGGAGTTGTTTATGACTGAAGTAAAAACTAACAAGTACGTTGCATGGTTCACTGAAAATTGGTTTACCGCATTTTTCTTTCTTGCGTTTGCATTGATTATCGCGGCAGTATCCAGTAATATTAGAAACCATAGGAATGGCGTCCAAGGTGTGTCTAAGCAGAATGCAGGGTGCATCTATCTTGAGTCAAGTGATCTTGGCGAAGGTCAACACTACATGATCTGCGACGGTCAAATTGTTCTTAAGCGCCTCGCAGAAGAAGGTGAAGCAGAACCAACGACTGAAGAAAAGTTGGAAGAAGTAGTTCCTACTGAAGCGAAACCAACTACACCTGCAAAGTAATTAGAAAGTTCGAGTATGAAGGTTGCGTTGATCACAGACACTCACTTTGGTGCAAGGTCAGATTCTATTCCGTTCGATAACTTCTTCGCGAAGTTTTATACTGAGGTGTTTTTCCCGCATCTTGAGCAAGCAGGAATCAAAACCATTATTCATCTTGGTGATGTTTTTGATCGTCGCAAGTTTATCAATTATAACACACTAAAAAAGTGTCGTGAGTATTTCTTCGATAAAGCACGAGATCTCGGTATCGATGTGCACATGATCGCAGGAAACCACGACACATTTTTCAAGAACACGAATGAGGTAAACTCACTAGACCTGCTACTTCGTGAATATGGCAATGTTATAACATATTCTGACGCAGAAGAAATTAAACTGGACGGAAAGAATCTACTGCTTGTTCCATGGATTTGTTCTGGTAATTATGCAGAAACCATGGAGGTTGTAGATAAAAGTAATGCACAAGCAGTATTCGGACACTTTGAATTTTCAGGTTTTGAAATGTATCGTGGGCATAAAAATGACCACGGCATGGGCACTGAACGTTTTGATAGATTTCCTCTCGTTTGTAGTGGTCACTTCCACCATCGCAGTCGCACTGGCAATATTCTGTATCTTGGTAATACCTATGAGTTTACTTGGTCTGATTATAATGATCCAAGAGGGTATCACTTATATGACACGGAAACTAACGAGGTAGAATTCTTTGAGAACCCATTTAAAATCTTTCATAAAATCTACTATGATGATACTACTGGTGATCCTAATAGTATGGACCTTGGACCAATTAGTGGCAGTTGCGTAAGACTAATCGTAGTCAAAAAAGCAGACTTCTATAAGTTCGATCGCTTCGTGGATAAATTGTATGACTTGAATTTGATCGAACTGAAAATCATCGAAGACTTCTCTGAGTTCGAAGCAGATGTAATTGAAGAAGATAAACTAGATGTAGAAGATACGATGACTGTTCTTTCTGATTTTGTTGACACCGTCAGTACCGATCTCGATAAAGACAAGATTAAAAACATGTTAAGAACTTTGTATATTGAGGCACAGCACGTTTCTGTATGATTAATTTTAAAACAATTCGTTGGAAGAATCTTCTTTCAACAGGTAATGCTTTCACTGAAATTAAACTCAACCGTTCGCCCAGCACTTTGATTGTTGGTGAGAATGGTGGCGGTAAATCCACGCTGCTCGATGCTCTCTGCTTCGGATTGTTTGGTAAACCATTCCGTAGCATCAATAAACCACAACTGTTAAATTCTATCAACAAGAAAAACCTTCTGGTTGAAATTGAGTTTGACATTGGCGGTAAAGATTATAAGATTGTTCGTGGTATTAAACCGAACATCTTTGAGATTCAATCTGGTGGTGAAGTAATCAATCAGGATGCTGCTGCTCGAGACTATCAAAAGTATCTCGAGGAATCAGTTCTCAAACTTAATTACAAGTCGTTTACTCAGATTGTTATTCTGGGATCAGCATCGTTTACTCCATTCATGCAGTTGCCACCGTTTACTCGTCGCGAGATTATTGAAGACATTCTTGATATTCAGATCTTCACGACAATGAATACTGTTCTGCGTGACAAGATGAACGAACTTAAAGATAGTCTTCAGGATGCTGACAGCAAGTTAGAAGTTCTGAAACAAAAGGCAACCATTCAGAAAGAATATGTCGATACGCTTGAAGCAAACAAAGAAAAGAGAGTTGATGAAATTATCTCACGAATCGAAGACGGTGAATTGTCAATCACCCGTTTCCAAGGTCTTGTTGCTGCGCTCGAAGGAGAGAAGATTACGCACGAAGATGCCAAGGCAGCGCTCGGAGACCTTGCAACAAAGCAAAAGAAACTCGAATCTTTTAAAACCAAATTTTCCACCCAACTCCGCGATCTCCAGAAGGAGGTGGCATTCTACAATGAGACAGACGAATGTCCGACGTGCCAGCAAGGGATTGCTCACGATCATAAAGAAACCATCGTATCATCCCGACAAGAGAAAATGCAAGAACTCTCTTCAGGAATGGAGAAACTCCAAGAAGAATTTACGAAACTTGGAGAACTTATCTCGGAAAATGAGGCTCTCTCCGAACAAATTTCTGGATTGAGCGCAGAGATTATCGCGAACAACAACGAAATTATTGTTCAACAGCGTCTGATTCAAGCACTCAATTTAGAACTCAATGACATCGCTACCAAGACTGCAGATATTGATGAAGAAAAAACAAAACTCAAGTCATATGCTAAGGAAGTTCTGACACAGAACGAAGAGAAAGCAAGACTGAATGAAGAAAAGCATTACATGGAAGTTGTCTCGACGCTGCTCAAAGACACTGGTATTAAGACTAAGATTATTCGGCAGTATCTTCCAATTATCAATAAGTTGGTGAATAAATATCTACAAGCAATGGACTTCTTTGTGCAGTTTAATCTTGATGAGAAGTTCGATGAAACTATCAAGTCTCGCCATCGTGATGACTTCAGTTATGCTTCATTCTCAGAAGGCGAAAAGCAGAGAATCGATCTGGCACTCCTGTTTACCTGGAGAACAATCGCTAAGATGAAAAACAGCGTAGCAACTAATCTGCTTATTCTTGATGAGGTATTCGACTCCTCGCTGGATAACA
>ENA-OUVC01002570-OUVC01002570.1-marine-metagenome-genome-assembly--contig:-NODE-2570-length-10179-cov-2.843991_pt1 | contig 10179 bp, 8 predicted proteins | sample MGYA00248622_ERZ508571 | MGnify/ENA primary metagenome ERZ508571 (study PRJEB26236, sample SAMN06267175) | marine metagenome | isolation source: Columbia River Estuary | place: USA:Columbia River Estuary... | reverse complement strand
TGCGTAATTTCTGGCAAGAGGCTCTCTTGCCCCGGAATACTTTGCCAATACAACCAATTACTGAGCTGCTGGCGTGTGGTGTAAGCGGCTTCAGGCTGCATTTGAAGCAATACCCTTACCTCAGATGCAAAAGAAAACACCTCATCGGTTTTGTGCAAGTATAGCGGTTTCTTCCCAAAGCGATCCCGCGCTAACAGGCACGTATTGTGCTGGGTATCGTAAAACGCAAACGCAAACATCCCTTCAAGCTCATCTATGCGACTATGGCCGAAGGCCTTCAACCACTCCATCAAGAGTTCGGTATCCGAACTCGTTTGCCACTCAAAACTGAGCGTTGCCTTCAAAGCCTGGTAATTATAAATTTCGCCATTAAACACCAACACATACCTACCCGTCACGTCCGTGTAAGGCTGATTCGCCCGCGCATCGGTATCAATAATACTCAACCGCGCATGCCAAAGGCAAATATTTTCTGCACTCCAAAACGCTTGAGCATCAGGCCCACGATGCGCCAAGGCCGCCAAAACGGATTTGGTATTAGGCTGAATGTAGGAGGTTGAAAGTTGACCGGCTATGCCGCACATTTTAAAATGAATTTTCGATTGATCTATCAACCAAGGCTAAAGTGGTTAATGTAGGATTACTATGAGATGATGTTAAAAACACCGAAGAACTATAAACATATACATTTTCGGTTCCGAATAGTTTTAGATTCTCATCCACTACTAGGTTAATGGATGCCCCGCCCATATGATGATTCACTGGAGAAAATGATTTTTCTGTATAATCATCATCAGGGAAGTTATCTCTAAACTTAATAGAAGGAAAATTTATAAGTAGCTCTTTCAATAAATCATGCTTGACCTTAATTAGTGACTTGATAGTTTTGTCATTAATAGTCCAGTTGATATTCATTTTTGGTTGATTGTAAATATCCGTTTCACTATTATCGAGTTTGATATTATTAGTTTTATCCCATGGTTGTTCAAGCATAACAACCAATTTAACTTTGGCATTTGGACGATATATTGTTCGGTACTTCACCAAGTAAGTTAATGTCTTTAATAATTTCTTTGTATTAGAACTTTTAATAAGAGAAAGAAAAACTTTATTTATTTGTTTTGCTTCTCGGTAAAAATCAAAATCTTCTTCTGGTGTTTCAAACATTAAACTAAACGATGCATTTTGTAGAGAATTTGCTTTTATATAGTCATCGCTCAATGAAACTCGCACCCCATATTTGAAGAAATTCTTCATTTTTACCCCAAAATTCTTTTGTAATAAGTCACTTTGATATCCATCGAAATCACCAAGATGAATGCATGGATGCTCCATAAATCCACAACCAATGTGCACTGAAGCATTTGGAAAGTTCAAATGAATAAACCTTACAGATTCTACTCCGCCTGTTGCTATTATTAAATTATCGCAATTAACAGTTAATTCCTTGGAATTATCATTAGTAATCTTAATTGACTTTACAAACCCATCAAATATGTTAACGCTTGTGCAGTGAGCATTATAGAGTATTTCAACTTGACTTGAATTCAAGAATCTTTTATGTTTTGTATACATATTTGGATTCCTGGCCCACTTTGAAAGATGGACATTAAATTTTGAGCTAAAATTCGATCTAATCTTAAATTGATTAATATCGTTATAATCAATTTGGCCAACGTTTAAGTACTTTTCTACTTTTTTATAATGTGGTGATAAATCATTCTTTGTGAAAGGCCATCTGACGGTTTTCTGTTCTCCAACAAAAACTTCTTTTTCAAAATCCGAACTTGAAAAAGGTAATGCTTGTCCGCCCCAAGCAATTGTTGTTCCTCCAATGGCACGTTTTCTACCCCATTCAATTGAAGAGCTCAAATCAGCACGATTGTAAATTGATTTGTTTAAGTTTTGTTTATTGTAATTCTCTTTAATATCACCTGATTCAACAATAAGTACCCTTTTATTCCTGGAAACTAACTCCTTTGCCGCAAATATCCCTATAGCACCGCAACCAATTATAATCGAATCATAATGATTTTTTATATTTCCCTTGGTAAAATTGAAATTTGTAAAAGACACTTATTGTAAATAATTTATATTGAATCGTATATTTTTTAACGATTTGGACGAAAAAAGTACCCTGACATTGGGAAACAAGTCTAAATGACTTTTAAGCGGGTTAATAACTTTTAAATCATCTAAAGAATTCGAGTAAATGCCATAATGAATATGCTCTGCATCTGGAAAAAGCTCTTGAATCTTTTTTATATCCGTAAAATCATTTCCATTATACTGAAGCAAATCTATATTAGATTTTATCATGAATTTATTATAATGCAATATTGACGTAGAGTTGGACCCAATTCCTATTTTTTTGATGCCACCTTGACTTTTTAAATTATAAAGGAAAGATTTTGCCTCATCTGTTAAGAAATTAAAAATACACTCATGAGCTAAATAACCATAAATAACTTCTGTTCTTAAGTTTTTTTGACTATTGAAAAATGCTTGTTGTAATTGATCGAGCGTAATTATTCTTTCATTAAAAATATATTTCTTGTTAATTGGATTGGATAAATTATTTCCTTTATGTAGGAATCTATTCTTTAATCGATTCAAAATCAAAGCTAAATCAACAGGAAGGTTTACGTGCTTTTCATGGCCTAAACCAAACTTCGTTACCACCTGCACTTTATCTCTTTCAAAAGAAGGTAGTTCGGATAAAAAGGACCCTAAAATTTTCTCTGAATAACCCTTACCATACAATGGTGCAGTATCAAACCAATTTACACCTAATTCGTGAACCAATCTTAGCCTTTTTACAGCTTTGCGTTTACTAGATGCATCTGTTAAAGAAACACAACCAAAACCTATCTTATTAATTAATTCTTTATTACCTTTCAAATTCATCTAGGTTCTATCTCGATTGCATTAAATTAATATGAAGTAATTTTCGTCGATTTTCTTGTGAATCTATTGTAAATCGTTTACGAGTAAGATATACTAGAAAACCATAGAGAATTACACCCTTTGTGAGGTGATTAATTATTGTTTGTAACTCACAATCTGGCCTTACAGCATAATTCAATAATGGTAGCAGAAGTAATACGTAGAATGGAGAAATTTTTGACCATCGTTCTACTAATTTGAAGGCCAAGGCAAATATTACACCAAGGGCAAACCCAAAAAAATAAACTCCCCATACACCAAAGGCTATATAACCATCGGCAAAAATGCCAAGACCCATAGAAGTTCCTTCATTTATAATATGCCCAGAAAATTCGTTAAAAATCTCCTTATTTCCGGACGATAATTTATTCGGAGCTAAAAATCGAGGTAGTAGTGCTGCTTCAAGATATATATTGACATTGTTCAGACCTTGGAAATTTTTGGTTCTATCTAAATTATCTACCGTACTCGCTAAAATCCATGCTTGATTGCCTCTATTTAGGGTAGAAAGTAAGTTATCCTCACCTAATAAAACATCAGCTGATGCTTTTTCGCTTGCAATTGTTGTTGCAGTATTTAGGTTTTGCTTCGAGGCGTCTTGCCAAGCAGCTTCTCTATAGGTAAATTTTATAGCCTGAATCAGTAAAACAAATAGAATTAAACTACTTGCGCCAATTATCTTAAATTGTATACTAGGTTTTTTTGCATAAATATAGTACAGTGCAAAGAAAATAATCCACATTACAGCATCATGATACATACCTGCAATTAGGGCATAGACTAATTCTAACAAAAGAACTACTGCTGAATAATACCAAAACCTTTTAGAAAGAGAAAATAAGGCGAAGGCGGCTACAAATCGAACCATTGCAATTAAATAAATTACAAATCCGATTTCTCCCGGGAAAATGGAACTTGTAATTCGAAGTAGTAAACCTATCACTACAGTTTTAACGAGAAAATCCTTATTGACTGTTGCCGATTGGTCAACTTTAGAATAATCTACTCGGAAAATTTTGGTTGGAATAATAATTAACCCCAAGGTAAAAAACAAAAAACCAGGTAATGCTAAATTAAAATACTGATCTAGCGGTACTTTCATTCCATATTGCACTAATTCTTCTGGCTGAATGTAGGTAATCGCTGGGGCAATTAAATAATTCAAACAATACAGTAGAAGTGCCCATTCGCGAAATACAAACTGTTTATTTGATTCAAATAGAATTCGGTAAATTAGAAGTGTAAATATGCCTACTGAAACGGCAGAAAGTACTTCACCAAAATAAAATACTCCAATAATACTACCTATAAAAAGTGCAGCAAAATTCTTCATAATATGTTAGATTTTACTGCACATATAATGGATTCGTAAGAGAACGCTCGTTTAAACTGGTGAAAATTAAAATGACATTTTTCCCTCTTGATAAATTTTAAAATCAAATCAAGGTGATTTTCAGAGAAATTTTCATCTAGTAAAAGTCCATTTTTACTTTTAGTTAAGTCCGCCGCTGCTCCGCAACTTTTAGTAGCGATAATTGGTATTCCGCACGCTAGGGCTTCGTTTAAGACCAATCCCCATGTTTCACTTTTTGAGTATAAAATGAGAGCATCTCCCATTTGATATATTATAGGAAGCATAGTCTGATTTTGAAAGGGTAAGAAATATATATTTCTTGAGGCAATTTCTTTTAGTTCCTTTTCTTGAGGTCCGTTTCCCACCAAAAGTAAATTTATTTCCTTGTCATTTAGAAGTTTAACTAGAGAAATTAAATTTTTATTCGGTTCAAATTTACCCACGAAAAGTAATAGTTTTTTATTCTCAGATACCCCTAATTTTGTTCTGATTTCCTTTGCTTTTTTCGAGTATTCACCTGTAGGGTCAGCAAATCGATCATTATCAATGGCATGCGGAGCATATACCAACTGGGTTTCTTTTAAGCCGTGCTTGACAAAATAAGCTTTGTTGTGAGTGCCGACATAAAAGGCTTTATCAATATAGCGATATACCCATGTTAAGAATACTCTTCTTAAGATTTTTTTTAAATTAAATCCTTTGGACTCGTCAAGTAAGGTAGAGTCGCCTTTGAACCAAACTTCTTTTTTTCCTTTGAAATAACGAAGTGCTTTTAAGTGGCTATCAAAAGCCCAGCCCCAAACCCAAACAATGTCAGCACCCCATTTTTCAATTTCTTGATTCAACTCCGGGTTTATTATGCCTTTAAAATGATGAGAACCTGGGTCTTTGGAAGTGTTTTCTAAAAATTGGTATTGATAGCCTTCAAGTAGAGGGATGTCCCATTGAATGTTTTGTTGAAAATCCGGGTCGTATTTTTCTTCTATCGAATCAACCCCCCAAGTGTAAAACACCTTCAAATCAATATTATCTTCCTTTGCCAACAATGCGAATAGCGGCGCATTGTATTGAATAGGATGTGATGATATGATGGCGAGTTTTTTCAAGTTACTTTATTAAGTAAATCAACTAAATGCTGAGTGACATTTTTGGCAGAATAAGTATCGAATATTTCAAGGTCAACTTGATCAGGATTGTAATTCTCTCTGAAAGCAACAAAATCATTGAATGACGATTCAATATTTGAGGTTAACTGTTTAACGCCTACTTCTCCATCAAAAGTAAGTACTGTAGCTGCTTTAGTTGCTTTTAATATTTGGGCTGCCGAGCTTTTTTCATGTAAAATTGCCCAAATTGGTTTGTGACTCAATACCGCTTGGTATGTTTTAGAAGGGGTGTAATGAGGCTCCGTGCTACCTAGAATGAATACAGCATCTGCTTCTTTCAAATGAATTAATACATCTAGATATGGAATGCGTTTCGGGTATTCATGCACAATGGATTTCCAAAGTCCGTACTTCTCTGCAAGTGGTTTAATATTATATGATTCAGGATCGGTTGGTTTACTGCCAGTGCCGATAAAGTGAAATTCTAGGTTTTGGAAACTTGGTTTATTATTGGAAATCGCTTTAAAAAGTTCTTCAAGTGGCTGGTATGCTTTTGGGAGCATTGCACCTGCATAAACAAATTGCAAGGTTCCGTTTTTTTGAAACAAATAAGGTTTTAATGGCAGGTTTTCAATTGCACGATGATCTTGAGCTTCACCGCCATATGGCATTGCACCAAAAACACATGTAAATTTTAGCTTCGGATTTCGCTCAATAACCCCTTGATAATACCCCTCAGCAACTCCGGTGATGAGTGAAACATTTCTTAAAGCGCGAGGTTCAAGAATTTTTGCAAGTTGGGTACTTAGCCAATGTCTTGAAAAAAGTTTATCTGACCCTGGGAATTTATGTACCCAAGGGTCAATATAATCTATACCAAACTTAACTCCTGTTTTCCTACATAAATAAGGACCAATCAAAGCCACATAAAACGAAGGAATTGGAATATAAACAAAATCTATTTTTTGATTTCGTACCAACGCTAAAGCCTTCTTTCGCAATTGGAAAAACCCTCTTAAACCAATATCACCAATCAATCGAGGTTTGGTAATTGAAAATGCATTGACCTTTTCAATCTGCTGATTTGATGGTAATAATTGATGTAAATTCCAATCTAATTCTTCCTCGTAGTATGACTCATCTACCGTTAATAAAATTGGCGTCCAGCCAAATGAAGGCAAGTGCTGCGCAAATAAACGGCTACGATGAACAGCTGCTAGATTAGAAGGAGGATAATGGGGAGAAATGATAAGTATTTTTTTCAATGTAACTGTTGTTTGACCAATGATATTAATTTGCGACTTTCATTTTCCCAATTCCAATTTTTAGAAGCATTAAAAGAGTTGTTTCGGTGATTTATAAGCAGTTCGGGTTCTAAAATATACTTCATTATAAAATTTGCAAGTTCCTTTGAATTCCCCTGAGAATATAAAAATCCAATATTGGAATTTGATTTAAAAAACAGACGTTGTGCATCAGTATCTGAAAAAAGTATAGCATTGCCTGCTAGCAGATAAGTGAATATTTTATTCGACAAAGCAATGTTATTATTAAAATCTTTACCTGTTTCAGATGCAAATCCTATATGATGCTCTGAAGCAATTTCGAATACTTTTTTTTCCTCAACAGCATCAATAAAAATGATATTAGGTTCAGCAATTTCATTTTGTGCTATAATTGATTTAAAATAATCCTTATCAGTTTCATTTATGTTTCCCAGTAAAGTTAAATTCACTTCGTAATCTTTTAATAATCCGATAGCTTCAATAATTTGTTCTATTCCACGTTTTTTTCCAATGAATTGTGAAAACCAAAACAACTTTATTGGTGTTTCGAATTCTATTTTCTTAGTTGATTGGTATTTTAAGGGGAAACAATTATTTATAGTTTCAAACGATAGATTAGGGTACAACTGACTATATGTCTGGGTAATAAGATGTGAAGCTGTGTAAGCAAAGTTAAGTTGATTAACAAACTGATCTTCAATGATTTTTATTTTTTTAAAATGCCTACTCTCTAATTGGTCTTCACCTCGATGAAAATCTTCAAAATCAAAACATGCTTTTGCTAAATTATCTTGAGCAACTTTTACCACTGCATAAATTGCCCCTAAGTTATGTCCGATATAGAGATCTGCCTTATGTTTTTTGGTTTCCTTGAATAATTCTTGACTAAATAAAACACTCGATTTTAATGCTGAATGAAATCTATTCCCGAATATCAAATAAAACTTGTCCCAAAACTTTTTACGGATTCTTACAAATAAGTATTTTATCGGATTTTCATTTGGGTGAGCGCCCACGCAAATCCAATTTATTTTAGGGTATTTCTTAAATAATTGATTATCAAATGAGTCTCCCCATGGCGACATCGGACAGAAAATAACCGTCACGAGATATCCGGCCTGCTGAAGAGCAATAGCCTCTTTTGTCATTCTTGGGTTACCTGCAGGTTGGCCAGAAGTAACTATTACTATACGGTTCAACTTATTAATTTCAATTAATTATGTAAGTTCAAATATTGAGATGCAATTACAGAAACATCAAATCGTTTTTCGGCAGTTTCCCTACATAATTCACGCTTAACGGTATTGACCTTATCAACAGCATCCTTCATACCATTCTTGTCTTTTACTATGAAACCAGTTACCCCTTCATCTATTACCTCTGGGACAGAACCTAGTGGAAACGCAACTACTGGGGTCCCACAGGCCATTGCTTCAATCATAACTATTCCAAAAGGCTCATTCCACTCTATCGGCATTAACAAAGCGAGCGCTTTGCCTAACAATTTATTTTTTCGAATATCATCAACTTCGCCAACAAATTGAATTGTATCACCATCAATATGAGGCTCTATCTCGGATTTAAAATATAATATCTCTTCCGGAAGCTTAGAAATGTTACCAGCTATTATCAATTTCTTACCTTTAGCTTTAGCCACTTCTATAGCCGTGTGGCAGCCTTTTATTCGCTCTATTCGTCCCAAGAATATTAAAGGTGACTCTTCAACATTTAATTCAAGGGTTACTTGAAACTTACTAAAATCAATTGCATTATACACCGTTTTCCAATCACCAGGCGCATCGACTCGAGATATTAAATTTGAGCTGCATCCAGTAAAAATCAAATGCTTATTTTTCAATTTTAAGATAGTGCGTATGTTTGGACTCCAAATTTCTCGGCCATATGTCATAATTTTTTTTGTAGCCCTATTTAAAATTGGCAAAAGATAAGCTAACCGCCCAAAATTGTGCACTAAATCGTATTTTCGGTAGTTCAATAACAAAAACCACCAGACATATAGAACAGCTTTACTTTGCTCCCATTTAGTAGAAGGGAATCCTTCTTTACCATAACCATGAACAGTACAACCCTCTACTGAGGAGCCATTTGTAACGAGCAACTCAACGTCGTGTCCTATGCGTTGATATTCTCGAGCAAACATATGTACTAACCTTTCATGGCCTCCATACCCTTTAGGAGGAACTAAAATTCCTGGGTCCATTACTATTAGAATTCTCATTTTACCAAAAGTTTTTTATATTCATGTAGGTATTTTTTTGCGATTTCATCAAATCCAATTGGTTGTTTTATTCTTTTTTTAACGTCTTCAAGTTTGTGCTTATTACTTGTTAAGAATTTAAGCTGTACGTAGAGAGAATTGGCATTATTTGTTTTAAAAAGAAAGCCCTTGCCATTTTTCAATTGCTCAATATTACCATATACATCACTAGCTAATACAGGCAAATTAGCTTTTCGGGCTTCTTGAATTACAAGTGGGCTCATTTCACATATTGTAGAGCATAAACATAATAAATCATGTCTATTCATAATATTCAAAACCTCATTTTGACCTACCACCCCATGCCATTTCACGTTCATCATTGGCATAGTCATTATTCTTAATTCTTGCTCGTAATTTGTACCATCACCTTGTCCATATATGTTAAGTTCAACAGACTCATTTTCCATTTTTTTAAGAGCCTGGATTAAAAGATGTAAACCTTTAACCTGAGTAATTCTTCCTAAATACAATAACTTAAGAGGGCCTGTACCTTTTTTTATCGGATCAAACAATTCAAAATTATTATCGAAAGGCAAACCTTGCTGAATAACTGTTATTTTTTCTGATTCAAAACCATTCAAAATTAAAATATCCTTATACCATCTTGTAATGCAAATGACTTTATCTGTTGAATTAAAAATACGTTGAAAATTTTCTTTATGCCTTTTAATTATACTAGCCGTTCCCAATGCAGTCCCCAATGAATTTCTCCATTTAAGGGTATCAAAGTTTAACTTTAGAAATAGAAAAGACAATCTAGCCAAGAGATCTCTTGATTTACCTAACCCTTTTTGCTTTAAATAACAAATACTGCATTTATTAATATTTATTCGGCCATCACAACTATTGTTACTGGAATCTATTAGAATTCCTGTTTTACAAGTGTAACTAGCTAAATGAATTGTCATCATTACATTAAATCCTAGTTTTTTTGCTGCTTCTACATGGTGTATGCCAATACCGTTACTACCTGATATTTCATGAAAATGAACAATATCTGGTTTTTCCTCTTTCAAAAAGTGCAAGTGCATATTTTTCCAAAATAGCCCAATCCTCAGCCGATGCCAATCCTTCTGCAATGATGGCTTCTTTAGAAATATCTTCATCATGTCCCTCACTAGCTTTAGTAGAAGGGGTGATAATTGGACTTGGGAAAAAGTCATTTTCTTTTAGTCCCTCAGGCAAGGATACACCACAAAGGGTCCT
>ENA-OUVC01002566-OUVC01002566.1-marine-metagenome-genome-assembly--contig:-NODE-2566-length-10185-cov-4.439553_pt1 | contig 10185 bp, 10 predicted proteins | sample MGYA00248622_ERZ508571 | MGnify/ENA primary metagenome ERZ508571 (study PRJEB26236, sample SAMN06267175) | marine metagenome | isolation source: Columbia River Estuary | place: USA:Columbia River... | reverse complement strand
ATTATACAGACGCAGCGCTTGGTATGTGTAAACTATTTATTAGCAACGAATACCAAGACAAATTTGAAGTAACAAAAACGGATCAGGTAGATCTCTTACACCGAAGTATGGAATACTTTACCAGCCACGAATCTTTTAATATGCAAGATTTTGGTAAAGAAGTGCTTCATCATCCCGAACTCATAGAAAGTTTTACGCAGTATAAAAGCCAGTATGAAGTGGCTAAACAAGTTGTTATTGAAGATGAATTTTCTATTCATGTGGCTGCCGTAAAAAAGCAACAACGCTTTTTTAAAGCGGTGGTGAAACTTGATAAGAACTTTCATATTTATATTCATGGTCGAAAAGATTTAGTAGAAAAAGGCTATGATGAAAAATCGGGCAAACAATTTTATAAGCTTTATTTTGACGAAGAATCTTAATAAATTGTAACTTTAAGCAACACATAAATGGTTCGTTATGACAAATAGCCGTAGAAATTTTATTAAAAATTCGGCATTGGCAGCAGCTGGTGTAATGGTTGCTCCATCTAATATATTTGCTAGTGAAAAAGCCAATAACCTTATTGGCGTTCAGTTATACTCTGTACGTGCAGACATGAAAGCAAATCCGATTGCTACTTTAGAGCAGCTGGCCAAAATAGGATACAAGCATGTAGAACACGCATTTTATGCCAACCGAAAATTTTATGGTTATTCACCTACCGAGTTTAAAAAAATATTGGATGGCTTTGGCTTACAAATGCCGAGCGGACATTCTACGCTTGAAATCAAGCACTGGGATGTTGCCAAAAAAGATTTTACCGACGAATGGAAATATACGGTGGAGGATGCAGCTACCGCTGGGATGCAATATGTTATTAGCGCTTGGTTAGATGATGAATTACGTGTGAATTATGACGCGATGCGTTCTTTTGCAGATGTGTTTAATAAGAGTGGTGAACTTTGTAGCAAATACGGCATGAAATTTGGTTACCACAACCACAATTTTGAGTTTTCTAAAAATTTAAATGGATATTCTGTTTATGAAATAATATTAGAACACACCGATCCTAGTAAAGTATTCTTACAACTAGATATGGGTAATATTTATGGAACCGGAGCCGATCCAATAGCGATTGTAAAAAACAATCCGGGCAGGTTTTTATCGGTGCATGTAAAAGATGAAATTAAAGCCACTGAACCAGGCGAGTCTTTATATGAAAGTTGTGTACTTGGTAAAGGATTTGCTGGAACTAAAGCGATTACTGCAGTTTGTGCAAGTGTAGGTGGTACCAAGCATTTTATTGTGGAGCAGGAATCTTATCAGGGTCAAACACCCTTAGCGGCTGTTAAGCAAGACTTAGCGATATTAAAATCTTGGGGTTACTAGTCGAAAATATGTAATTAAAACCAGCCTCTTCTTTTAAAAACTACCACCATCCAAATGGGTACAAATAGCATGAGTCCTACGGCAATAAAAAATCCGTATTGATGATGTAGGTAAGGAATATTGTCAAAATTCATTCCAAACATTCCGCCAATCACTGTAGCAGGTGCTAGTAAGCAAGTCACTACTGCCATTACTTTCATGACTTCATTGGATTTTAAATTTACATGACTTAAATAAAGGTCCTGTAAGTTCATCATCATATCTCGGTAACTCTCTGCAAGTTCATTGGCCTGTGTGATGTGGTCTAGAATATCTTTAAAATATTTTGTGGTTCTTTCTTCTAGTAAATCACTATCACTTCTTATAAAACCATTGATTAAATCACGAACCGGACTAACGTTTCTTTTTAACACAATCAGTTCTTTGCGTAAACTATTTATTTCTGCTAAAGACCTGGTATTGCTATTTCTAATGATTTTTTCTTCTAGCATTTCTATGCGGTCACCTAGCTTTTCCATGACAGTATAGTAATGGTCTACAATCATATCTAGAAGGGCATAGCAAAGATAATCTGCGCCACTAAGTCGTAATTTAGTATGATTGATTCTTAGTTTTTCACGAATGCTATTAAACACATCTCTATTGGCATCTTCTTGAAAAGAAACAATAAAGTTGGCGCCAAGTATTATACTTATTTGTTCCGTTTCAACAGCACCTGTTTGCTCATTAAAATAAAGCATGTTTAACAGGCAAAATAATACGTTTTCAATTTCATCCATTTTAGGACGTTGGCTCACACTCATGATATCTTCTACAATGAGGTAGTGAATACCAAAATGAGCTGCAACAGCTTCTACGTCTGCTTTTCGGATGCCATCTACATTGATCCAAGAAACATTATTATTTTCTTTAAAAGGGAATGTATCAGTAACTTGATTTAGTTGAACTTCTTGGAATGATGAAGGTGAATAATCAAAAATGGTAATCTTACTTTCTGTAGCTTCTACTCTTTCTGGTATAACTGTTGGATTTACATGAAAGATAGTACGGGTGCGTTTGGTGTCAAAAACACTAAGCGGGTTTAAATATTTTAGGTATTTGTTGCTATTCATGTTCTTGTAAGTTAAAAACATTTATTCTACAATGCGCAGTTTGGCATAATTAAGCATAATTTTTTTCTCGCCATTTTTTTCAAAATTGATCGTGGCAATGGGGTTATGTGCCGATCCTTCCATAGCGCCAACTGTACCAAATCCAAATTTTTGATGCTCTACTTTAGCGCCAACTTGTAAATTGCTCGTATCACTTGGAACAAAGTTTGCGCTAGGTACATGTGTGGCAATTTTTGGCGGCGGCGGCGGTGGCATGTACGCAGGCTTGTCCGAAGGTTTTCTTTTGGGAGCCGTTCCAAAACTATTTTGCATACGATCAAATCCAGATCCATAATCAGCACCAGCATTATTTCTGGCTCCACCACCTGCGTAACTTTTATCTACGTATTGCTCCGGCATTTCTGCAATAAAGCGGCTCGGCTCATTTTGTACGAGTTGCCCGAAACGGTAACGTGCGTTGGCGTGCGTAAGCCAAAGTCTTTGTTTTGCTCTTGTAACAGCCACGTAAAATAACCTGCGTTCCTCCTCTAATTCTTCTCTGGTATTCATAGACATGCTACTTGGAAATAGTGTTTCTTCTACACCGCCTACAAATACGCATTCAAACTCTAATCCTTTAGAAGCGTGTATGGTCATGAGTTTTACAACATCGCTATTTTCTTTGTCATCATCGGCGTCTGTGAGTAAGGTAATTTGTTGAAGGTAACTACCTAATGTTTTATCGCCGAGTTCGCCGTCTTCGTTACTTGGCGATTCGATCCACTCTTTTATTGAGTTGAGTAATTCCTGAATATTCTCGTAACGAGCGAGGCCTTCGGTGGTTTTATCGTTGAATAGTTCTTTTACTAGATTGGTATGTTTACCCACTTGAACGGCCACATCATACGCGTTGTTTTGCTGCAGCATGGTTTGAAAATACCGGATCATGGTAACAAAGTTTTGAAGCGCTTCTAGGGTACCCGCTTTAAAACCAAATTCACCGGCTCTACTAATCACTTCAAAAAGTGTAATATTATTTTCGTTCGCCGCAATGGCACATTTTTCTAGGGTAGTTTTACCAATACCTCTTACTGGGTAGTTGATAATTCTTTTAAGTGCCTCTTCATCTTTGATATTAACCACCACCCTCAAATACGCAATAAAATCTTTGACTTCTTTGCGTTGATAGAAACTCACGCCACCATAAATGCGGTAGGGAATACCCATTCGTCTAAGGCTTTCTTCAAACGAACGGCTCTGCGCATTGGTGCGGTATAGGATGGCAAAATCTTTGTTGTTAAAATGATTGCGTAGTCTTTGTTCTTGAATTGTATCTGCTACAAAACGTCCTTCATCATTATCAGTCATGGTACGCACCAAACTAATTTTTTCTCCTTCTTTATTTTCGGTCCAAAGATTTTTTTGAATTTGGCCTTCGTTGTTTTTAATGACTTCGTTGGCTACATGAATAATATTTTGACTACTTCTATAATTTTGTTCCAGCTTGACTACTTTAACATCGTCATAGTCTTTTTTAAATTGTAAAATATTTTCGATGGTAGCCCCTCTAAAACTATAAATACTTTGTGCATCATCACCTACCACGCAAATATTTTCATGCACTGCTGCAAGTAGTTTAGTTATTTGGTATTGTACCGGATTGGTATCTTGGTACTCATCAATAAGAATGTATTTAAACTTGTGTTGGTACTTGTGCAATACTTCCGGAAAGTTTTTTAAGAGCTCATGCATTTTGAGTAATAAATCATCAAAATCCATCGCTCCATTTTTAAAACATCTACTGGCATAAGCAGCATAGATTTGAGCAATGGCGGGCCTGTTAGCGCGCATGTCTTCTTGCTGAATGTAATAATCAGTGGCGTATTCGGCAGGTGATAACAGTGCATTTTTAGCACTTGAAATTCGGCTACCTACAATGTTTGCTTTGTAATGTTTATCGTCTAGGTTTAATTCGTTGACTACGGTTTTAATAACAGATCTGCTATCATCGGTATCATAAATGGTGAAATGATTGGGGTAACCTAAGCGGTGCGCTTCGGCGCGCAGAATGCGCGCAAACACACTATGAAAGGTACCAATGTATAAATTTCTTGCATCGGTATTACCCAGCGTGCGCTCAATTCTTTCCTTCATTTCGGCCGCCGCTTTATTGGTAAATGTGAGCGCTAAAATATTAAAGGCATCTACACCCACCGACATTAGGTGCGCAATGCGGGTTGTTAAAACTTTTGTTTTTCCACTGCCCGCTCCTGCCACAATCATAAGTGGCCCATTCACGTGTAATACCGCTTCTTTTTGTGGTTCATTTAATCCCGCTAAATACTGTTGCATAGGCGCAAGATAATCCCTAGATCGCATCTTCCCTTCAATCGTTGATAAGTTAATCTACGTGTTTCACGCAGAAATAATTCAGTGTTTTTCTCTACGCTTTCAATATTTATTGCAGTCATATTGCATATGTTAATTTTTATATAACCAAAACCTACTCCTATGCTAACTCAAAAAATTAAAGTGCTTATTGCAGATGATCACATCATTTTTAGACGTGGCCTAAAAATGCTATTGGCTAGCATTGATGGAATAGAACTTGTTGGAGAGGCCGAAAACGGATTGGATTTACTCGCTGTGGCCGCCCGCTATACCCCCGATGTTTATTTGGTTGACATTTCGATGCCTGTTATGGATGGCGTTATGGCTACCAAAGAACTTTGCAAAAGACATCCGGGTGCCAAAGTAATTGCACTATCTGTTTTTGGTCAAGAAAGCCATATTATGGAAATGCTAGATGCAGGCGCTATTGGTTATCTGATGAAAAACGCCGACAAAGCCGATATTGAGCAGGCCGTGGAGTCGGTGTTCAATAACCGATCATACTTTTGTACCGAAAGCAATAAGCAGGTTAAAGACCTTATAGATAAGTTTCAATCCGGCAGTAAAGCCCATTTGGTGGTGTTTTCTGAAAGGGAAAAAGATATTATTACCCTCATTTGCAAGGGCTTTATTAGTAAAGAAATTGCCTCAACGTTGTATTTGAGCCAGCGCACAGTTGAAGGTCACCGCACCAGGGTAATGCAAAAAATGGGCGTTAAGTCTATGGCGGGCCTAGTTACATATGCCTGCGAAAAAGGACTCTATGGTGAATAATGATTCAATTACCCTTAACTTTGATATATGACATTTCCAATCATTTTTGGCATCATTGCCATCATCATCATTATTATTAGACGCAACCGTCAAAATAGGGATTAAACAAAAATACCGTCTCTATATCTATACAACATCCCCCCGGTGTGTATAAACATATTAACGGTATTCTTGAATGCGAAGATGTAATTCTCTCATTTCTATTTTAATAAACTAGGTGAAATAACTGGTTAGCTAATAGGTAATTTCCTATATTTGTGATGTATTCAAATGTAAAAAATAGGTTACATGTCCTATTTATGCATTGAAAATCAAATACTTATGAGAAAACTCTTATTCATTGCCTTTTTTTGTTTTTCAAGCATTATTTTTTCATTTTCTCAAGGAGTAACGTATGTTGCCACAGATTCTGCTGGTGCACCTTTGGACACAACTGGGCTAATAACCGTTAAAAACAGCCACTTTTTAAGTAAGATAATCAAAACATCTAAGTTACCACTTGTGTTGCGCGGCCCTTCGCAATCATTTATTCAATTCAACCATCCGGTAATTGGCATTAGGGAACAGGTAGCCATAAAAACGCCCAATAACTTTTTTATAGCAATTTCTGGAGCTGGGCGTATTTATCAGCAAGTAGCCGAAACAGACTCATTGCTTTATTTTAAGCGTATTGATGACAATGAGAATATCAATTATAATTTAGGCGCCTTTTATTTTTCAGTTGGAGAAACCATTTACAATCAGGGTGGTTATGGCTTTTGGAAAACCAATGGCACCCTTCGGGGCTTTAATTTTAAAGACGGCGAATGGGATGTGTTTCCAACAAATATAGAAGTGTATAATCCCATATTTCCAGGCAGTGGCTGGTTTGATGTTTCCAAAAATGCGCTGTATATACCCTATCAGCAGGTAATTAATTCTGGACTTAAAGGATTTCAGAGTGCTGCTGGAACTATCATTGACGGTGTGATGTATTTGGATTGTAAATCCTGGGATTGGCTCGAAATAGGAAAATTAAAGGCTAACTATTTAAATATCATTAAAAACGCCAAAACAAAAGTATACAACCAGTCGGGATATTTTGTTTCTGATGGCGAAGATGTGTATTGGTTTAATTATTTAAACAATTCAGTATCTATAAATACCAATCGAACACTGGCGCAAAGTATTAATAGACTCGATAATTCAAGCATACAATACTATAAAGATGGGATTTTGTACAGTTATTTTCCTGCAACAGGGGCTTTAGATACGCTCGTTATTGACGAATCAAAATTTGTGAAGGAGCCAGCATCTTTATGGGGTGTACAATTTGGTCAAGCTTCTATTTGGCCACTTTGGCTATGTTTATTCTTATTTTTAGCATCGCTTTGGTACTTTTTTAAAGTTCCATCCAAAAAAAATCAAAAAAGATCCGCCGATATTTTTACTGTTGGGGTTAAAAAATTGGATGTTTCCTTTAATCAAACCGAGGTTTCGCTGATTGATTTGTTTATTGAAAAGTCTTTTGTAGGTGCCACTGCCACCATTTCTGATATAAACTACGTTTTAGGCATTAAAGACAAAAACGTAGGCATGCAAAAAAAGGTGAGAAGTGATGTAATTAACGGCATCAATGACAAGTTCAAATATGCCAGTAGCCGAGATATTCAGTTAATTTCGAGTGTTAGAAGCGAAACAGATAAGCGGTATTTCGAATATTTTATTGCTAAGGATCAAATAAGCGAGGTACAAAAGTTAATAACAGGATAGGTTATTTCCTATTAATTTAATTCGTTTTTACGCTCTAGGTACTCCGAAGGTGTCATACCTGTTTCGGTTTTAAAGGCATTGTAAAAGTTGGATCTCGTCGAAAACCCCGACTTTTTACCTATTCCATCCATCGAAAGTTCATCTGCCTGCCCTGAATCCAATAATTTGGCGGCGTATTGTATGCGAAGTTGTGTACGCAGCGATGTAAACTTAACGTTCATTAATGTATTTAAGCAATACGATACATGGTGAACAGGTACTTTTAAAAATGCTGCAAGCTCGTTGATGGTAAACTCTGGATTTAAGTATGGCTCTTCCTTTTTTAGGTAGGCGTTTATTTTGTCTACCAATTCAAAAAACGGATCATCTTGGGGTAATTGAATCTCCGCCACAATATTTATAGGTTCAACTATGGGGTTAGTTTCCTTTTTTATCTTCTCCTGACTGCTAATTTCTGTTATACTATTGGCAGTATAAATAGGCATCCTGTAAGTACCCCATATTTCAGACAACTTTATTTAGAGCATAATCATTTTTAATTAGGTTCATTTTCCATTCATAGGGTGTTTTATTTCCTAGTGATTCATGCGGTCTTTTGGTATTATACTCCTCCATCCATTCCTCTGTTAGAACCCTTACTTCGTTAAGATCAAAGAATAGGTAAGCATCTAAGATAGCTTCACGATAGAGTCTATTAAAGCGTTCAATATATCCATTTTGCATAGGCTTGCCGGGTTGGATAAACTGAAGGTTAATTCCTTTATCTAAGCTCCATAACTCAAGATCCTTAGAAGTAAACTCAGGGCCATTATCTGTTCTAATAGATACTGGTTTGCCTCTTTGCTCAATGATTTTATCCAACGTGCGTATTACTCTTTTAGAAGAAAGTGAAGTGTCCACTTCGATAGCTAATACTTCCCTAGAACAATCATCCATTACGTTAAGTGTTCTAAATTTTCTATTGCCAACCATACTGTCACTCATAAAATCCATACTCCAACTTTGATTTACTAAGCTCTGTTGTGCTAAAGGTTGTTTAACTCTCGCAGGGAGTCTACGCTTGCCTTTGCGCTTCCTATTTAACTTTAAGAGCTTATAAATCCTATATACTCGCTTGTGGTTCCAATGTTTACCACCCCTGCGTAAATAAGCAAAGAGCTTCCTAAATCCATACGTTGGGTGTTTAAAAGCAAGGTCTTGCAAAGCCTCTATCACTTCACTGTCATCCTTCTTACTCACGTAATAGAACTGCGATCTTGGAATAGAAATTAGTTTACAAGCCCTGCTCACTGGCACACCATACTCATGCACCAGCTCTTGTGTTAGCTGCCTTTTTGTGGCAGGGCCCAACCTTTTTTTGAGAACAAATCCTTCAGTATCTGATTGTCCATAGACACATCAGCATACATCTTTTTTAGCCTTGAATTTTCTTCCTCAAGGTCTTTTAACCTCCTAACATCAGAAGACTCCATACCGCCGTATTTACTCTTCCAATTGTAAATAGTGGCCTCTGAAACAGCGTTCTCTCGGGCTAGTTCCTTGGTGGATCTACCACCTTCCTGTTGTTTTAAAATGGAAACAATCTGTGTCTCCGTAAATCGTGTCTTTTTCATATTTGCAGTTTAAATTTAAGCTTTTCGCTCTAATTTTAAACTGTCCGATTTTTAGGGACACTTACAGTTCTCTAAAGTTCAAGCCGAACGGGAAGGTAAACATCAACTTTTCGCAGTCTATAGTGACACTGTATGTTAAGGATGCAAAAATCTATCTCAAGAAGTATCTTCCGGTATCTAAGATTGAAAATTTCCGGAATATCAATAATGGGGAATCAATAAGTTATCGGTATTTATTAAGAGATAGCTCAAAAAAGCAGGCCTTAATTATCCTTGAAAGTTGGGGTCTAAATAATGATGTACTAGAGAGGATGGAGCAAATTAGGCCTATTGTTCTCCTAAACAATAGTGGCTATAGTGTAAATTTAGATTCATCTTTATTTTATGGAGGTACTTCTCAAGCCGAAGTAAGAGAATTATACAATAAATCTGGAGAAGCGTACTTTTCGGTAATTCAACATGGCTTTTCGGATATTAAGGGGATTGCTCAGTACAAGAAAATTGCTGGCTATAATACGATTGCACTACAGTCCTTTAGTGGATTTTATAGTAATGGGTATCATTTTCGTAAAAGTTCCGGATTTAACCAAATCAAGGAATTCTTATTTTTTAAGAATGAATCTGCAATTAATTACAATAACCACTATATCTCTGTAAATGATGAAGCAGTTTTTGATTATGGCTTTAAGCAGCTAAGAAAAGAAAACAAGGCTTTTTTATACATACTTACAATTAATTCCCATTTGCCATTTCACACACAGAATGGAAAATCCGAATTAGAGAGTCAGTACAATAGAATAAAAGAACAGTTTGCCTACTTAGCAGTATTGCTTAAAAAATATCCCGTAGATAAATTGGTTATCGTAGGGGATCACCCTCCACCGTTCCTAACAGAATCCGAAAAAAGCCATTATTCTTCTCAATTTGTTCCAGCATTGATAGTTGAAAGAAAGCCAGTTAAGACGATTTCGGTAAAAAGTGCATATTCCACACAAAGTAAGCCATCTTTTGTAGATGGCGACCTGACATTCCGGCGAAACTGAGCCACTATTAAAGTGCCATGAACTCTAAAAATCCAGACAACAGTTCTAAATGGCTGAGCTTCCTTTTAATTCTAGTTTATTGTATTTTTCAGCCATGAATTTTTAATTTATTATATATTCGTTTCTTAATTAATTTCCTAATAGATATTG
>ENA-OUVC01002562-OUVC01002562.1-marine-metagenome-genome-assembly--contig:-NODE-2562-length-10191-cov-2.613209_pt1 | contig 10191 bp, 9 predicted proteins | sample MGYA00248622_ERZ508571 | MGnify/ENA primary metagenome ERZ508571 (study PRJEB26236, sample SAMN06267175) | marine metagenome | isolation source: Columbia River Estuary | place: USA:Columbia River Estuary... | reverse complement strand
AACACCGCCTGCAAGCTGCCCGATCGATTCCATCTTCGTTTGTTGGGCGAGTTGCCGCTTCAGGGTTATCTCTTCGCTGTTATCCTTAAGTCCAAGCAGAACCGCAGCGCCACCAAGCCCGCGCACGCCAGCGATGGAGAGCGCAATGACTTCATCGGGTCGCTCTTTCAAGCGAATGGCGATGTCGCCTGACGTCATGGGCCCGCTGCCATAACGGCGGATGCTATCCAAGACCACGCCCTTGTCTTCAGAAATGACCAGATCGCCCGGATAAGGGGGCAATTTGGTCGGTTCTACATCCAGCACGCGGGCAAATGCGTCATTGGCAAACAGGAACCGGCCATCGCGATCAACAAGCGCCAGCCCCAAAGGCAGTGTGGAGAGCAATTGCTCAACATGTGCCAGCGCGAGGCCGCGGTCGACCTTTGCGCTGTCTTCGTCCACCGCGAGCAGCAAGGCGGAGCCTTCCACATCATGTGCGTTCAACGGCACGTGCAAAAGCCGGATAGGCAAGCCGCGACGTCCTTCGCGTTCAAAAAAGACGCTGCCCTTGTCATCCATCCGCACAAAATCTACGAATGAACGGCCATTGAGGGGAAATTGATCCGTGCCCGTTGCGCGCAAGGCAAAAGCAGCGTTTGCCGCGCGAACGCAGCCGTCGGGACCAACGGCGACAGCCATGACGCCGCTGCCGGACATGGCACGCCCGATACGTCCGGTAATCAGCTCAATCGCAAGGCTTTCAATGGCAATCAGCTCAATGGGCGCGAGTCTCCATAATAGATATTCGTCAGAAGCGCCCGCGCGTGCCACCTTCACGCTATAGGCGCGGTGGTCCTTCGTTATAGTATCGATCTGGGCACTGCCGTCGCGCCATGCGGCACGACCTGCCGCGACCATCAAAGATTGGCTCACTTCATCCAACCCCAGATCCGGCGGCGCTTTCAGTCCGGGAAACGCTTTCGTAAAATGGTCATTTGCGCATACCAGCAGACCAGCGCGGTCACTTATGGCGATTGCAGCGTCGTTCAACTGCGTGGCAGCGTGCGCGATGGACCAGTCAGGCGGCGAGGCATTGACAGCAACCTCGACCGAGCCCGCATGACGGAAAAAGTGAATGAGCGCGCCGGCCGCAATGATGACGGCGGCGCAGGAACCGACAAGAATGATGTTGCCCGTCGAAAACCACAATATCGCCAGCGACAAAAAGGTTGCGAGAGCCAACACCGCCAACTGACGCACATCCAGCTTGGCGGACTGGTCCATATCCCCGCCAAATATCTGGAATTGAGTCGGCGGGGATATTTTTTTCAAAACCACTCCTTACCAGATGCGAACGCGGTCCTCAGGCTTGAGGTACAATTTTCCGTCTGCTTTTGGCTGGAACGCATCGTACCATTTGTCAAGATTGCGAACGATCCAGTTACGTGCCGTCTTTAGCGGACGGTTGCGTGGCGTCAGATTGGCCTTGTGCAAATGCTGGTGTGGCGAGCGATGCCGCCGACACCGATGCGGCCAATGCGCGTTTACGTGCGAATTTCATGTATATGCTCCCGAAATATCGTGGGGAGAATAGAGGCTGGCAGGCCAAAGGCTACAAAAGCTTATCCACGAGACGCAATTGCCTTCGACCGGCGTCGCCATTTGGCGCTTATCCGCCAGCGCCAGAACCACGCCGAGAGCACATAACCGATGACAGCCGCGGCAATGGATATGATCGCGAGCCCTGCAACGCCTTGCACCAACGCCAAAGGCGCTTCGTTCCAGACATAATCACCCCACGCGGAAAGCGGTGCGGATGTCTCGATAAGTTGATAAAAATGGCCTGAGCCATTGTTCAACCGCAGCACCGATTCACCGACATACACCGACCCAAGCAAAATGAATGGCGTTGTGGCCGGCATGCTCAGGAACGTCATGGCCGCGCCGATGGGGATATTTGCCCGAAATGGCAGCGCAAGCAGCGCAACACCAGCGATCTGGACACCCGGTATCAAAAGGAAAATCCCGACCAACAGGCCAAGAGCTACACCCCGCGGGACGGAGCGCCGTGTAAAGCGCCAGAGGGCTGGATGAAACACGCGCTGCGCAAACGGCCGCAGAAAGCGGCTGCGTTCAAAGCTGTCGCGTGTGGGTGCCTGCCTGTGCAACCAGGTATCAAACTTACTCATCCACGATCACGCATAATGCGTCCTTGCTCACGCTTCCAATCCCGTTCTTTCTCGGTCGCACGCTTATCGGGCGCCTTTTTGCCCTTTGCCAAGGCCAATTCCACTTTCGCCCTGCCGCGTCCATTGAAATAAATCGACAGGGGTACAAGCGTCATGCCCTGCCGCATCACCGCGCCATGCAGCTTGTTTATTTCACGTTCGTTCAGCAGCAACTTCCTGGGCCGTTTCGGTTCATGGTTAAAGCGGTTCCCGTGGCTGAATTCGGGGATGTTCGCGTTGATCAACCAAATCTGGTCATCGCGCACTTCGGCATAGCTTTCGGCGATGGAACCTTCACCAAAGCGCAAAGATTTCACTTCGGTTCCGGTCAGGACAATACCGGCCTCATATTTGTCATCGATATGAAAATCATAACGGGCACGCCGGTTTTCCGCGACCGTTTTGACTTTGTTGAATGCTTCGGGCTTTGGACGCGTCATTAAATAAGCCCTGCATTCTCCAAGGCGGCATCAACCTGACGACGGCTCGCTTCGCTTGGCGGGGTCATTGGCAAGCGCAACTCGGCCGGGAAACCTTCGATGACGCGTGACAACGCATATTTAATTGGGCCCGGCGATGCATCAGAAAACAACGCCAAATGAAGTGGATACAGCTTATCATTCAGATCACGTGCCAAGTCGTAGTCACCCGATGCACATGCCGCCTGAAATTCGGCGCATAATTTCGGCGCAACATTTGCGGTAACCGAAATGCACCCGCGCCCGCCTGCGGCATTGAACGCAAGCGACTGTTCGTCCACGCCCGACAACAGGCAAAAATCAGGGCCGCAGGCCAACCGATGGTCCGTTACGCGCGGCATATCACCACTTGCGTCCTTGATACCGATCACCGTCGGCAACTGCGCAAGGCGCGCGACCGTTTCCGGCTTGATGTCGGTCACGGTGCGCGCGGGAACATTGTACAGCACGATAGGCAAGTCGTTCTTCTTGGTCATCGCCTCGAAATGCGCATAAATGCCCTCTTGGTTGGGACGATTATAGTATGGGGCGACAACCAGCCCGGCAGCCGCACCGCTTTTCTTTGAAAAGTTAAGATGGAGAATGGCGTTATTGGTGTCATTCGACCCACAGCCCGCAATCACGGGCACGCGTCCAGCGGCTTGCTCGATACACACTTCAATCACACGATGATGCTCCGCATTCGACAGCGTTGACGCTTCACCGGTCGTTCCGGCGGGCACCAGCGCGCTTGACCCTTGGTCGATTTGCCAATCGATCAACGCACGAAAATGCTTTTCGCTAAACGCTCCGTCGCAAAAAGGAGTCACTAGAGCCGGTATCGATCCCGAAAACATAGCATTACACTTTCAATCTGCGCCATATAGGCCGCTAAGGGCTATATAGTCGTTCGTTCAGCACCTGATAAGGATGGGGCACATAATATGTCCAGCATGGTAAAGCATCTCATTTCGGCATCGATGCTAATAATTCCGTTTTCGACGGCCGTAGCGGCCCAACAAAGTGATGGCATAATTTGGCAACGCGGTACGGGGGAAGCCCCTGCTGCTGCGCCCACTGCGCAAATGCCTCAGGCCCCGGCCGTGCAATATGACCCAAGCGAGGGCCAAGTCCCGGCCGCGTTGCAGCGTTGGAAAATGCTAAGCGCGTCCGGCAATTTCAGCTTTGGCGAATATGCGTCATTTCTGATGCGCTATCCCGATTGGCCAAATAGCGATGAGATGCGCAAGAACGCAGAACAGGCGATCAATCCTTTGTCCTTGTCGCCCAGTCAGGTTGTGGCCTTCTTTGACCGCTTACCGCCCCTCACCAACGCGGGACGCGCGCGGTTCGCAATTGCGCTCCACGCATCGGGCGACACATCGCGCGCTGAAGAACAAGCGCGCGCGGCATGGCGCGGTGGTTCCCTAAACGATGATGACGAAGCACGTATGTTCCGCATCGCCGGCAACCGTTTTACGTCCGCTGACCATGATGCCCGCGTTGACCGCTTGTTATGGTCGGGCTCAACCCGTGGCGCAGAACGCTGGATAGCCTACACCTCTCCGCAACGGCGCCCCGCCTTTGTTGCGGCGCTCGCCACCCGCCTGAAGGCCGCTGACGCCGATCAAAAGGTTCAGGACGCCGGAGCTCTAGCCAATAGTGAAGCGACCCTAATCGCCGCCAGAGCAGACTTCATGCGGTCCACAGGCAACAGCATCGGTGCGCGCGAGTTGCTGGCGAACCGCGCCAATCTGGCTGCGCCGGCACCTGTTCTGAAGGACTGGTATCAATTGCTTCTGACGCATGCGCAGGCAGCCGCGAAGGACGGCCAATATGACGTCGCGTACCGCATAGCGTCACGCGTTGACGACGCAACGCCGCGTGGGCTTATCATGGTCGACCAAGACCTCCCCACACGCGATCGCTATACCAGCCTGACATGGCTTGCGGGCATGACAGCGATGGAAAGGCTTGGCCGCCCGGGTGACGCTGTTGCTATGTTCGAACGTTATGCGTCCGCTGCAAAATCGGCGCAAACCCGATCAAAAGGCTTGCACTTTGCGGGCAAAGCTGCGGCGAAGGCCGGAGACCAAGCGTCGGCCACGCGCTATCATGAACAAGCCGCGGCGTATTATGAGAGCTTTTTTGGCCAGTTGTCGCTTGAACAGTTGCGACGCCCCCTGCCCCCAGTACCGCGCATCACCCCCGCCGCACCCGTATTGGCGGAAGGCGATGTTCCGGCCGTCTATTTGGCAGCGGCCCTCGCCCCCAAATATGGGAGTTGGAAGGACCAAAGCAATTTCTTCAGGGCCATTGCGCGAAATGCCAAGGATACGGATGATTTTGCCACAGCCATTGGCCTTTCGCAAAAACTGGGCCGTCCCGATCTCGCTGTGATGGCGGGTCGCAGCGCCCGTTCGGCGGGCATTCCCGAACTTTTGGGAAACAGCTACCCAACGGTCAATGTTCCCGCGGCGCATCACCAGACATGGACGCTTGCCCATGCAATCATGCGGCAGGAAAGCCAGTTTGACCGGGCAGCCGTCAGCCACGCAGGCGCACGCGGCCTTATGCAGCTGATGCCAGGCACAGCCCGCGAAACATCAGGCAAAATCGCAATGGCATATCGCCCCGAAGCGCTAACGGTCGATACAGATTATAACATCGCCCTTGGCGCCACATATATCGAACGCATGCTCGATTATTTCGACGGAAGCTACCCGCTCGCAATTGCCGCGTATAATGGCGGTCCCGGCAATGTGAACAAATGGCTGAAGGCTTATGGTGACCCGCGGACAGGTGCCATCGACATGATGGAATGGATCGAAAAAATCCCGCTGAGCGAGACACGCGATTATGTTTACCGCGTGCTGGAAAATGCGGTGATGTACGATCATCTCCACCCCGAACGCGCGCGCGTGCGGTCGGCAACGCCGCTCAGCACATATCTGGGCAAATCAAGCCCGGGGTGACATAGAGGCGCTATGGAGCGCACAAACCCCATTACCCCCGCCGGATTCGCAGCCTTGCGCGCGCGATATGAACAATTGTTCGCCGTCGAAAGGCCGGCGGTTGTTGAAATCGTCCATTGGGCGGCGGGCAATGGCGACCGAAGCGAGAATGGTGACTATATTTACGGCCGGCAGAAGCTGCGCGCAATCGACCGTGAACTCGGCCAGCTTTCCAAGAAAATGAAAGTTGCGAAGGTCCTCGACCCTTCAAAGCAGGAAGACCGAGATCGCGTATTTTTCGGCGCGACGGTTACCTTGGCCGATATCGACGATGTGGAGCGGGTCATTACTTTGGTCGGCGACGACGAAGCCAACGCAAGCGATGGCCGCATCGGATGGAACGCTCCACTGGCCCGCGCCCTGCGCGGTGCGCGCGTGGGCGATGTCAAAACGGTAACGTTGCCAACGGGACCCAAAGAATGGGAAGTCGTCGCAATCGCCTATCCAACAGGGGAATAGCCGAATGTCTTTTCGGCCAGCGCCACAATCTCTGGTTTAGCATCAGGAAAATCCTGCGGAACGCTTGCCTCAAGCGACTCCACAACATGCTTTAGTGCAGCGATCCGTGCCGCTTTCTGGTTATTGCCGTCGATAACGGTCCATGGGGCCCAGCGCGTGTCGGTGCGCTTAAACATGTCGGCCAGCGCATCCATATACTCGCTACGCCGTTCGCGGTTTCGAAAGTCCTCTGCGGTCACTTTCCAGCGCTTGGCGGGATCTCCGAGCCGCTCCATCAGCACCTTATCCTGCGTTTCCTGTGTTACATGGAAGAACAGCTTAATGATTTTCGTGCCGATTTCGCCCTGTCGCGACTCAAACTCATTAATCTCGTCATATCCACGCCGCCATTCTGCCTCGCTGCAGAATTTTTCGACGCGTTCGACCAGCACACGGCCATAATGGCTTCGGTCCCATATGCTGATTTCCCGGCTGCCGGGCAGCTTGTTCCAAAAGCGCCAAAGGAAATGCTTGTCCTTTTCTTCCTCAGTGGGCGCTGAAACGGGATAGACATGATAATAACGCGGATCGAGCGTCGCGGTCATGCGCTTGATTGCGCCACCCTTGCCAGCCGCATCCCAACCTTCAATCACGATCAACGTGCGCGCTTCGTGCAATATGTGCAGCGACTGCAGCCGCGAAAGGCGGTCCTGCAGCGCTTTCAGGTCCTCATCGTAGGTACCTTCGTATTTTGTACCGGACTCATAGTTTGAAAGATCAATCGCCATCGGGCGATTGCAGCAGCTATTCGGCCGATAGACAAGACAAAGCAAAACGCTGTCCCCAAAAGGGACAGCGCAATGGCATCGGCTAATGCTTTACGATTGCGCTTTGGGCGGCTGTTCCACAACGCGAATGTTGAGCTCGCGCAACTGCTTATGCTCGGCAGGCGACGGTGCGCCCATCAGCAAATCTTCGGCGCGCTGGTTCATCGGGAACAAGGTAATTTCGCGCAGATTCTGCACACCGCACAACAGCATGACCATACGGTCGACGCCAGCGGCCATGCCGCCATGTGGTGGTGCACCATATTGGAATGCACGGTACATGCCGCCAAAACGATCCTCAACATCAGCCTGCGTCAGGCCGGTCAGTTCAAACGCCTTCACCATCAAATCGGGATGCTGGTTCCGGATGGAGCCCGAGGCGAGCTCATAGCCGTTACAGACCATATCATATTGATAGGCTTTGATGGTGAGCGGATCCTGCGTCTGCAGCGCTTCAAGGCCGCCTTGTGGCATCGAAAACGGGTTGTGGGCAAAATCGACCTTCTTGTCTTCCTCGCTCCATTCGTAAAACGGGAAGTCGATGATCCAGCAAAAGCGGAATGCGTCTTTTTCAATGAGATCAAGCTGCTCACCCGTGCGGGTGCGCGCGGCACCGGCCAGCTTGGCGGCTTGCTCTTCCTTGCCCGCAGCAAAGAAGCAACCGTCGTCGGGACCAAGGCCAATGGCGTCGTACAGCGCCTGCATACCTTCGTCGCCGTGGTTCTTGGCAATGGGGCCGCCAAATTCGCCAGCCTTGCGGGTAACATAGCCCAAGCCAGCATGGCCTTCGCTGCGTGCCCATTCGTTCATGTCGTCAAAGAATTTGCGGCTCTTTTCCGCCGTCTTTGGCGCAGGGATAGCACGGACAACGCCGCCGCCTTCGACGATGCGTTCAAACAGGCCGAAGCCCGATTTGGTGAAATGGCTGGTCACGTCATGAATGATCAGCGGGTTGCGCAAATCGGGCTTGTCCGTGCCGTAATCCAGCATCGCTTTTGCATGTGGAATACGCGGGAATTGGCCAGCAGGTGTGACGGTTTTGCCATCAGCAAATTTTTCAAACACGCCAGCCATTACCGGCTCCATCGTGTCCCAAACTTCTTCCTGCGTGACGAAGCTCATTTCCAGATCGAGCTGATAAAATTCGCCCGGCAAACGGTCAGCGCGCGGATCTTCATCGCGGAAGCATGGTGCGATTTGGAAATAGCGGTCAAAGCCAGCGACCATCAGCAACTGCTTATACTGCTGCGGCGCCTGTGGCAGCGCGAAGAATTTGCCCGGGTGAATGCGGCTCGGCACGAGGAAATCGCGCGCGCCTTCGGGGCTTGATGCCGTCAGGATCGGCGTTGAATATTCGGTAAAGCCGATATCTTCCATACGGCGGCGCGTTTCGCGAATGATCTGCGTGCGCTTGACGATATTGGCGTGCAGCGTTTCGCGGCGCAAATCGAGGAAACGATATTTTAGACGGGTTTCTTCGGGATATTCTTGTTCGCCAGCGACCGGCAATGGCAGCTCTTCGGACTTGCTGAGAATATTGACGCTGCGGGCAAAAACTTCAATCTGTCCGGTTGGTAGATTGGCATTTACCGTCCCTGGGCTTCGGGCCTTTACCTCGCCATCGATGGTGATGACGCTTTCTAGGCGCAACGCTTCCAGAATCGGCAGGGCCGGGCTGTCGGAATCGGCAACAATCTGGGTCATGCCATAATGGTCGCGCAGATCGACGAACAAGACGCCGCCATGGTCCCGCTTACGGTGGACCCATCCCGACAGGCGGACGGTATCGCCCACATGGGAATCGCGAAGTTCGGCGCATTTGTGCGTACGATAGGCGTGCATTGTTTGCTCAATTCAAAAAAGCTGTGGAAAGCGCGCCTGTCAACAGTGCAGCGGCACTTTGTCAAGTCGTGAATGGGTGCTAGGGCAACGCCCAATGCAGATTCATCCACTTATCACCGACAGCACACGTCTCGCCGAATTGTGCGCACGGCTTGCAAAATCGCCCTTTGTCGCGGTTGACACCGAATTCATGCGGGAAAATACCTATTATCCCGACTTGTGCTTGGTTCAATTGGCGGACGCCAATGAAGCGGCGGCGATAGACCCAAAAGCGGAAGGTTTAGACCTTACGCCCATGCTGGAATTGCTTTGCAATAATGAGGATGTGTTGAAGGTATTCCATGCCGGTGGGCAGGATATCGAAATATTCTTTAACCTGACGGGTAAGACCCCACACCCGATGTTCGATACCCAGATTGCCGCTATGGCGCTCGGTCAGGGTGAACAAATCGGTTATTCCAATCTGGTTGACCTTTGGATGGGCATACAATTGGATAAGGGCGCACGGTTCACCGATTGGTCACGCCGGCCGCTTGATAAGCGCCAAATTGATTACGCGATTGCCGATGTCACGCATTTGTCGGTCATCTTTCCGATGATGTTGGAAAAGCTTAAGACAACCGGGCGTGGCGCTTGGTTGAATGACGAAATGGATCGAATTTCTGACGCGGCCAATTATCGCAACGATCCTGAAAACGCATGGTCGCGGATTAAGGTGCAATCGCGCAAACCCGAAGTGCTAGGCAGGCTTCAGGCAATGGCCGCGTGGCGCGAAAAGGAAGCGCAGCGCAAGAATATCCCGCGCGGGCGGATCATGAAAGATGAGACGCTGGCCGATATTGCCGCGCATCCCCCCAAAAGTCAGGCTGACCTTCCAAAAGTGCGCGGATTATCACCGGCATGGCGGGATAATGAGATTGGTGCGCGGCTGCTTGCTGTCATTGAGGGCAGCCAGCCAATGGCACGAGACAATCTGCCCGACCGAAGCCGATCGTCTCCCGGCGGCGGCAAGGATGGATCGCTTGTCGCTGACCTGCTTAAGCTGTTGCTGAAAATCCGCTCGCGCGAAATTAACGTTGCCCCGCGCTTGATTGTTAGGACGGAGGAATTGGAACGCCTAGCCGCCGGAGAACGCGATGACCTTGAGGTTCTGACCGGCTGGCGCTTCGAACAGTTTGGCCGCGATGCGCTTGATCTGGTGGAGGGAAGACTTGCGTTCGCAGTCGTGAACGGAAAGCTCAAGATGACGCGCACGCATGAAGAAGACATGGTCCGAGAAACCGCAGCTTAAATCAGCTTTCGAGCACCTTTTTAACCAACGTCAAATTGACCGGTGCATTTTCCGCCAGTGCCATTGCGTTTGCCGACCGAGCAAATTTCTCGATTGCAGCAAAGCTGCGTT
>ENA-OUVC01002558-OUVC01002558.1-marine-metagenome-genome-assembly--contig:-NODE-2558-length-10201-cov-3.323291_pt1 | contig 10201 bp, 9 predicted proteins | sample MGYA00248622_ERZ508571 | MGnify/ENA primary metagenome ERZ508571 (study PRJEB26236, sample SAMN06267175) | marine metagenome | isolation source: Columbia River Estuary | place: USA:Columbia River Estuary... | reverse complement strand
CCAATGTAACGGTAGAGCAAGGCACCACTTGCGGCACCAATGCTTCCGGCAAACATGCTGGCCATCAAAATCGCAGAGTCTGCGGCAACTAATTCATGTTGCCGCACGAGGTGGCGCACCGAAGCGGCACGTGCCGTATACAGAACTCGCGTCACACACATTGATACGCCGAAGAGAACGTAGAGCATCGCTGTTGATTGCATATATGCAGCAAAGAACGCGGCAAGCATGAGCAACGAACGCACCCCTTGGCCTGTCACCAAAATTTGTCGTCTCTCAAACTTGTCTGCCACATAACCCGCAAGAGGCCCAGCCAAAATGAGGGGCAGTGCTGCAGCAACAACGGTTTGGATGAGCAATCGAGGGGTGGGCCCACCTTCAGGGGCAAACAGCAAGACCTGTGCGAACACCAATGAATTCAACGCGTCGGCAACTTGTGAAGTCACCTGCCCAGTAACGGCAAGACGAAAGTCGGGATACTGGAAAAGTGTGCGGCGCGAAATATGCAACTGAGCACGGCGACGAAAAAGCCTGATTCGTTTCTGGGGGGCAATGCTGATTGTGCTCACATATTTATCGTGACTCATTGGCTGTTGAACAATGAGCGATTGTGGGAAACCTTTGGCGTACACAATATGACGAGCAGGTGAATGATGTTTGCCGCTACCGTGTACTTATGTCGACCTCGCCCCTCACCCCAGCGCTACGGAAATCTCTCTATGCATTCGTTGCCGACGCAGCTTTTATTTTCCTTTTCATATTTATAGGAACCCGCAATCACGACACCAATACCGACACCGCTGGTGTTCTATCAACTGCTACCCCATTCCTCATTGGCCTCATCGTTGGGTGGTGTGCGTTGCGGGCGTGGAAAGCACCTCGCACCATTGCCAATGGCGTTGGACTGTGGCTCTTCACCATCGTCATCGGAATGTTGCTACGTCGCTTTGCATTTGACGATGGTGCAGCTGGCGCATTTATTGTGGTCGCAACTATTTTCAATGCTTTCACTTTGGTGGGTTGGCGCTTCATCGCCGAACAGCTAAGTGAACGCAAAGCATCACGAGGTTGACCTCAAGTTAATCGTGGATAGCCACCATAAATTTTCTGATAACGATGTGCTTTTGTTCATCTCAGCAAGGGCAAATTGTCACATGAGTTTCCGGCATTTGCCTTAGTATCCATCTATCCGTGGAAATAACTGTTGGCATAGTTGAGAGGAAATAATGAGACTCTCCGCAGAACAACTCGAACATTTTAATTACAGAGGCTGGCTCCTCGTCGACACACTTTCCGCAGCCGAAACTTCTGAAGTCCAAAGTTGGGTAACCGATATCGCCTCATGGGCTGACGACAACGGTGAATGGTTGCATTACAAGGAGCTCACTGAATACGGTCCAAAACTTTGCAGAACGGAAAACTTCACTCCGTTTCATGCCGGCATGCATCAGTTCCTTCGCAGTGGCCAAATGGTTGAGGTTGCTTCTGCGCTGCTCAACAGCGAAGCCGTTCTCTATAAAGAAAAGATCAACTACAAACTTGCAGGTGGTGCCGGATACTCCCCGCATCAAGATGCGCCGGCTTACCGCTTTATTGAAACTCACATTTCATGCATGGTTGCCGTTGACGACGCCACAGAGGAGAATGGATGTCTTGAAGTCGTTTCTGGGCTCCACCACGAAATTCTTCCTATGGACGCCAAGGGTTGTATTGAACCCTCACTCGTAGCCACTTTTCACTGGATGACCGTTCCTTTACGAGCTGGCCAAACCTTGTGGTTCCACTCGCGCACTCCACACCGCAGCGGGCCAAACAATTCGCAGAATGATCGACGCGCTCTATATCCCACCTATAACGCCCTCAGCGAAGGTGACCTACGTAGTCGCTACTACGAGCAAAAACTCAAAGAGTTCGCTGAAGCAAAAGACAATAACGAATCTGTACGTGTATCACTTATTGGAGATTTTGAAGGGAAACCCGTTCAATGAATGAAATCATTCAACATATTCACCATCTATACAGCCAATTTGGCAATCAAAAATACGATGAGTTAATTACCCAAACTGAACATGCAACCCAGTGTGCAGCACTGGCAAAAGCGTCAGAGGCCAGCCCCGAGCTCACCATCGCGGCACTCTTGCATGACGTTGGCCATCTCTTGGTTTTGGAGCAAAGCAATGGCTCCGTTGATTTCAGCACCGATGACGAACACGAAGCACTTGGAGCGCGATACCTTGCAACTCATTTCCCTAGCGGGGTAACCGCGCCAATTGCGTTACACGTTGCTGCAAAACGTTTCCTGTGCACTGCAGACGACACCTATTTCGATCAGCTTTCTATCGGATCTGTTCGCAGTCTAGAAAAGCAAGGCGGTCGTATGACTCATCAAGAAGTCATGCGCTTCGAGCGCTCTCCGCATTTTTCTAATTCGGTGCAACTACGTCGCTGGGACGAAGGGGCAAAAGATGAACACATCGTTGTTGATCCATTTGAGTCATACCTTGAAATGATGGAGCACATCGTTACTTCAAAGTGAACGCGGTGTAGTCGGGGAACTTCTCCACCCAGTCAATACCAGCATCGCCCAAGGCATAAGCAATGGTGGCAAACGCATCTGCCCACATGAGGTGTGGGCCAATAACTGTCATTGAAGAAAACTGAGAATTCGTTGGTTGGGAATCTTTGCCCCAAATATGTTGGCCGCGCTCTGCGACACCAGATGTAGCAATTGCCCAATTTTCTGGGATATCGACATAACTGTGAATACGCGTTGCGTCGTGCGGGTCAACTATTCCCACTCGCCATTTGTCTCCTGTTGCCTGCCTACCATGGGCTTGAATATCGCCACCAATGCGCAAGTAGTAATTTTTCAGACCAGCCTCGGCCAGCAATCGTGCCGCTCGCTCTGCTGCCCAACCTTTAACAAACCCGGCAGGGTCAATTGAACCATCTGGTCGTCGTGCGTTGAATACCCCATCACTTAAGTGCTCCAGCCATGTGCATGCATCAAGCACCTCAACCACATCTGGTGAAGCATCAAGCACGTGCAATTCACCTTTGTTTATGCGCGAAATTTCACTTGTTGGCAAGAATGTGGAAAATCGATCTTCAATATCACGAAGAAATACTCCTACCGATTCCCACGCATCATCTGCGATTTCTTGAGGAACTACATCGTCAATATGTGCACTAACAGCGGTGCCCATGGCCTTCGCTGCAAATGTGAAACGTACTTCAGCACTCATTACTCAGGGCGAGCGTCAAGAATTGCTTGGAGCCCGGCGGTGTATGCACGCCACGAATCGGTTGCACCAGAGACAACTGCAATTTGTGCACTTCCTATCTCAATTGCTTCTTGGTTATACACAGGAAGCGCAGACTGGTTAATACTCAATGACTTATCATCTTCATTGGGATACTTCACAACAGTTACATTGCACAGTACATTTTTTTGTGTGAATGTTGCTTGTAGTTGCAGGTCACCCCATTTAAACACTGCCGTTGGGCCAGTCACCACATCGCCATCGCAGTTACCTGTTCCTTCCACTGTTGAAAGCGGGCTTGGTGCAAGGGTTGTAGTGACCTCACTGGGTACAACAACTGATGTCGCCGCACTTGGTACAAGCGTCGAAGTTGTTGCCGAGGCAGAGGGCGCCAATGTGCCTATCGCTCCTTCTAGGGCAACTACATCGCCAACTGGGTTATCGAGTTGTGAAATGAAGCCAACACCTACAACCGTGAGAGCCACTGCGGGAAAGATCTGACGACCCAATGTTGGTTTTTTAGTCATGACTACCACCAAGCCCTTTCGGCATGAATATTTTCCACAGGTACGCCCGCTGCGCGTGCGCCTCGCTGCATAGCTTTCACCATTGATTCTGGCCCAGCAACAATGACCACACGTTGCACAAGGTCCGGAACGGCTTTCAAGAGAACTTCAGCGCTGAAAGGGTCAGATACTTTGAGAGCTGCTCGATGCCCAACAAGAGTATGAACCTTGCCATTACGTGCTGTCGCGAGAGTTTCTAGTTCCTGAACGTGTGACATTTCCTTCTCAGATGAAACGCGATACAAAACAATTGGTTCATGCTTCGGTGCAAGTTGTTCGAGGAATGAAGTAATTGGGCCTATTCCAATTCCACCTCCGACAAGAAGCACCTTCTCTGAGTTCACCACGTCGGGGGTACACACACCGTAAGGGCCTTCAACAACCACGCGGGTTCCCAATGCAATATTCGTAAAGGCGTTGCTCGATTCACCCCGCGACTTCACTGTGAACCGCAGGCCGGCTGTAGTGGGCTGTGCAGAGAGTGAAAAAGGGTTCGACTGCCACCATCGCCCTTTGACCATTTGCCGCACTAAGTAAAACTGCCCACCTTGTGCTTTGGCTTTTTTTAGGTGCTTACCCGACAGAACAACACTAGAAATGCCTTCTGCTTCATGCGTTACTGCCGACACGCGTAACGGACGTGCAACTGCAAGAAGGAAACGACCCCATCTGCTCCAAATAACCCAAACAACTATTGCTACATGTATTGCCACCCAAAAACCACGCGCAAGTGCATCATCGGCGAAGTCGGTACCTAACACAATTTGATGCGAGAACGACGCTGCCAAACCAAAGTAGGCCGTGAGATGCACGAAGTACCACATCTCATATGACAACTTGTTGCGAAACCACTTCAATGAACTCATGGTGACAAGCAGAATGATGACCGATCCCACTGTGGCAAGAGCCATATATGGTTCTCTACCGGTGAGTGATTGAACCGCATTTATTGTTCCAAAGGGAATAGCCCACGCAGCAATACTGAATGCAATATGTAAGGCAAGAAAAATTGCCATTACCTCACCCAACAGTCGATGCCAGTTAAACAAGCGGTCGAGGCCGTAACGCCGTTCCATAAGTGGTGTACGAGTAATAAGAATGAGCCCGAGAAGCCCAGCTTCGCTACAGAGCAACCCCGTCAATTGAGCCAGTGACGTATAGGTCTTAGCTGCAGAGTCACCCAATGCCGCAACACCTCCGTGACGCGACCAAAGACCCACCACTACGAGTGTGAGAGCACCAATAATGGCGCCCACGTCTGTGTCGAGAACCCTGCTTTCCTGGGGGGCAGGAAGCGGATGAACTTGCGACTCAGAACTCGTAGGGGTGGGTCTGGTCATGAATGAAAACTTATGCGTTATTCGATGGCGTTACCGTGACCGAACCCTGCAGTGCAGGGGCACCAGACATTGCTTCGCCTTCTGGTCCGTGACCCATGCCGCGACCCATACCTGGGCCACCGTGTCCACGAGGGCCACGACCTTCTTGTCCATGGCCTTCAGGGCCACCAGCAGGGCGAACATTATTCACCATGTCGGTCACGCGAGTGGTGAATTCTGCAAGCTTCGCATCGGCTTCTGCCTGAGTGTGCTCACCAGAAGCAACCTCTTCATCGAGATGTGCCTTGAACTCAGCAACAAGAGCATCGGTCACTTTCGTGATATCGACACCCTTAGCTGCAGCAACATCAGCAAGTGACTTCGTAGCAAGTTCAGTCTTCAACTCTTCAGTAGTCATGCCAAGAACCTTGGCAGCAGCTTCAAGCTTCGGACCTTTTTCCTTGGCACCAGTGCTTGACGCACCAACCGAAGGAACCTGAATGGTGTCTGACAGAGTTACTACTGCAGACTTCGCCAAGACAGCAGAACTGCCTTGAACGTTTAGTGGGGAGTTGTTTGCTTGTGCACCGGCAAAGCCGGGAACTCCGAGGGCAAGGCCGGCAACCAAGCCACCGGCGATTCCTGCGGCCACACTTGCAGCAACAATGCTTTTCTTCAAGTTTGTCTTTCTCATGGGATTCTCCTGTGTTGGGGGGCGGGATGCCCTTTGACAAAAGACACTGTCGTCGTTGTTCCTATAGATTCTGTAAGAAGAGAGTAAGAGGCTCTTAAGAAGCCGTCTCATGTTTGTCTAAGTTGCCAAACCCTTATGGAATATGGTGCAAATGCCACCATTCAAGAGTGAAAAGTGGCCGCCACTGCCCTGCCCGCAATACGACCAAAGGTTGCACCATTGGAGAGCGAGTTGCCACTGCCCACATAACGGTCGCCAATAATTCCGCCAGTACATTCGCCGGCACCATACAAACCCGGAATCACTTCACCGATGTCATTGAGTACACGAGCCTGGCTATCAATACGCATACCCACCGCAGTGAAACACAAAGTTGCTGGGCGCACTTCAGCACCGTAGAAAAGTGGGTACTCAAGTGGGCGCAAAAACTTTTCTTCTTTGTTGTAATCGTCTACACCTGCATGCGCACCTGCGTTATAACGCTTAATGGTTCCTGCAAGTTTGTCTTGCGGAAGCCCAAGTTCCTTCGCAAGACCTTCAATAGTGTCACTCGATTTAATGCGACCAGCTTTCACCATGTCTTCCACCATGATTGCATTCCAGTTTGCATTGTGACGTTCTTTGCCACGCCCAGGAATTGACTGCTTATACGTTGCGACCTGTGGGCCACGTTCAGGATGCAATACAAGATCATCAAAAATAACGTATGCAACGTCACCTTGAGCGCGCATGAAACCATCCATCACTCCGTACGGTGCCGACTCGGTTCCGAAACGTTGACCATGTTTATTCACCAGCACCATCCAACCCGGGAGAAATGGTTCAACAGCATTAATAAAGTTGGGATGCAACAAACGCAAACCGCGATTATGCCCAATAATTTGAGCATTGAGTGGTTCAACAAAATCAAGAGCATCGCCGCGTGCACCATCGGCACCGATGTACCACAACCAGTCACCCATCGCGGCGGCTGCTGGGTACAACTCTGCAAGGCGATCTTTGTTTAATGAAAAACCACCTGATGCAACAATGACTGCGCCCGCACGAATTTCATCGTCACCAACTGCAACTCCTACTACTCGCCCATTTTCAACAAGCAATCGGTTCACGCGCTGACCAAGAGCAATATCAATATCGCGCTCACGTGCCTTTGCATGTAGGGCATCAATAATTCCTTGACCATTGTTCACAGCGCAATGGCACCGCGGCACTATTTCTCCACCACCAAAAATGAGCTCTTCGTGAAACTGCACGCCAAGGTCGCCTAGCCAATCGACAGCAGGCCCCGCTTCGTTGCAATATGTACGCACAACGCCTGCTTCCACCATCCATTGATTGATAGCCATGTAGTCGTTAAACAATGCAGCGGCCGTATCGCTAATGCCAGCAGCTTCTTGAAAACGTGTTGGCGCACCCATCACGATGCCACCCGAGAGGCGTGACGAACCGCCAACGACCCCTTCGCTCTCTGCAATCAGAACGCGCTTTAGACCGTGCTCCCACGCGCTATTTGCAGCGGCCAAGCCGGCAATACCAGAGCCAATTACTACGACATCAACATCGTTCATATAACCCCCAAGACAGTTCTGTTGAATTGACGTTACGCCGAATACACCTGTACCAACGTGTCGTGGTAGCTCACCCCACCACCCCAATCGGTGTGCGCATCGCTCGTTAAGTCATTCACATTGCTCATGTTTGCATGGCTTTGATCCCACCAACCGAAGGGCACTGCTACTACACCTTGTGGTAAACGAGTACTTATTTTGACAGGCAGATGCAACTCGCCACGTGCATTTACTACTCGTGCCTCTGCCCCATTTTCTAAACCTCTCGCAGAGGCATCACGTACACACATTTCTACATATGGCCCTTCTTCACGTGGGCCGTGCTGAGGTAAATGCGAGTAACTGGTGTTCAAGAAACGTGTGTGTTGTTTTGGTGTGAGCAGCACCAAAGGGAACTCTGGCAAACCTGCGCGCGACGACGACTGCACATAGGTGGGAACAGATGGCAGACCTCGCGATGCAAGATCTTTGCTCACCAACTGTGCCTTTCCAGACGAACTACCAAACATGCCATCTGAAAAAAGTACTTCGTCGGAGTTGGGCAATGCAACAAAACCATCACGCTTCAATTGTTCAATGTCTAATCCACGCAGTGCTGAAGAAATCAGTGAGTCATCGCTTTCGTACAGCTCTGGTTCGGTGTACCCCATTGCAGAGGCAAGTCGTCGGAAGAGTTCCGTATTGGGCACGCACTCGCCTACGGGTGCAATTGCGGCTTCATTCCACCCTAAATACAAATGACCCCATGCCGGCACTACATCGCGTTGTTCTATTTGCATTGCTGCAGGAAAAATCACATCGGCATATTTTGCGGTATCGGTAAGAAACTGTTCACTCACCACGGTAAATAAATCATCGCGCAACAAACCTTCACGAGTCAGTGCACTATTCGGACAAGTAAGAACTGGGTTGCCATTCCATACATAAAGCACTGTTACCGAAGGCGTCAAGCAAGTGTCAGTAAGTACTTGGCCAAGTTGCGTAAATGGCAATGCCCGGCGTGGTTTTCCTTGTGCTAGGTGCTCGAAATCAAATACGGAATCGTCAACACAGTCGTTGAACCACGAACCCACACTGCGCGATAGCCCGCCACCGCGATGCTTCCACGAACCCGTGAGCGTTGGCAAGCACGCCATGGTACGAAACAGCATTGCGCCATTTTCTCTGTGCTCAGCGCCAATCATGGTGCGAATAAATGCAGGTTGTGCTCCGGCGTACTCGCGCGCAAAAGTTTCGATGTCGTCAGCAGATACACCGCACGCTGCTGCTGCACGCTCGGGCGTCCATTGCACAACTTCCGCTGCAAGTTCCGCAAAACCCTCGGTGTGTTGCGCTACAAAATCATCGTCACATAATTCATCGCGAATAATGACATGCATCATCGCAAGCATCAATGCAGTGTCGGTGCCGGGGAACGGTTGAATAAACCAATCGGCTTCGTCGGCAGTGATGGTACGAATAGGGTCAACCACCACAACTTTTGCACCCTTACTGCGCGCCTCTTCAATAAATGGCCACAGATGCCTATTGGTGAGCCGAGTATTTGTTCCCCACAACACGATGTACTCGGCATCGACAATATGCATGGGGTTGGTGCTGCGCCCAGAACCAGTGGTTGCTACGAAACCATTCTTCGCAACGCTTCCGCACAGCGCGCCCGTGGTGACAGATGAACCCATCCGCGCAAACAACCGACGATCGAGCGACGACATTTGCAAGAGACCCTGATTACCTGCCGACGACCATGGCAATACGGTTTCGCCCCCGTACTTGTTGATTGCCTCATGAGTCTTTTGAGCCACAAGCGCCAATGCTTCGCTCCACGTTGCAGCACGAAAGACACCTTCACCTTTTGCCCCATCGCGCACCAACGGCGTTGTAATACGTTTCGGGCTGTATACCCGCTCAACAAAATGGTTCACCTTGGGGCACAGTTCGCCCGCAGAGTATGGGTGAGCGGGGTTTCCTCGCATTTTCACCGCTACCCCGCCCTCTACCGTGACTTGCCAACCACATGAATCGGGGCAGTCGTGATGGCAGGTGCCCAGTACAAGAGTTTCTTGTGTCACCTGCCTATCTTTGCACCTCGTTATGCTGAACCGCAGATGATTTCTTTAATGGCAGCCCAGCGAGCAACCGGGGCCTGGAACTGGTTGCGCGACGAGGGACTTCTCATTGTTGCCATTACCTCGGGAGCCTTCTTTTTCACTCGAGCCATCGGCCTGCTTGCGAATTACCAAGCCGAACGCTTAAAGCGCCAGCGCGCAGCCGCCGACCCACTCGACCACAATGCTGTGGGCGGATACCAAGGTGCTCTTCTCGGCGCAGCTCGCTGGGGCATCAACTTCACCATTGCCACAGTGGCCTTTGTATGGACGCTCTTGCTCCTCAACTTGCCGGCAGCTGCAGTGGTGCCAATGGTTTCTATTGTGGGCGCAGGTCTTGGCTTTGGTGCCCAACAAATCGTTGGTGACGTTCTTGCTGGCATCTTCATTATTTCCGAACGTCAATTCGGTGTGGGCGACGTAGTGCGCGTGGGGCCACTGGTTCCTGTTGGATGGATCGAAGGCCGCGTCGAAGAAGTGACTTTGCGCGTCACCAAAATTCGCACCTTCGACGGCGACCTCGTCACCGCTGCAAACGGTGGCCTCCGCCAGACCGTCAACCTCTCGCGCGACTGGGCTCGCGTGCTAATCAACATTCCTGTATCACGCGAAGCCGACCTCGATGCCGCAATTGAAATGCTTAATCGCATTGGCCACGATATTTCTCAAGACCCCGAATGGGCACC
>ENA-OUVC01002557-OUVC01002557.1-marine-metagenome-genome-assembly--contig:-NODE-2557-length-10203-cov-3.500790_pt1 | contig 10203 bp, 9 predicted proteins | sample MGYA00248622_ERZ508571 | MGnify/ENA primary metagenome ERZ508571 (study PRJEB26236, sample SAMN06267175) | marine metagenome | isolation source: Columbia River Estuary | place: USA:Columbia River Estuary... | reverse complement strand
GCTTCGAGCCCACGAGCCTCGATGCGCTCATCGCGAGCACCGGCCTCTCCAGCACATCTGTAGCGTCCCTGCTCCTTACCCTGGAACTTCAGGGGCGTGCCGCATCCGACGCCCGCGGCCGGTATTTTCGTCTTTAACCCCAACTGCCCTGACCCCGGATTCATGACCCAAACCCCCGACACCGGCAGCGTTCTGGACATCCTTATTTATGTGTTCGATCGCTACATGCTGGCCGACGACCCGGAAGTACCCGAGCGCGAGGCGCTCGCGCAGGACCTCGAGCAGGCAGGCTTCGATGGCGCGAGTGTCGAGCGAGCACTCGATTGGCTGGCCGACCTCGCTTGCGAGCGGGATCGACCGGAGCTGCACGACACGGGTCCACGAGCCTTGCGTATCTATACCGATGCGGAGAGCACGCACCTGCCGGCAGAGTGCCGAGGGTACCTCTTCGAACTGGAGCGCACCGGCATCCTGTCAGCTCAACAACGTGAAATCGTCATCGAGCGTTTGCTGGCTCTCGATGGCTCGGAACTGGATGTCGACCAACTCAAATGGGTCGTGCTGATGGTGCTCTCAAGCCAACCCGGACAGGAACTCGCCTGCTCGCGCATGGAAGATCTCGTGTTCGATCTGCCGCCGGAACGGCCCCACTGACCGACGGCGACACCGTCTCAAAATAGCTCACGGAAGACATGGCCCAAAATCTCGTCATCGTCGAATCGCCGGCGAAAGCCAAGACCATCAAAAAATACCTCGGTAATGATTTCGAGGTACTTGCGTCGTATGGTCACGTGCGCGATCTCGTGCCCAAAGAAGGGGCGGTCGATCCTTCGCGGCAATTCGCGATGAAGTACGACGTGATCGAACGTAATGAGCGGCACGTCGAAGCGATCTCCAAAGCACTGAAGAAAGCCAAGTCGCTTTATCTCGCAACCGACCCGGACCGCGAGGGCGAAGCTATTTCCTGGCACTTGCGTGAACTGCTGAACGATCGCGGCGCCCTCGAAGGCAAGACCGTGCACCGTGTCGCGTTCTACGAGATTACGAAAAACGCGGTGCGCCAAGCCATCGAAGAGCCTCGCGACCTGTCGCTCGATCTCGTCAATGCACAACAGGCGCGGCGCGCCCTCGACTATCTCGTCGGTTTTAATCTGTCGCCGCTGCTTTGGAAGAAAGTTCGTCGCGGTCTGTCAGCTGGTCGTGTGCAAAGCCCTGCGCTGCGCATGATCTGCGAACGTGAGGCTGAGATTCAGGCGTTCATCCCTCGGGAATATTGGACGCTCGATGCGTTTGGTCAGCGCGGCGAACAAAGCTTTCCGCTCAAACTCGTCGAGTTCAGCGGGCGCAAAGTCGAACAGTTTTCTTTCAGCGATGCGACAGCCGCGAACGAAGTCGAAGCCGCGCTGCTCCTGGCAACCGGCGCCGGCCAGGCGAAGGCCGCAGCCGAAGGCGAAACACCGCGTCTCGCACCGCCCGGCAAACTGCGCGTCATCAGCATCGACCGTAAGCAACGCAATCGTCATCCCGCGCCGCCGTTCACCACCTCAACGCTGCAACAAGAAGCAGCGCGCAAACTCGGTTACTCCGCGCAGCGCACCATGCGACTTGCACAACAGCTATATGAAGGTGTCGACTACGGCGAGGGCGCTGTGGGTCTCATCACCTACATGCGTACCGACGCAGTCAACCTCGCCAACGAGGCGATCGGCGAAATTCGCCAAGTCATCGGCAAGGTCTACGGCGCCGAAGCGCTGCCCGAAGCGGCGCGCTTCTTCAAAAATAAATCGCGCAACGCCCAAGAGGCGCACGAAGCTATTCGTCCGACCTCTGCGGCCGTGTTGCCGCAGATGCTCGAAGGTCGCATCGATACTGACCTACAGAAACTCTACGCACTTATCTGGAAACGCGCGGTTGCCTGTCAAATGACCCATGCGGTCTTCGATACGGTCGCTATCGATCTGCTCGCTAGCAAAGAAGGCGCCGATCGAAATCTGTTTCGCGCCAATGGCTCGACGTTGGTCAAGCCTGGCTTCATCGCCGTCTATCTCGAAGGTCAGGACGATGCAGCCGACGATGATGACGATCGGATCCTGCCTGTCATGCAAGAGGGTGACATCGTTGATCTCGTGAGCTTGCGTGGTGCTCAGCATTTCACCGAGCCGCCGCCGCGTTACTCCGAAGCCTCGCTCGTCAAAGCGCTCGAAGAACATGGTATCGGTCGCCCGTCGACCTACGCTTCGATCATTTCGACTCTCAAAGATCGCGAGTACGTCGACATGGACGGCAGGCGCTTCATCGCCACCGATATCGGCAAGATCGTCAACAACTTCCTGAGCACGCACTTCAGCAAGTACGTCGACTATGGTTTCACTGCGGCGATGGAAGATGAGCTCGATGCCGTTTCGCGCGGTGAAGAGCCGTGGACCGAGCCACTGCAGAAATTCTGGCAGCCTTTCGTCGACCTGATCGATCACACGGAAAAGAACGTCTCTCGTGACGAAGCCGCACAGGCGCGCGAGCTTGGCACGGATCCGGTGAGCGGCAAGCCCGTCTCGGTTCGGATGGGCCGTTTCGGCCCCTTTGTACAGATCGGCACTCGCGACGACGAAGAGAAGCCGCGCTTTGCGGGACTGCGCCCCGGTCAGAAGATGGACACCATCACGCTCGCCGATGGTCTGCAGCTGTTCCAATTACCGCGCAAACTCGGTGCCAATTCGGAAGGCGAAACGCTTGAGGCGAATATCGGTCGCTTCGGTCCGTACATCAAATACGGCACCAAGTACGCCTCGCTAAAGGAAGACGATCCCTACACCATCACTCTCGAGCGCGCGATCGAAGTGGTCGAAGCCAAGAAACTCGCTGATGCCAATCGCATCATCCAGGATTTCGGCATCGACGATATTCAGGTCTTGAACGGCCGCTACGGCCCTTACATCACCGACAAACTGCGCAACGCGCGCATTCCAAAAGAGCGCGACCCGAAGACACTGACGCTCGACGAGTGCCGCGAACTTCTAGCCGCCGCTCCGCAGCGACCTGGCCGCGGACGCTTTGCGAAGAAGAAGACTCCTGCCGCCAAGCCGAAAGCCGAAGCTAAGCCGAAAGCTGAGGCGAAGCCCAAAGCCAAAGCGAAGGCTAAGGCTAAGGCTAAGGCTAAGGCGCCCAAAAAAGCCAAGGCCAAAGCAAAATCCAAAAAGCCAGCTTCTACTGAGGCGTGAAATACCGACACGTATTCCATGCGGGTAACTTTGCAGACGTGCACAAGCACGTCACGCTGCTCGCATTGATCCGCGCGCTATCTCGCAAGGACAAAGGCTTTCTGCTGCTCGACACTCATGCCGGTCGTGGGCTTTACGACCTACAGAGTGAAAACGCGCGCAAGACGGCGGAATCGAATGGTGGCATCGCACTACTCGAAGCGGCCACGCGCGGTAACTGGCCGACAGAGATCCAGGACTATCTTGATACCATCAAAGCTATCCGACGTGAGCAATCCTCGCGCCGCGCGTACCCCGGTTCGCCGCTGATTGCATTGGCCGCGATTCGCCCGCAGGATCGAGCCGTATTCATCGAGACGCAGGCAGAAGAACACGCGGCATTACATCGACTTTTGCCGCGGGATATGGGACGAGTTGTTGCCGAATGCGCAGACGGTTATCAAAGAATTCGGCATTGGCTGCCGAATTCGGAGAGGCGCGCGCTGGTCTTGGTCGATCCTCCCTATGAAGACACGACTGCCGATTTTCGTGCCGTCGAGGCTACGGCCTGCGAAGCGATCCGTCGTTTGCCGAATGCGGTCGTGGCGATCTGGTATCCGATCAAGCACGAGCGCGACACCCATGAGTGGCGCAGTCGACTGATCTCACGCCTACCAAAGCCGCCCGATGAACCCCGCACCCCTGCGATCAGCGGTGAGTTGTGTGTTCATCCACCAGACTCCCGGGTTGGCCTCAACGGCTCAGGTATGTTGATACTCAATCCACCGTGGCAACTCGATACTCAGATGAACATCTGGCTTCCGATCCTGCGCGAGGTGCTCGACACTGAAGGCACCGGCGGAGCCGTCGTAAGATCGTTGCCATGAAAGAGAGCTGCATAGTGACATTGCCCGATCGATACGGGGTGATCGGTCATCCGATCTCGCACAGTCGTTCACCCTTCATTCAGGGCGAGTTCGCCAAAGCCACGCGGCAACATCTGGTTTACGAGCGATTCGACATCGCGCCGGACGAACTCGTGACTCGTGTACAGGCTCTCTTTCAAGAAGGCGTGCGCGGTCTGAACGTCACTGTGCCCCACAAGGAATCGATCGTCGCTCTGACCCAAGAACTGACCGAGCGCGCTAAGCTCGCTGGCGCCGTGAATACTTTGATCGCTCTGCCTGACGGCAGGCTGTGCGGCGACAATACCGATGGCGCAGGCCTCATCGCCGATCTGCGCTATCTCAATATCAATGTCCTCGGTCGATCGGTTCTGATACTGGGTGCAGGCGGCGCAACGCGCGGTATCGTCGGACCTTTGCTCGCGCAGCATCCGGGCAAGCTCGTCATCGCCAATCGAAGCGTGGCGCGAGCCAAAGAGCTGGTCGAAGCGTTGGGCAATGCCAATATTTCCAAAAGCACCGTGCTATCCGCATGCCCCCTCGACGAGCTGCGCGAGTCGTTCGATATTGTCATCCACGCCACCTCGCTCGGCTTGCAGGACGCAACGCCCGCTGTCGAGCCGGTCATCATCGGGACGCATACCGATGCCTATGATTTGGGTTACGGAACTCAAGGGACGCCTTTCACTAGCTGGGCGCAGCAGCACGGCGCCGCGCGTGCATTTGACGGCATCGGGATGTTGGTGGAACAGGCGGCCGAAGCATTCTGGCTATGGCGCGGCGTCAGACCGGAGACGACTGATATCCGTGGCCTACTGAGTCAATCGGGCGAGCGAAACAAACCATAGCGACGCGCGTACCAAACGAAGAGTGGCAACTCCATCAACAGGAAGCTCGCCACCGTAAAGCCGAACCAGCCCACTTCCAGCACGAGGAAGTCGAATCGCGTTCCGGTTCCGTAGAAAAAATAACCCGAGATCACGACTGCAGCGAGATTCGCCGCCAGATCGTTCATCGCGAGTCGGTTCATGTCACCGCCTGCAAACCGCGGATAGACGAAGAAGTACGCAAACCACAACAACACGGCGTTCAGCGTTAGAACAAAAACTTCAGGGCTGGCCACGGGCATCCTCGAACAGTAGACCCATTGTAACGCCGGGCCTGTAAAGTAAGCTCTTGGAGATTGCGTAGCGGAGCATAGACATGATCGATCGTAGAAGACTCATTCAGGCTGGTGTCTTTGGCCTCGGCGCCATGGCCCTGCCCGGTGTCGCCGGTATGTTCCTGCGTCGTGGCTTCACACACGGCGTGGCCAGTGGCGAACCCTCTGCGAATTCGGTGCTCCTGTGGACGCGCTTCGTGGGCGATGCCGATGCCAAGCTGCGAGCGGAAATTGCCAGTGATGCCATGTTCCAGAAGCTCGTTGCTGGCGCTGAAGTCGTCGCTGCGCCGGATCGCGACTACACCGCTAAAGTCGTCGTCAAGGGTCTCGCTCCGGGACGCTGGTACTACTATCGCTTCGTCGCGCCGGATGGCACTCGTAGTGTCGTCGGTCGCACGCGCACCCTTCCGACGGGATCGATCGACAAGTTCGGCATTGGCTTATTCTCATGTGCCAATCTGCCGTTTGGCTGGTTCAATGCGTATGCGCATGCTTGCGAACGCAACGATCTCGATCTCATCGTGCATGTCGGCGATTATCTGTACGAGTATGCGATCGGCACCTACCCTTCGGTTGGCGAGACGCTCGCAGGCCGCGTGATTGAACCGGCGCACGAGATGGTCACGCTCGCTGACTATCGCTTGCGCTACGCGTCGTATCGCCTCGATCCGGATCTGCAGAAGCTGCACCAGAGCTACCCGATGATCCCGCAGTGGGATGATCATGAGCTGACCAACGACGCGTGGGTCGGCGGCGCTGAGAATCACCAGAGCGACAAGGAAGGCGATTGGGAGACGCGCAAAGCAATCGCCGAGCGCGTCTATCGTGAGTGGATGCCGGTGTCCGACGATCGCTTTGGCGCTTATCAGATTGGCGATCTCGCCACACTCTTTAAACTCGAAACGCGGATCAGCGGCCGCAGCGCTCCGCCGGATCTTGAGGCTGCAGTCAAAGATAAGCCCGATCTGGCCAAGGCTTTGATGGATTTCCGAGACGGTGTTTTGCGTGATTCAGCGCGCACCCTGCTCGGTCTGCCGCAGGAAGCGTGGCTCAAAGATCGCCTGACTCAATCGACTAAGGCCGGTACGCGCTGGCAGATCATTTCTCAGCAAATCGTGATGGGAGAAATTGTCGCTCCGCAGCAAGTAGGTCAATGGCTACCGGAAGACGCACCGGAATTTTTGAAGCGTCGTATGGCAGCGGGCCTCGTCGCCGCAAAGCTTGGCCTACCGTACAACTTCGATAGCTGGGGCGGCTTCCCGGCGGCGCGAACGCGCCTGCTGCAAGACTCGCTCGACGCAGGCGCGAACCCGATCGTGCTCGCAGGCGATAGCCACAATGCATGGGCGCAGAATTTGCCTCTCGGCAATACCGCAGCCGGTGTCGAGTTCGCCACGCACTCGGTGACCTCGCCAGGCTTCGAAAGCTATCTGCGACGCGGCGCACCGACTGACGTCGCCGCTGCATTGCGCGCGACCAATCCGAACTTGGCGTTCAGCAACACGCACCAACGGGGCTACACCAGTATTTTGCTGGGCCGTAACGAGGCCGTGGGCCAGTTCCACTTCATGAAGACGATCCGCGAACGTACGACGGAACTTGCCGAGACACGAAGTCTGCGAGTTCGTCACGGCGAGCGACGCTTGATCGAGGGCTGATCACGCCAAAGCAAATGGTTCGAGCCTGATTCAGTCAAATCTGACGGGCGCGAACCTTTCGGTATCATGGCGGGTATGGACGCCCATCTCGTCACCATGCTTTTCGTCGGACTCGTCGTGATCGCCACCGGCCTGCAGCTGTGGCTAACGCGACGACAGATCCGGCACGTTCAACAACATCGCGCCGCAGTTCCGAGCGCATTCAGCGGCTCGATCTCGCTTGAGGCTCATCAGAAGGCGGCGGACTACACCGCTGCCCGTCAAAACTTCAGTCTCGTCCGCCTTGCCTTGTCGCTGCTGATGCTCATCGGCTGGACCCTTCTCGGAGGCCTTGAGACGCTTAATTCTGCGTTGCAACCGTTTGGTATCGCGCTCGGCGGGCTCGGCTATCAGGTCGCGCTCGTATTCGTGTTTTCTTTGATTGGTGGACTCATCGAACTTCCGCTCGACTGGTACAGCCACTTCCGTATCGAACAGCGGTTCGGCTTCAACCGAATGTCGCTTGCGCTATGGCTCACCGATTTGATCAAAAATTTCTTTGTCAGCGTACTGATCGGCCTGCCATTGATCGCGATGGTCCTCTGGTTGATGGGCGCCGCGGGCACCACTTGGTGGCTATGGGCGTGGGGCGCATGGGTCGCTTTCAATCTGCTGTTGATGGTGATCTACCCGGTCTGGATCGCCCCCCTGTTCAATAACTTTCAGCCACTGGAAGACGAAACTCTAAAACAACGCGTGCAGGCGCTGATGCAGCGCTGCGGCTTCGCAGCCGAGGGACTATTCGTCATGGACGGCAGCAAACGCTCCGCCGAATCGAACGCCTACTTCACCGGACTCGGCAAGGCCAAGCGCGTGGTGTTCTACGACACGCTGCTCGCACGACTCTCCCACGACGAGCTTGAGGCGGTGCTTGCCCACGAACTGGGGCACTTCCATCATCGCCACTTGCGCAAGAGCCTGATCTCGATTTTCGCGATAACGCTCGCTGGCTTTGCCGCTCTCGGATGGCTGTCGATGCAGCAGGCCTTCTTCGTCGGCCTCGGCGTCACCCCGAATGCCGCGCTGCCGAACGACGCGCTCGCCATCTTGCTGTTCCTGCTCGTCATTCCGACCGTCTCGCCCCTGATCGAACCGGTTTGGAGCGCGGCGTCGAGACGGCATGAGTTCGAGGCCGACGCATACGCCAAGCAGCAGGCGAGTGCCCCTGCCCTGGTTCAGGCCCTGGTGAAACTGACCGAGGACAATGCCGTCACCCTGACCCCGGACCCGGTCTATGTGCGTTTCCACTACTCCCACCCGCCCATGCTGGAGCGGATCGCCGCCCTAGAAAGCTAACCCCCACTATTGACAGCTCGTGCATTTTTATTCATCATTTATGAAATTTTATGCACGCCGACCCCCATCATCCGCACCGCCGTGAGGCCATCCTGCGCATTCTGCGCGGTGCGCGCGTGGGCAAGCAGGACGAACTCGTGCGCCTGCTGCGGGAAGCCGGTCACGATGTCACCCAGTCTTCCGTCAGTCGCGATCTTCGGGAACTGGGCGTACTAAAAGCGGGTGGCCGCTATCTGCCCCCGTCAGAGGAATCGTCCCGTACGCTCGATAACTTCGACACCCTGCGGCAGTTCGTGCGGGGTGTGGCAACGGCAGGCTCGGCCCTGACGGTACTGCGAACGACGATTGGCGCTGCCCAAAGCGTTGCGATTGCCATCGATAAAGCGGCTTGGCCCGAGGTCGTCGGGACCATTTCAGGCGATGACACCATCTTCATTGCCACCGATTCCGGCGAGGCGCAAGTCACCCTCGTGGCACGCCTGCGTAACCTGTTTCGTCTCTAAGGATCCACCATGTCCCAACCGATCGTTCTCGCCTATTCGGGCGGCCTCGACACCTCTTTCCTCGTTCCTTGGCTAAAGGAGGAATATCGGCGTCCGATCATCACCGTCACGGTCGATACGGGCGGCATCGATGCGGCAGCGGCGAAAACCTTGCACGAGCGCGCCTTGGCACTCGGCGCATCCGAACATCACCAGATCGACGCACGCGCCGATTACTTCCAGCAGGTGCTGCGATTTTTGATCATGGGCAATGTGCGTCGCGGTCAACTCTATCCGCTGTCGGTCGGCGCAGAGCGCGTGATGCAGGCGCAGATCATTGCGCGTATGGCGCGTGAACTCGGCACCGGCAGCATCGCTCACGGATGCACGGCGGCTGGTAACGATCAGGTGCGCTTTGAAGTCGCTCTGCGCACGTTGGCGCCCGAGCTCGAAGTCATCGCACCCGTGCGCGATAAGCACTTCAAACGCCAAGAAGAGCTCGACTTCCTCACGGCACGGCAGCTACCGGTACCACCGCACGGCGCTGCATACTCGATCAATCGAGGTCTCTGGGGCGTCAGCATCGGCGGTAAGGAAACACTCACCTCACAAGGCAGCATTCCGGACGACGCTTGGGTGCTCTCGAAAGACGCTTTCAGTCAGCCCAAGGCGCCAGCACGCCATGTCCTTCATTTCGAAAAGGGCGTTCCCTGCGGCATCGATGGCCAAAAAATGACGGCTGTCGAAGTCATCGAACGCCTTGAACAGCTGGCTGGCCCCTTCGGAATCGGTCGCGGCATTCACTTGGGTGACACCATCATCGGCACCAAGGGTCGCGTCGCCTTCGAGGCGCCTGCCGCCGAAGTTTTACTCAACGCGCATCGCGAGCTCGAAAAACTCGTGCTGACCGGTCGCCAGCAGCGCATCAAAGAAATGCTGGCAGGTCCATACGGCGATTGGGTACACGAAGGTCAGCTGCTTGATCCAGTCTGCCGTGATATCGAGGCGCTTTTCCTGCAGTCGCAGGAACGCGTCACGGGCGTTGTGAACGTGTTATTCCGCCCCGGGTCGCTCTTCATTGAGGGCGTCGATTCGCCCTACTCGTTGATGGCGGCTTCAAAAGGCGTCTATGGCGAGGCCACCGGCGAATGGACTGCGGCCGATGCGCTCGGTTTCTCGCGCATCGTGGGCCTTACGGGTGTATTTCATCGTCGAGCCGGCGAACGTGCGGCTGCAGGGGAGTCAAAGTAAATGCGAACGATCGTCGTCGACAAGGTGGCTTCAGTCACTCAAGCTTGTGGTCTCGGCCACGAGTTACGCATCGCCACCGAAAACCTGCCCTCCGAGGAGGGCATCGTGGTCGTGGTGGAAATCCTCTCGAGCAAAGCCAACTACAACACACTCGAGTTGACGAGCGGCCGCATGGCCAAGGTCAACAAAGGCGATATCGTCGTGGGTGCACTC
>ENA-OUVC01002553-OUVC01002553.1-marine-metagenome-genome-assembly--contig:-NODE-2553-length-10208-cov-2.309545_pt1 | contig 10208 bp, 12 predicted proteins | sample MGYA00248622_ERZ508571 | MGnify/ENA primary metagenome ERZ508571 (study PRJEB26236, sample SAMN06267175) | marine metagenome | isolation source: Columbia River Estuary | place: USA:Columbia River... | reverse complement strand
AAATGGGCTTTCAACATTCCTATACTTTTCAACAAAGTCTTCTGGAAGCCTAAAACTAAAGAAATCTGACATGTATTATCGTCCTTTCAAAAACGGATTAAGTGTTAAGTATAGCAGAGTTTTCAAAAAAACAAAACTCTACCTAAAGGTGTTATTGAGAGTTAGTTAAAACTCATACCTCTGTGTGCATCTTTTGTTTTTTTAGTAAGTTTATTAAACGTTATAGTTTGTTCTATTCCAGTTACAGGACATTTCTGTACTACTGATCTGTATCCCAATAGGTAACGAATAAAGTTTTTAATCATAGGATTGGGACCCAATGCTGTTCTGGTGAGCCTTTCATATTTTGCAATGGAGATACATCGTAAGCAATTGTAATTCTATCTTTTTCAAAAGGCCAGTTGCTAATACCATGAGCATGTCCAGTTTCAGAAAGGATTGCACGGTTATTAACATTAACATTTAAAAACTCTGTTTCTCCTGAAATCATATACTTTGTATATGAGGGCTCTGCGTTAACACAGTAATATCCATGAAAATCTGGAGCCCCTTGCCCATTTAAATGGTCATGAAGATATGTGTTTGGTAGTGGCTCTGGCTTGCTATTCTTGTCAGCATTAAACCATCCCTGAATCATATAGTTTTGCTCTTCAGCATTAATCCCATAGTATTCACATGCCTCTAGGACCATATCCCTAATAGCCCTATATAGTTCTCTAATATTTTCATTGTGGAACTGAAATATATTGTACTTTTCTCCCAATTGTGTGGTGAATGAAGATCTATCAACTAATTCATAGTCAGAATTAGTTACCCCTGGAACATTCTCAGATGAAAGTCTTTGCTTAAGGTCAAGCAAATATGTCTCAAAATTCCCAAGATCTAAATCTAAGTGTCTTTCAAAAAACTTATGTTGTGGCTTTGACATCGCTATCATGCAAGAGGAATCCAATGCTGCTCTTGATCCATTCCAAACTTCTGAATATCACGTAAAGGAATAATATCATAGGCTACAGTAATTCTTGGACCTTCCCAGTCCCAATCTGCCATAGCATGTGGGTGACCCATTTCAGAAAGAATTGCTCTATCATTCTTATTGTGATTTTCAATCTCTTTGTCAAAAACTTTATAGTATGTGATTGATGGCTCAGCGCTTACAGAATAGTACCCATGAAAATTAGGTGCTCCTGTTGGGCCATGATCATGCCAGTCTAGTTTGCCTTTGCCTGTATGAGTAATGTTAAACCAACCCTGAAGCATAAACTTTTCTTTTTCAAAGTCAACTCCATAGTAATCACAAGCCTCAACAGTCATGTCTTTAACAGCCTTATATAAATTATAAATACCAGTCGAGTGGAATTGAAAAACATTATACTGTCTCCACTTCATTGTTGATACACTGTTAGATTGCTTCCATGCTTCGTTAGCCCCTACTGGAGTTACACCTACAACTTTTGCCTTTTCAATCTTTTCGTATCTGTCCTGTAGTTCTGATGCTAGGACCGATAGATTGTTATCAAGGTATCTTTCAAAAAACTTATGTGGCTGAGTGGACTTGCTCACACTCTGAATATCCATTGGATAGTTGTTCATTATTACTCCCTTTGCTATTTATACTAGTATACCATATTGGCTAAAGTGGCTTTGGATTGGATCTTTTTGCCATCTCATATAAAAGTATATCGTGCTGATTTAGTTGTTTAATCCTATTAATCATTTTATCAGTTATATTAAATCTTTTAGATGTACTTGAGTTAAACATCATATTTCTATGTTGAAAGTTTGGGACAAAACCATATGTCTTACCCATATATCTAATTATGTCATCCAATAATATGCCTCTAGTCTCTACTGTGTAGCAACTAATAGAGTCAACCTTTGCCCGCATAACTGACTCATCAAATGAATAATCTTTAAGAAACCATTCATTCATGGTCTTATCCATTATGCTTTTAGTACTGTTAAATCCTGTTTCATCTACAGTTCCCGTCAAAAATTTTGTTTGCATATCAGAAAGGTATGGATATATCTCTGGATTATAAAGCCATTGATCAAATATCTTTTCAAGTTCCTCAAAACTTCTGGAGTTTTCATACATGAAAAAGAACCAACTAATAAACCTCTCAACTGGATCTCTAAGAATAGTAAAAGATTTTAAGTCTTTAATAAATAGATTAGGGTAATTTCCTAAATGACCAGAAATAAACTCAGCATCTTTAAAAATATTCTGACTTATTGATCTATCATGATATACAATTGCTGACTTTAATTTATTAGTTTGAAAAGCCAAATGGACCCCAGATCTAATGAATAGGCCTGAAGTCCTTGGCACATGATGGTGATAAAGCATTTACATCATGTCTTACGATTGTGTACTACCATGTTTCCAGCGATAAATGTATCAACTGGTTCCATGTCAAACTTATAAACTGTTGACGGTGTTTCATCAATTTCAACTGATGTCACTGTGATTTCATTGAAGGCGTGTAGGTTATAATCATACTCTACTACAACATCTCCAACCTCTAGAAGTCCTGTATTGATATATCCATAGATGCCATTACGCTTGTATAGTATACCTTGAACAGTTGAGTACTTCTTTGTTGAGTCTCCGTTGATTGTCATTGTTGCTGGCATTTCCTTTTCAACAACAGATGCAACATTTGTCTTAACAATTGCTTGGTTTGTCAATTTATCAAAAGCAAGTGTCATTGGATCAGCAACAGATTCATCTGACATTTCATCAAATGAGTGTGCCCAAACTTCTTGTCCTGTTACAACATCCTTTGCAGGAATTTGAATATATGTATCATCTGGACCAACAACTGAAACTAGGGTATCAGGTGCAATACAGCCTCTTCCTGGAGAGAAACCGAATACGCCGAATGGTGAGAATCCAAATACTCCAAATGGTGAAAATCCGAATACTGAGAACGGTACAAATGAGAATGTTGTGACAGATGCTGACCATGCAGACCATTCTGACCAACCCTGAGCTTTGTAGGCTCTAACACGGTATGTCTGTGCTGTTCCTGCTTCTTGTGCAATATTTGTTGTAAGAGCATTTACTGTTGCAGACTTTCCATCAGATGATTCGATCTGATAGTTAGTAATTGCTTCGCCACCGTTATCTGCTGGTGCTTGCCAATTTACTGTATCATATGTTGCACCTGATGGTGATGATGCTGTTACCCCTGTTGGAGCATCAGGAACAGACTTTACATCTGCGTTAGTCTGTGAAGACGCTACTGATGTTGTCTCTGTTGCTGTCTGACCAATTGGAGCATTTGCAAGAATTGTGAATGCATAGGCTGTACCTGCTCTTAGACCTGTAACTGTAAATGGTGAAGACGTTGCTGTGAATGTCTTAGTTCCATAAATTGAGTTAGCGAAAATTGTATAAGAAGAAGGAGTAGCACCCATAATGTTCTTATTGAATGTAATCACGGCTGTTGATGAGAAGTATGCTCCACCAAAACCTGGGACTACACTTACGATGTAAGGTTGCCCTGGGGCTACACCCCAAAAACTTACTGCAGCCTTAGCAGATTTACCTGCTTTGCCACCTTTACGAATTGCCATATGTTTCTCCCTTTTTTCCTATTAAATTTGTATTACGCTGTCAAGTCGCCAGATACGATCCAAGTATTTGTATCACGCTTGATCAATGTTGCCATTGAGTAGCGATCACGGAACTTGAGTCCTGGTGTATTAAGAATTGTAACTCCTGAAGCAGCAGCGATTGTTGTCTGGCCTGCTCCCTTTTGGAATACGTCGACTGAAGAACCGATATTAAAGGCAACTGAAGCATTTGTAGGAATTGTAACAGTATTTGCTGATGCTGATTCCATTTCTACTACGTTTCCTTCATCTCCAAGTACTAGTGTGTAAGAAGTTGTCTTATTGTTGAATGAGGCCAATGTTGCTGCTGCAAGTTCAACCTTGCTTGCCTTTAGAGCAAGAGCATTTGTCATTGTTGTTGAGAAGTTTGCATCGCTACCAAGTGCTGCAGCCAACTCATTAAGTGTATCAAGTGCTGCTGGAGCAGATGCTACAAGTGCTGAAACTGCTGTTCCTACGAACGCTGTTGTTGCTACCTGTGTAGTATTTGTTCCTGCTGCTGCTGTTGGAGCAGTTGGTGTACCAGTAAATGCTGGTGATGCAAGTGCTGCCTTAAGAGCGTCTGCTGTATCTACGTATGACTTAGTTGCAAGTGCTGAAGTATCAGCAATTCCGTGTACATTTGTAGTATCTGCTTCGTGTGTTGACACGGCATTATCAGCATAAGTCTTTGTAGCAAGAGCAGTTGTATCAGAAATTCCGTGTACGTTTGCTGTTGCTGAATTATGTGATGAAAGTGCTGTTGACGCTGCTGATGATGCTGTTGTTCCTGCTGCATCGGCATATGACTTTGTAGCAAGAAGGGCTGTATCAGCAATTCCGTGTACATTTGTAGTGTCAACATTGTGAGTATTTACTTCAGCAAGTGCTGCTGCATTTGCCTTAGACTGTGCTCCAGTTGTTGTTTCTAGGATTGAAGTATCTGCAATTCCGTGAACATCTGTTGTGTCTGATGAGTGAGTTCCGATTGCTGTAGAAACTGATGAGTTTGTTGCAAGTACTGATGTGTCTGGGATACCGTGTACATCTGTTGTATCTGTTGAGTGAGTTCCAATTGCTGTTGCAATTGAGCCTTCAACCAAAGTTACAGCATCTGCAAGTTCCTTGAGTGTATCAAGTGCTGCTGGTGCGTTTGCAATAAGATTAGTAAGGTATCCTAGAGGAATCTTACCTGATCCATCAAGTGGTGCTACGCCGTTTGCTGATCCCTTTTGGGTTAGTGGGACGTAGTCATCAAGAGTACCGCCAAGGTCCTCTAAGTTCTTAAAGTAGGAGAGATCTGACCATGCATTAACGCCATCACCAATTTTGAACTGGTTGGTGTCTGTCTCGTATCCAATTTCTCCTGCTGCCAAAATTGGATCTGCTGCCGTCCATTGGGCTGCAGTTCCTCTGCGCTGTTGCATTCTAGTTGCCATTTATATTCTCCTTTTATCCGTTCTGCGGATGTCTTTCTGTACTATTATAACATCAATTTTTAATTGAAGTTATCTACTGCTGAACCACCGTCGAATGAATATTCCCAAGTAGTTGAACTTGGAGATCCTCCATCGAGACCTGTTCCTTGCGGACTATTGAAACTTCCACCCTCACGGAATGTTGTTACAATAAATCCAGTTCCATCGATTGCTGTATCGTGAATGTGCTGTGGCAAATTCAATGTATCATCAATCGTTGCTTGTGTGTACCATGATCCTTCATAGTAGAAGTTTACTCTATTTGTTAGAGTATCCAACCATTGTGTACCATTAGTTGGTGAAGAAGGAGCAGTAGTACCTACAGCCATTGATCCTGTTAATGAATCAACGTACTCCTTAGTTGCTGCGTGAGATGCTGCTGTAGGTGTTCCTACTTCAACTGCCCCGCCAAATGTACCGCCGTTTGCTACGACTAATCCATTCTTGACTTTGAAGTCTTTATCGACTGTTGCCATTTACTACTCCCTCTTCCAACTATTTTTATTTTTTATTACGCAACAAGTGTTCCGACAACAGTAACTGTTGAGTTATTGTTAACGGTTGTAACCTGAAGTTGTACGTTTGATCCTGAAATACCTGCTGAAACTGATGACGCTGAGCCATTTGTTCCGACAATTCCGTATTCAGTAATTGCAATGTTGTCTGAAGTATCAAGTGTCAAGAGGACCTTTGAGATTTCAGTATGTGTTCCGTAGGCAACCTTTACAAGGTATTCTGCTGAACGGTAGTCAGCCTTTGCAAAAGCGTGGGCTGTCTGAACTCCTGCTGTTGGTGCTGAGAGTGTTGCTGCAACTTGCTTAGCAACTGAGTTTAACTCAACTGCTGTGAAGTTTGGAACAACTGCTTCAAGAGCATCTACTGCACGGACATCTGTGAAGTAAAGGTTTGTTGTACCCTCATCAAGATCATCAGTATCAGAATCTGCTACACCGTTTTCTGCGGTAATAACAAGGCCTGAACCTGAACCTGTTATGGTAATGTTAGTCTTTGTAGCGCCAGTCAAAAGATCTGCTGCTGAAGCCTTGGCACGAGCATCTGTAAAGTACTGTGCTGTTCCTTCTGCAACATCATCTGTATCAAGTGCATCTGCGTGTGCAATTGCTGCTGCTTGTGCAGCATTTGCCTTTGAAGTAGCGTCTGCTGATGCTGTGGCCTCTGCTGCAGACTTTGCTGCGTTAGCCTTGCTTGTTGCATCTGCTGAAGCAGTTGCTTCTGCTGCTGCTTGTGCAGCGTTTGCCTTGCTTGTTGCATCTGCTGAAGCAGTTGCTACTGAGGCTGAATCACCTGATACTCTAAGTGCTGCTTCTGCAGCAACCTTTGAAGTTGCATCTGATGAAGCAGTTGCTTCTGCACCTGACTTAGCATTGTTAGCCTTTGTAGTTGCGTCTGCTGATGCTGTAGCCTCTGCTGCTGCTTGTGCAGCATTTGCCTTTGAAGTAGCGTCTGATGCAGCGTTTGATTCTGCTGTATCTACATAACCCTTAGTTGCTGCATGTAATGATGATGTAGGGGCACCTGACAATGTCAAGGCTCCAGTCATTGTTTCGCCAGCCTTTGCTACCTTTTCACCAACTGCTGTAGCAAGGTCTGTTGCATAATTTGGATTATCTGAAATTGCTGCTGCTAATTCATTAAGTGTATCAAGAAGTGCTGGTGCTGAGTCAACAAGTGCTGCAACTTCGGCATCTGTGTAAGCATTTGCTGCTGCTTGTGCTGCATCTGCTTTTGCAGTAGCATCTGCTGCTGCTGTTGCTTCTGCTGCTGCTTGTGCAGCATTTGCCTTTGAAGTAGCGTCTGCTGATGCTGTAGCAACTGATGCTGAATCTCCAGAAACTCTAAGTGCTGCTTCTGCTGCTACTTTGTTAGTTGCATCTGTTGCTGCTGCTGAGATAGCGTCTGCTTCTGCTGCGTCAGCCTTAGTTGTAGCATCTGCTGATGCTGTTGAAATTGCATCTGCTTCTGCTTGATCTGCGTAACCACGAGTTGCAAGAACATCTGCACCCCACTTAACAGAAGAGCCTGCTGCTGGAGTAAGAACGATATGAGAATCAGAGTTGATTGTCATTGCTCCTGCCCCAGTGAAGTTAAGTGTATCTCCAATAGTCTTATTTGTTAATGTCTGTGTGTTCGTTGTTCCAACTACCGCACCAGTTGCACCGTGTGCTGCTGTTGCTGCTTCGTGATCTGAAAGATCTCCTGCTACTACATCTGCTTCTGCTGCTCCTGTACCTGCTGCATCATATGCAGCGTTAGTTGCATCAAGTGCTCTTTGGTTTGTGAAATATTGGTTAATTGTGCCCTCACCAAGATCATCGGTATCGTGGTTTGAAATATCTGATACTGTACCAGTTACGTTACCAATCAAGTCTGCTGTAATATCACCAGCAGCAAAATCTCCAGTAGCATCACGCTTTACAACTGTGTTTGCTGTGTTAGCAGATGTTGCTGTACCACCAATAAGATCAATAATATAATTTTGATCTGCTGTTTTCTTTGTAAGAACGTCAAAGTTGTTGACTGTCGCTGTTGTACCTTCAACAATGAGACCACTCTTAATTTTAAAATCTTTATTTACTGTTGCCATTTTTTATATCTCCTTAGTTATGCCTTAAGTCCCATACGAGCATATCGTACGGTGACTGGCTTGATCGCAGGATCTGGAGTGACTGATAAAGCCACGGTATTTCCAGTGCGAGAGACATTAATGGTGCCAATATTCCCATCATTGTCGATTGTTCCATACTCATTAACAGATACATCTGTACCGTCAACAAGAATACTTATTTCGGTTGCATAGAACTTATTGTCCCCTGCTGTAGTCTTGGATATTGAAATAATATACTTGACCATTCGCCATTGTGTGGCATCAAAATTATCAATTACAGTTACGTTTTGAATATCCGCAATTGTATTTTCGTTGTTGTTACCTGCTGATCCCAACTCTGTTGCTTGGGATGAAAGGGTATCAATTAAATCTACATAATTTTCTTGAGTGGGTCTATCACCTGTTTGGAATAACCCCTTAACGCTTGAAACTGATATCTTAGCCATAATGGTATTATAGCATCTATTTCTAACTAATTAAAGAATGTAATTGCTGTATCCAATTACTTGTAGGGGAATTGCTGGGGTATTTCCTAAGCCAATTGCCTGTACCTGTATTGCTGTAAAACGAACCCTAAAGGGTAATACTTCGCTTATAGATACAGTTCTTTCAAGGTTTTCTATTTGAACTACTGGGTAGTCAATTGGGAAAATTCGTTTTGTGTTGTTACTTAGTTCATCAAGAATTATTGCTGTGGCCATTAATCTGTTACATCTTCAAGAATTTTCATGCTGCCCTGAGCAACTGTCCAAACTCTTGTTGGGTCTGACACTTGAATATCAAAGATGTCTCCTGTTTGTAAGACATTAGACTCTTCTGCTGTAAGCCAAACTGTAAACTCTCCAACTAAATCGTCTTCATCTGCAACTGGATGCAATGCCATGATTGTAGTTGCGTTATCAGTGATGACTCCTTTGTCTGCTGCAAGGGTTGGTCTTTTAATCTTCATAGCGATGTCCCATTCAGATCCAGCACCCTTTAAAATTAGCGGGACCTTTGCATCATCAGTTACATAAACCTTAAAGCCAGAAGTATCTCCACGAACTACAGTCCAAACAACTGTAGGAGGTTTATTTCCTATGTCGTATGATGTTTGAGATCCTCTTAAAGTTGCCATGGTTTATTATATCACTATTAGGCTAGTCCAGCCTTTAGTGCCCCCCATGTACCGTTGCCTTTTGCCTCAACAATAATTGTTCCAGCAGTAGCAGCCTGTGCTACTATTCCTACTGCTCCTGAACCACCTGCAGGTCTTGAGTTTGTCAAGCCTCCAGTGGCTCCAACATAAAGAACATCTCCGTTAGCGAAAGAACTTGTATTAATATTGTTTAAAACTCCTGCAACTACAACAACTCCTGATGCACCTGATGCTATCGCTTGTTTTGCTAATCCTAGAATTGGGGAAGTTGTTGGTGTTGCTTTTGAAACTGTTGTTGCTGTTGTGTATCCCGTTGCATATACGGGAGATCCTGCTGTAATTGCAGATCCAGAATTATTTATAACATTAATTTGAATAATAGATAAATTTAAAGCGCTCAGCGTTTGACTTACTTCTGAAGCCAAGTCTTTAATATCTCCATGAACATTAACTGGATCAGAAGACTCTGGGTATGGTAATGGGAAAGATCCGCTTGTATTTGTCATAATGATTCATTATACCACTTTTCAATGTCTACATTTGCCATTTTAAAAATAATGTGCTCAAAATTGACTTTTGGGGTAAAATTATGTTATACTTGGTAGTAACAACCCTGAAAGGGGTTTTTCGTTTCTAAGGAGGAAACAGATGAACATAACACAAGATAAACAAAAACTCATCGGAATACTCACGATTATAGTAATGTCAGCACAAGGTTTAAATGCTGCTAATGCTAGTGAACGCAACAACTTAAGTACAAAACCTGTAGTTGTAACAAGTCAAGCCTCGCAAGAGGCTTTAAGTGTTTCTACAGAGCAAAAATTAAAAAAGTTTGAAAATAAGGGTTCTCTAACCGATGGTGAACTCAAGGAACTTTTATACCTCGTTGGCTTTAGGGGCAACGATCTAAAGGAGGCTTGGGCAATAGCCAAAAAAGAGTCTAATGGACAACCAATCAGATTTAATGGAAATACTGGGACTGGCGACAGTTCTTATGGTATGTTTCAGATTAATATGATTGGCATGCTAGGTCCTGATCGTAGAGACAAGTTTAACCTTGTAACTAACTCAGACCTTCTAAATCCCGTTGTAAATGCACAAATTGCATTTCATATGTCAAACGGTGGAAAAGATTGGTCAGCCTGGAAAGGCTTGACTCCAAGAACTAAAGAATGGATGAATCGCTTTCCTGAATAGGATTGTCAGACAAATCTGAGTAAAAAGACTGAGTATCTGGGTTAAATTTTGTTCCTACGGGAATATCATTTAGCCCAGATATTTCTTTTATAAAGGCTGCTTCGGCTTCTGGGGAAACATCAAATGTAGCCTGAACTACATTGTCTACTATTAGGGCAAAACTTCTTGG
>ENA-OUVC01002551-OUVC01002551.1-marine-metagenome-genome-assembly--contig:-NODE-2551-length-10211-cov-3.945530_pt1 | contig 10211 bp, 8 predicted proteins | sample MGYA00248622_ERZ508571 | MGnify/ENA primary metagenome ERZ508571 (study PRJEB26236, sample SAMN06267175) | marine metagenome | isolation source: Columbia River Estuary | place: USA:Columbia River Estuary... | reverse complement strand
AAGTTTTATTTAAAACATAGATTTAGTAAGAATAAACGTGAGTATCATGCTATTCAGAGCAGTATAAATTTGGTAGTTAGTGAAATACAATACGCCAAATTATCACTTTATGACAAGGTGGTGTACAGTAGAATGATGTATCATTATCATTATATACAGCGAGATTTTGTACTAGGATATAAATATGCAAGTACGTTAACTTCTCTTTATGAAAATAACGGCTTAAATACATACTATAAAGAAGTGTACCTTAAAATACTAAATTACCAAATGTTGTGTATTTTTAGGTTGAATGCGTGGGAGAAATATGCTAAGCTATTGGAAAAATTTAAGGCCTTACAATTTGAATCGAGTTTACCTGATATAAATCTCTTGCGTGAAACTCATTTTAAATATGTTCTGACTCATGCCCTAAATTTATGTATTATCAAAGGAAAATTTGCGCAAGGATTAGACTTGTTTCTAGAATCTGAAAAGCAATTTGTTGCATTAGATGCAAAACATAATGCAGGTTATGTCAATAGTATTTATTATAAGGTAGCAAGCTTATATTTTGGGAATAGTCAGTTTAAAGAATGTATTTTTTACTTGGATAAGTTAATCTACAATATGGATAGGAGTGGAAGACCTGATTTACAAATATTTGCGCGTATATTAAAACTGACTTCCTTATTTGAACTGCAAGAAACGGAGTATATATTCGAAAATATACGAAGTGTATACAGCTTTTTGGCAAGAAATAAGCAGCTCAATAAGTTTCAAGTAGAAATAATGCATTTCTTACGTGTGTGTGCTCGGCTTCCTACTATAAGTATAAGAAATGAAATGGAACAACTTAGGGAAGCCCTATATGTCGTTGCTCAAGATAAGTTTGAGCAACGTCCATTCTTTTATTTTGACGTAATAAGTTGGCTGGACAGTAAGCTCAGTCATCGATCAATTTCAGAATTAATCAGTGAGCGTGGTCTTGGCCATCGTATCTTGTATGAGGAGAACTAACCGGATTATTCAGTTATAAAACTCCCTTTCATCATGCCCCAATGCCCAGGATAAGAGCAAATAAATTGATGTTCTCCGGCATTCGGAGTGGTAAAGGTAAGGTAGACGGTTTCGTTAATTTGAGCTAAAGGTGTGTGCCCAAATACATTTTCGTCTTGTGGTGATACGTACGCATTATCTAAGTGCTTGTAACCAGCCTGACCAACGTCATTTGCCGTTCCATTTTTGATAACTACAAAGTTATGAGGCATAGTTGCATCGGTACTTTCGTTCACCAATTTAATGGTTATTTGTTTTTGAGCAGGTACTTTTATCAACTTGGTGTCAAACTGCATCTCGCTCATGTTAGCGCCACTCGCAATAACGGTTATGGTATCTCTCGTGTCAATTGGTGTGCTTGCTTCTAGTGAAGCAGGTTCATAGATTTTGTCCTGATTTTTTTCAAATCCATTGGAATTGTTTGTGCAAGCAATAAGCTTGTTGTAATTATAATTAATGCGCTATACTTTTTCATTTTTTTAGTAATCCTTTAAGTTTTTTATCTGCCTCTGCTTTTAATTGTTTTTTTCGATTTTCTGCTTCTTGCTTTAACTTGGCCTCAGCTTCTTTTTTCTTCTGTTCTATCTCAGAAAGCGCTTTTGTCTTGGCATCTTCTGCTTTTTTCATAGCGTCTTCTTTAGCTTTATTCAGCTCGTTTATTGCACTGGTCTTGGCTTCTGATTTTTTCTTGTCTACTTCGCTAGCAATTGCTGTTTTTAGAGTTTGCTTAAACGAGTTTTTGATTTCGGTAAGATTTAATTTAACTTCAGGCTTAGAGAATTTACCACCTATGTTAACTGCAATATTTAAATAGTCGGATGGTTTGATCTGTAGATTACTAAACTTGCTATCCTTCACAAACCCATTGATGATTTTAGTTTCATTTTTTATATAACTTCCCGGCACACTCAGTAACCCGCTATAGTCTAAACTTCCGTCTAGCTTAGAAACTCCTTCTAAATGTAGTACAGAGCTGTCTAACGATAGATCAAAAGGAGCTACAAGTAATTTGCCATCCTTTATATTGAATTTTACTAATAAATCTTGAATTTTAGCTACATTAAAGTGATTGCTTCCTAGTTTATTATCTAGACTTTTGAGCACCTCTAGTTGATCTACAACAATGTTTTTTAAATTAATGGAACCGCCTAGACTTACATTTTCTAATTTTGGAGACATGTCGTTATTGAGTAATGAGCTAAAGCTCAACTTTGCGGTAGTAAGAGCATTGACGCGATCAGCAATTGGAGCAAATGCTTTTATAACTTTAAATTTACTTAGTAGATCTTTGATTTTTATATCCGAGTATGAAACCTCAAAATTGGCATTAGGTTGTTCTGCATCATATTGATATGCTCCATTGAGGTTTAACTGGCCTCCTAAAAATTGAGTGGATATTCTTTGCATCGAAGCAGTCTTATTAGCTACCTCAAATGTTCCTGAAAAGGCGGTAAGTGTTAAGTCATCATAAATAAGTTTATCAATGGAGGTAGTGAGTTGCATATTTATATTGCCCGGAATCTCCACTAAGGTCATTTCTGTTGATGCACCTTCATTATCCTCAGTGAGAAAATCATTAAGATTGATATTTTTAGAGGTTAGATTTCCATTGCCTTTTAGTGTTTTATCTTTAAATAAATAGCTGTAGAAATTTTCAAATTTTCCGCTAAATTTCACATCATTCTTACCTAATTCGGCATCAAAAGTTGGAATGGAAATATGTTGATTCGCTAATATTATTTGCGCATTATATAATTTAAGCGCCTCATTCATATCCGGAGTTTGATATATTAAGTTCGTTGCTGTAAGACTTCCTATTGCTGTAAATTTATCTAATGCAGCAGATTCTATGTCGTTTATCCTGCCAATTATTGTAGCGTCAGAAACTAAATAACCACTAAGTGTAGTGTTTTCTAAGGGTACTATCTTAGTTAAATTTGTTAAATTTAATTTCCCTTTTATCTCAGTGTTTATAAGAGAATTACCAAATATATCTTGCATCTTTAATTTCACGTCAAAAGGATCATTTGCCATTTTGAGATGTAACTGAGATATGTCAACTACCGTTTTATCTATATTTCCATCCTTACTAAAAATGTGCAAATCAAGATTAATATCTTCAGCGGGTAACGGCAAGTCAGGGTATTTGAACCATCCATTTTCGATGTTCATTTGCATGTCAAATGCGGGGAAGGATATGTCATTATATTTTCCCTTAAAGCTAGCGCTTAGGTTAGCAGCTCCCTTTGTTTGCATATTGTTAAAATCCGAAGAGTAAATAGCAGGTATTAAGGTTAAAAACTTGTTAAGGTCTGGGCTACTTGAACTTGTATTTACGTCGAAAATAATGTCTTCTTCGTTCATTGCGATAGAGCCGTCTAGATCTGCTTCGAGACCATTTATAGTTAGTATATTCTGAGCTAAACTGTATTTACTATTTGCAATATTTGCTTCTATATCACCACTTTGTGTGATTGCCCATTTGTTTAAATATGTTATTCCGTCATACATCATTATCACTTCTGCAATTTCGGTTTTGGATGCAAGTTTAAATATGTTTTCATTGAAATCGCCGTTTGATTTATGGTTTACATCACCAAGTCGGAAGTCAATCTTACTCAAAATATCAAGGTACTCAAATCTCCCATTGTTTATTTCAAATTTAGCGAGTTCAAAGTTTATGGCTTCACTCTGGCTAGTGTCGTCTTCACGAGATACGTCCCAATTTACAGTCGAGTCATTTTGGGATTCTAAGTGAATAAAGGGCTTGGTTATAGCAATAGACTTAAAAACATATTGTTGCTCTTTATAAAATTTCATAAGATCGAAAGATACTTCTAATCTATTTGTAAACAGAAGTGTATCATTCTGAAACGTTCCATCTGGATAGATTAAGGATAAATCTTTAAAAGAAATATTGAGATTTGGGAATGATTTAAAAACATTTATGCCAATGTTCGGATTGAAATTTAGTTCTACTTTGAGGCTTTTGTTCGCTTCAGTTCTGACTGCTTCTATTATTTTATCCTTAAACAGATAAGGCAAAAAAATAGACGATGCGAGTACTAAAACAAATAAAATGGCGATGCTTAAAATGTACTTCTTCATGTGTGGTTCAATATCTAAAAAAATGACTGGTGCAATTGTACAATTGCGCCACCGATACTCTTTCCTTTATTAGATTAAATGCAATGAATATTTGAGAAAGACAAAAAAAAGGTACCGTAATGAATTACGATACCTTTCCATACTTTTATTTCTAATTGTAAAAGGAAGTGTTCAGCGTATTATTTAACTATGGAATGGGTATTCGTAGCTTGTTGGAGAAACAAATGTTTCTTTGATTGTACGCATAGAAGTCCATCGCATAAGATTGATTGGAGCTCCTGCTTTATCATTTGTACCGCTACCTCTCGCTCCACCAAAAGGTTGCTGACCAACAACTGCGCCAGTTGGCTTGTCATTGATGTAGAAGTTTCCTGCTGCAAATCTCAAGGCGTGTGACATTTCATTGATGGCATCACGATCCTGGGCAATGACGGCGCCGGTTAGCGCATATTTTGCAATGCCTTCCATTTGGGCCAAGGCATCGCGCCAGTTGTTGTCTTCGTATACCGAAACCGCAAGTACTGGTCCAAAGTATTCGTCAGTGAAGAATTCAGCAGTTGGGTCTGAACCGACCAAAACTGTAGGTCGAATGAACCAGCCTTCACTGCCGTCATAAGTTCCACCGGCTGCAACGTCGATTGACTTGTCAGCATGAGCGCGATCGATTGCACCGGTTACTCGCTTGAAAGCTTTCTCATCAATGACTGCAGTCATGAAGTTGCTGAAGTCAGATGCGTGACCTTGCTTAATGCCTTCAACTTCGGCCAAGAAATCATCCTTGATTGCATTCCAAATACTGCGTGGAATATAAGCACGTGACGCAGCTGAACACTTCTGTCCTTGGAATTCAAACGCACCACGGATCATTGCGGTAATTAGTGTGCGATGTTCTGCTGATGGGTGAGCAAAGATGAAATCCTTGCCACCAGTTTCGCCAACTAGTCGAGGGTAAGAGCGGTAATTAGAAATGTTGTTTCCAACGGTCTTCCATAGATGCTGGAACACAGGTGTTGAACCGGTGAAGTGAATGCCAGCTAGATCTGGATCAGCCAGCGCAACATCTGAAACTGCAATGCCATCGCCAGTAACCATGTTGATGACGCCTGGTGGTAAACCAGCAGCCATCAAAAGATCCATTGTGATCGATGCAGCAACTTGCTGAGTAGGGGATGGCTTCCAAATAACGGTGTTACCCATCAAGGCGGGAGCAGTTGGAAGGTTGCCAGCAATCGCAGTGAAGTTAAACGGTGTTATCGCGTAGACGAAACCCTCAAGCGAGCGATGATCGGTTCGGTTCCAAACGCCAGGAGAAGACACTGGCTGTTCTTGCAAAATTTGGCGAGCGAAGTGAACGTTGAAACGCCAGAAGTCAATCAACTCACAAGTGGAATCAATCTCAGCTTGGTATGCAGTCTTGGACTGACCCCAAACGGTTGCAGCCAAAACTTTGTTACGCCATGGACCGGACAGTAAATCAGCAGCACGCAAAATTACAGCAGCACGCTCATCGAATGGTAGATCGCGCCACATTGGCGCTGCAGCCTTAGCGGCAGCAATCGCACTTGTGGCATCGGCTTGAGTTGAATTGGCAGTTACACCAAGCACGCGAGAGTGTTCATGAGGACTGCGAACCTCGATCTTGTCACCAGAGGCCATAACTTTTTTGCCACCGATGACGTTGGTCAATTCGTGAGTAGTAGCAACAAGATCCTTTAGACCTTGTTCCAGACCAGCTCGCTCAGGTGTACCTGGGGCAAAAGTGCCAATTGGCTCGTTGTAAGGGGCGGGAACATTTGTGATTGCATCCATAGGTACATCCTGACACCTACCTATCTATAGGCAAGAATGGACCCATGCGCGTTTGGATTCCGGTTACTACTCAGCAAGTCTCTGAATTCAAAGCTTCAAATGTTTTGGTCGCAACCAGTGGCTATGCAGTCACCCAAGACTGGGCGCAGTCTTGGGATGAAACTGATCCGGAAGTCTTAGAGGCCGAGATCTTGCAGGCTGCGGGAACTGAAAGTCGCTTGGTGGTCGTTGCTGAATGCCTAGCTGAGGTTCAAAACAGCGAGTCTGGCCAGATAGCGATCTCAAACCCAATCGCAAAAGCCCAAATCCAGGCGATTTTTGCCGCCAAAGCCTCAGAACCCGAGGATTTCCTTTGGTTTGGCCCCACCGAACCTGATGAGGCTCTGATCTGGCACTCAAGTTGACCGAGTGCCAAAACCTGCTTACATTTGGATTAGCACTCTAAAGCCTCGGGTGCTAATTCAAATCGAGTAATAACAGGAGACACGACGTGTCGGTCAACATTAAGCCACTTGAGGATCGCATCCTCGTTCAGTCACTAGAAGCCGAGCAGACCACCGCTTCGGGTTTGGTAATCCCAGATACCGCTAAGGAAAAGCCACAAGAGGGCAAGGTCGTCGCAGTAGGGCCAGGTCGTTTCGATGAAGACGGCGAAAAGCGGATTCCGCTTGACGTTAAAGTCGGCGACGTTGTTATCTACTCCAAGTACGGCGGCACCGAAGTTAAGTACAACGGTGTTGAGTACCTTCTTCTTGGCGCTCGCGACATTCTCGCAATCGTCGAAAAATAAAAATCTCAAGCTAACGCCCCGATCGTTTACATCGGGGCGTTAGCAACTTTATGAACTATTAGTTTTGGAGAAATACAAATGGCAAAGACCGTCCAATTCGACGAAGATGCTCGTCGCGCATTAGAGCGTGGCGTTAATGCCCTTGCTGATGCAGTGAAGGTAACCCTTGGACCAAAGGGCCGCAACGTAGTAATTAGCAAAGCTTGGGGCGCCCCAACAATTACTAACGATGGCGTAACCATTGCCCGCGAAATTGAACTTGAAGACTCATACGAAAACCTTGGCGCGCAACTTGCCAAGGAAGTTGCTACCAAGACAAACGATGTTGCCGGTGACGGAACTACAACAGCAACTGTTCTTGCACAAGCATTCGTACGTGAAGGCCTAAAGGTTGTTGCCGCAGGTGGCGCACCAGTCGAACTTAAGCGTGGCATTGAAGCCGCCGTTGCAGCCATGAAGGAAGAACTTCTAAAGCAGGCTCGTCCAGTAGATGGCAAAGAAGGCATCTCACAGGTTGGCGCAATCAGCTCCCGCGACAAGGTAATTGGCGACATGATCGCTGAAGCTTTCGACAAGGTTGGCAAAGATGGCGTTATCTCAGTTGAAGAATCCAGCACCACTGCAATGGAATTGGAATTCACTGAAGGTATGCAGTTCGACAAGGGTTACATTTCGCCTTACTTCGTAACTGATGCTGATCGCATGGAAGCTGTAATTGAAAACCCGGCGATTCTTTTGGTGCAGGGCAAGATTTCTAGCGTTGCCGAACTTCTTCCAATCTTGGAAAAGGTTTCAGCCGCTAGCAAGCCACTGGTAATCATTGCTGAAGACGTTGATGGCGAAGCGCTTTCAACTCTTGTGGTTAACCGCATTCGTGGAACTTTCCCAAGCGTGGCAATCAAAGCCCCAGCCTTTGGAGATCGTCGCAAGGCAATCTTGGAAGACATCGCAATTCTTACTGGCGCTCAGGTTATCTCAGCAGACATTGGTCTAAAGATTGATCAGGTTGGCCTAGAAGTTTTGGGAACTGCGCGACGCGTAGTTGCCACCAAGGACAACACCACAATCGTTGATGGCGGCGGCGAAGCTTCTGCAGTTAATGATCGCGTTGGTCAGATCAAGCGTGAGATTGAAAATTCTGATTCCGATTGGGATAAGGAAAAGCTTTCTGAGCGTTTGGCAAAGCTTTCCGGCGGCGTTTGCGTAATCAAGGTTGGCGCACACACTGAAGTTGAACTTAAGGAAAAGAAGCACCGCATTGAAGATGCAGTATCTGCAACTCGTGCGGCAATTGAAGAAGGCATCGTCTCTGGCGGTGGCTCAGCTTTGATTCACGCTTCTGCAGTTCTTAATGGCGACCTAGGACTAACTGGCGACCAAGCAATTGGTGTTCAGATTGTTCGTCGCGGTGTTGTAGAACCACTTCGTTGGATTGCTGAGAACGCAGGACTTGAAGGTTACGTAGTTGTTGATCGCGTTCGCGAACTTGGTCAAGGTCAAGGCATCAATGCTGCAACCGGTGAGTATGGCGATCTTGTGGCACAGGGCGTTATCGATCCAGTGAAGGTAACTCGTTCCGCACTTGAGAACGCAGCTTCCATCGCAGGCATGTTGCTAACAACTGAAGCACTTGTTGTTGAGAAGAAAGAAAAGGCTCCAGAAGATGGCGGTGGCCACGGCCACGGTCATGCCGGACATACGCACTAAAGTGCGTATGTCCTAAATGGGCATTGTCATTTGTTTGCGAACCGCAAGGCTTCGCAAACTTACGCACTAAAGTGCCGTTCACAAAAAATTAGAAACAAAACAAAACCCCCGGACATTGTCCGGGGGTTTTGTTTTTAATCTTTTTAGTTAAGAAGTGATTCGGTTTGCGCGAGCTTGACGTGCATAGTGCGCTTCCCGATCTTCTTCGCTCATGCCACCCCAGACGCCGTAAGGTTCACGTGTCTTCAGAGCCATTTCACGACACTGCGCTAGAACTGGGCAAGCTGCGCAGATAGCTTTAGCAGTTGATACTCGACGTTCCCGAGCCGATCCACGTTCACCATCTGGATGGTAGAAAATATCTGAATCTAAGCCACGGCAAGCTGAGTGCAGCTGCCAATCCCAGAAGTCTGCATTTGGACCAGGCAATCTAGATAGATCAGCCATTTGGTTCCTCCCGATAGGTTGTTGCTTTGTACCCTCACTCTAGAACCGCTTCATAAGTTGGTCAAGCAACTTTGCTGAATTAGTTTTGGCGCGTTTTGAGCCGTTTTACCTGAAATCCCCATTGTTTATTGGAACTCCTTGATTCTCAAGGTGCAGAATGCCCAAATGGGCGAAAGAATGAGTCACATGTCACAGCGCGCACCTCAGGTCGAGATTGGCCTAACCGTTGCAGCGGTGGCCCGTCGGATTGGAATCGCGCCAGCAACTTTGCGGACCTGGGACCGACGATATGGCCTTGGACCAAGTGTCCACGTAGCAGGTTCGCACCGCCGCTACTCCGCTATCGATGTGGCCCGTATTGATTTGATGCGCAAGCTAATGCTCAACGGTGTTCTTCCTAGCGAGGCCGCAAAGACTGCTCTGGTCCAAGAAGTCATCCCAGCCAATCTGGCTGGCGAAATTTCTTCGACGCCTTCGTTGCACGTAGTGACAGAAGCCGAAGCCCAAGCTGACAATGTCATTGCATTAGATAGTCCCAAAGCGATCATCCGATCTTTAAATCGTGCGGCCGCGGCTTTAGATGCCAGCGGTTGTGACCAGATCATTTCTAATTCTTTAGAAAGCCATGGCGTGGTCTGGACTTGGGAAAATGTGTTGATTCCAGTGCTGGTAGCTCTTGGTGAAAAGTGGGAACAAACTGGCGAAGGTGTTGAACAGGAACATCTGATTGCGGAATCAGTAACAGGGCTTTTCCGGAATCTTGCCAATTCAGTAACTGAACCAGAGAATGCTCGTCCGGTCTTGCTAGCTTGCGCTCCACATGAACTTCATACGATTCCGATGTACGCAATAGCGGCTGGACTAGCTGAGCAAAACATTGCCAGCAGAGTTCTGGGTGCTCGCATGCCAGCTGACGCCCTTGCTACTGCAGCCAAGAAAATTGGTCCAAGTGCAATCGTGGTTTGGTCTCAAACTCAAGGAACTGCTGACATCACCATTTGGGATTCGGTAGAGCCGATGCGCCCAGCGCCACTGCTGATGTCTGTAGGCCCGGGCTGGCAACCAGATCTGCCGGAAGGCGTAGTTAAGCCACTTGATTTCACCAGCACTCTGATTGCCTTAGCCGCAGCCTCAGGCCGTTAAGCAACAAGAATATTGCGCTTTTTGGCCGCAGGCTGATCCGCGATAACCTTAGGCAATTCACCTTTATTTAGGTGACTATCGCCAGCAGTTACCAGCTTGATCAGTAAGGGGATTCCATGACACAGGGCCTTCCTGACAAGTTTGCAATGCTCGGTCTGACTTACGATGA
>ENA-OUVC01002534-OUVC01002534.1-marine-metagenome-genome-assembly--contig:-NODE-2534-length-10251-cov-3.215156_pt1 | contig 10251 bp, 8 predicted proteins | sample MGYA00248622_ERZ508571 | MGnify/ENA primary metagenome ERZ508571 (study PRJEB26236, sample SAMN06267175) | marine metagenome | isolation source: Columbia River Estuary | place: USA:Columbia River Estuary... | reverse complement strand
GCGGATGACCGCGAGTTGCTGGAAATCCTTCTCGCCAAAGAGCGCGACATCGGGCTGAACTTGGTTGAACAATTTCGCGACAACAAGCGCGACACCGTCAAAATGCCCGGGGCGTGCGCCGCCGCAATATCCGCGGCTTGGGCCATCGACATGCAATTTGGTAGCAAAACCCTGCGGATAGACAGTCGCCGCCGTGGGCGCCCATAAGATGTCGACACCCGCCGCACGCAATAGTTCTGAATCGCGTTCAAACGTACGCGGATAGGCGTCGAGATCTTCATTCGGGCCGAATTGGGTCGGGTTCACAAATATAGACACCACCACCGCGTCGGCATGTCGCCGTGCATGGTTGACCAGTGCCATATGCCCGTCATGTAATGCCCCCATGGTCGGGACGAGCGCAATGCGCGCGCCCTCTTTTCGCAGAAGGGAAACATTGTGCCGTAATGGGCTAAGTTGATTGATGGTTTGCACGTGTCGGCGGCCTTGTTTAATGGCTTTAAGTGAACCCGCCTATGCGGGACGGCGTGGCGACATTTCAAGGCAAATGTCGGGCGCAAGATATTTAGGACAGATCCGGGGGAATATGGCCAAGGCACATCACATTGTTTTCGCGAATGAAAAGGGCGGAACGGGTAAGTCGACGACGGCGGTGCATGTCGCCATTGCCCTGGCATCGCGCGGCGCGCGGGTGGCCTGTATTGACCTTGATTCACGCCAGCGGACGTTGTTTCGTTACCTCGAAAACCGGCGCGACACGATTGCGCGGCGTCGCATCAGCCTGCCCATGCCGGTGTTTGAAGTGTTTGAGCATGATTCGCAGGCGACACTTGACCGGCAAGTCGAACGACTGGGCGCCGAGAATGATTTCCTGATCTTTGATACGCCCGGCCGCGATGACAAATATGCCCGCCTCGTCGCCACGCGCGCAAATACGCTGGTGACCCCCATCAATGACAGCTTTGTAGACTTTGACCTCATCGGCCAAGTCGATGCGGAAAATTTCAAAGTGCGCAAATTGAGCTTCTATGCCGAGCTCATCTGGGAGGCGCGCAAGGAACGGGCCAAGACCGACGGCGTTACGATCGACTGGATCGTGGTGCGCAACCGGCTGCACAATATGGAGGCGCGCAACCAGCAGCGCATGACCAATGCCATTGCCGAATTGTCGAAGCGCGTGGGTTTCCGGTCCGTGCCGGGCTTGAACGAACGCGTTATTTATCGTGAGCTTTTCCCGTCGGGACTGACGCTGATCGACAAGGGCCATTTGGGACAGTTGGCGACTGCGCATATCGCCGCACGTCAGGAATTGCGCGAACTTGTCACTGGCCTCGCCCTTCCCGATCTGCAGGGTTCCATGCTCGTTTAATGGCTTTTCTCGGGATCCTGATTATCGCTGCGCTGGCGTGGGCGGTGTGGAAAAAGAAGCTGCAATCGCAGCAGCTACCGCCGATATTGCTCGGAATTGGCGGCGCCTTTCTGGCCGCACGCGGGAGCTTTCTGCTTGGGCTCGGCGCAATTGTGATTGCCGCGGCGTGGTATCGCGGGATGACGTGGCGGCTGGGCAAAGGCGCGAAAGACATTGACGCGGCAGATCTTGATGCGGCCCGTGTTCTGCTTGGTGTTTCCCGTTTCGATACTGCCGAACGCATTCGCGAGCGGCACCGCGCCTTGATTGCGCAAAACCATCCTGACGCAGGCGGCAGCGATGCACAGGCCGCCGCGTTGAACAAAGCCCGCGATCTTTTGTTAGACGATTTGAACGATAAACGGCTGTAATTGCCGCGCCATGTCCCAGAAACAGGAACCGAATGACCCATCATTTCCACCCGACATCGCTACGTGAATATGACATTCGCGGGATCATTGGTGAAACGCTTGGCACAGAGGATGCCTATGCCATTGGTCGCGGCTTCGGCACGTGCCTGGTCCGCGCCGGCGGTAAAAAGGCCGCCGTGGGTTATGACGGCCGCGTCAGCTCTCCTATGCTGGAAGCGGCGCTGGTTAAGGGATTGAACGACAGCGGTGTGGACGTTGTGCGTATCGGCATGGGGCCAACGCCCATGCTATATTATGCCGAAGCCGTTCTGGACGACGTAGACGGCGGCATTGAAATAACCGGCAGCCATAATCCAGCCAATTATAATGGCTTCAAAATGGTCCTCATGGGGAAACCGTTTTTCGGCGCGGATATCCAAAAGCTGGGCAGCATGGCGGCGGCAGGGGATTGGGCCGACGGTGAGGGTACTTCCGAGCATCTGGATATCCTTGACCAATATGTCGCCCGCGTTGCCGAGGCGGCGCCGCAAAAGGCATTTCGCATCGGTTGGGACGCAGGCAACGGGGCGGCGGGACCGGCAATTGAAAAGCTGGTCAAGATGTTACCCGGTGAGCACCATCTTTTGTTTGTGGATGTGGATGGCCAGTTTCCCAATCATCATCCCGACCCCACCGACCCGGTAAATCTGGTCGATCTGCAAAGGCTTGTCGCGGAAAAGCAGCTCGATTTCGGAGTGGCTTTTGACGGCGATGGCGACCGCATTGGCGCGATTGACGGCGAGGGGCGCGTTATCTGGGGCGACCAATTGCTTCAGATCTATGCCGAGGACGTGCTGGGCGATGTCCCGGGCGCTACGATTATCGCCGATGTGAAGGCGTCGCAGGCACTGTTTGACCGTATAGAGCAACTTGGCGGACAGCCACTGATGTGGAAAACCGGCCACAGCCTCATTAAGTCCAAAATGAAGGAAACCGGATCGCCTTTGGCGGGCGAAATGTCTGGTCACATCTTCTTCAAGCATGAATATTATGGCTTTGATGACGCGATTTACGCGGCGGTGCGTCTCATGGCGGCGTCGGCCAAGCTCGGCAAAAGCGTCACTCAACTGCGCGGCGATATGCCCGTCATGATCAACACCCCCGAAATGCGTTTTCAGGTCGATGAGACCCGAAAATTCGCGGTGATCGACGAAGTTCTCGCGCGGCTTTCGGCGGATGGCGCCGACGTCAACAACACCGACGGCGCGCGCGTGAACACGCAAGATGGCTGGTGGTTGCTACGCGCATCGAACACGCAGGACGTATTGGTCGCCCGTGCCGAAGCGTCCTCCGAAGAGGGCCTCGACCGACTGATGGCGCAGATTGATGCGCAATTGGCAGCATCGGGACTGGAACGCGGGGAAACTGTCGGGCATTAAGCCCCTTGTGACTTTGCCCGCGACACTACCTCAAATCATCCTCGACTGGTTCGCTGCACGCGACTGGACGCCGCGGCGGCATCAGTTGGAGATGCTAGAGGCAGCCAGCGAGGGGCGGCATGCATTGCTCGTCGCCGCGACGGGCGCAGGCAAGACGCTGGCTGGATTTTTACCAACATTGGCCGAGTTGATTGAAGACATGCGTTCCCCGGCGCAGGCCGGGGTCCAGACGAGATCAAGCAATCCTTCGTTGGGCACTGGATCCCAGCCTGCGCTGGGAAACACATTAACGCCAGTCAGCGGCCTGCACACGCTTTACATCTCCCCGCTCAAGGCGCTTGCGGTCGATGTCCGGCGCAACCTTTTGATGCCAATCGAAGAGATGGGCCTGCCCATCCGCGTCGAGGCACGCACGGGCGATACGCCATCCGACCGCAAGGCGCGGCAACGGGTAAAGCCGCCGCACATATTGCTGACTACGCCCGAATCATTGTCGCTGTTGCTCAGCCATGAAGACAGCGTGCATATGTTCTCGACACTGAAGCGCGTGATCGTTGATGAAGTGCATGCCTTCGCCAATGGCAAGCGCGGCGATTTGCTCAGCCTGTCGCTTGCGCGTCTACAAACCCTAGCGCCCGATCTGCAGCGCGTTGCCCTATCCGCCACCGTCGCCGATCCCGATGACTATCGCGCATGGCTAGCGCCTTATGGCGACATGGATCAGGTGCGCTTGGTCGAGGGCGAGGCCGCGGCAGAGCCTGACCTCAACATCCTCCTCCCCGAAGGCCGCGTGCCATGGGCGGGGCACAGCGGGCAGCATGCGATACCGCAGCTGATCGACGAAATTGGCCGCAACAAAATCACGCTGATATTCTGCAACACGCGCTTCCTTGCTGAGTTTATCTTCCAGAAATTGTGGGACGCGAATGAGCCCAAATATGCCATCGGCATCCACCACGGATCGCTGTCGATTGAGGCGCGGCGCAAGGTCGAAGGCGCAATGGCCGACGGCAAGCTGCGCGCGTTGGTGTGCACGGCCTCGCTCGATCTGGGGGTCGACTGGGGCGATGTCGACTGCGTCATTCAAATGGGCGCGCCCAAGGGATCGTCACGGCTGCTGCAACGGATTGGCCGGTCGAACCACCGCATGGACGAGCCATCCAAGGCCATCCTCGTGCCCGGCAACCGCTTTGAATATCTGGAGGCACAGGCCGCCTATGATGCGGTGGCCGAAGGCGTGCGCGATGGGGAAACCTTCCGCCCGGGAAGCTATGACGTGTTGGCACAGCATGTCATGGGCATTGCCTGCGCGGGTCCGTTTGACGAGGAACAGTTGCTGGCGGAGGTGCAATCTGCCCTGCCTTACACCGCAATGGACGCCGCGACCTTTGCCCGCGTCATCGCCTTTGTCGCGACGGGTGGCTATTCGTTGCGCGCCTATGACCGGTTCAAGAAACTGGTTAAAGACCCCGACGGCAGATGGCGGCTGTCGCACCCGCAATTTGCCGCGCAGCACCGGTTTAATGCCGGCATCATTGTTGATGCGCCAATGCTCGAAATCCGTTTCCGCAATGGACGCAAATTGGGCAAGGTCGAAGAATCCTTCGCCTCCACGCTCAGCCCCGGCAACAGTTTCACCTTTGCCGGCATGGCGCTTGAGGTCGAATCTATCAAAGACCTCGACCTCATTGTCCGCGCCGCGACGAAGCCTGCAACCAACATCCCAAGCTATATGGGTGCGCGCTTGCCGCTCACCACGCATCTGGCCGACAGGGTGCGGCAGATGTTGACCGATCGCGCAGGCTGGGCCCGCTTTCCCGACGAAGTGCGCGAGTGGCTGGAGATGCAGGCCTATCGCAGCCAGATGCCCAAGCCCGGCCAGCTTCTGGTCGAGACATTCCCGCACGACAAGCGCCATTATATGGTGACCTATCCGTTCGAAGGCTGGAACGCGCACCAGTCGCTTGGCATGTTACTCACGCGGCGCATGGAGAGCCGCGGACTTATGCCCATGGGCTTTGTCGCCAGCGACTATGCCTTGGGCGTGTGGAGCCTCAAACCCATCACAGACCCCCACACGCTGTTTTCCGCCGACATATTGGCCGACGAATTCGTCGACTGGGTGGAATCAAGCTATTTGCTCAAACGCGCGTTTCGCGAAGTGGCGGTCATCAGCGGACTGGTCGAACGGCAACATCCCGGCAAGCGCAAGACAGGCCGGCAAGTCACCTTTTCCACTGACCTCATTTACGATGTGCTGCGTAAATATGAGCCCGACCATTTGCTGCTTGAGGCGGCATGGGCCGATGCGCGGACGCGGTTGACCGATGTCGGACGGCTTGGCGACTTGCTGGACCGCGCCGCCGACACGATGCTGCATGTCGATTTAGAGCGCGTCAGTCCGCTGGCGGTGCCCTTGCTCGTCATGATTGGCCGCGAGAGCGTGGCGCAAGGGTCCGTGGACGACGCGTTGCTGATGGAGGCAGAGAGCCTCGCCGGCATTGCCATGACGCCGTAAAGGGTAATCTCCCCACCGCACGCCGATGGGGAGAATTTAACGGATCAATTCAACAAATTCTGTTTCCAGAACATCAACGACGCCCAAAATTGGTAATCGACATTCTCTTTCTTTGCGAAGCCATGCCCCTCATTCTTGCCGAGCAGGTGCCACGCGACGCCGCCCCTATCGCGAATGGCCTTCACGATCTGGTCTGCTTCTGATGCTGGCACGCGCGGATCGTTGCCGCCGGTGACCACGAACATCGGTTTGGTGATTTCCGCCACGCGCGTCAGTGGTGAGATTTCTAGGAGCTTGGCACGCTGGGCGGGATCGCGCTCATCGCCATATTCGACGCGGCGTAAATCACGGCGATAGCTTTGGGTGTTTTCAAGAAACGTCACAAAGTTGGAAATGGCCACGACGCAGTTTGTAGCCCGCAGCTTGTCCCTAAACTGCACCGCAGCGGCGTAGCACATGTAGCCGCCATAGGATCCGCCAGCGAGGCCAAAGCGCGAGGCATCAAGCGACGCGTCCTTCCCAAGCGCGCTGAGGAACGCGCCCATATCCTTGACCGAGTTCTCGCGTTTGAATGGGCCATTATCCAACCCAACAAAGTTTTTGCCATATCCCGTTGAGCCGCGCACATTGGGATAGAAAATGGCGACGCCCATTTCATTCAACAAATAATTGCTGCGGCCTTGGAAGCCAGGGCGTGATTGCCCTTCTGGCCCGCCATGCACGTTCATGAGCATGGGCCGCTTACCGGGGAATTTAACGGGGTCGGGACGGTAGAGGAAGCCCGAGACCGAAAGCCCGTCAAAGCTTTTTATGGTCATCAATTCAGGTTCGACATTCTTGGTTACATCAAGGCCGCCCGTTTCACTCTCGGTCCAGCGGGTTACTTTCAGGGATTTGGGATCAATGCTATAGGCATCGGCGGCGCTGCGGGCCGAGGTGAAGGTTATCCCGATGTCACCCCATTCCGCAATGTTAAAGCTGCCTACAATGCCTGCGGGCAAACCCTGCACGACGCGCGCTCCGCCGGTTTTTATGTCGAGAATTTTGACCTTGCTTACCCCCGCCTCGTTCGTGGCATAGACGATGAAGCTTCCGTCAGGCGAAATGTCGAATGCCTCGACGTCCCACTTTTCGGTAGGCCCGCGCGGCGTGAATGCGCCCGTCTTTATATCCATCGTGCCAAGCCGCTGGAAGTCGGAGCCCTCGTCCGAAGTTACCCACAATGTGCCATCAGGCGCAAATTCTGCGCCGCCGATAGCGACGTCCTTTTGATGGTCGCCAATTGGCGTCATTTGGCCACTCGCCAAATCAAGCGACGACATATCAACGTTGGTCACTGACCGATATTGCGAGACAATGGCTGTTTTTTTGTCCGGCGCGAAATCCGAGATTGCCCAACCGCCGCCCTGCACTTGCGCCACCATTTTGTTGGTCGACGGGTCACGCGGGTTCATGACGTACAGATCGCTGTCAGTGCCATTGCGCCGCGTGGAACTGTACGCAACAAGTTCACCGTCCTGGCTCCAGGCGTTGAATGCATTGCGGCTTTTTCCATCGGTCAGCAAATCAAGCTTGCCATCCTTTAGCGCATATAATTGAAAAAACTCACCGCCGCCGACGTCCTTTTGGACGATCAGGACATCACCCGTTTGGGGGGCCCATTGGCCATTGCTCACAGGCTCTGCCTCAAAGCTGATTTGCTTGCGCGCCATCATCGGGCCCGCAACGCGATGTATTTGTGTGGTGTTGGCAAAGCGCGTGGCCACCAGCATCGATTTGTCGGTTGGGTGCCAGCCAGCAAAACTTGCAGTGCGAAATTCCATATAGGGCCGCGTCTGCACGGGAAGTTCGTCGGGGATGGACGGCAAGCCATCGGCTAATAGGGCCTCCGGCTTTGGCGCATCTGCAAATAGTGGAGTCATCGGTAAGGCGAGTGCCGCAATCAACAGCAGTTTTTTCATGAGTATCCCCTTTTGTGTTTTACCGAGCGGAAGCTAAAGCAAAGGTTAACGCGCAACAATTGACTTTGTTCCAGCATCGACAAAAAGCAGATTTTCTTCGACCGGCCATGCCTTGTAGCTGGGCGTTAAGAGGCGTATCATGCGCGGACAGGAGAGTTTGAACATGCGCCGCGTGGCTTTTGGGTTTATTGGCCTCGCATTCGCCTCTCCGGCCATGGCGCAGGGTGTTCCGCAAACCGACACCGAGGCGGGCGTGGATGTCGCCCCCATAACCGAGCAGTTCAACATTGACCGCAGCGACCGCATGACGGTTCAAGTCCGCGTCAACGGCAGCGCGCCCGTGCCCTTCATTGTCGATACAGGCGCTGAACGCACCGTCATTGCCAACGACTTTGCGCGCAAACTCGCGCTGGAGGCAGGCCCAATACTCACGCTGGCGACCATTTCAGGCCGATATCAGGTCAACAGCTTCTTCATCGAGTCTCTCTCGACCGCATCTGTCAATTTGCAAGGGGTCGAGGCACCCGGTCTCGAGCGCGCCAACCTTGGTGCGTATGGCCTACTGGGCATAGACAGCTTAGAGGACAGCCGCGTTCATCTCGACTTTACCCACCAGACGATGGACGTTCTGCCCTCCAAAAAGACCCGCTCGAAGACCAAGCTTGAAAACGGGATGATCGTTGTGCAGGCTCGGCGGAAGGCAGGCCGCATGATCCTTTCGACTGCCAAGATCGATGGCATCAAGGTCGACATCATATTGGACACAGGCGCGCAAAGCAGCATGGCCAATCTTGCCTTGCGCGACAAATTGCGGCGGCGCCACCGCAGCTTTGACTTCATTCCCGTTAAGCTGCGGAGTGTCACGGGCACAATCTTAAACGGTGACTATACGCAGATCCGCGAGATCGACATCGGGGGCTTAACGATCAACGATATGCCAATGACCTTTGCCGATAACTACGCCTTTGCCGCGTTGAATTTGCAAGATCGCCCCGCGATCCTGCTTGGCATGGACGCGTTAAAATTGTTTGACCGCGTGCTCATCGATTTCAGCAATCGCCGTGTTGGCTTTGATTTACCAAAGCGCGTGGCACAGGCGCAATAAGGATTTGCGCACATCCGCTTGCAGTCGCGGATGACAATCCGCATAGCCACTGGCAATGGCGCATGGTTTCGAATTTGGTGGGCAGCAATTTGAAGTGGCTGGTGAGGCTGCCTTATATTGGCGCGCACAAAATGCGTTGCTGGTGTCTGATCTGCATTTAGAGAAAGCCAGCGCCTTTGCCTCATATGGCCAGATGTTGCCGCCTTACGATAGTGTCGCCACGCTTGAAGATATCTCTGCTTTGTGCAGGACATATCGACCCGCCAAAATCATATCTCTCGGTGACAATTTTCACGATGACGATGGCGAACACCGGTTGGCGGAGTCGGCGGCTGCATTGCTGGTCGATTTGGCCCGCGAGACCGAATGGATTTGGATTACCGGAAACCATGACCGCGCGGTGTCGGCTATGTGGGGTGGCAAGGCGTTTGATGAATTGGCGCTATCCGGCATTACGCTTCGGCATGAGGCACAAGGCGGCGACCCCAAGCCAGAGATTTCGGGACATTTCCACCCCAAGTTCCGCCAAGTGTTGCGCGGGCGGATGGTCAAACGGCGCTGCTTTGTCGTAACCCCGCGCAAATTGATCATGCCCGCGTTCGGCGCACTGACCGGCGGGCTGGATGTTCAGGACCCCGCGATATTGGAAGCGTGCGACCTTACGGACGGTGAATTGGTCGAGGCTGTTGTCGCCACGCAAGCGGGCTATGCCCGCTTTGCCTTAAACGGCTCTGGTGCGTTCGCCAAATAACGCCGTGCCAAGGCGGATATGTGTTGTACCTAGCATGATTGCCGTTTCGAAATCATCAGACATGCCCATGCTCAGTTGCGGCAAGCCATAGCGCGCGGACAATTCCGCCAACAATGCAAAGAAAGGCGCGGCCTCAACATCGGCGGGCGGAATGCACATGAGCCCTGCAACGGGAATATCGCTCTCCTGCGCAGCCTTCAGCAATTCGGGAAGCTCCGCCACCGAACAGCCGCCCTTTTGCGCCTCAGCGCCGATGTTGACTTGAATGAAGCAAGGCACTGCTCGCTGTAGTTTTTGCATTGCCTTGCCAAGCGCAGAGATCAGCGACAGCCGATCGACGGAATGGATCATATCAAACAATGCAACCGCTTCCTCAGCCTTGTTGGATTGGAGTTGACCAATAAGGTGCAGTTGGATGCCTGAATGCTGTTCTTTGAGCGCAGGCCATTTTTGCGCAGCCTCCTGAACGCGGTTTTCACCGAACAGCATTTGGCCTTGAAGAATGAGCGGCACGATATCTTCTACCGACCGCGTTTTCGATACGGCGATGAGGTGAATGTCCTCCGACGGACGGCGCGCCAGCTTTGCAGCGGCAGCCATGCGTGCACGGATGGCCGTCAAACGGTCGGCGGATGTTTCTGGTGTCGCTTCCTGCATAACGCGTCACTATAGGCAAATGCATGCGACGAAGCCACCCCCTGCCGAAAATCTGGCTGATG
>ENA-OUVC01002533-OUVC01002533.1-marine-metagenome-genome-assembly--contig:-NODE-2533-length-10251-cov-7.157460_pt1 | contig 10251 bp, 10 predicted proteins | sample MGYA00248622_ERZ508571 | MGnify/ENA primary metagenome ERZ508571 (study PRJEB26236, sample SAMN06267175) | marine metagenome | isolation source: Columbia River Estuary | place: USA:Columbia River... | reverse complement strand
ACAGCACGAAGCCCGATTGGTCGCGCCAACAAAGGCACGCTCACAGAATTGCGTCCAGACGATATGTCGGCACAAATTGTGCGTGCGTTGATGGCCAAAGTGCCACAACTCAAAGCAGATGACGTCGAAGATTTGATGATGGGTTGCGGTCAGCCAGCAGGCGAAGCGGGCTTCAACATTGCACGTGTTGTCGCAGTGCTCGCCGGCCTTGACAATGTTCCTGGTGTAACAGTGAACCGTTATTGCTCGTCGAGTTTGCAGACGATTCGTATGGCTGCACATGCAATTAAAGCAGGCGAAGGCGATTGCTTTATCGCTGCCGGTGTTGAAACTGTGAGTCGATATGCATCAGGCGCAAGCGACATCGCACCGAACGCAATTTTCAAACCATCTGGCGAGCGCACCAAGGCGCGTGCTGCTGGTGGTCAAGGTGTTTGGTCTGCCGCATCTGGTTTGGCAGATATGTATATCGCGATGGGTCAGACTGCAGAGAACGTTCGTGAACTCGAAGGCGTAACTCGTCAAGAGATGGACGAATTCGGCGCGCGCAGTCAACAACGCGCGGTTGCCAACCAAGAGAACGGTTTCTTTGATCGCGAGATCACACCGTTGACTTTGCCAAACGGAACAGTTATTTCAAAAGATGACGGCCCTCGCGCTGGCACAACTGCAGAAGCACTCGCAGGTTTGAAGCCAGTGTTTCGCCCAGACGGTCAGATCACTGCAGGCAATGCGTGTCCATTAAATGATGGCGCTGCAGCAGTCATAGTTATGAGCGACACGAAAGCCAAACAACTTGGCATCAAGCCGTTGGCACGAATCGTTTCGTCTGGTGTTTCGGGTTTGAATCCTGAAATCATGGGACTCGGACCAATCGAAGCCTGTCGTCAAGCGCTCAAGCGCGCAGGAATGACGATCGATCAAATCGACTTGGTTGAAATCAACGAAGCGTTTGCCGCACAGGTGATTCCGTCAGCAAAACATTTGGGTATTCCAATGGAGAAGTTGAACATTCACGGTGGCGCAATCGCGCTCGGTCATCCTTTTGGTATGACTGGTGCACGCATCATGACGACACTGATCAACGGCTTGCAACACACTGACAAACGATTCGGTCTCGAGTCGATGTGCGTTGGCGGTGGCCAAGGCATGGCGATGATTATCGAGCGCTTGAAGTAACTATCGCGGACTGCGCAAGTGCATGAAGCCAGCAATGCTGGCGATTGCGGCAATACCAATCGCGACCACAAAAAATGTGATGAACGCGCCGTATGCACCATAAATTGACGGCGCAATAAATGCTGCAACCATCTGCCCGAACACGTTTACTGCGCCCGACAAACCTTGAGCTGCAGACGCACGCCCGACAGGCGCAGCCTTGGCAATTGCCGAGAGCGCAGCCGGAATCACCGATGCTTGTACTAAGCCTTCGAGCAGGCCAACACCCAAAATCACCCACGGATTTTTGATCACGCCATACAAAACAGTCAGCAAACTGATTGGAACAACCAACCACAACGCAACTGCCATCGGTGAACGCTTGTCAATCATCTTGCCCGCACGAGCCGAAAAGAAAATAAATGGCAAGCCGTAAACGGCAAAAGTTAAACCCGTCATCGCGTTGTTGCCACCCAGGTCGTCTAGAAAGCGATCCCAAAGTGCGTCGAACATTCCGGTCGGAAATGTGACCGCGAGTGTCAAGATGAGTGCGACACGTACATTGCGAATTCGAAGTAGATCAAAACTCAGTCGCTGAGACTCGACGTTTGATGCCAACTCCGGAAACTTGCGTGGGCTGATGATCAAAATCGCCACCACCGCAAGTGCGCCGAACATCAAGAATGTTGCATCTAAACCAAACGGCCCAATTATCAGCGAGCCAATAAGTGGACCTGAAACAAAACCGCCGATCTCCATACCTGCGACTGCACCTAAGCGCTCGGCACTGCGATTTTCATCTAAGTGCGCGGCCAAAGCCCGCACTGCCGGAAACGTCATACCGATTGAGGCGCCAACGACTCCGCGCGCAAACACAAAAGTAAGCAGCGAATCGCCCATCGCGAAAATTACCGAGCCGATTGCAGCCAAACCCAGACCGACTTGAATCAAATTCTTGCCGTATCCACGGTCGGCGAGTGGGGCAACAAACAGCTGAACCAAAAGACCCATCGCAAAACCCGTGCCAGCGATCAAGCCAAGTGCTGAGTCGGCGTATCCGTATTGTTCTTGCAGTTCAGACATTGAGGCGAACACAACGCTGTTGGCCGCCGCGGTCGCAAAAACACTGAACAGCAGCAATAACAGATCGGCGCGCTGATTATTTTTATTCATCGCGCCAACTCGTCGAGCACGGCGTCGAAAAAAATCGGCCAATGATGCAATGCCCACGCATCAAATTCGACTTCACATAGCCCAACACATGAAACGTTGGCAGCCGGGTCGTGCCAGATAAACGAACCGCTTCCGCCGAAGTGCCCGAAAGTAGATGCGCTATTGCGCGAGCCCATCCAATGCGGATGTTTTGATCCGTGAATCTCTGGGCCCAAACCCCAGTTGCACGGATCAAAGCGTCCGACGCCGGGCACGACACCTTCAAGTTCGGCAAATTGTGTTGTTGTTGCAGCATTCGCAGTGGCGACTGAAATCAAACTTGGGTTTCTCAACTCGAGAGCAAATTCGACTAGATCATCAACGCATGAAACAACAGCCGATGCCCCAGAACCGTTCAGAAAACTTTTGTTCATGCCAAGCGGCGCAAAGATCGCATCTTTGAGATATTCGCTGAACTCGATGCCAGTCAAGTCAGCAATATGTTGGGTGATCAAGTCGTAACCCGTATTCGAGTAAATGCGTTTACGTTTTACTGCAACAATTGGTACGGCGCCATCGAAGCTGTAGCCACCGGCGTGCGCCAGCAAGTGGGCGAGAGTGCAATTTTGTTGGCCGACCGGTGCGTCAAGTGAGGTCGAGCCCTCTTCGACTGCGACGTGTGTCGCCCATGCAGTTAATAGTTTTGAAACTGACGCGATTCGTGAAGCGCGACTTGTGTCGCCAAAAGAGTGTGTCTCGCCCTGACGATCAATAACGCAAATTGATGTGCTTGATGCAGGCCATTCGCGTGCGAGATCAAATGCCCGCATCGGGCTATTTTGCTGAGCGAATTAGTTCGGCAACACGAAACGCAAGATCTAACGACTGGCGTGCGTTAAGCCGCGGGTCGCAAACAGTTTCGTAGCGAGTGTCGAGATCTTCTTGACTCACAGATTCGGCGCCACCCAGACATTCGGTGACGTTGTCGCCAGTGAGTTCAATGTGAATGCCGCCTGGCCATGTATTTTCGGCGCGATGGGCCAATACGAATCCGGTGATTTCACGAATGATGTCGTCAAAGTGGCGAGTCTTACGACCGTTGGTTGCCGTAAAAGTATTGGCGTGCATCGGATCGCAAGCCCAAACCACAGGGTGGCCTGCATCGCGCACTGCACGAATTAACGGACGCAAACCTTTTTCGATTTTGTCAGCGCCCATTCGCGTGATCAGAGTGAGACGACCAGGCACTCGCGCTGGGTTGAGAATCTCGCACAACGATAAAACAAAGTCAGTGGTTGTCTCTGGCCCAATTTTGCAACCGATCGGGTTGCCGACACCGCGCAAGAACTCGATATGTGCGCCATCGAGTTGACGTGTGCGCTCGCCAATCCACAACATGTGCGCCGAGCAGTCATACCAACCGCCCGTGAGCGAGTCTTGACGTGTGAGCGCCTCTTCGTATCCCAATAACAAGGCTTCGTGACTCGTGTAGAAATCAACTTCGTGCAAAGCGCTGTGGCTCTCGGTGTCGACACCGCACGCGCGCATGAACGCAAGCGCACGTTCGACTTCGCCGGCCACTTGTTCGTATCGCTGACCTTCAGCGCTTGAAGTGACGAACTCTTGGTTCCAGGCATGAACGCGATTTAGATCGGCAAAACCACCCTTGGTGAATGCGCGCAACAAGTTAAGAGTGCTTGCCGACTGATGATAAGCCTGCACCAGTCTTTGCGGATTCGGCACACGCGACTCGCTATGCGGCGCTGGGTCGTTGACCATGTGGCCACGAAATGATGGCAATTCGAGGTTGCCAATTTTTTCGGTGTCGCTTGATCGTGGCTTTGCAAACTGGCCAGCGATTCGTCCGACTTTGACTACTGGCACGCCCATCGAATAGGTGAGCATCACTGCCATCTGCAAAATTACGCGAAGCTTCTCGCGAATATTTACTGCGGTGAACTCTTCAAAACTCTCGGCGCAGTCTCCGGCTTGCAGTAAAAACGCATTGCCGCTGGCAACTTGACCAAGCGAACTCAAAAGCGAACGGGCTTCACCAGCAAAAACAAGCGGGGGAAACGAGGCGATCTGCTTCAGGGCATGGTCAAGTTCAGTTTGGTCGGGCCATTTTGGCTGCTGTGCAGCGACAACGCTCTGCCAAGACGACGGAGACCAGCGGTTACTCATATTGATAACCCTATTACGGCAAGATGCGTTATACGGTGAGGATTTCGCCAGCGTCGTCGCGAAGCGTATCTACCGCACGGCTTACGAGGCGACGTGCTGCTTCTGCTGTTACACCGAGCTCTTCGCCAACCTGACGGAAGCTCTTTCGCTCTCCATCATGCAAACCAAAACGAGCTTCAACTGCGTAGCGTGCGCGCTCGTCGAGTGTGCCCAACAAACGGTCGAGCAGGTTGGTGTCAACCATGCCCATGACTGCATCTTCTGGACTGATGTCTTCGTTTGGTACGAGATCGCCCAAAGTTGCGTCGCCATCTTCGCCAATTGTTTTGTCGAGCGAAACTGGCGTTGTCAAGCGGTGCAACTCTGCGTTCATCGCACTCAAACCTTCGGCGTCGCCTGAACCTTGACGCAATGCGGCGCGAAGAGTTGCAGAACGGTCACCAGGAATTCGAATCAAACTTGCCTTTTGGTCAAGTGCGCGACCAATGGCTTGACGAATCCAAAATGTTGCATATGTCGAAAATTTGAAACCACGACGCCAGTCGAATTTGTCGACTGCGTGTTCGAGGCCAAGGTTGCCTTCTTGAATCAAGTCGAGCAGGTCCATGCCCTGTGGCAATGGGTAACGACGTGCAATTGATACCACGAGTCGGAGGTTCGATCGAATGAAACGATCTTTGGCGCGAGCAGCATTGCGAATGTCGGCACGAATTGCAGCACCGCGTTCGCCTTTTTCGTGACGCTTTCGCGCTTCGCGGCCAGCTTCAATCGCTTTTGAGAGATCGCGCTCATCTTCGGCATTGAGCAATGCAACTTTGCCAATTTCGTTCAGGTAGATGCCAATTGAGTCAGACATGGGGGGTAACTCTTTCTTTTATCAGGGGGGTATTCGGGGGAGTTGTTACATTAGGGCATCGGCACGATTTGGTCAAGGGGTTAGTGAAAGTTTTCATAATTTTTTGACCCAAGTTTTATATGGCTTTTAATCCGGCAATTCAGACCGACCGATACGTCAACTCATACACTTTGAAGGTGCCAATGCGTGTCGGACTGTTCGGGGGAACATTTGACCCACCGCACCTCGGTCACCTTGTTACGGCGGTCAACGTTCGCCATGTGCTCAAACTCGACTTAGTCGTGCTGATGGTGGCCAATGATCCGTGGCAAAAACATGGCACTCGCGAGGTCGCCAGCGCCACCGACCGTCTGGCTATGGTTCAAGCAGCAATTGCAGGTGTAGATGGACTAATTGCGGGCGACGACGAGATCACCCGCGGCGGTCCTAGTTTTACCGCCGACACGTTACAAATGTTGCGAGAGCGTTACCCCGATTCTGAGCTCTTCACGATTGTCGGCGATGACGCAGCCGCCAAGTTCGGCACGTGGCAACGCGCCAATGAGATCTCCAAGTTGTCGACACTCGTTGTCGTCGACCGACCTGGTTCACCAATAACGCCGCCAAGCGAATATAAGTGGAATCGTGTCGAAGTTCCTCGGCTTGAAGTCAGTTCGTCAGACTTGCGTGCGCGTTTCGTTGATGGGCGACCGCTTGAATATTTGATCTCTGACGAAGTGATGCAAGTGATTTCTGTTCGCGGTTTATACGGATCAAAAAAGTGACAGCGATTCCGTATCGACAAAAACAGCGAGCAATCGTTGCGCTTTGTTGCGGTATCGCCGCCGCGTTGATGTTGCCTGCGGGTCTCGTCGTTGGCTACAACTCGGTTCTCAACTCTGGCAGCGGAACTAACGTTAACGATGTTCGCACACTCAAAATTTTGAGCACGCCAGTTGCATTGTTGGCAACTGTCAACACTTCACAAGAAATTACGTCAATCAATGTGATTGCACTTTCAGGTAGCAGCCCTGGCGGCACAATTATTTCGCTGCCTGCGCGATCGATGGCTGAAGTTCGAGCTGGCGAAGAGCCACGCCGAGTTTCTGATTCATATTCGGGTGGCGATGCCGCAGCATTCGTCGCCGATGTTGAAGGGTTACTTGACGTCTCATTTTCTGCGGTTGCAATTTTGGGTCGTGCCGATACGGCTTCTTTGATTGACTCGATTGGCCCTTCAGAAATTCTTTTAGATACCGACGTGCGCAACACTGAACCTGATGGTGCGTTGCGCACGGTCGCCAAACTTGGGCGCACCACAGTTGAAACGTCGACATTGGTCGATATTTTGCTGGCGCGACAAACAGATCAGGCAGAAGCCGATCGTTTCAATCATCAAAAGTCTGTGTTGACCGCAATTGCCAACACTGTTGGTTTGGGTTTGGGCCCAAGATCAACAACCAATGACACATCGGTCGAAGATTTAACCGATATCACGGCATTTTTTCAGCGCCTGATTGCTGGCCCGGTTCAAGTTTGGCAATTTGCCGCAACTGCTGTAACAAACTCTGAGTTGAATCCGTTTGGTGTTGACATGTATCAACTCGATGTGGCCGAAGTGACGATGATTATGGCCAGTGTCGCGCCAACATCAATCACCGGCACAGGTGTCGCGGGTCAATTGTCGGTGCAGATTGACAGTCCGTTCAACAATGCCGTCGTGAGTCGTGAGATTGTGCGCCGTTTGCTGGCCAAAGGACTAAACGTGGCTCTGGTGCGCGAGGTTCCTGGACCACCGCCAGATGTCACGCAGGTTCTGTACGTCGACCAAAACGTTTTGGGCGGCGTTGAAGACCTCGTTTCGTATATTGGCGAGGTGACCGCTGCGCGCACGAGCGAACGTGCTCAAGGCATCGATGTACAAATTGTTATTGGTGCGACATTTGCTGTGTTTCTTGAAGGCAATCCGCCGATTCCGACCACTACCGTGGTGGCCGGCGACGAATGACAACTTTTCAACCTCAACCCGAAGCGCTTCTTATCGCCAAGATTGCTGCGCGCGCCGCCGATGAAAAGCAGGCGACTGATATTACGGTTCTAGATGTTGGCGAAGTTTTGGCGATTACAGATTTGTTTGTTGTTGCGAGCGCTGGCAACAAGCGCCAAGTGCGCACGATTTGTGATGCAATAACAGATGCGGTTCGCACTGAGACCGGTCGGTCGCCACTTTCAAGTGAAGGTGTCTCGCAACAGCAGTGGATCTTGATCGACTACGGCAGTGTTGTGGTTCATGTTTTTGACGATGACACCCGTCGGTTCTACGAGATCGAACGCCTGTATCAAGATGTTCCGCTCATCAGTTGGCGCCTCGTAAGTTAATAACTATTTACAACTTGGCAAGCCTGCAGCACCTATTTGCGACCAGTATTTGACCATTGCCCATTCGGGATAAGGGTTATAATTTTGATATGAAAAATCGAACAATGCGTATCGGCAATGTTTCGATTAATGACGAGTCCGACTGTTATGTAATCGCTGAACTTGGGCACAATCATCAGGGTGACTTAGAACTTGCAAAGAAGATGATCTCCGCAGCTGCTTCAGCAGGAGTGGACGCAGTCAAATTACAAAAAAGAAGTAATGCTGATCTTTTTACGAAGGCATATTACGATAAGCCATATCAGAGTGAAAATAGTTATGGCGCCACGTATGGCGAGCACAGAGAATATCTTGAATTTGGTCGAAGTGAATATGTCGAGCTGAGAGATTTTTCTAAGTCACTTGGCGTTCACTTTTTTGCCACTGCTTTTGATTTTGCCAGCGCAGATTTTCTTGCCGAATTAGATGTTCCAGCTTTCAAATTGGCATCCGGAGACTTGACCAATATCCCGCTTATTAAACATGTGGCGAGTTTTGGAAAACCAATTATTCTCAGCACCGGTGGAGGATCAATTGAAGATGTTGACCGTGTTGTTGAATGTCTCTCTGCTTTTTCAGTTGACTTCTGCGTTATGCAATGCACGGCAGGTTACCCGCCGACATGGGAAGAGCTGAATCTAAAAGTTATTGAAACTTTTCGGGATCGATACAAAGACATTGTGGTCGGACTTTCATCGCATGACAACGGTATTTCGATGGCCCTAGTTGGCTTTGTACTGGGTGCTCGCGTGGTTGAAAAACATTTTACTTTGAATAGAACTTTTAAGGGAACCGATCATGCATTCTCGCTTGAGCCGCCTGGAATGCAAAAGCTTGTGCGCGATTTACGACGGGCGCGAGTTGCGTTTGGTGACGGAACAAAAATTCAGTTTCCAAGCGAACGAGAGCCGTTGACGAAAATGGGTAAGAAATTAGTTTTCGCTTGTGACGTTGAAGCCGGTCATACTTTGACCGAAAAGGACATTGCTATTAAGTCTCCAGGTGGTGGACTTATGCCATACAGGATCAGCGAGGTAATCGGTAAGAAAACCTTGAAGGCATGTCTTCGTGATGAAGATGTTTCGCTCGCTGATATCAGTCATGAGAGATAAAAGATTGGATGAGGGTTTAGGTCAGGTTGAGTTCGTAGTTTTTGATTTTGATGGGGTGTTTACTGACAACACTGTCTACGTAGATCAAAATGGAGTCGAGTCAGTTCGTTGTTGGCGCGGCGATGGTCTTGGTCTTGAAATGTTGCGTAATCGTGGCGTTGAACTCGCGGTTGTCAGCACAGAGACAAATCCTGTAGTCGCGGCTAGATGCAAAAAGCTGAATTTGAGATGTGTCCACGGTGTCACTAACAAAGCCTTGGCAGTTGAAGAACTCTGCAAAGAGTTAAATGTCAAACTCGAAAAGACATGCTTCTTGGGAAATGATAGAAATGATATTGAGGCACTTGAAATTGTTGGATTCCCTGCGATAGTCGCAGACGCTGACAAGTCTGTCGAACAATTTGCCCAGATCAAGACACGTTTAGCCGGCGGATTTGGTGCGGTGCGAGAGTTGTGCGAATTGATTTCTGCTGCAATCGATGAAAATTAATAGAGAATTGCGGCTTGAGCAAGTGATACGTCGCTTATGAATGCGACAATCGGTCAGGCAATTGCTCTGATACCTGCGCGCTCGGGTTCTAAGCGTGTGCCTAATAAAAATATCTTGAAACTTAATGGGCACCCACTTATCGCATATTCAATCGCGGCCGCCTTAGAGGCAGGTCTTTTCTCGACAGTTTTCGTCTCGACTGAATCCCAAGAGTATGCCGAGATAGCCAAACACTATGGCGCTGAAGTTTCATTTTTGAGACCAAAAGAGTTTGCGCTAGATCTCTCACCCGACATTGATTGGGTTAAGTTCACGCTCAGTAAGTTGGCAAGCGATAAGCGGTTATTTGATCACTTTTCTATACTTCGGCCCACAAGTCCGTTGCGCACGGCGCAAACAATCAAACGGGCATATTCTGAATTTGTTGGTTCAGGGAACGCTGACTCATTACGTGCGGTTGAGCTTTGCAAGCAGCATCCAGCAAAAATGTGGAAAATTGTTGATGGTCAACTTGCGCCCCTGATGGTCCGGGGCGACTCCGGAATTGACTGGTTTTCTTCTCCAACGCAGAGTCTTCCCGAAGTATGGGTTCAGAACGCGAGTATTGAAATTGCTCATGTCCGATGCGTAAATGAATTCCAGTCAATTACTGGAAAAGTAATTCTCCCGTTCAAAACCGAATTCCCAGAGGGTTTTGACGTTAATCGTCAAGAAGACATTGAAATTTTGCAGTCGCTCGTCTCCAAGTCTCCAAGCCTCCTTCCAAAAGTCAACCAGAAGCCATTCTGAAATTTGAAGAGAACGCCAATGGTTTTCGGCGATAAGTGTCGGGTAGCGTAAAGATTCTTATTGGGGCTGTAGCTCAGTTGGTAGAGCGCTTCCATGGCATGGAAGAGGCCAGG
>ENA-OUVC01002531-OUVC01002531.1-marine-metagenome-genome-assembly--contig:-NODE-2531-length-10253-cov-7.413031_pt1 | contig 10253 bp, 5 predicted proteins | sample MGYA00248622_ERZ508571 | MGnify/ENA primary metagenome ERZ508571 (study PRJEB26236, sample SAMN06267175) | marine metagenome | isolation source: Columbia River Estuary | place: USA:Columbia River Estuary... | reverse complement strand
CCGGAGTAGAGGTGCTTGCCGGCGATGACGGGGCGGCTGACGTAAGCGCCGGGGAGGTAGACGCCCTTGACGTGCTTGCCTTCCAGGGTGAACCAGTTGAATTCATTCCGCACCCGCTCCGTGCAGACGAGCAGTGGCTCGCCGCCGCGGGTGTCGATGGCCACGCCGTGGGCCTGCATGAATTTACCGGGGTTGGTAGGCTGGGTGCTCTTGCCGCCGAACTTGCTCAGGTATTTGCCGTTCCGGTCGAAGCGCAGGATGTACTGCGAGCCGTAGCCGTCCGCGACGTAGATGTCGCCATTAGGCGCCGCCACGGCTTCGGTCGGAGCATAAGGTTCCTTGTCGGAATAGGCGCCGCACTTCTGCGCATGGGGGAGTTCCAGGACGATCTCACCCTTGAGCGTCGTCTTCACGACGCGCCCGCCGTTGTCCACCAGCCAGAGGTGCTCCTTGCCGTCCGCGCCTCGTTCAAGGCTGAGTCCGTGCCCGGCGCCCATGCCGATGCTCCAGGCGTCGACGACTTTGCCGTCCCAATCGAAGACGAGGACGTTGTTCTGCTTGTGGTTGGTGATGAGGTAGAGGCGGCCGTCGCCGGCCTGGACCATCTCATGGCAATCCTTGACGGGGTGCTTGGCCTTGTCGGCCTGACACCAAAGCTTGTCGACGCGGTAACGGAACTCGCCGTGCCCGACGATCGCGCCGTGGTGCGGCGGCGTCGCCCCGGCTTGGGCAAGCACGCGCGGAGCAGCCAAAGCGGCTAAGCTGGTGGCGAGGAAGGAACGACGGGAGAGGGGAGGCATTTGATGAAGTTGGAAGAAAGAAGATGGATGATGGTTAACCCTGCCTTCAGTCATGTTTGAGGGCGCTTCCGTGTCCCCGTGTCAACGTGCCCACGTGCCCCCTTGTATTTCGTTCACTCATGCGTGATCGCCTCATCGAGGTTGAGGGTGAGGCTCGCGACCACGGTCCAGGCGGCGAGTTCGGAGAGATCGGCGCCGTCGGCGTGAACCCGCTGGCCGACTCGCAGGAATTGGGCGGCGGCGGCCGGCTGGGCGCGATAATGATCCCGGGCCTTCATGAGCGTGCGGCCGAGGAGGGCGGCTTCCTGGTCGTTGGCTTCGCGCGAGAGCACCCGACGGAAGAGCGACTGGATCCGCGTGGCGTCACCGCCCTCCCGCAGGAGTTCCGCGGCGATGGCCTGCGAAGACTCGAGGTAGGTGGCGTCGTTCTGGAGGGTGAGCGCCTGCAGCGGGGTGTTGGTGCGGCCGGTCCGGACCTCGCACGAGCGTCGCTGCGCGGAGTCGAACAGGAAAGTCGGGGCGATGGAGCGACGCCAGAAAGCATACAGGGTCCGGCGATACTGGGCCGGGCCTTCGCTGGCCTCATATTTGAAGCGGCCCATGAAGAGCTCCTCCCAGACGCCATCGGGCTGGTAGGGCCGTACGGGCGGGCCGCCGAGGACGGGGTTGAACAAGCCGGCGCTCCGCAACGCGGCGTCGCGGATCATCCAGCTGGGCAGACGGAAGCGGGCCCCGCGCGCGAGCAGGCGGTTCTCCGGATCCTTGGCCAGCAGGGCGGCGCTCACGGCGGAGTCCTGCCGGTAGGTGCGGCTCATGACGATGAGCTTCAATGTTCGCTTGAGATCCCAGCCGTGCTTGACGAGGTCCACGGCGAGCCAGTCGAGCAGTTCGGGATGGCTCGGGCGCTCACCCTGGAGGCCGAAGTCCTCGGTGGTCCGCACGATTCCCTGGCCGAACAGCATCTGCCAGAGGTGGTTCACGGCGACGCGGCCGGCCAAGGGGTTCTCGGGGGCGGTCAGCCAGCGCGCGAGGCCGAGGCGATCGCGCGGAGCGTCGGCGGGCCAGGGCGTCAGGGCCTTGGGGACGTCCGGTGTGACCTTGTCGCCATGCTTGTCCCAGACGCCGCGCACGAGCACGAAGGTATCTCGCGGCTGCTTGCGCTCGGCGAGGACCATGACGTTCACTTTGCCGGCGCGCGCCTTGACGTCCGCCTGGTCGCGCATGGCCCGGTCCAACGCGGCCCGTGCGTCACGGTACGGACGATGATCGGCGAGGAATTGATCGAAGAGTTTTTCGCGCAGCTTGACGTCGGGCTCGGCCTTGACCGCCGCGAGTTGCTCGAACGGCGTCGCGCCGATCTGGGCGACGGCGGGTCCGGCCTCATCGGTCACGGCGAGACGGAAGCGTCCTAAGTTGCGGTCACCGAGGGTGGAGCGCTGGCGGAGTTCGATGATGAGTTCTTCGTCGGGCCCCAGGGTCAGGGGCTCGGCGAGGCGATACACGGCCTGGTGCGGCTTGGTCTTGTCCGCCCCGATGGTGGTCCAGCCGTTGCGCGGATCGTCGTCGAGGGTGTCCTTCACGTCGCCGTAGTTGCCGTTTTTCTTCTTATCGGCGGTGAAGTCCGCGACGGCTGAATCCAAGGCGATGTCACGGATGAGCGAATTACCCTTCGTCCGGACCTGTGCCTTGAGGTCGGTCAGCAGGAACTCGCCGTCCTTGCCGCGCCCGAGGCCGCCGCTGGTATGTGTCGGGTGGGGTAGGACTTCGAGTCGCAGGCCGGTGATGCGGCGGCCGCGGGGGCTGGTCATGAAGCGATACTCGTCCTGCTTGGGGTGCGGGCCCGCAGCCTGCACGGCGAGGTCGGCTTCCTGCTTGAGCACGGTGCCCTCGGCGGTCTCCAGCGCGTCGGCGCGCAGCGGCGTCCAGCTCACGTGCGCGGCAGGGAGCTTCTTGCGGGCTTCGCTCAGCCAGGTGGCGAAGGGCGCTTCGGCGGCTTTCCGGGCGGCTTTCTCGGGCGGCTGGGCGGCGTCGATGAGCGCCTGGACTTCGCTCAGGGCCCGCGCGGAGTGCGGAGACTGGAAGGGCAGGTAGGGCTTGGCGGCGCCGCCGGCCTTGCCGTCCTCGTCGATGCTGTTGAAGAAGGCGGTGAGCGAGTAGTAGTCGTGGATCGTGACCGGATCGAACTTATGCGTGTGGCACTGCGCGCAGCCGAGGGTCAGCCCGAGCCAGGTGGTGCCCATGGTGTTCACGCGGTCGAGGACGTAATCGACGCGGGATTCTTCCGGGTCGCGGCCGCCTTCGCCGTTGGTCATGTGATTGCGATGGAAGCAGGTCGCTAGCTTCTGCTCGGCGGTGGCGTTCGGGAGGAGGTCGCCGGCGAACTGTTCGAGGGTGAAGCGGTCGTACGGGACGTTGCGGTTGAAGGCGTCGACGACCCAGTCGCGCCACGGCCAGTTGTTGCGGGTGGCGTCCGATTGGAAGCCGTCGGTGTCGGCATATCGCGCGGCATCCAGCCACCACATGGCCATGCGTTCGCCGTAGTGCGGCGAGGCCAGCAGCCGGTCGACGGCTCGCTCGTACGCCGTGGGAGACGTGTCCGCGAGGAAGGCCTGGGTCTCGGCTTCGGTCGGCGGCAGGCCGGTGAGGTCGAAGGAAAGCCGACGCAGCAGGGTGTGGCGCGGGGCTTCGGCCGCGGGCTTGAGTCCTTCGGCGGCGAGCTTCCGGCCGACGAAATCGTCGACGGGGTGGCCGGTCACGGCGGCCTGCTCGGGCGCTTCGAAGGCCCAGTGGCGTCCCCAGACGGCGCCTTCGGCGATCCAGCGTCGGAGGATGTCGACCTGTGCCGCGGTCAGCCGCGGCTTGTGCGAGTCCGGCGGCGGCATGAGCTCGTCCTCGTCCGTGGTGATGATGCGTTCGATGAGCGCGCTGACCTCGGGCTTGCCGGGGACGAACGCTTCCTTGGCCAAGGCGTCCTCACGGAGGTCGAGGCGCAGCTTGGCCTTCCGGTGAGACTCATCCTGACCATGACAACTGAAGCAATTGTCGGAGAGGATGGGGAGGACGTCCCGGCCGAAGCGCACGGGCTCCGCCGCGCCGGCGGGCAGGGCGAGCGCGAGGAGGGCGCAGAGCAGCGGGGCGGGCTGATTCATCTGGGGTCCATTCTACGCCGAACCCGGCAGTTTTAAATGGCATGCCCCGACCGGCGCGTTGTATTATCCTACCATGGCCCAGCCCCCCGTCGCCAACCGTTTCCCGATCTCGCTCTACGCGACCCCCAATCCCTCGCACCAGGAGGTGTTCTACACGGTGCCGCGCGCGGGGCACCTGCTCGCCGGCACGGAGCACCACATCAAGCGCGACCACTTCCCGGGGCATGAGCTCATCCTCTGCCTCCGCGGCAAGGGCTGGACGCGGATCGCGGGCCGGACGCATCAGGTCCGCCGCGGTGATCTGGTCTGGATCAACTGCCACCACCCGCACGAACACGGCGCGGTGGCCGACGATCCGTGGGAGGTCTACTGGATCCGGGCCGAAGGGCCCCGCTTGGCGCAATTGTCCGATCTGCTGGCCGTCCGCGATGCCCCGGTGATCGGCGGGATGGACCTCCGTGCGGCGTCGCCGGTCTTCAAGGAACTGTTCCGGCTCATCCCCGCCGACGCACCGGAGTCCCCCGCCTTGATCCATGCGCAGGTGGCCGAACTCGTCGCGCAGGCCTATTGCGCCCGTCAACGGCTCGGCGAACTCACGCCGAAGGTCCCGCCGGCCCTCGCCCGCTGCGTCGAGCAGATGAAGCTCTTCTACTTCGAGAAGCACACGGTGCCTTCGCTGGCCCGGCTCGCCGGGCTGAGCCCGACCCATTTCTCGCGGGTCTTCAAGGCCTCCTTCGGGACGAGTCCCATCGACTGGCTCCGCCGCGAGCGCATCAGCCAGGCGAAGCGCCGGCTGGCCGATACGGCGGACGATATCAAGGAGATCGCGGAGCAGGTGGGCTATTCCGACCGTTACTTCTTCAGCAAGGATTTCAAGAAGCACACGGGGTTCACGCCGACGCAGTTCCGCGTCCGCGAGACGGACCGACTCCGCTCGGCCTAGTCGAGCGTCACCACCGCCGCGCTGCCGGCAGGCAGGGCGAGGGTGACGGCGTTTCCGGAGCCGCCCATCGGCTCGCTGGCCTTGGCGGTCCACTTGCCGGCGGCGTCAGCGGCGGCACCGGCGAAGGTGATGCCCGTCTTTGCGTCGGCCGAAGGGGCCAGAAGGCGCACGACGCTGCCTTGGGTGCGACCGGTCGCGAGGTTCGCGACGACGCTCCTGCTCAGGTCTTTATTCGTCAGAAGGATGCGGACCTTGCCGTCGGCGCCGAGCGTCGCATGGGCGGTCACGTTGGCCGCGCACTTCACGTGGGTCGGCAGGACGCGTCCGCGCCCAGCCTCCTTGAAGGCGAGCATGGCGTAATAGAGCGGGTGCACGTCGTAGCGGCTCTCGGTCTTGGACCACGAGACGGGCGAGTAGCTGCCGGGCTTGAGGTTGCAATGGAAGTTGATGCCGTCGGCGCCGCGCTCGGCGATGGAGAAGAGGAAGTCGGTCGCCCAGAGTGCCGAGACGAAGGTGTCGCTGACGCCGGTCCGTCCGCCGTTGGACACGGAATTGCACTCGGCGAGTCGATAACGCATGCCGGCGGCTTTCGCAGCCGCGAGGTGTTCGTCCACCATCGCGACGTCCTTGGCCATGGTCGCCGGGAGCAGGAGGTTTTCGATGCTAGGGAAATTAGCCGAGGTAGGCTTGGTCGAGCCACCGGAGAGGGCGTAGGTGTGCGAGGTCGCGATTCGTAGCTGGCCTTTGAGTCCGGCGACGGCGTCTTCGAACCAATGGTCGGGACGCCGAGCAGTGGCCGGTCCGGCGAGGATGATGCCTGGGTTGCGGGCACGGATGACCTTGATGGCCGCGACGGCCTCAGGGAGGTAAGTCGGGCAGTCGTAGCCTTGCTTGCGGAGGTCGTGGTTGGTGTAGAGATTGGGTTCGTTGCCGACTTCGATGGCTAGGATCGAGGCGGCGCCGACTTTGAGGGCATAGGCGGCTTCGTCGGCGGATGACTCCGGCTGGTTGCCGGCGAGGTTGACGCCATGCAGGCATTTCCACTCGGTGGCTTTCATGAAGCCGTAAAGGTCGTCGAGCGTGGCGCGCCCGATTACCGCGAGGCCGGTCGCCTTGTCCAAGGATGCCGCCGCGTCCGCCTGCCAGCGGGTGAGCTCGACCTTGTTGCCGCCGAGGCGCAACGTGCCTGATCCGAGGTTGCGATGGAGGTTGATGAGCACGCTGTTGCCGGGCTTGAAGTGCGGCTCGACGAGCGCGTTCTTCTCATAACTGATCCCGAGGAAGTCCGCAGGAATCGTCAGGCCAGGCTTGGCGGCGTCTACTTCGATCTGCGCCGGGATGCTCTCGCCGGCGGCCAGCGTGAGTCCGCAGAGCAAGGCGATCGAACGGAGTAGGGCGGGCATGGAGACCGGGAGGCTAGGGCAGATGCGGACGGGTGGAAGGCATAAGAAAGGCGGGCCTTGCGGACCGCCTTTCAGGGGGTGAACTGAAGGGCTTATTTGCCCATCTTGACGAACTCTTCCTTGGTCAGGAAGGTGTCCTTGTCCTTGTCGAACTTGATGTAGTTCTCGGCGGCGTGGGCCGGGTCCTTCTGCTTGTCCATGTATTCTTCCTTGGACAGCTTGCCGTCCTTGTTCACGTCGCGTCGGTCGAACATCGGGCCGCGTTCTTTCACTTCTTCGGCCTTGGGCGCCGCCGGTTCTTCGGCCTTGGCCTTGGCTTTCTTGCCCTTCTTGCCGCCCGGGGCGGCGGTGTTCTTGTCCGTGGCCGGCGCGATGGGCGGAGGCAGGAACTTGGTCAGGCGGGCGATGACTTGGGCGTGCTCGGGCTTGGCCGCGACGTTGACGGTCTCGTGCGGGTCGCCGACCTCGTCGTAGAGCTCGGTGGCGTGGATGGAGTTGTCCTTGCGGTCGCGCCAGAGGGTCAGGCGCCAGCGGTCATCGCGGATGCTGTAACCCATGAGGGACTTGCCGGCGTCGCTGCGCGGGTACTGGCTGATCGCGACCGGCCGGACCTGGGCGGAGGCGTCGTCGAGCACCGGCCGGAGGCTGACGCCTTCGACGTCCTTGGGCTTGGGCAGGCCGCACGCGTCGGCGAGGGTGGGGTAGATGTCGATGAACTCGGCGAGCGAGGCGCTCTTGCGGCCGGCGGCCTTCTGGCCCGGCACGCTGATGATCAGCGGAGCACGCGCGGAGACCTCGAAGTTGGTGTGCTTGTGCCACAGTCCGTGCTCGCCGAGCTGCCAGCCGTGGTCGCCCCAGAGGACGATGACGGTGTTGTCCGCGAGGCCTTCCTTCTCGAGCGCGTCCAGCACGAGGCCGACCTGGGCGTCCATGTAACTTATGGCGGCGTAGTAGCCGTGGCGCAGACGGCGGGCGAGGGCGTCGCTGACCTCGCCTTGATTGGGGATGTCGGCGTAGCTCTTGAGCTCGCTGTTGTTATGACCGACGAATTCCGGGGCTCCGGCCGGGAGTTTCTGGAAGGCGGGGACGTAGATCTTCGCCGGGTCATAGAGATCCCAATATTTCTTGGGCGCCACGAACGGGAGGTGCGGTTTGGCCATGCCGACGGCCAGGAAGAAAGGCTGCCCCTTCCGCTTGAGCTCGCCCAAGGTCTTGGCCGCGAGGCGGGCGGTCTTGCCGTCGGTATAAGTGTCGTCGGGGACGTCGGCTTCCTCGACCGCCGGACCGCGCGCGCGACCCTTCTTGTCGATGTTCGCCGGATCGGCCTGCAGCTTGAGCGCAGCTTCGGACGCGTAACCGGGCGCCTTCGGCGTTTCCCAAGGCACGGTCCAGCTCGGAGCGTCGTCATAGCCGCCGTGGAAGATCTTGCCCATGCCCTGGCTGTGGTAGCCGTGGTTCTTGAAATACTGGGCGACGGTCACGGCCTCCGGCAGGGCGGTGCGGAAGTGGGTCTCGAGGTCCCAGACGCGCGTGGAGTCGGGACGACGGCCGGTCATCAGCGATGAACGCGAGGGGCTGCACACGGCCTGCTGGCAGTAGGCCCGGTCGAACGTCGTACCGCGGGCGCTGATGCGATCCAGGTTCGGGGTCTTGACGACGCTGCTGCCCGAAGCGTTGACCTCGGGCCGTAGATCATCGACCGCGATGAACAGGACGTTGGGACGCTTGGTCTCGGCGGCATGCGCCACGAAGGCGAGCAGGCTAAGCGACAGGAAGGCAAGAGGACGCATAGGTATACCCCATAGCAACCCCCGTATAGCCTCAAGGTTGCAGTGATTTTGTGACGTATCCAGGTAGGGTCAGCACTGCGTGCTGACCTAGCTGCCTGATTTCATTCTCAGGTGGCGGGTGGCAGCTCCGGGTGGCAGGTGGCGGGATTCAATCCGCTCAAAGGGAGACCGGAGACCGGGATGTTACCTGGGTTCAGGATTCATTCCCAGGTCTCAGGTCTCGGCCCTCAGGCTCCAGGTTCAGGTGTTCAGCATCAGGTACAGGTTCAGGGCCCGCACCGGTACCCGAACCTGATAACCCGTACCTGTTGCCCGATCAGCCGAGACCTGAGACCTGGAAATGTAGCTCTTACTCTGACCTTTGCACTTTTGCACAGGCCACAGGCCGATTTGCACCTTTGCACTGCCTCGCTCAGCGGTCAGCAGCGATAAGCTCCCACCCCTTCCGATACTGCTTCGTCAGCAAGGCCTCGGCTTCGGGCTTGCCCGGGAACTTCATGTTCGCGACGTCCCACTCGAGCTTCACGCCGCTGTGGCGGGAGGCGATGTTGCCGAGCTGCACGGCTTCGGTGAGCGGACCGGCGTAGGCGAAATTATCCGTGGTCTCATGGCCCTCGATGATGGCGTCGATCCATGCGTGGTAATGGCTGGAGCCTTCGACGATGTCGGTCAGGTCGACGGCCACCTTGTCCACGGGCTTGTCCTTGGCGCGGGCACGGCGGGTGAGTTCGCCGGGATTGAGGTTCTTGCCGAACTTCTCCTCGGGGAAGAGCGAGGGGAGCGCGTAGTGGGGGAGCAGCATGACGCCTTCTTCGCCGATGAAGATCGAGCCGGCCGGAGGGAACGGCTTGCCGGCGGGCATGCGCGCCAGCGCGAGGTCGGGCAGGCGTCCGCCGTCATACCAGGTGACCTTGATCGTGTCGCCCTTGGTGAATTCCGTGCCGGCGAAGGTCCACTCGATGGTCTGCTCGCGACACCAGGTCTGCGGGTTGGAGCCGACGCTGTCTGCTTTGACGTTGATGGGATTGCCGAGCTTGAGCGCGGTGAAGACGGGGTCGAGCAGGTGGCAGCCGAAGTCGCCCATGGTGCCGCAACCGAAGTCCACCCAGTCGCGCCACTTGAAGGGATGATAGACGTCCGGCGCGAACTCACGCGCCGGCGCGCAGCCGAGCCAGAGGTCCCAGTTGACGCCGGCGGGCACGGGGCCCGAGGCGGGCGCGGCGGTCAGGCCGGTGTACTTGTTGCCGGTGTTCGGATGCCAGGTGTGCACGGCGAGGACCTTGCCGATGCGGCCGGTCTGGATGAGCTTCACGCCGGTCCGGTATTCCTTGGCGGAGTGGATCTGGTTCCCCATCTGGGTGCGGACCTTCGACTGGGCGGCCTGCAAGCGCAGTTGGCGGGCTTCCCAGACGGTGTGGGTGAGGGGCTTCTGGCAATAGACGTGCTTGCCGAGACGCATGGCCGCCATGGTCGGCAAAGCATGCATGTGGTCCGGGGTCGAGATGGTGACGGCGTCTAACCCGTCGCCAAGTTTGGCGAACATCTCCCGCCAGTCGGCGTAATGCGTGATGCCGGGATGCCGCTTGTCGATCTTGGCGAAGCGCTCGGTATCGATGTCGCAGAGGCCGACGAAGCGGGCCTTGGCGTGCGAGGCGACTTCGTTGATGTCCCCGTACCCCTTGCCGTCCACCCCGATGGCGGCGATCTGGACCTGCGAGTTGAGATTACGCGCGCGGACGACGGCCGGGAAGGCGAGCGTGGCCAACGCGGCGGTACGTAGGAAATTACGACGAGACAGGGTCATGGCGGGGTGGGGTGAACAGATTGAGCCCTCGCCCCGCCCTTTAGGCAACCCACCGATATGACCTTAATCCGCTCTAACTATGGCTTAATCTGCTTTAAGAGTTGAGGACTGAATAGAGGACAGCGTGGAGGACTGCATGGAGGACTGAATGGATGACGCCGCAACCCGAACCCCGTGGCCGCCACCCGCCACCCGAAACGATTTACCTACTCAAAGGGAAACCGGAGACCGGAGAGACGTTTTCAGGTCACGGGTCTCAGCCCTCAGGTCTCAGGTTCAGGTGTTCAGCACCAGGTACAGGTTCAGGACCCGCACCCGTACCCGTACCTGATAACCCGTGCCCGATACCCGACTGCTGAGACCT
>ENA-OUVC01002529-OUVC01002529.1-marine-metagenome-genome-assembly--contig:-NODE-2529-length-10265-cov-2.125049_pt1 | contig 10265 bp, 10 predicted proteins | sample MGYA00248622_ERZ508571 | MGnify/ENA primary metagenome ERZ508571 (study PRJEB26236, sample SAMN06267175) | marine metagenome | isolation source: Columbia River Estuary | place: USA:Columbia River... | reverse complement strand
TTTTTTTTTGAAAGAATGAAAACCTATTCTTTTTATAATATCTTCATTTAGTGGACTAGCTACAATTATAACAATTGTTTTAAGTTCTGTATTAATTCTCAATTAAAATATGTTAAATTAATTTTAAAAAAAATATTTTAGTTAAAGTTAAACTTAAAGTATTATTTGGAGAACTCATAACGAGATTATAAATTGTAAATTTATAATCTCGTCTGAAAATTGAACAATAAATGATTAATAATGAATTTAAAATTAAAACAGGAAGTTTGCTTATAAGTAATAATAAAATATTTCTTGAACTATTAGTATTTGATTTGATAAATTTTTTATAAATATTATAATCATACTCACCCATTGCTCTTGATTTAATAAGTTTAAATAAAGAATTCCAAGATTCTTTCGGAGCTACTTTATTCATAATAACTTCATTAAAATTCGAAAATGACCAAATTAATTCAGGCCACTTTATATACCATATTTCAAAACTCTTTGCTGTCCATGAAGAATTTCCACATCTATATTTTATCAAAGGTTCTGAAATATAGATAATTCTATTAATTTCATCACTGGATAAAATTACGCCAACATGCACAAACCAAGATCCAAAATAAGATACTCTAGGTTTTGATAGCCATATTGACTTTTTAATAACAATAGAGCCAATATATGACATGAGAATTCCCATTTCAGATAAAAAATTATTTAAATCATTTTTTGAAAAAAATAAATCATTTTCACTATGTTTTAAATTTTGTTTTAAACTTAATGTCATCTCCTTGTTATAGCATTCAAGATTTAATAAAATTAAATCATAGTCTAATGCAATATTGTTTAAAATAATATTAATAGATTCTTCTATAATAATATCATCATCTGGTAATAGCCAACAATATAAGCCATTTGAATTCATAACTGCTTCATCATAACCTTCATCTAAATTCAATTTTTCATTTTTGATATACTTAAAAATTGGATCAAGTAGATTTAATTTTTCAATAAGACTTCTAGTTTGATTATCTAAAGAGCTATCTAATATAACAATTTCAACGGAGGATGGCTTTTGAATTAAAATCGATAAAAGTGTTTCTTCTAAATAGTTAGCCCTATTTTTTGTAGTAATACATATAGAAAGGATTGGTTTCATTTGATATAATTGATTGATTTTAAACTTTATTGAAGATTATAAAATTAAAAATCTCTTCATTTAGTAATTTTTCTACCATTTAATTGAAGCTGATAGAAGGTCTCCAGTTTATACTGTTAAGTAATTTTGAATTATTGCCAATTTTATGAATATTAGTTCGTTTAACAATCGAGTATTGAATATTTACTTAATCCCAATAATTTAATCCAACAAGCGAAAAAGCAATATCTAAAAATTCTCTTAAAAAATTTGTCTCATTAGTTGAAATAATAAAATATGAAGTTTTATTAAGTTGTATGATATTATAAATAGCTTCAACAAAATCTGTTGTATCACCCCAGTCGATTTTAACATCAATATTACCAGGTTCTAATTTATTTATTTCTTTTTATAATAGCTAATGTAATTTTTTTGATACAAAATTATCTTTTCTATGTTTTAATTTATAATTAAATAATATTGAAGTTGAAATAAATAATTTTTTATTTTTTCTGTAATTGCCACACCCATGTGTAGCGTAAAAATTAGCTAATCCAAAAATTGAAATTGGTTCAGATCTTGACTCTTCACTTTGATTAGGTTTTGATTTCCAATATAATATATTAGGTTGAAGCGTAAAATATTTTTGTTTGTATTTTTAAATTTAAGACAGCCTCGAATAAATTAATAATAAGATTTATATTAAAACTTTTAATACTTGTCGACTCTTCATCTTGAGAAGTAGGATTTTCTGATCCAAAATAATATATTTCATTTAGCACATTATTTACAATAAATTATTGTAGTTCAAATTAATTAGACATATTTAATTTATCCCTAAAAATAAGAACAGGTCTATTATCCTTTGTTTTAAAAATTCAATTAGCAAAATTCTATTTTGACCACCAGCTCCAATAATTAATGTTCTTTTTTGCATTCTCTTAAAAATAATTAAATTATACTCCACCCTCCATCTACAACCAAATTATGTCCCGTTACATAAGATGATTCATCAGTGAGAAGATATAATACTGCAGAAACAATATCCTTAGGAGTTCCCATTCTTTTCAATGGAACTTTATTATTATAATTATTTACAAAAGATTCTGGTTGATTATCATAAATTCCACCTGGTGATATTGTATTTATGCGGACTTGATATTTTCCATAATAAGATGCCAAGTAACGGGTAAGATTATTTATTCCGCCCTTAATAGCTGAATATGCCGCAGGCATTGTCATGGTAGTTCCTTCATAAATTGTAAAATCAGGACCAATTAGTCCATAAATTGAAGACATATTTATAAGCGAGCCAAAGCCTTGACTTTTCATTTGACTTAAAACAACTTGACAACATAGAAAATATCCATTTAAATGCATATCAATATTCTTACGCCATGATTCAAATAGTATGTTTTCAAATTTATTACTCCAATCATTTGTTCTTGTGTATGCGTTATTTACCCATCCATCAATTCTATTATATTTTTTTATGATTGAATCAACAACGCTATTTACTGAATTTTCATTAGTTATATCCATCACAAAATCATCCTCTCCTTGTTGTTCATATTTAATATCAACGGAAATTGCAATAGCTCCATTTTCCCTGAATGTAGTTATCATTTGTTTTCCTAATAACCCATTACCGCCTGTAACAACTATTATTTTATTTTTAATTGAAAACATTTATATTAATTAAATTGTCTAAAAACGGGTTTAATAATATCTGATTCTAAGTAATTTTCAATTCCATTTTCTAAAGCTTTTTTATATATTACTAAAGCTTTCATAACAGCTTCGAGAGTGATTGCTAGTTCTTTTTCTTTATGTGCAAATGAAATTGCAATATATGGCATTAGTATTCGACTTTTAACCATTTCTTGTGCAAACAAAGTTCTAAAAGACATCGAAACATTACCAGTTTTGTCTTTTGTAACATATGCAGGTGAACATGGATAACCTTCAACATAAAAATTTTCATTTATCCCTAAATCCTTAGCTATTTGATTCATACCTCGAATCAATTTATTACCGTAATTCCAGTAATGTTCAATTACATTATCTCTCTTAATTATTTGAACGGTTTTTATAAATGCTCCTAGTGCTGACATTTCAGCCCCATGTGTAGTTGAGGTTAAAAATATCCTTTCTGCTCCAGGCTCCTCTATTCCACCAAGTTTCATAACTTCTCTTTTCCCTCCTAATGCAGCGACGGCAAAACCATTCGCCATAGCTTTTCCAAAAGTACACAAATCAGGAACTATATTATATTTTGTTTGAGCTCCATTAAGATTCCATCTGAATCCTGTAATCATTTCGTCCAAAATCATTAATGTACCATTTAGCTTAGTCAATTCGCGTACTTGATGCAAAAAATTGTTCTCAATATTAGAACACCCCTCACATGTATTCTTTTCATGTGTACAGTTGCTTGTACATGGTGACTGAATAGTTGCCGGCTCCAACATTACAGCTGCTATTTGATTTGGGTATTCTAAAAAGAGTTTCTTTAATGAATCAATGTTATTATAGTTAAACTTTAATGTATAATTACTTGCCTCTTCAAGGGTACCAAGTTTGATTACTGTAGAACCAATAAACCAATCATCAAAAGAAAAAAATGGTTGTTCAATTGGCACAGCAATAAACTTTCTTCCAGTATAGGCTCTTGCAAGTTTAATCGCAGCAGTAGTTACAGTTGAGCCATGTTTAGCGAATTTTACCATTTCAGCTGAAGGAATTATGTCTACAAATAATTCCGCAGCCTTTAATTCTGTTACCGAAGCCCTAGTTAAATTGTTACCATTAATAATTTCATTATAGGCTGCATCAGCAATTTCACGATTACCATAGCCAATATTAACTGAACGCAATCCCATTCCATAATCTAAATACGCATCATCTTTTAAATCAAAAATATATGCACCTTCTCCTCTTACAAAGATCGAAGGCGTGTTTGATGGAAATTGATCATCTCCTCTTGAATAAGTGTGCGCACCTCCTGGAATTAAATTGTGTAATTTCTTTGAATATTCGTCTTTCATGTATAAAACTATTTTTCTGCTTTTTTTTGTTTATTAAAATTTTCCCAATATGTATAAATTAAATTCTCATTTGCTATGCTCCAATTATTGATAATAATATTTTCAACTAAATCCTTATCTGAAATTGTATTAATTTCATTACCTATACCAGTAATTACACTATTAAAAAACAATACATCTTCATTATAATCTAAAGTCACTCTAATTTTTTCACAATTCAAATTATTTTCAATTTCTATTGTAATTATATCTTTTTCCTCAAATATTTTTCCCCAACCGGTTTCTAGTTTTTCAATTTTATTTTGATCTAATGATCGTTCGAGAAACAAAGTAGAATAGCCCATTACATTCATTCCCAATGGCAAACCAATAGTTTTAACTAGATTACCTGTTTCTAATAATTTTTTTATAACTATTTTAGAAGCTTCAATCGAACATAAAATATCGTCGCCATCAACAGAAAGAATATAGTCAATGTTGTGTGCTTTTGCACATTGAAGATGCCTTAGCGGAATATTTGAATTTGAACCATAAAATATTTTCACATTACTATTTTCAAAAACCGTTTCGAATAATCTATTTTCCTCTTTGTCAGATGTCGTAATAAATATTTTTATTTTTTTTTCTAGTATTTCATTTTTAAATCCAAAGTCAAATCTATCTACGAGCCATTTAATCATTGGCTTACCTTCAATTTTTATTAAATGTTTGTGGCTTAATCTTGTAGAACCTAATCTTGCAGTAATAAAAATTCCTACCATTATAAAGAAATAATTTTATTATTCAAATCTGATTTTTCAACAGCGTATAGCAAGTTTAAAACGGATTTGTCATGCTCTAGATTATTTGGAAAAATACTTTCTTTGTTAATTGCAGATACAAATGACCCAATTTCATCTATATACATTTGCTCTGTTATATTTTTATTATAACCGTTTTCTGCAGCTGCAGTTTCATAGCTTAAAGATTCCCATTCAGCTTTTTCTGGGTCAAAAATTTTAATTACATTTTCATCCCAATTCCAATAAAGTTGTTTCTTATCCCCATTAATCACAAGCCTTCTTGTAGCGTGTCTAGAAACAACATCAACAGATAAATTAAAAATATTATTTTCATAATCCATCAAAAGATTATATGTATCATCTATGTTAGATGCTCCTTCAATTTCAATTGTTTTTTTATAAAAACCAACTACTCTTTTAGGAATACCAAGAAATAATGTTATCCAAGTTAACTCAAATGGAACTATTTCTCTTCCACCTCCGGTTTCTTTTACTGAAACATAATAATCCGAAACATTTTCATAATTATGCCAGTCTGGCAAGTATTGACCAGAGTGATATAAATAATTTGAAATTCTACCTAATTCTTTTGATTCAACTATTTCTCTGATTTTTTTTATTGCAGGGTGAAATGATAATGTACATGAAGGAGCAAGTAAAATATCCTTTTGTCTTGACTCTGAAATTATTTGATCCAAATCAGTATCCACTACGCTAGCCTCAATAAATGCAGGTATCTTTAGATTCAAGGCTAATTTCATATAAATGTGATGGATATCTGGTGGAACCGAAATGATTAGTGCATCAATTTTAAAATTTCCTAGAACCACATTTATATCATCATAGGTATCAATTGAATATGCATCTTTTACCTCTTGTCTTCTATCAGCTCTTTTGTCAAATCCAAGAATATGTTTAAAACCCAAAGATTTTAAATTTCTAATTCTTCTCTTTCCCATTGAACCTAATCCTATAACTAAAAAATATTTCATCATGATCTCTTTTAGAATTTTATATAATTAATATCTTCTTGTGCTTTATTGTAATCATCATGCTTTCCTATATCTAACCAATATCCCCTGAGCGGAAATGATCTTACGTTAAAATTATTTTTTATTAAATAATCTAATAAGTCAGTTGCATTATATTGTTGATTTAACGGAATCTCTTTGATTACTTTCTTTTTCATCAAATAAATACCGGCATTTGCAAAATATGTATAAGTTGGTTTTTCTTTAAAACTAGTAATTGCTTTATTTGCTGTCTCTAAAATTGCATATGGGACATTTACATTATATGGAATTGTGGCTACTGAAAAATCTGCATTAGAGTCTATAAAATCAAGAAAAAATTGTTCGTAATCAAGATTAGTTAAAATGTCAGAATTCGTAACAAGTACATAATCGTGTTCAAATTGTGATATTTTTGAAACCGAGCCAATAGTGCCTAAAGGAAGATCTTCATCTATGTAATTAATTTTGACATTATCAATAGATCCATCTCCAATTTTCTCTTTAATTTGTTCCCCCAAATATCTAATACTAATCCAAAAATCATCAATCCCATAACTTAATAGCCTATCAATATTGTGTTGGATTATAGATTTTCCACCAACTGGCAATAAGGGCTTTGGAGTTGAATCTGTTAATGGTCTTAGTCGCTCACCTCTTCCTCCTGCCATAATAACTACATCAATAGGCAAATAGGATTTTAAAAATCTGAAATTAACTGCTTTAACAATTCTCCCTTCGTGATCTATAACAGGTATAATTTTATAGCCTTCATTTCTAAAATGAATAATTTCATGAATATTATAATTACCTCTTTGTATTGATTTTGGATTAGGTTGAATAAACATTCGAACCTCGTCTTCCAAGCTTAACCCATTAAGTATTCCACGTCTTACATCACCATCTGTTAAGGAACCTATAAGTCTTTTATTATCGTCAATTACAAACAAAATTGCATCTGCAGCTAGTTTATTAAGCTTTTGCAGACAACTTTTTATTGGTGCATCAAGATTAACTAAATGTTCGTCAAATATATATTTCATTATTATTTAATGCTTGGATGATTATGGATGATGCACTTTGATTTTTATTGAGATATATGTTTTCGCCTTCATAATGTCCTAATAATGCCGTTTGATTTATAGCATCGATTATTATATTTTTTTTAATTTCTATGTTTATTATATTCTGGCTCATTGCTCTTCCAGCCTGTCTATTTCCTAGATTTACTACAAATTTTTGAAAAGAAGCCGCTTCTATAATGCCGCTTGATGTATTACCAACTAATAATTGACAATATTTCATTGCCGTAAAATAACTTTGAGTCCCGAGGTTCTCTACTAAAAAAATGTTTTTACGTCCTTCTAATCTGGTTTCAAATTGCTTTCTAACCCTATTTCCACATGTATCAGCATTAGGCATTGTTATTATAAACTGAAAGTTTTCTATAGACAATATTGCCTCTATAATCTCATCAGTATAAGCTAAATTTAAATTGGAATTTATTGTTTCCGGATGGAATGTAAATAGTATTGAAGGCTGAATAAGATCTATGCCCCATTTCAATTTAAACTGATCTAAATTTAAAAGATTAATTGAGTTTAAATTATCCAAACTTAATGCCCCTGAATAATAAACCCTATTTGGATCATCAAGTATTTGAATAATTCTATTTCTGTACTCCTCAGTTGAAGCAAAGTGAATAAATGACGCGTGAGTAATAGAATGCCTAAATATATTATCAATTGCGCCTAATGTCTTTTCCCCTCCATGGATATGAGCAAATTTAACTCCGAATGATATTCCAGACATTACAGCAGCAAACATCTCATACCTATCTCCCAAGCATAGTACAATGTCAAATTGATCATTATAATCTTTCCAGAATGAAGAAAATTTAATTATTGTTAATCCAATTGATGTTGATATTGATTCGCTTGAATCGGAAACCAATATAGTATCAATTGTGTATTTTATTTCAAAACCTTCGTTACGAATTTCGTCTATCGTATGACCATGAAATACTGACAAATGAGTCCCAAATGCGATAATTTTTAGTTCAAATTTTTTGTTCCCTAAAATTTCTTTTATAAGTGGCCGATATATACCAAAATCTGCTCTAGAACTTGTTAATAATCCAATTCTCATAATATAAAATCACTTTTTGAGATTTTATGCCCCTCAGGCAAATTAGTTGATAACTGTTTATTTATAAATAAGTCTATATCCATGGGTGATACTCCATCACCAGGTCTCATCATAATTAAATCTTCTCTTTTTAATAAACTCCCCTTTTTTAAGGATTTGTTTGTATGAATACTTTTTCTAGCAATCTGAATATTTTTTAATTCCGAGGGAGATGGTTCTTTAATTCCACTTCCTGATAATGCCATTTCGATATTACGAATAGAATTAACCATTTGTTTTAACTCCAATGGATCTAATGAGGCTTTGTGGTCAGGTCCTTCCATGTTTTTGTCAAGTGTAAAATGCTTTTCTATTACAGTAGCCCCCATTGCAGCTGCAGCTATCGGAACTTCAATTCCAAGTGTATGATCGGAATATCCAATATTAACTTGAAATTCTTCTTTTAAAGATAACATTGCTTTAAGATTTACATCTACCATTGGAGTTGGATATTCTGTATTGCAATGTAAAATTGTTATATAGTTCTTTTGAATTCCATTGTTTTGCAATACCTCAATTGCAGCACGAACTTCTTCTAAATTCGCCATTCCGGTTGAGACAATGATTTGCTTTTTCTTTTTTGCAATATGTTCTAAAAAAGGTTTATTTGTAATTTCCCCGGATGGTATTTTAAATAAATCAATATTTATTGAATCTAAAAAATCTATACTTTCTTCATCAAATCCGGTTGATAAAAATTTAACGTTAAGTAATTCGGCATACTTGATTAATTCATGATGCCAAGATTCTGGCATCTCTAGTTTTTTTAACATCTCAAATTGAGAAGTATTTTCGTCTTTTGTGTTTATTTTTTGATAGTCTGCTTTTTTTGCATCTTTAGAGACTAGCTTATTAGCTTTAAAAGTTTGAAACTTAACATAATCAACACCAGCTTCAGCTCCAGCTAAGATTAATTTTTTAGCATTTTCAAGACTACAATTATGATTAACACCGGCCTCGCCTATTATTAATACTTTATTTATCATTTTATAACTCTTCCAGGATTTCCTACAATTTTAGAATTATTACTTACATTTTTAATAATTACTGAACCTGCGCCAATTATCACATCATCACCAATTTCAACTCCTTGCTTAATTACTGAATTTGCGCCAATAAATGTTCTTTTTCCAATTTTTACATTCCCGGCAAGAACTGCTCCAGGAGCTATGTGAGCCGCAGTGCCTATCTCACATTGATGTTCAATAATGCAACCTGTATTTAAAATCGCAAAATCATGGACTTTAGAAAATGCATTGATAAGCACACCTTTTGATGCAAAGACACCAATCCCAATTTTAACAGTCTTTGATATTATAGCATTACTATCAATTACATTTTCAATATTTTGAAACTTACTTAAAATTAATTGCGCAGCCTTGTATCTTAAATTATTATCGCCTATTCCTAAAATAAAGTTTAATCCCATGTCCCAACCCTTAAAATTTGTATCAGTTTCACATCCCAAATATTTCAAATTAAATGGGTTATATGATACTTCAATTAAATTTGTATAATAATCAATCTCATTTCCCTTGGAAGTATATGCATCTCCAACAACATAAGCATGTCCACTATAACCAATTATTATACTTTTATTATCTAACACTACTTGGAATATTTACTATTCTATCTTCTAAATAAATTGCATTTTCTTGTGAATCTCTTTGAAAGTTTGAATATATTGAAGATTTAAAGATTAGCTGCCAAATTGGTCTTGTCATCACTTTATTTTCATTTGTCTCTTTTAAAAAAGCATCCCGATCTTTTTTATTCTCCAACTCTAAACACATTAGCCAATAATTAGCCTTGGTATTTTGCAGCTCTTTTCTAAACTTAAATCCCTTTGTTTCGAAAAACTCACCATACGCTATTGCAAGTTTTCTTTTGTTTTGAATAAATGGATTTAATTGTTCTAATTGTGCACAAGCTAAAGCTGCATTCAAATTTGGCATTCTAAAATTATACCCAATCTCGTCGTGAACATATTCATACGGATGTGGAACTTTAGCTGTAGTTGTTAAATGCTTGGCTTTAAATCCTAACTTTAGATCATTAGTTACTATTGCGCCGCCACCACCACTTGTTACAATCTTATTGCCATTGAATGAGAAAA
>ENA-OUVC01002528-OUVC01002528.1-marine-metagenome-genome-assembly--contig:-NODE-2528-length-10265-cov-6.037790_pt1 | contig 10265 bp, 9 predicted proteins | sample MGYA00248622_ERZ508571 | MGnify/ENA primary metagenome ERZ508571 (study PRJEB26236, sample SAMN06267175) | marine metagenome | isolation source: Columbia River Estuary | place: USA:Columbia River Estuary... | reverse complement strand
GACACGCATCTTGGTGGTGACGACTGGGACCAACGCATCATCGACTGGATGGTGCAACAGTTCAAGGCTGCACACGGAGTTGATCTTGCTGCAGATCGCATGGCTACTCAGCGCTTGAAGGAAGCCGCAGAAAAAGCAAAGATCGAGTTGTCGCAAACTCAGCAAACACAAATCAACTTGCCGTTTATTACAGCAACTGCAGCTGGCCCATTGCACATGGACGAAACATTGACCCGTTCAAAGTTTCAAGAAATGACTGCAGACCTCATTGAGCGTTGCCGCAAGCCATTCGAACAAGCAATTACCGATGCCGGATTGTCAAAGGGACAAATCAATCACGTCATTATGGTTGGCGGTTCAACCCGCATGCCAGCAGTACAAGAGCTTGTGCAGTCAATGACAGGCAAAGAACCAAACCGCACCGTGAACCCGGACGAAGTTGTTGCAGTAGGAGCAGCAGTGCAAGCCGGTGTGTTGCGCGGCGACGTAAAAGATGTGTTGTTGCTCGACGTCACTCCGCTCTCACTTGGTATTGAAACCAAGGGTGGCGTCATGACCAAATTGATTGAACGCAACACCACCATCCCAACACGACGCACCGAAGTGTTTACGACTGCCGATGACATGCAGCCATCAGTGGAAATTCACGTGTTGCAAGGCGAGCGCGAAATGGCCAGTTACAACAAAACGCTTGGCAAGTTCCAGCTTGTTGATTTGCCACCTGCACCGCGTGGCGTGCCACAAATTGAAGTGACATTCGATATTGATGCCAACGGCATCGTGCATGTTTCTGCAAAAGATCGTGCAACGAACAAGGAACAGTCCATGACCATTACCGGTCAATCGTCATTGAACAAAGACGACATTGACAAGATGGTGAAAGACGCCGAAGCACACGCCGAAGAGGATCGTTCGCGTCGTGAAGAAGCCGAAATTCGCAACAACGCAGACTCGCTTGTGTATCAAACCGAGAAGGTCTTGCGCGAACAAGGCGAAAAGGTAACCGAAGAGGAACGCACTGCAGTTGAGGGTCCATTGGGCGAATTGAAAACTGCACTCAATGGTTCAGACAACGTCGCAATTAAGGCCGCAACCGAAAAGTTGATGACCGCAAGCCAAGCCTTTAGTCAAAAGTTGTATGAGGCAGCAGCACGTGACACCAATGCAACAGGCACATCGGCAAGCGGTCAATCCGCCGGTAACGATGACGACATTGTTGATGCCGAAATTGTTGACGAGAAATAAGTCGACGGCAACGACATCATGAGCGAATCACACGAAGATCTTGTTGTGGAGTCTGAATCGTCAGACTCCACGCAGGAAAGCATTGTTGAAGGCGTGGCTGTAAATACTGAAGTCACTGTTGACGACATTATGAAAGAGCGCGACGAATTTAAAGACATTGCGCTGCGCGTGCAGGCAGATTTCGAAAATTATCGAAAGCGCGCTGCATCACAGATGGGCGACGAACTCGATCGTGCACTTGGCAAGCTGGTCGAACAGTTGCTGCCAGTGCTCGATGCATGTGAGGCAGCAGTTGCTCACGGTGTTGAGGGCGTAGAGCAGGTGTGGTCGTCACTCATTGGCGCATTACAAAAGCAAGGCCTTGAAGCATTGGATCTAGCGGGTAAACCGTTTGACCCAGCATTGGCCGATGCGGTGATGCACGAAGAGGGTGACGGTTCAGAGCCGGTAGTGCTTGAAGTACTGCGCACCGGTTATCGCTGGAAGGGCCGCGTGCTTCGCGCAGCAATGGTCAAGGTCAAGGGGTAATCATGCAACGCGAGTGGTTTGAAAAGGACTACTACGCGGTGCTCGGTGTTACACAAACTGCAGTCGCAAAAGACATCACCAAGGCGTATCGCAAACTTGCGCGCCAGTTTCACCCGGATGCCAATCCGAATAATGCGGCAGCCGAAGAGAAGTTCAAAGAAGTATCGGCTGCCTACGACGTGCTTGGCGACGAAGCCAAGCGCAAGGAATACGACGATGTGCGTCGACAGGGACCGTCGTCATTTGGTGGCGGAGCAGGTGGCTTTCGGTTTGACCAAAACGACTTCGGTGGCGAAGGCCTTGGCGACTTGTTTGGACAAATGTTTGGCGGAGGTCGCCGGCGTAATCCTGCTGGCCCACAGCGCGGCGGCGATATTGAAGCAACACTTTCACTGGGGTTCGCTGAAGCAGTAGAGGGCATCACCACATCACTTCATCTGACCGCAGAATCGCAATGTTCAAGTTGTCATGGCTCGGGTGCTCGTCCAGGAACTACTCCTAAACAATGCGGCCAATGCCGCGGACGCGGAGTGGTGGATGACAACCAAGGAGTGTTTGCATTTTCTGGTCCATGCCAGCGTTGCAATGGTCGTGGCAACATCATCGAAGCACCATGTGTTGGATGCCGTGGCTCGGGAGTGGAAATGCGTCCACGCGAAGTCAACGTGCGCATTCCATCTGGAGTCGATGATGGCCAGAAAATTCGACTGAAGGGTCGTGGTGCACCAGGCAAAAATGGCGGACCAGCAGGTGATCTCTTTGTGGTGTGCCATGTTGCAGCACACCCGGTGTTTGCACGCGACGGCAACAACCTCACGGTTCGATTACCAATTTCATTTAGTGAAGCAGCACTTGGAGCAGACATTGACGTTCCCACGCTTGATGGGTCAATAGTGAAGTTGCGTTTGAAAGCAGGAACACAAAGTGGTTCACGGCATCGCGTGAAAAGCAAAGGAATTGAGTCTGCAAAAAATCATGGTGATCTCATCGTCACCGTGGATGTTGCCGTACCAACAGAGTTGAACGACGACGAGCGACAAGCGGTTGAAGCACTGCAGATTGCATCAACGGATGCGCCACGTGACCGAATCATCCAACTTGCCACTTCAGTGAAACGGAGCTCGTAATGGAACGCGAAACGCACGCTGTCTATGTCATCTCGGTAGCGGCAGAAATTGCTGGTGTTCACCCTCAAACGTTGCGCATTTATGAGCGCCGTGGTCTTCTACAACCCGCACGCACCAGTGGCGGAAATCGTCGCTACAGCAATGCCGATATTCGCAGACTGCAACGCATCGCCGAACTTGCAAATACAGGAATGAATCTTGAAGGTATTCGCCAGGTTTTTGAACTTGAATCTGAAGTCATTCGCTTACGACACGAAGTAGAGCAATTGCGTAGCGAACTTTCTTCAGCTGTGCGTCACCGCCGTGAAAGCAATGAGTTAGTTCCGCTGCAACAGGCAATCACCTTGTTTGGTCGTACGCCCTCAATCTTCAAAGACAAGAGGTAAGCAATCATGGTTGATCCAAAAAAATGGACAACGAAAACTAATGAAGCCATTGCGTCAGCAATGCAGTTGGCCACAACAAACTCAAATCCAGAACTGACCCCCGATCACGTTCTGATTGCGCTCACGAGCCAAACGGACACCGTTGTTCCAGCACTGTTGGCCAAACTTGGTATTGCTGCCTCCATGCTGCATGATCGCGCACAAGTGGCTGTTAATGGAATGCCACGAGCCCATGGTGGCAGCGAGCCACGCATGAGTCGTGAGCTATCGCAAGTTTTTGCAGCGGCAGAACAAAGCCAAAAAGATTTACATGACGATTATTTATCTGTTGAGCACCTGTTGCTTGCATTGCATATGCGCGTAGGGGTGAGCGGTGAAGAAATGCTTCAAGCATTGCGTGACGTACGTGGCTCGCATCGCGTAACTTCCCAAAACCCCGAAGAACAATTCCAATCGCTTGAAAAATACGGAGTCGATCTCACCCAGCGCGCACGTGATGGAAAGATTGATCCGGTTATTGGACGCGACGAAGAAATTCGCCGCGTGATTCAGGTGCTCTCTCGTCGCACCAAGAACAACCCTGTTCTTATTGGCGAACCAGGCGTTGGCAAGACGGCCATTGTTGAGGGGCTTGCACGGCGCATTGCAAGTGGCGACGTTCCGGAAGGTTTAAAGAACAAGCGTCTTGTTTCGCTCGACATTGGGTCCATGCTGGCCGGCGCAAAATACCGCGGAGAGTTTGAAGAGCGATTGAAAGCAGTGCTGAAAGAAATCATCGATGCCAATGGCGAAATTATTTCGTTTGTCGATGAAATTCACACACTTGTCGGTGCTGGTGGCGCAGAAGGCGCTATTGATGCCGGCAACATGATTAAGCCAATGCTCGCGCGAGGTGAACTGCGCATGATTGGTGCCACAACACTTGACGAATATCGAAAGTACGTGGAGAAAGACGCAGCGCTTGAACGCCGTTTTCAACAGGTATTTGTTGGTGAGCCAACAGTTGAAGACACCATTGCCATTTTGCGCGGATTGAAAGAACGCTACGAAGTACACCATGGTGTTCGCATTCAAGACAACGCCATTGTCAGTGCTGCAGTGTTGTCAAACCGGTATCTCACCAATCGATTTCTCCCTGACAAAGCAATTGACCTCATGGACGAAGCGGCAAGCAAGTTAAGAATTGAAATTGACTCGTTGCCTACGGAAATTGATGTGATTGATCGCAGGATTTTGCAACTAGAAATTGAACGCGTTGCGTTGGAAAAAGAATCGGACTCGGCGTCTACAGAGCGACTGCGCATCTTGAATGAGGAACTCATCGAGTTACAACAGCAGACGACTGAAATGAAAGTGCACTGGGACGCCGAGAAGCAGGCGATTGGCGCGATTCGTTCGCTGAAAGAAGAACTCGAAACGTTGCGCGGGCAAGTGGAACGCGAAACCGATCTTGAGAAAGCAGCCGAAATTCGTTACGGCCGTATTCCAGAAATTGAACGACGCATAACCGAGGCAACTCATGAACTTGATGTGCTGCAGACATCAACAAGAATGTTGAAAGAAGAAGTAGACGCAGAAGACATCGCAGAAGTTGTTGCGAAGTGGACAGGTGTTCCCGTCACCAAACTCATGGAAGGCGAGATGCAAAAACTCGTGCACCTTGAAGACCTGCTTCATCGCCGAGTAATTGGTCAAGATGCCGCGGTAACGGCAACAGCAAATGCCATCCGACGGAGTCGCGCCGGGTTATCGGACGAGAATCGACCGATTGGTTCGTTTATGTTTCTTGGACCAACCGGCGTTGGAAAGACAGAACTTGCTCGAGCACTTGCCGAATTCCTTTTCGATGACGAAAAGTCATTATTACGAATTGATATGTCGGAGTACATGGAGAAGCACTCGGTAAGTCGACTCATTGGCGCACCTCCTGGATACATCGGTTACGAAGAAGGTGGACAACTCACCGAATCAGTTCGACGTCGTCCATACAGCGTGGTGTTGCTTGATGAAATTGAGAAAGCACACCCCGAGGTGTTCAACGTGCTGTTGCAATTGTTGGACGATGGCCGCCTCACTGACGGTCAAGGGCGAACAGTTGACTTCACGAACACCGTGCTGATTATGACGAGCAACTTACAGGGCGAACCGATTGAGTATTTCAAACCTGAATTCGTGAATCGCATTGACGAGATTGTGCGCTTTAGGTCGCTTACTCAAGATGACATGGGAGCCATTGTCGATATTCAACTGGAGCACATCATCGAGAGGTTGGCTCGGCGTCGCATTGTTCTTGCCATCACTCCGACTGCGCGAGTCATGCTTGCAGCTCAGGGTTTTGACGCCGAATATGGTGCGCGGCCCCTAAAGCGGTTGATTCAAAAGACCATTGGCGACTCGGCTGCATTGCTCATTCTTGAGGGCAAAGCCAGCGAAGGCGACTCCATCGTTGTCGACGTGGTGAATGGTGAATTGAATATCTCGGCACAGCGCCTCGAACTGGCATAGCGGTCCAATCGGCATAGGCGGTTCGCGCTGGGCACAGTATGATCTGATTACGTTCCCCACAACTTCAGGAGCGTTGCATGCCCGTAGCAGTAGTCGTCGGTACCCAATGGGGTGATGAGGGCAAGGCCAAAGTCATTGACCTCCTAGCCGAAACACATTCACATGTTGTTCGCTATCAAGGTGGTCACAATGCTGGACACACGGTTGTAGTCGGCGATCAGCGATATGCACTGCAACTTATTCCAAGCGGCGTGCTGTATTCACACGTCACGCCCGTCATTGGCAACGGCGTTGTGGTGGATTTGCCAACACTGTTCAAGGAAATTGACTCACTAGAGAGTCGGGGAATTTCGTGCAACAAATTAATGGTTTCGAGTTTGGCGCAACTCATCTTTCCGTGGCACCAACTGCTTGATGCGTTACATGAGTCCAAATTGGGCGATGCAAAAATTGGAACAACATTGAAGGGCATCGGACCTGCCTATGCCGACAAAGCACTCCGTGTTGGATTGCGAGTTGGCATGGTGCGAGACATCCCAGCGTTTGCGCAACTTGTTCGCGAACGTGCAACAGCGGCGAGGGAGATGCTTGTCGCGCTTGGTGGAGAAACATTTGATGTTGAAGCAATGGTTACGCAGTTCACCGAACTTGGAACACGACTACAACCGTATGTAGCGGACACCGTGAACGCTTTGCATCAAGCGATTGAAGCGGGTAGCAACGTGTTGTTAGAAGGAGCGCAAGCGACATTCCTCGATCTTGATCATGGAACGTATCCATTTGTCACTTCGTCTAACCCAACTGCTGGTGGTGCGTGTGCAGGAACAGGAATTGGGCCGCGACATATTTCGCGAGTGGTCGGTATTGCAAAGGCGTACACCACACGTGTTGGTTCTGGTCCGTTTCCCACCGAACTGATTGGCGAACTTGGAGACAAAATTGTTGACATTGGCCACGAATTTGGAACAGTGACAGGCCGACGTCGGCGTCCGGGTTGGCTCGATTTAGTGATGCTCCGCCACGCGGTGCGTATTAATTCGCTTACCGAAATTGCGCTCACCAAACTTGACATCTTGGACACCTTCGACGAAGTTCGCGTTTGTGTGGGCTATTCGCTGAACGGAACACCACTTGACGGATATCCCGATGACAGCGAATTGTTGGGCGAGATAACACCGACATATGTGGACTTGCCGGGTTGGAAACAAGAGATTCGCGCATGCCGCACATACGATCAATTACCTGTTCGCGCACAAGCCGTTGTTGAACTTGTCGAGAAATATGTGGGGGTACCAGTGAGCATTATTGGTGTTGGTCCAGAACGCGATTCATGTGTGGTGCGTGCATGATCGACCGGTATTCACTTCCAGAAATAGCAGAGATTTTTTCTGATCGATCGAAGTTTGCGCGCTATTTAGAAATTGAACTTCTTGCAACTGAGGCGCAAGCAAAACTTGGTGTAGTTCCACAAACCGATGCACAGACATGCCGCGCAAAAGCGCCACTTGTTGACGACACCTTTGTTCGAGCGATTGCTGAACGCGAGCTCGTTACAGACCACGATGTAGCTGCATTTGTTGATGTTGTTCAGTCCGCCATCGGCATGCCAGCAGGCGCATGGATTCATCACGGGCTGACCAGCACTGATGTTGTTGACACGGCATGGTGTTGGATGTTGAAGGATGGCGCGGAACTCATTCTTGGCGCAATGAATGAGCTCATCACAAAGCTGCAAGAGTTGGCACAACTTCATCGCGACACCGTGATGATTGGTCGGACGCATGGCATACATGCAGAGCCGACAACCTTTGGCGCAAAGGTCGCGCTCTGGGCAATGCAGGTGGATCGCGATAGGGCACGCATGCGCGCAGCGCGCGAAGCAATTGCAGTGTGCAAGCTGTCTGGCGCGGTTGGAACGTATTCAAATATCAGCCCCGACATTGAAGCCCACGTTGCTAAATCGCTTGGCCTTGTTGCCGTTCCAGCAACACAGGTTGTTGCGCGCGATCGCCACGCAGAATTCTTGTGGGCATGTGCGTCACTTGGTTCAACGATCGAAGCAATCGCTGTTGAACTGCGACATTTGCAACGAACCGAAGTGAGCGAAGTTCGCGAAGGTTTCAAAGCTGGGCAAAAAGGCAGTTCAGCAATGCCGCACAAGCGCAACCCAATTTCTGCAGAAACACTTACGGGCTTATCGCGTGTGCTTCGATCAAACTTGCAGACAGGTCTACAAAATGTTGCGTTATGGCATGAGCGTGACATTTCGCATTCCTCGGCCGAACGCATTGTGTTGCCCGACTCGGCAATGCTTGCGTATTACGTAACAAAACGACTGACCAGAGTGCTTGCCAATCTTGAAGTTGATACTCAACGCATGTTGGAAAATCTTGACAGCAGTTTTGGTGTGGTGTTTTCTCAACCCGTGCTGCTTGCACTCGTTGATTCCGGCCTATCACGCGACGACGCATACCGCATTGTGCAAGAAGATGCTGCATCGGCATGGAGCCAGCGTCAGCAGTTGCGCAACGTGTTGGAGAACGACACGCGCGTAACGCTGTCAAGTAAACAACTCGATGATGCGTTTGATCTGCGTCGTTCTCTCGTGCACACCAGCAAGACACTTGATGCCGCTGCACGAATTGCACAGTCGTAATGGGCGATCTTCCACGCTTAGACCCACAGCGCGAAGCACTGCGTCAGCACGTGCTTACTCATTCGCTGAAAACGGGAAACTTTACGTTGAAGTCAGGGCGTGCAAGCTCATGGTTTCTTGACACAAAACAAACTGCATGTAGGCCAGATGGAATTTTGCTTGTTGCTGCGGTTGCACTGGAAATTCTTCCTGCAGATATTGACGCAATAGGCGGGCTCACCATGGGTGCAGACCCAGTCGCTTATGGCGTTGCTGCTGTTGTTGCAACACAAGGAAGAAATTTGCGCAGTTTTAGTGTGCGCAAAGAAGCAAAAGATCATGGAATTACCGGACGTATAGCTGGTGCGTTGCAGCCTGGTGATCGCGTTGCGATTGTGGAAGACACGGTGACGCGTGGAACATCAATTTTTGAAGCAGTTGAAGCTGTGCGCGAATTTGGCGCTATCCCAGCATTTATTTCTGTGATCGTCGATCGCGGTGGAACATGTGCTGAGATGGCACGCAGTGCGGGGATACCGTATGTTCCAATGCTGACCGCCCCCGACCTTGGATATGAGTTTGGATCATGAGAAAAATACTTTTTGGAATGTCACTCACCGTTGCGTTGCTTGCAGGATGTTCATCATCTGATAACTCGGTTGCAGATGAAACAACAGACACCGCGGCTGTCACAGCTGCAGTTGTAGAAATCAACTTGGTTGTTGGTGAAAATACTGGCCCCGATATGAAGCAGACCGTGCCGCTTGGCGCATCAGTGCGTATTACCGTGACAAATCCAAATGGCCCAGATGAGATTCACGTTCATGGATACGACATATCAACTGGTGTAATGGCTAAGGGCCAAGAAGCCGTTATCGAATTTGTTGCATCAAATGCAGGAACATTCGATCTAGAGAGCCATGTCTCAGAAGAGATCGTGCTCATTTTGACCGTTGAATAATTCTGACAGCAACTTGCAGTGAACCTCGAACAGCTCTTTGATTTAGCCCCGCATGGACCAGACGTGTTCGTCGGCGAAGGCCACGAATACCCATGGGGAGGATTATTTGGTGGACACATCGTGGCGCAAGCGCTTCGTGCAGCAGCATTCACCGTCAGCGACGAACTTCTGCCGCACTCATTGCGTGCGTATTTCATTCGTCGTGGAGACAACACTCAACCGGTTCGATATGAAGTGGATCGAATTCGTGATGGTAAAAGTTTTACGACACGCCGCGTTGTAGCACGGCAACAAGACGGCGCTATTTTGAATCTTGAAGCATCGTTTCAGGTGCAAGAAGATTCACTCAATGAACAACTGGTGCATCCGCAACCCAGCCTTCCACTTCCAGATTCAATTGAAGAATCTTCGTGGAGCACGTTTTTGGAACGACGAACCATTCCAGCAACGGCAGTGCTCGGTGTGAACAGACAGGGCACCGGACATGTTGCTGCGTGGTTACGCGCGAAAGACTTGCCACTTGGTAATGAGTTGTTGAATCGCTGCGCGATTGCTTACTTATCGGACGACTTACCAAACGAAAGCGTGATTGAAGGCATTCCTGAAATTACGCGTGCAAGTAATGATGGCCGAAGGTTTAGCGCAAGTCTGGATCACACCGTGTGGTTTCATCGACCATCAATTGCGTCGCAGTGGCATCTCTATGAAATGAGTTGCGTGAACTTCAATGGCGCACGTGGTCTGACATCTGGTTATGTGTTTGCACAAGACGGCACACATATTGCAACCATTGCGCAAGAAACACTCGTGCGCATACGCCCTGAATAACTGCTCTTCCAACTAAACAAACTCTTGTGGTCGGGACCGGCGTCGATCCG
>ENA-OUVC01002524-OUVC01002524.1-marine-metagenome-genome-assembly--contig:-NODE-2524-length-10275-cov-3.205236_pt1 | contig 10275 bp, 10 predicted proteins | sample MGYA00248622_ERZ508571 | MGnify/ENA primary metagenome ERZ508571 (study PRJEB26236, sample SAMN06267175) | marine metagenome | isolation source: Columbia River Estuary | place: USA:Columbia River... | reverse complement strand
CCGAGCAGCTTGGCCTGCTTGGCGTTCTGGTGCATGTGGTGCGGGATCGGACCCATGTTGTCGAAGAACTTGGAGTAGACGGGCCACTTCTGATACTTCTTCCAAATGGCGGAACCGATGAGCGCAGAGCCGCACTCGGCGACAGCCTGCTTGAGGGTAAAGCGCGTGTCGCCAATAACGACGTAAGACAGACCTTCGTCGGGCGTGCGGTTGTCGTTGGCGGCTTCGGTGGTGGAAGCGAACCAGCGTTCGTCAATACCGCCGCGGCTCAGGCCGAAGGCGTAAAGGTCATCCGGGTGCAGCTTGAGGCGCTTACCGGGCTGCAGGAAGGAGCGCGGCACCCAGCATGGAGCCAGGCGGAGCAGCCCGCCCGTGCGGGCGAGTTCCTTTTCGACGAGGGAGGCAACTTTGGCCTTCTTCGTGGTCAGGTCATGAGTGGTCTGAGGAGCTTTAGACATGAGGGTGGGGGAAAGGTTGGGGAGTGAGATTTAGGGGAGTCCGTGGGGGTGGACAAGTATTAGTCGCTGGAGGTTTCAGCGCTTCAAATAGTGCCAATTAAGCGGGACAGTCACGGCTTGACCATTTTCGCCCAAAATCCGCACGGACTCAGGCCCGGCGGGGGTGATGGACTGGACCTGGCCGAAGCCGGGGCCGACCGCAGCCGCGGCCTGGATAAGCGGGAGGCGGACGGGCTGATCCTTGCGGAACTCGCGGGAAGTGGGGACGCCGTCGGTGGCCAAACGGTCTTCGCGGGCGATGTCGACGCCATCGCAGAAGTGAGAGCAGACTTCCTCGAGTCCTAGCCGGCCGAGGTGGCGCTTTTCCCAGGGGTGACCAGGGCGACCCCCGTTGGAGAGCCAGAACAGGGTGCTGGGGAAGTCAGCGACGTTCTTGAGCTGATACCAAACATAGCCTTCCGGGAAAGTCACCGCCGTCCACGCGAAGGGTTGGGCTTCAGTGGCGGGGGCATTGACGAGCATGATGAGGTCGTCGTTGCCAGCCCGAGCCGGGTAGCGGGTGAGGTCCGTGGTGCTGCCGTCCTTGCAGGTCACGCTGCGGAGGTCAGTGAAGCGGGAGTTGGGTTTAAGGATACCGGATTCGCCGGCGGCCGGATTGGAGAATTCAGCGTGGTAGACTGAGCCGAAGCGGAACGGGCTAGTCGCAATGCGCGCGGTACCGGCGGGAACGGACGAGAGATTAAGAATCGGATGGTTGCCGTAATTCCAACGACCTTCGAGTTGGGCAATGACGTGCTCGGCGTAGATGGCATGGTGGCCGTCCACCAGTGACATCGTTTTGGTCACGGTCGCACCGGTGTCGGTCCCTTTTTGGCGCAGCACTAGCGAATGGTTTGTTTGATTCTGAAAATCCCATTTAGCATTGGCGGTGTCACCGTGGGGCGGACCTTTCTCTTGCCCACCAAACGGCAGGCACATGAAATCTCCCCGCAGGTAAGTCAGCAGGTTAGGCAGGGACTGGTCGATCTCGTGTGGTTGCCAAGGCGAGAGCGAGTACGGAGACGCCTGGAGGCCGGGCAGGTGGAAAGTCACCGGACCGAGGTGTCCAGCGGTCTGCGTGATGGCCAACTCGACCTGGGCAGTCCGAAGGGTGAAGCTGGGGGCGCCGTGGATAGTTTCCATGGGAAGGGGGTGTTTTTTGTCGTTCGGTCGGCGGGGTGTCAACGCCTTGGCGGGAAATGGAAGGGGGGCTTGCCATCGAGTGCTGGCTCGGGTTGCTTGGGGCTATGCCACAGCCATTGCCGATTCTTTACGTCAAGCCCGGGTGCCCATGGTGCACGGAAGCCTTGGAATTCTTTGCCACTCAGGGTGTTCAACTCGACGTCCGTGACGTGGTCGCTGACATGCACCAGATGCGCCAGCTCGTGGCGCTGACCAGTCAGGCTAAGTGCCCCTCTTTACGTTACGGCGACTTCATCGTAGCCGACTTTTCGGTCGACGAGTTTAAGGCCAAGGCTCGCAAGTACCCGCAGGTCTGCAAAGAGCTCGGTCTGCAGATTTAGGCGCCGAGTCGAAAGGGTGCTTGGCAAAGGCCCAGTAGCCTTTAGACAACGTGCATGAGGTTAACCCCAACCTTGTGCCTGTTCCTGTGCGCATCTCTCTTCGGCGCCCAACCCAACGTCGTGCTCATCATGGCCGACGACATGGGCTGGGCCGACCCGGCTTGCTATGGCTCGAAGTTGAACGTCACCCCCAACCTTGATCGACTGGCAAAGGAAGGCACGCGCTTCACGAGCTTCTACGCCACGCAGGCCGTCTGCACCTCCTCCCGGGTGGCGTTACTCTCGGGCTGCTATCCGAATCGTCTGGGCTTGGGCGGGACGGCCCTGCCGCCGAATTCTAAACTGGGACTCAGTACGTCGGAGGAATCGCTGGGCACTCTTTTGCGCAAAGCTGGCTACCATACGGGTGTCGTGGGTAAGTGGCACTTAGGGGACAATCCAAAGTTTCTCCCGCCCGCTCATGGCTTCGACGAGTCGCTCGTGATCCCCTACTCCAATGACATGTGGCCGTTGGGCTACGTGCCTGGGGACGTGACCAAGAATTACCCGCCGCTACCGCGGTTGACGGATGGGGTCCCTTTCGGGACAGTGAAGGACTTTGCCGACATGGACGCCTTGACCTCGGTGCAAGGGTTTCGCGCGGTACGTTTTATTCGGCAGAATGCCGGCAAGGGTCGGCCGTTCTTTCTCTACTTGGCGACCTCGATGCCGCACACGCCCCTTGGCGCGTCGAAGGAGTTCAAAGGTAAGGGAGCGTCCCCTTACGCTGACACGATGGCCGACATTGATGCGCAGGTCGGTAATATCATGGATACGCTCCGCGAGACCGGTGTGGAAAAAGAAACCCTCGTTATCTTCACCAGCGATAATGGTCCGTGGTTGAACTTCGGACGGCATGCCGGGTCCGCCGGTCCGTTTCGTGAAGGCAAGGGCACCACTTGGGAAGGCGGCGTACGCGTCCCTTTCATCATTCGCTGGCCAGGGGTAGTGCCGGCGGGCAAGGTGACCTCAGCCTTGGCCGGCAATCTCGATGTCCTCCCCACGTTGGTCGAAGCCTGTGGAGCCACCAAGCCAGTCCTTCCCATCGACGGCCAATCTTTCCTCGCGGCTGCTAAGGGCACTTCGGCCAAAGCTCGCGAGAACTTTGCCTACTACTACGGCGACAAGCTCGAGGCCGTGCGCGTCGGCAAATGGAAGCTACATCTCCCCCACACCTATCGTAGTTACGAGAACCTCGTCCCCGCCGCTGTCGACGGTAAGCCAGCGAAGTATAATCAAGGCAAGGTGGAGTGGGCGCTCTATGACCTCGAAGCCGATGAAGGTGAGCGCAATGACGTCAGTGCGGCGCAGCCCCAAGTCGTGGCCGAACTGAAGGCCTTTGCAGAAGCGGAGCGGAAGCGTATGGATGAAGCCAAGCGCCCGGTTGGCCGAGTCGGTAACTAAGCGCCCTTAGTCTGCGACCAGATGCGGGCGACCATGATGGCCGTCCCGGCGATGGCGATGAGCAGCCCGAGTATCCGGCGCAGGGCGGAGGTCTCGAGCCGCGCCTTGGAGAGTGCGTAAAGGATTCCAGCGGTGGTGAGAATAATAGCGGCCTGTGCTGCTTCGACGCCCACGTTGAAGCCCAGTAAGAGCTTGGCGAGATCCGCTGGCCCGATGCCCTGTAGTTTGTCGGCCGCGGCGGCAGCGAAACCTAGCCCATGGATGAGCCCAAAGACTAAGGGCACGACGACGAACGCGGTCTGCGCAGGCTTCTGTCGATAAGCCAGGAAGCCACCAAGGGCAATGGTGGCCGCGATGATGGGTTCGATCCAATTACCGACGGGGGGGATTGTGCCCGTAATGACGAGCGTGAGCGTGATGGCGTGGCCTAGGGTAAAGACAAGTGAACGACGGAGCGCTTCGCCGACCGAGGCTGCGGCCAACATCATCGCCAGCATGAAGAGGCAGTGATCCCAGCCATCGGGGATGACATGCTCGAAGCCCTCGCGGAGGAAGCCACTCAAGGTGAAGTGGACTTCACCAATTTTGAAGAGCCCCTTTTCGCCTGGGGCGACGGTCATCAGGACCTGTGAGTCCATCCCGCGTCGAAGGTTGGTGATGACCGACCCAAGGGCCTCGGGGTAGACGACTTCGACAATGCCCGTCTCGCGCGGAATCTTCGCACGCAGCCGCGCCGTCATGATCACGGGGTAGCGATCGGCCTCGCCTTGTTGCTTGGAGAGAGTCTGGACCTCGGCGGCCGTGGGGAAGCCCACCAGCTCGAGCGGGACCACGACGCCATCGGCATAGACGCGCGTTCCGCGGAGGAAATCCTTAGGCGCTTGGGCAGCGGCGGCGGCGAGGCGGCCGGGTTCATACATTAAGGCGTCGAGTTCCTTAATCGTCGCCTCTTTGGGGTGCTTGCCGACGTAGTACGATGGCACGTCAAACTTGACCTTAAAATCAAAGACGTACTCATCGTCGATGACGCCGATGCAGTAAGCCTCTTTCCACTCGGGGTGCGCCTGCAACGATGCCGTGAGCAGGAGGAAGACCGCTAGAAAGAGTGAACGGGCAAAGGACACGGGTCGGGTCTAGGTGCGGGCGGACCCGCAAGCAATTCGCAACCGAGGCTTATTCGCCCTTAGCGGCTGGTGCCGGGCCCTTGCGAGCTGGGCGTTTCTCTTCTTCACTGGGAGTGCCCGCAGGTCGGGTATACGTGACGTTTAAGTCTGCCGCGCCGAGGATCTTGCCTTTCATCGCAGGCAATAAGGCCTCGACAGTAACTGGCTGGGTGGCGTCCGCTAGGTTGAGCTTGGCGGATAAGGCGAAGAGCGTGAGCACGTATTTCTTGAGGCCGGGGCCCTTGGAGTGAGGCGAGGCATATTCGACGCGATTATGGACGGTGCTTAGACCCATTTTCCCGAAGTCGGTCGCATTCTTCCCCGCGTTCGTTGTCTTCGGGTCGATGTCGGTCATCAGCCAGTAAATCTTAGTCTTACCCTCGGGGTCGAGGTGGTGCATGACGAGCGCAAGTGAGACCGTGCCTTTGGGCACGTTAGACCAAGCCAAGGGAGGACTAGCACCCGCGCCGTCGCCCGTGAATTCGGACGGCAGCGCCGCCCCATCTTTGACGACCGGGCTAGCCAGTGTGAAAGTCGGGGTTGGATTATTCGTCGGCTTCGCAGCCGCTACGAGATCGATAGCGCTCTTAGAACCGTCGGCCCCTTTACCGCCTTTGCCGCTCTTACCCTTGGGCTCTGGGCCTTTACTGTCCACGGGTCCGGCGGCAAAGAGGACGCCGGTGCAGAGGCAGGCGAGGGTGAGTCTAGATAAGCGAGCGGCCATGGAGTCAGTTTAACAGAATTACCCTTAGGGAAAGATTAAGACCTTATTTTTGCACACCTTTACCTTTACCCGCCGGGCCTTTGCCAGCGCCAGCGGCGCCAGGTCCTTTGCCGGCTGGGCCGACCCCGCGTCCTGCCGATGCTACGGGTAGGCCTTTCTTCAGTTCGTCGAGCTTAGTACCGAGGGCCTTCAGGACTTCGCCTTGTTCGGACGCGAGGTCTTTTTCTTCGCCGATGTCTTTCGCGAGGTTAAAAAGGGAGCGCTGTCCATCGCTGGTCTCGATGATCTTCCAGTCGCCGTCGATGAAAGCGATATCTTGCATGGCGATGAGGAAGGCTGGTCGAGGGACTGTCTTCCCAGTCGACAAGGCAGGCCACTGATTAGAGCCATCCAGTTTGAGTTCGCCCGGGAGGGGCAGGGTGAGCGCTGCAAAGATGGTCGGGAAAAGGTCGTGCACGGCGATGGGCTGTTGACTCACTGCGCTGACGGCGGCTTTGCCAGGCCAGCGGACGATGGCAGGCGTGCGGATACCGCCTTCGAACACCGTGTCTTTACCATTTTTCAAGGGAGTATTGGCGCTCATTCGGCGAGAGGCCCCATTGTCCGAGAAAAAGATGACTAACGTATTTTCCCGCAGGCCTTGTTCGTCGAGCGCCGCCAAGATTCGGCCAATGCCTTGATCGAGGCCATCGACCACGGCGTTATACAGGCCGTCAGATTTGTGCTTGTCGGTGAGCTCCTTCGGCGCCGCTAGGGTGGCGTGCGGAGCGTTAAAGGCGACCTGTAGGTAGAAGGGCTTCTTCGGGTCACGCTGCTTCAGTTGTTTGATGGCTTCATCCGCAAAGAGCGTCGTCGTATAGCCTTCTTCTTCGACCGGCTTGTTATCCCGCCACCAATCCGACTGGCCGCGTTGGTTAGTGTGCTTGAAGTAATCGACCTCGGCGCCGGTGAAGCCATAGAAGTGGTCGAAACCATAGCCGAGCGGACCTGGGTTGGTTCCCAGGTGCCACTTGCCGATGAGCGAGGTCGTATAACCTGCTTTTTGAAGGGTGGAAGCCAGCGTGGCCGTTCCCTTGGGGATGCCCTGTTGGCCAGGGCCGACGACGCCCGTCACGCCAAACCGCCGGGGCATCATGCCCGAGAGTAGGGCCGAGCGTGCGGGGCTGCAGACCGGATAGCCGTAGAAACGTTCGAGCTGCACGCCTTCCTTGGCCAACTTGGCCAAAGCCGGTGTCGTCATCTTGGGGTTATGATAACTGACGCCGTTCCAGCCTAGGTCGTCGGCCATGAGCACCAGGACGTTGGTCGGGCCGTTGGTTTTTTGGGCAAAGATCCCCGGGGTGCTGATCAGGCAGAGACAAACTAGGAGGAGTAGGCGCATCGCGAATTATTTGCCGGCCGGAGGGCCACCTTTGCCGCCGCCCGGAGGGCCTTTCTTGGCGCCGCCGCTCTTGCCACCTTTGCCTTCGCCACCGCCACCAGGGCCGTTGGAGGTCTTCGTCGCGTCGCAGATGTCGAGATCGCCGAGGCCGGCCGTGCCGAGCGGGCCCTTGAAGCCGCCCACCACGAAGGGCCACTTATCGCTGACGTGGTAGTGATAAGGTAGGCCGTCGTGCTCATGGCCGTTAATCGTATCAAGATTCTTGGGCTTGCTGCCGTCGGTTTCAGTGGGACCGCGAATAGCGAAGCCATCGAGGGCGAAGCCGACAATCTTGCCGGACTTATCTTCATTCATTACCGAAGGCGCGCGGTGATAGTGGTATTCGTGGCCAAAGCCAGTGTGGCCACCTTGGGGGTCCATCGGGGCGATGTTATGAAAGGCCGTGATGCGATCGACTGGTTCGGGCGGAAAGAAGCGGATGCCGTTTGTGCTGAGCCCGAGGCCCGAGCGGGGGGAGAACTTGGCTTGGCGCAGCGGAGTGACCTTGGCAGTCGCCTTCGGATTCTTCGGGATGAAAATTGTAACAATCTGTTCAAGTGGCTTGAGTTCGATAATCGAGTTCACCACGCCCTTTTCTTTAGCTTGTTCATAGGTCCAGCCGCCCAACTCCTGACGAGCCACCTTATCGAACTCCGTCCGATCCTTCGTCCGGTGTACCGTACCGTCAGCATCGAACATATCCCAACCACGTTTGTTTAAGATTTTCAGGTACTCGGCATCGATACGGTACATCTTCTTATCAACGGTGTCTTCCCAGTAGCCGCCTTTATCCTTGAGCGTCGCCGGAGCCCACGGACCCATTTCGTGGTCAGGCGGCAGGGAACGGACCACGATCTTATAGACAATCGACTTAGAGCCGTCGGTAAGGGTGCCTTCCATTTCCGTGATCGGTTTTACCAGCGCCCGCTTATCGAAAAGGGCCATGACATCCGGGATGCCTGGCGTGTTCGGCGCAGCCGGCTTGGAAGCGGCTGGCGGCGGCGTTTCAGCGGCAGTCAGGCTGACGCAGGTGCTGAGCAGGCTAAGGATGAGTTGTGTCTTCATGAGAGCTTTTGTTTCCTATAGAAACCCGCCCAAGCCAGTGAGTTGCAGGTAAAAAGAGACTATATTTTCGAGGCCTTAATCTCGGCTTAAGGTTATTTCTTCGGGCGGAGATCAGCGGGGTCGTAGAGGACCTTGTCCATGAAGAGGCCCCGGGGCGGGGCGGTGGGGATTTCGGCGGTGATGACCTTCTCATCGCGATACGATAACAACCGCTCCGGCGGCATCTTGCCCTCGCCCACGCGAAGGAGTCCGCCGACTAACCGACGCACCATTTTGTATAAGTAACCGCTGGCTTCCGTGGTGATGGTGATGCGTCGGCCTTTTTGCCGAACGTCGAGCCGCCAGAGGTCTTTGACGGGGTATTCGTTCTCCATGCCTTGGCGATGGGTAGCACCGTAGGCCCGGAAGTCGTGGCGACCCAAGAGCAGCTTGGCACCCTTGCGCATCGCTTTCACATCAAGGGTATCCCAATTCAACCCAAGGCAATAACGGGCTTCCCACGGCGGCGGGAAGCCGAGGTGGATTTCATAGCGGTAGCGCTTGCCGATAGCCGAACTACGGCAGTGGAAATCAGCGGCCACGCGGTGAATGTGCGTGATCAGCAGGCCATACTGTTCGCCGGTATTGATCGCATGCATGAGGCGCTTAGTCGCGTGCGGCCAAAAGGCATCGAAATGAAAACATTGTCCCACACTGTGGACGCCACCATCGGTGCGGCCACTGCCATGGATGGTGATAGGCTTTTTGAAGATGCGGGAAAGGCGGCCCTCTAATTCACCTTGGACGGTGCGACCGGTATCCTGGATTTGCCAACCTTTGTAATCGGTGCCGTCGAAGGCGACCCGGACTAAGAACCGCTCGGGGGTGAGGTCGGTCTTGGGGGGCTTGACGAGTTTACTTTTGGCCATGGGTGCTCAGGCGCTAAAGCCGCGGCTATTGAGGAAGTCTTGGAGTAAGACCGCGGCGGCGCGGGAATCCCGTTCGCCTGACTTCGCTTGATCTTGGCGCTCTTGGGACGAGCGAGGCTTGCGCTGGCCAGAGAGGGCGTCGGCGGCCTGACTCGTTAGGCCTTCGTCGACCAGCTCGATCGGCAGGCCGAAACGTTTGGTCAGTTCCACGGCGAAGGCATCGACCTCGAGGCAGCGTTTGGTCTTTTCGCCTTCCAACGATAACGGGTAGCCCAAAACGAGCTGGGTGACTTTGAGCCGGGCGATTTCCCGGCCGATTTGGTTAAAGCGCTCCTCCGCTTCAGGGGCGGTGGCAGCAGGTAAGGGAAAGGCAAAGCCGAGCTCATCGCCGTGGCTGAGCCCGACGCGCTTGGAACCATAGTCGATGCCGAGGAAAACGGAGGACACGGCGTGGACGCTGTGGAAGGCGGGGGTTATTTTCAATCCCTGCTTTGCGGTGGCTGGGGTTTGACAGGGGGCAGGGCTTGCACTGCATAGGGGCATGTCGTCGGATGAACGTCTAGGGTCGCATGAACGGGAGCTTTACTCTCGGCAGATCCGTCTACCCGGGGTCGGTGAGGCCGGGCAGCTCCGGCTGAAATCCGCCAAAGTCTTGGTCCTCGGGGCCGGTGGGTTAGGCTCGCCTGCCGCACTCTATTTAGCGGCTGCCGGGGTTGGTCTGCTTGGCATCGCCGATCCGGACCAAGTAGAACTGAGTAATCTCCATCGCCAAGTCCTGCATGGCTTCGACACCTTGGGCCTGCCGAAGACGATTTCTGCGGCGGAAGCTTTATCGGAAATAAACCCTGGGCTGAAGATTGCCCTGCACCCCGAGGGCCTGACCGTCGCGAACGCCACCGAGCTCGTGGCGCGCTACGACTTGGTCGTCGATGGTACCGATAATTTCGCCACCCGATTCTTGGCGGCGGATGCCTGCGTCTTAGCTGCCAAGCCACTCATCCATGGTAGCGTGATCCGGAGCGAGGGTCAGGTCGGTGTCTTTCTGCCGAAGCAGGGTTGCTATCGTTGTGTCTATCCTGTCATGCCCGCCGCTGCTTCGGTGCCAACCTGCGCCGAAGCAGGGGTGGCCGCGCCTTTGCCGGGGATCATCGGCGCGATGATGGCGATGGAGGCGCTCAAGCACATCACCGGCGCGGGCGAGGGCTTGCGCGGGCGCATCCTGATCCATGACGCGCTTTACGCCGAAACTCGGGTGATCGGGGCCAAGAAGCGCCCCGATTGCCCGATTTGCGGCTCAGCCCATCCGGTAGCTTGAGGCGGTCACACCGCCAAAAAGCCCCTTGTCATGATACACCCTGCGCGCCGCATCGCCTTCGGGCCGGGCGCGAAGATCAGCCTTACCGGCCCGGCCAGCGACGCGGCGTGGCGGATTTCCTATTCCGTCAGCAGCCGACCGGCCGGTCCGGTGACGGTGACAGCGGGCGGCCAGCCCGTCGACATCACCCAGGGGCTCTCGGTCGCCGAGGGCAAGG
>ENA-OUVC01002520-OUVC01002520.1-marine-metagenome-genome-assembly--contig:-NODE-2520-length-10280-cov-2.962658_pt1 | contig 10280 bp, 13 predicted proteins | sample MGYA00248622_ERZ508571 | MGnify/ENA primary metagenome ERZ508571 (study PRJEB26236, sample SAMN06267175) | marine metagenome | isolation source: Columbia River Estuary | place: USA:Columbia River... | reverse complement strand
GGTGCACCCAACTGGATTCGAACCAGTGGCCCCCAGATTAGGAATCTGATGCTCTATCCTGCTGAGCTATGGGTGCTGCGTCCCAAGCCATAGCTGCGTGCTATCGGGCGGTCAATTTTTAGCAGAGGGCGGCACGACTGGAAAAAGCAGCGGGGCAACCTGCACGCCTTCTTCCATCAATGCCTTGGCTTCGTCGGCGCTTGTTTCGCCGTGGATGAGGCGATCTGCTTCTTCACCATAATGGATGGCGCGGGCGGTTTCGGCAAACTGGCCGCCGACCCATTGCGATTGTTTCAGCATCTCGCTTTGCGCCACGGCAAGCTTTTGAACGAACTCCACAACCGCAGGCGGCAGCGTGTCGGTTTTCGCAGGCTCAGCTGCAGCCGGTGGCGCCGCTACATCCGCGATCGGCACAGGCACGCTGCGTTGATTGCTCTTTTTGGGCACATGCGGCACGGACAGCGCCTTTTGCACGGTCATGTCATCACATATGGGACAGGCGAGCAACCCGGCGGATTGCTGCTTGGAATAATCTTCGGATGACGCAAACCAGCCTTCGAAACGATGTCCGTTGCTGCAATTCAGGTCAAACGCGATCATTATGCCCCGCGTGGTCCTAGCAACGCGTCCAGCTTCCCTTGATTTTCCAACGCGCGCAAATCATCAGAGCCGCCAATTGGCGTATCATTGATCAGGATTTGCGGCACGGTCTGCGCACCGGGCACGCGCGCAAGCATTTCCGCACGCTTTGCGCCACCCATGGTGATGTCATATTCGGTATATTGGACGCCCTTGCTATCGAGCAATTGCTTGGCACGGACGCAATAAGGGCATGCGAATTTGGTGTAGATTTCAACATTTGCGGTCATAAAAATGAAATGGTGCCCAGCCGCCATCAAGTCAAGCATCGAGAGCAGTTAGTTTTGCTCTGCGCTTTCTCCGCGCAGGGCACGTGCCCAGCAGAAAAGCTGAATCCACGACGCACCGCTTCGTTTCAAGACCGATATGCAGCCGTCGCTCGTTGCCCCCGTGGTAAGCACATCGTCGATCAGGATGATGCGACTGCCCTTTAATCGGCCACGCCATTTCGGGTGCACCGCAAATGCCTGCCCAACGGCTTTACGGCGGCCGTTTGCATTCAGGCCACGCATGCTCGGCGTGCGTTTGTGGCGGACGAGTATGTCAGGGACAAAAGCGATGCCGCTTTGCGCGGAGAGCGCGCGGCCGATCAATGCAGACTGGTTGAAACTGCGTGACCACATGCGCGTCCAGTGCAAGGGAACGGGTGTAATGATGATATTGTCTCGATCCTCGGGCAGATGGCGAACCAGCTGCTGCGCAATCACGCGGGCCAACCCGATCTTTCCGCTATATTTTAACCGGAGTGCGACTTTTGCAGACAAGTCGTCATATTTGACGGCGGCGCGAATGCCGTCATGCTTGGGCGGTTTGGCCAGACATGCTGCGCAATAGCTTTGCGCACCTCGGTCATATTCAAATGGCATTGCGCATCCATGACACCATGGTGGGGCAAGAAACTGCAACTGTTGCCAGCAATCGACGCAAAATGGACCGCCAGCGGGCGTTATCGTGCCGCAACATGGGCAGCGTTCGGGCAGCGCCCAATTGAGCGCAGCGCGGAAAATGTGGCGGGTGATGGCCATGAAGACTTGTCGGATAAAGCCAGTGTCTGCACAAGGCCGAAATGACCAGCGAGACCAACCCGCCTGAAATCTTTGACCGCCAGCGCCGCCGCGCGTTGCGGGAACGTGCATCACGGCGTCAGGGCGATCAATTTCTGTGGACCCAAATTGCGCAGGATCTTGGCGAACGGCTGACCTTTGTGACGCACGCGTTCGAACATGCGTTGATCATTGGGCCGATTGCAGGCTGGCAAAAGGACATTCTGCCAGCGGACATGCATTGCACGCATATGCCGTTGATATCATTAGGGGGCGCTGACAACACACAAAAGGGAATTGAAGAGGACCGCCTGCCCTTTCCGTCTGCGTCGTTCGATCTCGTTATCTCCGCCGGCACGTTGGACAGCGTCAACGACCTGCCCGGCGCGCTTATCCAAATCCGGCGGATACTCAAACCTGATGGATTGTTTCTGGGCCATATGTTTGGCGCAGGGACGCTGGCCACATTGAAATCGATGTTTTTGGAATCTGACGCTGATCAGGTTCGGCCACATATGCACCCGCAAATTGACTTACGCAGCGCGGCTGATTTGATCGTGCGCGCCGGTTTTGCTTTGCCCGTTGCGGATCAGGATGTAACTGAGGTGCGTTACAGTAACTGGCGCGGCATAGTGTCCGATGTGCGCGATGCCGGGATCGGCAATGCTTTGGCAGGACCGCGGGCGTATCTCGGCAAGAACGCGATCAATCGGCTGGACGAGATTTTCGCCGCACGCGCAGACGCCCAAGGCAAAGTCGCGGAATATTTCACGCACCTGTTCCTGAGCGGCTGGGCGCCGTCTGAGAATCAACCCCGCCCAGCCAAAAGGGGAAGTGCGCAAGTTTCGCTTGCCGACATATTGTCCAAAAATCCCGAAAGCTAGATACGCTTAAGCCATTCAACGAGCGGATAATCCGCGGGCGGCATTGGCAGCGCAGCCATGTCCTTTGGATGCACCCATGCAATTTCAGACGCAAAATGCGGCGTGGGCGTGCATTCCCACGTCACGCATCTGTACAATAACAACAGCAAATGTCGGTCGCCCAACGGCTCGCTTGCAAAGGTTTCGGGTATAAGGTCTTGGGGGTTTACGGAGATCCCAAGCTCTTCAAACAGCTCTCGTGCAAGGGCTGCTTCGGGCGTTTCACCCGCTTCGACCTTGCCACCCGGGAACTCCCACAACCCACCCATAGAGGCATGGTCCGGACGCTTTTGCAGCAGAATTGCACCACTCTCATTGGTTAATGCCGCGGCAACCACGAACAATTTTTTCGGATTTTTTTCCATAGTCTCATCATGTTGCAAGCATTTATTAACGCTTGTGTGGGATTTTCATGGTGCTCGCAACCAAGGATCGAAGGGGGACCAATAAAATGTTGGAACGCATTCGACGCATTCACAAATGCGACCAGGGGGCGACGGCAGTGGAGTATGGTTTGATCGTGACGCTAATCGTTGTCGCGACCCTTGTTTCTCTCGGGAACGTTTCAAACGGAATACAGAGTGTTTTGAATAAAATATCCAACGTTTTATCGGCGAACCTAATTTAATATACACATTAACGAATTAGTAAACATTTATGATCTATCACACTGATTACGGTTAATATTTATAAAACCGCCCGGGTGAATAAATGAATAATAGAAGACCTAAGATGAAATTTATCAAAAAAATCTTCAAGCGTGAAGAAGGCGCAACTGCAATTGAATATGGCTTGATCGCGGCTTTGGTTGCTGTTGCTGCAATAGTTGGAATGACCACCCTTGGTACCAACCTGAATCGCCAATTATCCGCTATCGCCAATACGCTGACCCTGCGTTGATAGTCAGGCATTTAACCTGAACGGTTACAGAAGGGCGGGAACTTCACGGTTCCCGCCCTTTTTATTTAATATGTAGTGGTCTTGATCTTCCGCCCAAGACGTCTGATCGTATATGCTTACGCACCCATCGCCAAGAATTTTGCCCGGCGTTGCTGCAGGAGCTCTTTCGACGAAAAGGCAGAGAGCGCCGCAATTTCCTCGTCAATCGCCTTCCCAAGCGATGCAGCCGCAAGCGCATGGTCGCGATGCGCACCGCCCATGGGTTCCTTGACGATTCGGTCGATAATCCGCAGTGCTTTCAAATCATCGGCCGTCATCTTCATGGCCTGCGCAGCATCCGCCGCCTTGTCGCCTGTCCGCCATAGGATCGACGCGCAACCTTCAGGAGAAATGACGGAATACACCGCATATTCAAACATCAACACGCGGTCTGCAGCCGCAAGTGCAACCGCGCCGCCCGAACCGCCCTCACCCACGATGCAGGCGATCATCGGCACGCCAAGCGCGAGGCATTTTTCTGTGGAGCGGGCGATGGCTTCGGCCTGTCCGCGCTCTTCGGCCTGAATGCCCGGAAACGCACCCGATGTATCCACCAGGCTGACCACCGGAATACCGAACCGGTCGGCAAGTTCCATCAGCCGGATAGCTTTGCGATAGCCTTCTGGCTTGCCCATACCGAAATTATGGCGAATACGGCTTTGCGTGTCGTCACCCTTTTCATGGCCAATGACCATGACGCGCCGACCATTGAGTCGGGCGAGCCCGCCGATAATCGCCTGATCGTCGCCAAAGGCGCGGTCGCCGGCCAAGGGCATGAAATCTTCAAATATCGACGCGATGAAATCTTTGAAATGCGGCCGTTCAGGATGGCGCGCGACCTGCGTTTTCTGCCACGCGGTCAGGTTCGCGTACGTGTCCTTAAGCTGCTTGTCGGCTTTGGCGCGCAGCTTGCCAATTTCGGCGCTGACATCGACGTCGCTTTCGCGCGCAGCATCCTGCAGTTCAATAATACGTGCTTCCAAAGCGGCGACAGGTTTTTCGAATTCAAGATATACCATCATGATTGTCGGTTAGAGCCTGTCGCGCCACGGGTCAACGTGCGCATTGCCAGCGGGTGCCTGCGGTTGACCAACTCCACCAGACGGCTGCTGTCCACATGGGTGTAAATCTGCGTGGTTGCGATATCGACATGGCCCAACATCGCCTGAAGCGCCCTTAGGTTCGCGCCGCCCGCCAAAAGATGCGTCGCAAAGGCGTGCCGTAGGACATGGGGGCTGACCTTGGCTGGATCTAAACCGGATTGGGCGGCGAGCGCCTTGATAATCTGGAACAGCCGAATGCGGCTGATATGCCCGGCGCGCGACGGAAACAAAAAGCGCGATTTTTCCGGAACGAACGCAAGCCATGTGCCAACCGCCTGCCGCGCACGATTGGAAATGGGCACCATCCGTTCCTTCGCGCCCTTGCCCTTGACGATGATGAACGGCTTGTCCGAGACGATCGCACTGCGCGGCAGCGCAACCAACTCGGTCGCACGCAAGCCGGAGCCGTAGAGCAGCTCAATCAATGCAGACAGCCGATAGTCCGTGGACGCAGGATCGGGCTGCGCAAGCTTCGCCTCGATTGCGGCGAACAAAAGATCGACCTCTGTTGTATCGAGGATTTTCGGTAGCGCGCGCACCTGCGCAGGCTTGGGCAAAGCAGCGGACGGATTATCATCGCGAAACCCCTCCTCATGCAAAAACCCGAAAAAGCGCCGGAGCACCGATGATTTGCGCGCGACGGAACTGTTGGCAAGGTCGCGCCAGTGGCTTGAAAGCGTCACCAACATATTGGCATCGGCATGGGCAAGCTTGCCACCGGTCAGGCTGGATGCCGCAAGCAAGTCGCTGGCATAGGCCGCGCTGGTATTTGCAGCGACGCCCTGTTCCGCCGCCATCATTTCAATGAAGCGCGCTATCAGATCGCGGTCGGTCGCGCTCATATCCGTCGATCAGGCGCCGCTGCCTTGAATATCACGCAAGGGTGACCGCTTCGGCCGCAATCATCCGCGCTTCCGCCTCAAGACCCACCTGACGCAGCGAACGCACGATATAATATACATGATGCGCCGGCACCGAAGCCCATGACGGGGCCTGCATTCCGGCAACCGCCATCAGTGCGACCGTGCCTTGCTCACCGCGATTTGCTGCGGCCGTAATCGCTTTTGACCAAGCCGTTTGCCGCGTAATATTTACCTTCAGATCGCCAGCAAAATCAGTGCGTGCGCCGGATTCAACGCGGCCCAGCCCGGCAAGTCCGGCAAGCAAAAGCGCGGACTTATGCCCATCATCGCTGTCGTCATTGCCGTAAAATTCATCGAGATCGCCATAATCCGCCAGAGTATCGCGGCCCGGTGCGCCCAAGGTGACAAGCGCCCAACCAAGCGACCCGCCGGAAACGATATTGCTCCATCGCGCCGCCGAACGATCAAGCCCCGCCGTCAGCATTGATGCAATCAACCCATCCGCCTGCCCAACATAGTCTGAACTTGGATCAATAAGCGCTGCCGCGCGTGCCGTCATGACAAGCGCCGCCAGATAGTCCACGCCCGTCCGCTCTGCGCCCCAAATCGACGCCATCGCCGAGACTTTTCCGGAATCGTCCGATGCGGTATAGGCGTTGCCCAGATTTTCCGCCTGCGTTTTGATCGCGTCAGGTGCATCGGGATCGTCGAGAACCTGCCCATAAAGATCGACCATATCGCGGTTGGAAAGCACGCCAAGCGCCGCGGCACCGGATGCATATTTGGCGCGTATCGCGGGTGCAAACATGGGCAATTGCGCACGCCATCCATCAATCTGACGACCACTTTTGCTAAACAACTGTTCCGGTGGCTCAAGACCAACGGCGGCGGACAAACCGAAGCGCCATGGGTTCATCCCCTCAACGCCATCCCATTCGATCTTAACCGACCGGCGGCCATTGATGCCCGCACCCACGGCCTTTTCGGTTAAGAGATAATCGACGCCCCGCACCCAGCCCTGATAGCGTCCCTGATTGATGAAGCCCGTTGCGCTGCCTTGTTCACCAGCGAGCGAAGCACAAATAGCCCGCGACATTTTCCAACGCCCGCTGTTCACAAGGCGAACGCCGCCTTCGGTCAAAGGACATATGCCCGCCAGATCGCCATTGGCGAGATAGGTCTGCATCGCGACCTCATGAAGCCGTTTGGTATAATTGCCAGCATCGACTTGCTGAACAAGCCCACGGGCGACAACCGAGTCCCCCATACGCAGCAACAGCCATGCCCGTTCTGCGGTCCAGTCAGCGCCGTTCACGCCCTGTGGCGTATTGGTCCGGCTGGCCAGCAACCGCCGTGCCATGATCGTGCCCCAACGCGACGCGATTGGCCCTGTTGTGCGTTGAACAACTTGTTTCAGGAAAGCGCCATTGGTCGCGCCAAAGGACGCCGCCGGAAATCCACCCGATGTTTCGGAGATGATACCAATCGCATTGAGGGAACGGCGCGCAGCAGGCGGAACGTCATACCGAACGACCATTTCCTGCGCGTCTTCTTCATCCTCTTCTGCGTCGTCAGCCGCATCGTCCGCGCTGACGTCACCCGATGCCGGATTTGCCGATGACGTTGCGATCTTGGCGGTTGAGGGTGTTGACGAAGGCGAAGGACGCGCGGGATTATTGGGCGCTGACGGCGCGGGGTCGCCAAAGCCTTCGGGAAGAAGTGACTCCGGACCCTGCTGCCCCAATGCGGGCAACGCAAATGCGAGGACGACAGCGGCTGCCGCCAAAAGGCCGCCTTTTGTTATTTTATCAGTCAATGACGCGAACCTGTCTCAATTTTTTGGGGCTGCACTGCAATTTCTCTTATCTGCATGGTTGTTCACCGCCTAAATATGCACAGCAGAGTAGCAAGCCAAATGCCACTGCCGCAACAATTAGAAAGCACAAAAACCGGTTTTTATGTCCGCCACTCTTGGACCGTTATGTAAAACACTGCTTTTCCATAATTTTCCGGATGCGTGGCAAATGACTTTCGGGTTAGGGATAGCCGATATATAGGCAGTGTCGCAATGCCCGGAAACGATGAACAAAAAATCGGCAACGACCGAACAGTAACTGACCCGGTCATAGACCGGCCGGTCGTTCTTGTCGGGATGATGGGCGTGGGTAAAAGCAGCATTGGAAAGCGCCTCGCTGCGCGGTTGAACGTGCCTTTTGCTGATGCTGACGATGAAATTGAACGTGCCGCAGGACTTTCCATTTCCGAAATATTCGAAAAATTTGGCGAAGGCTATTTTCGCGATGGAGAGCGACGGGTTATTGCGCGGCTTGTCGAGGGTGCACCAAAGATTATCGCCACAGGCGGCGGCGCGTTCGTCAATGCGGACACCCGCGCACTGATATTGGAGCGCGCGATATCGATTTGGCTGGACGCGGACGTAAAAGTACTGGCCGACCGCGTTGGTCGGCGCAGCCACCGGCCTTTGCTAAAGGATAAGGACCCAGTTGAAGTCCTGACGGAACTTGGCAAGATTCGAAACCCGCTATATGCGACGGCCAATATCCATATTCGCAGCGATACATCGCCGCATATGCGGACCGTTGAAAATATCGTGAAGGCCCTTGCCCAATGACCGTCATTTCCGTCGACCTGACCAATGCACCTTATGACATTCATGTCCGTGCGGGCTTAATGGCACAGGCGCCGGAATATCTCGCACCCTATGCGCGCGACAACCGGTTGTTGGTGGTCACAGACGAAAATGTTGCCTGCGCTGTCTGGCCTGCGCTTGAAGCCGCGCTCTCCGCCGCTGGCGTGGAAACCGCAGCATATATTTTGCCGGCGGGTGAGGCTGGAAAAAGCTGGGGTGAGCTGGAAAAGCTGACCGACTGGATGCTCGCGCAGCATGTGGAACGCAGCGACCATGTTATCGCGTTAGGCGGCGGTGTTGTCGGCGACATCACCGGTTTTGCAACGCATATCGTGAAGCGCGGATGTTCGTTCGTGCAAATCCCGACGACCTTGCTGGCACAAGTGGACAGCAGCGTCGGCGGCAAGACCGCGATCAACAGCGCAGCCGGCAAAAACCTCGTCGGTGCATTTCATCAACCGGCATTGGTGCTCATCGACCCTGAATTGTTATCAACGCTACCGCCACGCCAATTGGCAGCTGGCTTTGCCGAAGTGGTGAAATATGGCCTGATCGATGATCCCGACTTCTTCCTATATTGCGAAGACAATCTGGACAGCTTTTTTGCCGGTGACCCCGCCATTCGCGCGCGGGCCATCATAACATCGGTGCAATCCAAAGCGCGCATCGTCGCCGCTGACGAGACCGAACGCACGGGCACGCGGGCACTGTTGAACCTGGGCCATACCTTTGGCCATGCGTTGGAAGCTGACACAGGCTTTTCGGACAGACTGTTCCATGGCGAAGCCGTCGCCGCGGGCATGGCGCTGGCGTTTCGCTATTCGGTTCGGCTTGGCCTGTGCGCCGCAGACGATGCTCAGCGCGTGTCGCGGCTGCTGAAAGCCGCGGGCTTGCCCACCACGCTTTCAGATGCTGGCGTTACCGCGAACGGCGCGTTGCTGGTGGATTATATGCGGCATGACAAAAAGATGAGCGGCGGCACTTTGCCCTTCCTGCTCGCGCGAGGCATAGGCCAAACTTTCCTGTCCAAGGACGTTGTACTGGATGACGTTGCCGCCTTCCTCGACGACGAAGCTCAATCCTGAGCGATCAGGAAATCATCCGAATCATCACCACCAAAACTGTGACGTTTACCGGCGTGCATATCACCGCTGGAGAACTGCGCCTTTAGCCGGTTTCGGTCGCGTCGGCGGAATTCGGCGATGATTTCATGAATAGCGTCGCGGTCAGTTCCGAAGAACTTAAGCGCATCGACCGACATGCGGATCGACGATTCAAATAGCTCGCGGATAATACTGATGCCATTATCTTCCATCAATGCCAGCGCCTGTTGCCTGTCATAGGCGCGCACAAACAGCTTGGTGCGCGGAAATGTCTCACGCACCGGCATCAATGACTCTGCGGTCATATGCCGGTCGTCGATGCAGAAGAATATCGCCTGCGCGTCCTCGCCACCCGCCCGCTGCAACAAATCAATGCGCGTCCCATCGCCGTAGAAGACTTTGACACCAAATTCGCCGCTTATGTCGATTGTCCGTGGGTTGATATCGATGAGCGTCACCGAACGCCCTGCGGCCTGCATGATCTGCGACACTTGTTGCCCGAACCGGCCATGGCCAACGATGATAACATTGGCTCGTGACGCCAACGCGGGGTCATCAAGCTGCGCTGCGCCTTTGGGCTTCTGTGCCGCCAGCTTGCCCGCAATAATCATAAGGAAAGGCGTCGACGCCATCGACAGCGTGACAACCGCGCCAAATAGGCTCGCAGCCTCCGGCTCAATCAACAACGCCTGTTGCGCCGCCGTGAACAACACAAACGCAAATTCGCCGCCCTGACTCAACAGCATGGCCATGATGATGGACGGCTTGCTCTTCAGCCCAAAGAAACGGCCAAGCGCAAAGATGATGGCAATTTTGACAGCGACCAACGCCAGCGCCAGCCCCGCCACAAACAGCGGCTGCGCGATAATGACGTCGACATCCAGCAACATGCCGACGGCAAGGAAAAACAGACCGAGCAGGATCGATCGAAACGGATCAATATCCGCCTCAAGCTCATGCCGGTACGGCGATTCAGCGAGCATAACCCCTGCAACGAACGCCCCCAACGCAGGCGAT
>ENA-OUVC01002513-OUVC01002513.1-marine-metagenome-genome-assembly--contig:-NODE-2513-length-10296-cov-3.371465_pt1 | contig 10296 bp, 9 predicted proteins | sample MGYA00248622_ERZ508571 | MGnify/ENA primary metagenome ERZ508571 (study PRJEB26236, sample SAMN06267175) | marine metagenome | isolation source: Columbia River Estuary | place: USA:Columbia River Estuary... | reverse complement strand
GCTGTGGCGCGACAAACAGATCGAGTACACGCGCCTGATTTCGCTGAGCGACCCCGATGCACAGGGCAGCAAGCATTACCAAACCTTTTGGGACATCACACGCGCGTCGCTGCGCTATTCGCTGGCGCGCTTGGGCTTGGCGCACACCCACGCGAATGAAGACGCGCTGATGGCGCAATACGCCGAGCTTTCGGCCTTCCCGGAAAACCTGGATGTGCTTCAAGCCTTGCGCCAACGCGGCGTGGCCACGGCGATTTTGTCCAACGGCAGCCCCGATATGCTGGCCAAAGCCGTGAGCAGCGCAGGGATGACGGGCTTGATTGACAAGGTGTTGTCGGTCGATGAAGTGCGGCAGTTCAAAACGTCTCCCCAAAGCTATGGCTTGGTCACCCACCATTACCCCATGGATGTGCGCGAAGTGCTGTTTGTGTCGAGCAACAGCTGGGATGCGCTGGGCGCGACTTGGTTCGGCTTCAAAAGCTTTTGGGTCAACCGCCAAGGCTTGCCCTTTGAGACCCTAGGACCCCGCCCCACCCACAGCGGCCCTAGCTTGAAAGATATATTGCCCTTGCTATGAAGTGGTTGGTTTTGTTTCTTGCCTTGGTCAGCTATGCCTCGAGGTAGGGGCGCCACTGCGTGGCGTCCGCTCGAGACCGCAGACGGGACTCATCGGGATTTGGCTCAGCTACAAGTCACCACACGTCGGGATGCCAACGGACGCGACGCAGTCGCGCCCCTACCCGACCCTCCTCCTACTCTTCCCCGACTCTTACCCGACCATTGCCCGACTCTTCCCCGACTCTCCCTCACTTCCAATTATCCGCGATCCAAGGGGTCGGCAGGACCCGACGATACCACTTGCCACTCCGACCGACCAAGGCGTCCGGCGGATTAGGCACGCCATGGAAGACAACAATCTTGGCACCTGCAGGAATCGCGGGCGTCTGAAAGAAGGAGAAGGGGAAATACTTCACGCAATGGCGCTTAAAACTGCGGCACCAGGTCTCGGGCCAATAGCCGACCTTCCCCTGCCCACTTAAGTGCGCAGTGAGGAACTCCTGTTCGTTGCGATGGCGCTTCCGAACGGCTTCCAGATTCGAGCGGAAATACTCCAGCACGTCGGGGTGCGCGCCCGCAGTCCAGCGGTAGACAGAGGAGTTGCCAGTGATATCGCCCTTCTGCCAGTCGCGGATAATCAAGAACTCTCCCGGCTGCTGGAAGAAGGCATCCATGTTGCCGACGATGACGATGTCGATGTCGAGGAAGAGGATTTCACCCCTCAGTTCCGGACCGCCGGGGGCGCTGAGGTCGGGCGAAAAGGAGACGAGCTTAGTCCAGCCGCGCTCCGGGGCACCCGCCGGTAACTTGAGGCTCGGGATCGGGAAGGTCTCGATACCCGGATTCAGGCCATCCTTGTTATCAGTGAGACACACGAAGCGATGCGGGATCGTGAGATGCCGCTGCACCATCGAGTGGAGGCGGTTGACGTATTCGGGACCATACTTGGTGCCCCACTTCATGCAAAGGACGGTAGCCATGCGAGGTCCCCATCGTGGGCGAGGAATCGCTAAGCCTCCAGAGTAAACCGCACCTTGTAGCGACCTTTCCACCCCTTGCAGAACCTCAGATTTTGGGTAGAGTCCTAGGCATGCGCGACAACGACGACACCCCGGACGACGATGACTTCACCCCGGACGACGGCGGCGACCACGAGAGCGACCATGACCATGATCGCGCAGACGGGAGCTTCGACGAAGAACAGTCTGCCTGGGATAAGGCCGAACAAGACGCCCAGGACGCGCGCCGTGGGAGCTGCCTACTCGTGCTCTTAGCGGTCCCCGCCGCCAGCCTCCTGGCCTTACTCTGGTAACAGCCGCCGGCTCAGTGGACGTCTTTATAGAAGTCCGGCCGCCAGCTCCAACGTGGATCGTGCAGGACTTTTAACGACTCTTCCACCGTCAGGCCGGTCGCCGCGCTCCCTCGATTGCTCGCTCGCTGGCTTGCCCACCACTGTCGTTCCGCTGGCGTCAGCCGGTCCGTCCGCTCATGGGGCACACCCATCGCCACGAGGTGGAGCCAGAATCCTTCCAATTGAAAGATGCTCTGGGCGGGGGCTAGCAACTCGACCTCTAGGCAGAAGGTGGGGCCGTTCTCGCGATAAAAGTCGACCATACGCTGGGCGCCATGCAACGCCACATGCGCGCGACAATGCCGCCAGAAGGGGGTATCCGCGCGTTGGTTAAAACGGTAATGGACGGCTAGGAAGTCACGAATCTCATCCCAGAGTCGACCACACAAGTGGTCCGTGGTTTCCCGCATACTGTGGTTCTTCTTCAAACCGCCCTCCGCGAGCGCAATCGTCAGAAAGCGACACTCGTGCGCAATGCACAGTAACGAGGTCGCCTCGAGGGGTTCGACGAAACCAGCCGCGTTGCCGACCGCAAAGACGTTGCCGACCCATTGGTGCGCGTAACGTCCAGGCACGAAGGGGACGATACGCGTGGGCCCCACCTTGGGATTCTTCGCTCGGAATTCCGCCTCGGCGTTCGCATCCGAAATAAACTGCGAGCAATAGACGTAACCGCGGTTGATTCGTCCCGGATGCTCAATCTGCCAAGCCCAACCCGCCGCCATAGTCTCCGCGGTCGTATAGGGCAGGATGGGTTCAGATGTGCGCGCCCAACCGCCGACGACGGCCTTGTCGCAGAAGAGTGAATCCGCGTAGCTGATGAAGGGCGTGCCGAGGGCTTTGCCAATCAACTCAGCATGGAAGCCCGAGGCATCGACGAAGAAGTCTGCCGCGAGGCGCTGGCCATCCTTGAGGTGCAAGGCCTGGATCTCGCCTTCGGCTTGCTCGACCGCGGCCAAGTCGCCGTCAATCACTTCGATACCCAGTTTAGCGGCGTGGCTTTCCAACCACGCGACGAGTTCGGCGTTCTCGATATGATAACCCACGGTGGGGTTTACCAACGGCCAAGGGCCATCGGGACTCCGCGGGAAGACCTTCCCCGCTGCCATCAAAGAGGTATGAATGTCGACATCGGCCAAGGTCTCATCGCAAGCAAAGCCAATCGGCACCCCCGAGGGTTCGAACTTCTGCCGCAAGGCCCCGGTGAAGGTGTAGTGATAGTCTTCTTTTCCCCAGAGGAACTTGATGCCGAGTTTGAGCGAAGGCTTCACCGCCCGATAAAACTCGCTGGGAGGGACGCGTAAGAACCCATGGATAAACCGCAGTAGATCAGTGGTACTACCCTCGCCCACTCCAATGATGCCGAGCGTCGGACTACGCACGACCCGCACCCGCAAGCATGGGTGGTGCGTCTTCAGGCTGGCAGCCATGAAGAAGCCTGCGGTTCCTCCGCCAAGGATGAGAACATCCTGAATCATAGGGGTTATCGCGGGGTGGCGATGTTCCCGAAATTATCCAACCCACCCGACAGGTCAAGCCTCTCGTATTGTAGACTCTTACAGTATTGAGCCTTACCGCAGCGACCGCAACCAAGCGACGAGGTCAGCCAACTCGGCGGGCGTGAAAGCAGCGTCCAGCCCACCGGGCATCAAGCTGGTCTCTAACTGGGTCTCACTCACCACCGTGGTGGTCGGTAAAGTCAGTAGTTGGCCAGCCGCATCCATCAGCACGAGCCCGTCGGCGCCACGGGACTTAATCAGGCCGAGGTGGTTCCGCCCATCGGAGGTGACGACGGCATGGAGCTCATAATCGCGCGCGATGGTGTTACTAGGGAAAAGGATGCTCTCGATGAGTTCTCGCTCGGTGCGGATAGCGCCGATGCGGGAGAGGTCGGGACCGAGGGCTCGCCCGACCGCGCCCACTTGGTGACAGGCCAGGCAGGCCCCCTTGCCCGCGGCAAAGTGCTTGGCACCCGCTTCCGGCCGGCCACTGCGGGCCGCTTCTTGGGCCCAGGCATCGAGCTTGGACTTCTTGGCCTCGGTGGCGGCCAGCGCCGCGTTGAACGCCGGCTCCATGACTTCAAAAACGGATCGCGGCCACTTAGCGAAGGCCACGCGCACTTCATCGGGACGAAGGGTCCCAAGTTGTGACGACTGGGCGAATGCGGCGGCAATGCGTTTACCTTGTCCGGGCGTATATTTCTTCAGGTGCTGCAGGAAGTCACCCTGTTCAATCGGCCCAGCTCGCATGAGTACGGGAAGGAAGCGGTCGAGTTGCGCGTCGGAGAGCTGGGCTTCAGCGAGGCGGCGACTGGCTTCAATCCGCGGGCCAGCTTGGCCAGTGTCGGCGAGGAGTTCTAGGAGTAAGTCAAACGCCGCGGGGCTCAGCTGGCTTCCCGCCTCCGATAGGGCTAAGAGCGACCGTAGCCGCAAGGTAACAGCGCGCGACTTATCCGCAGCTAAAGCGCTCAGACGTTCGTCGAAGCTGCGATGCTTCACGCGGGCGATGGCCTCAAAGAGCACGGGGCTCACCTCCGTATCGAGGAGACCGAGTAAGGCCGGCCGCCACTGCTGGTCCGGCAATTTACCAGTGGAGTTTGCGATGGCCTTCAGGGCCACCTGTCGCACCGGCCCTTGCTTGGTCAGTGCCGTCGCCAAGGCCTTCGATACCTCGGGGCGACTGGCCAGAGCGGTCCCAAGTCGTTCAAAAGCCAATAGGCGGCGCTCCGATAGCACAGGCTCCGTCAACCAAGCCGCGAAGACTTTGGCCACTCGGGTATCGGCATTCGCAGCCTTGCCAAGGGCAGTGGCCGCATTCGTAGCCAAGGCGGGCTCTGCGGCATCCAAGCTGGTCGCAGCAAAATCATAGACCGCTGCGAGGTCGGCCGGCTTCGTGGTGACTTGTGAGAGAATCCTCAGAAGGCGAGCCTGTTGCCGCGGTGCGGTCGAGGCTTGGAGTTCCTTCACACTAAAGGCCTGCGTCTTCATGGCTGCATATTCGGCTGCATGCTCAAGGAAGGGATCCAGCGGCTTGTCTAGCAGCGTCAGTAAAGCGGCCCGCGCGGCGGTTGTGCCGACCAGGCGGAAGGTGAGCTGCTCGCAAGCTCGCCGGGCCACCGCAGAATCGGCCGAGCCGAGGTCGCGGGCAATGTCGTCGTCGGTCAGCTCGCGATAAGGGGAAGGCTTCGCTGGAGCCAAGGCCACGGGCTTGATGGGGCGAACGCGATAAATGCCGCCCGGCACGTTCGCCGAGTTCAGCAGAGTGGAGGGGCAATGGGGATACCAGGTGCCGGTATCCAGCACGAGGAGCGAACCGTCCGGAGCTTCGACAACATCGGTGAGGTGGGCGCCCGTCTTGGTGAGGCTAAGAAATTCGTGTTCGGAGGCGCGGTAACCGGCGCCTTCCTTCTGGAGTTCAAGACGGATGACCTTCTGCGAGTTGTAGAGCGAGACCATGAGGTGGAGATTTTCAGCGGAAGCAGCGAGCGTGGGAGCAAGCTCATTAGCCCGTGACCACAAGGCACAACCGCTGGGAACAATATGGCCCAGGTTGGCGACTAAGGGCATCTTCTCGTGCGTGCGGAGCTGATCAGCGACGATTTGCAACCAATCTGGGCGGGTGTAGATGCCGCCGAGCTGCCACTGGCCGATGGTGTCGTGACGGGGCACGCCGTTATAAAGATTACAGGTCCCAAAAATCTCGCCGGTGGGGGCGAATGCTAGGCCAGTCGGGTTGTCCCCGCAGATGAGCGAGTGCCAGCGTACGTCCGATCCATCGAGGCGCATTGACCATACTCCACTGGCCAAGCCTTTGTGCACCAAGGTGCCATCCTGCTGCTTCACTTCATGTCCTTTGCGACCATGCGTCCAATAGAGGCGACCATCTGGGTGTAACCAAGGGCCATGCACGTCGGCACCATTAGCACTCCACTGGAAGCCGCCGACAAGGAGCTCACGCTTCTCCGCCACGCCATCGCTATTCGCGTCCGTGAACTTCCAGATACCTGGAGGCGAAGCGACATAAAGCGCACCGTTGGCCCAGCACGCGCCTTTGGGGACAGTCAGGCGATCGGCAAAGACCGTGCTCCGGTCGAAGACGCCATCGCCATCGCGGTCTTCTAGCATAACAATTCGGCCCGCCTGTTCTTTCTCGTGCTGACCGACGCCCCAAGCCACGCCCGGAGAGTCTCCGACAAAGAGCCGGCCCTGGGTATCCACGCAACCGAGGGTCGGGTGAGCAACCATCCCGGCCGGGACGGCGTTGATGAGCTCAAAGCCCGCAGGAAGCTTGGCGGCCGGAGCCGCCCCAGCGCCCTGCCCCTTCGCCAAGGTCATCTCGACCGGACGAGCCACATAGGCCGGTACGCCTTTGGCACTCACCGGTTCAGCGGCGGGCGCCGCGGTGGTCTTCTTCGGCGCCGCGGGGGCGGGCGTCCACTTTTCAGTGAACGTACCGAGCGGATGCAGCTCATAACGACGGACGAACATCTCGGCGGCTTCGGTCTGCAGCAGGATGCGGCCACCGCTGGGCTTGCACTCAAAGGCGCGGTTCACGAGGACACCGTTGGTGTAATACTCCAACGTGTCGCCCTTGGCGATGATCTCTAAACGTGTCCATTCACCGAAAGGCGATTCGACATCGGCACGTCCGCGGTAACCTAAGTTGTCCTTCCAATCGACGTCGCGGTGCTGCCAGTTGAGGCGGCCGCCCGTCATGGTCACGCGCGGTGCACCGGGAGTCCAAATCGCTTCCTTATCGCGATCACGGCCCAATTCGGCACTGATCGAAACTGGCAAAGGAATCCCGTCGGCGGTTCGGGCGCTGAGCACGAGGATATCGCCCACGCCGCCTTCGATGATCTGGGCTTCAATGCTCGCCATCCAAGCGCCACCTTGGGCACCGATCGGCCCGAAGCAGTGCACGAGGATGCCGTTATCACGGGAGCGCTTCGTGCGGCTGCCCCAGGTCTTCTCACCCCACTTGAAATCACAGACGAGGTGATAATCCTTAAAGGCGCCTTTCGTAACCATGCTGCCGTAGCCTTCCCCGCTGACGCGAAGCGCGCCATCTGGCTGCAGCTTGTAGACTTCCTTGGGGTCACCATGGATGTCGGCCTTCGGGTTGATATGGTAGTCCATCTTACCGTCACGGACATGGTCGAGGAGGTTGACGACCTTGATGACGGCCTCTTGTGGAGGCTCGGGTGGCAGGACTGGGACAGGCTTAGCGGGCGGGGGCGTCTGCGCCCACGCGGTGAGCGCGTAGAGCAGAACCGAACCGTACGCTAGCCAACGGGGTGTTGGGGTAGGACTCATGGGTTATAGAGGACTAAAGCCTGGGCTAGATTGTTCCAGCCGGTTCCGCCCTGAGCCTGAAAAACTTAGGCCACTTGTCAGTCAATTAGCCCCTACCTACAGCACCAGCATCCGCCGCCGCAGCTCGGCGGTCTCTGCGCGGGCATCGACACCCGTCACTTGGTAAGGCTCACCCAAGGTGATGGTCGCCCCCCGACGGTAAAACGGCCAAAGCAGGAAGAGCAGAACGTTCTGCGTCGTAATCGAGAAACGGTTCACCCAAGCCCCTGGGTAATTACCATACCGGATTCGCATCGGGACCAAGGGAACGCCCGCCTGAGCGGCGATACGGACCGCCCCGGTTTTGTAAGGAAGGAGGTCCTCGCCGAGGGCTTCGACGATCCCCGTCGGGCAAATCGCCACCGGTTGACCCGCTTGCAAGAGGCCAACGGCCGTGGGAATGGCCACCAGCACGAAGCCCCAACGAGTCGCCCAGCCTTTTAAGCAGGGGAAAGTGAAGACCTTATTGTCGACCAAGAGACGCGCCTTCGGGCAAACCAGGCCGAAGAGAAAAACGTCGCGATAACTCGGGTGGTTAGAACAAAGCAACACCGCTCCGGCAGGCACAGTCCCCACGACCTTCACCTCCCCCACCAGCAGGCGAATCAGCCCTAGTGCTGGCTGCGGGGTCACGTGCATGGGCTCGCCGGTAGACATACCCAAACCATAGCCAAATTAATCCCAGAGGCAACCCCACTTCCCTCCCCTGGCTCCTCGCCCAACCGAACACCGCTGACGTCGTCAGGACTTAAACCAACCCGATTGAAAAAGGCGAGGTGGTCGAGTTCTGGTAACCTGACTGGAACCGCCCGAGCTGAGAAGGCGATTGGGGAACTCAAGAGGCCTGACGCGCCTCTTCCCCTTAAGTCGGGATTAATTACTCCGCACGTCGCCGACGCAGAAATAAAGTAAGGCACCCAAAACGAAGCCTGTAGCTGCCATTAAGAAGTGTGTATCCATGAGACTAAAGACACCAAAAAAGGTGGGGCCGTCCATTAACCATACACCCTAGAGAAGCCTGAGTTCTTATACCTAAGCGCTCATTCTTCCGCGGGAGTTTTCTTAGCCCGCAGGGCGCGTCGACGGGCCTGCCAATCCGGGTGCTCCCGAAGGTACTCAATCAAGGCGGTGACAATCGGCCCAGAAGCATCGTCGGGGTGACACCAGCCCATGGCCTCCACTAACTCACGGTTACCGCGCCACAACCCGAGGCTGTTACGGATCCACATCCCTAAACCAAAGTGGGTGCCTGCATCATCCTCCAACAGCGCGACCTCTTTCAGCGTCCCGACGTTGAGCGTCTTCAGGCAATACTCGACCGCGGCCGGCACGGTCTTCGGGTAGTTCTTCTTCCTAGGCATGCCCTCCATGTGCCCACGCCATGATAACCCGCAAGGGGGGACCAGCACTCCAGGCCTCCGGCCGTTAGCTTAACTCCCAAAAACGAGAGGCAGTGTGCCTACGCACACTGCCTCTCGAGTATTCAACCGCGGCCGCTGCCGCGGACACTGACCCAGTTAAGCCCCGTCGCGGGTATTCTTTTGAACGGCGACCGCACCGAAAAGGGCAAACATGAAGGAGAAGGCGTAATAGCCTTTTTCGCTAGGTAGGATACTTGCATTCCATAAGCCGACCACGAGTAAGAGAATGGACATAATCGTCGCCCCCCAGCAGATCCCGTAGTAAATATCACTGACGGGAATATTATCCAAGCGGTCTCGGACGCTTTTCTGCAGGGAGACCACGGAAAAAAGGCCGAACATGAGCACGACGAAATAAAACCCTTTTTCATTAAGGAGCATGTCCTTGGCGTCTGCGCGCCAAAGTCCGATTAAGTAGCCAAGCGAACCGACAATGAGAGCCAGCCATGAGGCTCCGACGAATGCAGCTGAGGGTTTTTGCGACATATTTTTATTATTTAGGTTGGGTGTGAGGGATGAATCAAAATTGGGACTTAATCTTTTAGAACGTGAACCGGCAGCGAAAGCTGGGGCGAAGCTCAATTCGCAAAGTATACCACGCCGCCGAGCGTAGAGTATGTCGATAAAACCGATACACCCTATCGGTCTAATCGATAGCCCGCCAATGCCTGCGGCATCGCCTGCTCGGCCTAGCGGCCTTCGCCGAACGAGTAAGGCTCACGTGTGATCGATAAGGTAGGCTGGTGAAACGAGTTCTACCGAAAACGAAAACTCAGCAGAGGCCTCTACTCTTGCAATCGTCTAAAAACATTTCCGCCTGAACGCTTCCCTGTTCCGAAGCTTTACGGTACCATGAGATGGCCTTCGAGTAGTCCTGACGTACGCCGCGCCCATGATAGTAGCACACTCCAATGGCTATTTGTGCTTGGCCGTAGCCTTGTTCGGCTGAAAGTTGATACCACTTAGCAGCAAGAGATAAGTCTAAGGCAACACCCTTACCTGAATAATAGCATAGAGCCACTTCGAATTGGGCGAATTCATCCCCTTGATTTGCAGACTTAAGCCACCACGAAAAAGCATTGTTATGATCAATTAATATGCCAACCCCGCCGCTATATCGAGTGCCTAACTCGCGCTGAGCCAAAGAATCTCCAGCCTCAGCCGCCTTTTGTAACCAAGCAAATGCCTGAGCCTGATCTTCGGCAACTCCTAAGCCTTCTGCGAAGCATTTCGAAAGACCATAGAACGCCTTAACATGCTTCTGTTCAGCCGCCTTAAGATACCAACGAACAGCTTGTTCACCATCTACCTCGACGCCGCCAAAAAATAATCCCTTCGTGTAGCGATTCGCGACATCACACTGCGCCTCAACGTCACCCTGTTCTGCCCTGAGTTTAATTTCGTTAAATTCATTCATTTTTTCGATTTCATATTTGCTCGGTACAGGGTTAGCCGAGGGAACTTTGCTGGATTCAGGGAAAAGACTGCGCAGACGCGAAAATAAAAATTTGAATAAGTACACTAGGAACTAGTAATGTATAACTTTATTGAAGTCAATCTGTTCGCCCTTCGGGCTCACCGAACGAGTTCTCATCCCACCCTTCCGCCCTGC
>ENA-OUVC01002509-OUVC01002509.1-marine-metagenome-genome-assembly--contig:-NODE-2509-length-10301-cov-3.434566_pt1 | contig 10301 bp, 5 predicted proteins | sample MGYA00248622_ERZ508571 | MGnify/ENA primary metagenome ERZ508571 (study PRJEB26236, sample SAMN06267175) | marine metagenome | isolation source: Columbia River Estuary | place: USA:Columbia River Estuary... | reverse complement strand
GACTTTGGGTTTGTACTGCCACGTGTTTCGGTAGGTAACTCTGTATGGGGTGATGCAGACCGTGATGGCATCAAAGATGCTGGCGAGCTGGGTATTGCCGGTGTGACGTTGTCAATTACTAAGGCCGATGGGTCTGCTGTGACCGATGTGTTTGGTGCTGCGGTTACCACTACAACAACTGATGCCAATGGCGCCTATGTGTTTGAGAATCTTCCGGTGGGCTCATACAAGGTGACTGTTACCGACCCTGCTGGCTATGTTGCTACCACTGCGTTGGCCGGTAGTGACCGTGCGGTTGACTCGTCAACAGGTAACGCAACCTCAACGAACTTGACGACAGATGGTGCGAGCGACACCACGCTTGACTTTGGTTTTGTAACGCCGAAGGTGAGCGTGGGCAACTTTGTGTGGGCCGACACCAATCGTGACGGTACGCAAGATGCTGGTGAGCCAGGAATTTCTGGTGTGACCCTGACAATTACTAAGGCTGATGGGTCTGGGGTCACCAATGTGTTTGGTGCTGCAGTCACCACCACTACCACTGATGCCAATGGTGCATATGTGTTTGAGAATCTTCCGGTGGGTTCCTACAAGGTGACAGTTACTAACCCCACTGGCTACTTGCCAACACAAGCAGGGGCAGGCGATAACGCTTCCGATTCAAGCACCGCTTCAGCAACAAGCGTGGCTTTGGTGAACAATGGCGACTCCGACCAAACTCTCGATTTTGGTTTTGTCGTACCGAAAGTAAGTGTCGGCAACTTCGTTTGGTTTGACACCGATAACGATGGTCTCCAAGATGCGGGCGAGCCGGGAATTTCTGGTGTGACATTGACAATTGCAAAGCCCGATAATTCTGCGGTCACCGATGTATTTGGTAGTCCAGTGACGACCACAACGACAGATGCCAATGGTTTGTATGTGTTTGCCAACTTGCCAGTTGGCTCATACAAGGTTTCAGTTACCGACCCCGCTGGTTATGTGGCAACAACTGCATTAGTAGGAAGCGACCGTGCAATTGACTCGTCGACGGGTGATGCAACCTCAGCGAACCTAACTGTTAATGGTGCAAGTGACATGACTCTCGACTTTGGTTTTGTTTCACCTCGTGTATCTGTCGGAAATTTGGTGTGGGCCGACACTGATCGAGATGGCATCAAAGATGCGAGTGAGCCCGGAATTCCTGGCGTCACTCTTTCAATAACCAAAGCTGATGGATCTGCAGTCACCAACGTGTTTGGTGTTGCTGTCAAGACCACTACAACCGACGCTAATGGCGTATATTCGTTTGTCGATCTGCCCGTTGGTTCGTACAAGGTTTCTGTTACCGACCCCGATGGCTATGTCGCCACAACCGCTTTGGTGGGAAGTGACCCTGCAGTTGACTCTGCAACGGGTGATGCAACGTCGGCGAACTTGACAGTTAACGGTGCGAGCGACATGACCCTTGACTTTGGTTTTGTATCACCACGTGTGTCGGTAGGAAATTACGTATGGCGTGATACCGACCGCGATGGTGTGCAAGAAGTTGGAGAGCCAGGTATCGCTGGTGTGACATTGACGATTACCAAAGCCGATGGTTCGCCTGTAACTAACGTGTTTGGCAATGCAGTCACAACCACTACAACCGATGCCAATGGTGCCTATGTCTTTGATGATCTCCCTGCAGGTTCCTACAAGGTGACAGTTGCTGATCCTGCTGGCCTCATGCCAACTGTTCCCAATACGGGCGACACAACAACCGATTCAAGTACTGGTTTTGCGACAAGCGCGGTTCTCTCTTTCGAAGGAGACTCAGACTTCACATTGCGCTTCGGATTCGTTGATCCGAAAGTAAGCGTGGGAAATCTGGTGTGGGAAGACGCAAATCGCGACGGACGCCAAAATAATGGTGAAACTGGTATTGCCGGTGTCACTTTGTCAATAACAAAAGCCAATGGTGACCCAGTGACCGACGTGTTTGGTGCGGCCGTGACAACAACAACCACCGATGCAAATGGCCTGTACCTATTCGACAACTTGCCTGTGGGCGCATACAAGGTGACGGTCACGGATCCTGTTGGATACTCCGTGACAACTCCCTTGGTTGGCTCAGATCGCTCTGTTGATTCATCAACAGGTAATGCAACGTCAACAAACCTGACGACTAATGGTGCAAGTGACATGACGCTAGATTTTGGTTTCGTTTTACCAAAGGTAAGTGTCGGCAATTTCGTATGGTTTGATACCGACAATGATGGTATTCAAGATGTTGGCGAGCCTGGTATTGCTGGCGTGACATTGACGTTGTCAAAGACCGACAACACGGCAGTGACCGATATTTTTGGGGTGACTGTGTCGCCAGCAACCACCGATGCCAATGGTGGGTATCTATTTGAAGATTTGCCGCCCGGAACGTACAAGGTCACCGTAACGAGCCCTGCCGGTTACAACGCTGCTATTGCGTTGGCAGGTAGTGACCGTGCAGTCGATTCGTCGACGGGTAATGCGACTTCAACAAACCTTGCAGTTGATGGCGCGAGCGACATGACGCTGGACTTCGGTTTTATTGTGCCAAAGGTGTCAGTTGGTGATTTTGTGTGGCGTGATACCGACCGTGATGGTGTGCAAGATGCTGGTGAGCCTGGTATTGCTGGTGTCACAATGACCATTACTAAGGCGGATGGTTCGGCTGTCACCAATGTGTTTGGTGCTGCCGTCACGACCACAACCACCGATGCCAATGGTTCTTATGCATTCACGAATTTGCCACAAGGTAGCTACAAGGTGACGGCGACTACTCCTTCGGGTTACATCGCCACAACTGCCTTGGCCGGTAGCGACCGTGCGGTTGACTCATCAACAGGGAACGCAACGTCAACGAACCTGACGGTTGATGGTTCAAGCGACATGTCTCTCGACTTCGGCTTTGTGTTGCCGAAGGTGAGTGTGGGCAACTTTGTGTGGGTCGATACTGATCGTGATGGTGTGCAAGATGCTGGCGAGCCAGGCATTTCCGGCGCAACGCTCACCATTACTAAGGCCGATGGATCTGCAGTCACCAACGTGTTTGGTGCAGCCGTAACAACCACGACAACCGACATTAACGGTGCCTATGTGTTTGCCGACCTGCCGGTGGGCTCGTACAAGGTCACTGCTACAAATCCTGCTGGCTACGTACCTACAGCAGCGTTGGCTGGAAGCGATCGTGCGCTTGACTCCTCAACAGGCAATGCAACGTCAACGAACCTGACGGTTGATGGCTCAAGCGACATGACTCTCGACTTCGGTTTTGTTTCACCATATGTGTCGGTGGGAGATCTGGTGTGGTTCGACACCGACCGCGATGGCGTGCAAGATGCAGGTGAGCCAGGGATTGCTGGTGTGACGTTGTCAATTACCAAAGCCGATGGCACAGCGGTAACAAACGTATTTGGTCGACCAGTTACTACCACGACAACAAATTCAACTGGTCTGTACTTGTTCGACAATTTGCCATTTGGTTCATACAAAGTCACGGTCACTAATCCAACTGGTTACACCGCAACAACAGCTTTAGCTGGCAGCGACCGTGCGGTTGACTCATCAACGGGTAATGAGACCTCGACAAACCTGACAACTAATGGTGCAAGTGATTTAACACTCGATTTCGGTTTCACTGCACCACGTGTGTCGGTAGGTAACTTGGTGTGGTTCGATACGAACCACGATGGCGTGCAAGATGTGAATGAGTCTGGTATTGCAGGAGCCGTGCTGACACTCACAAAAATGGATGGCAGCGCTGTCACCAATGTTTTTGGTAACACAGTGGGGCCAATAACAACAGACACCACAGGCCGGTTCTTGTTCGATAATCTTCCGATTGGCCAGTACAAGGTCTCAATTACATCGCCTGCTGGTTTCACTTCAACTTTGGTTGGTTCTGGTACAAGTGGAACAGACTCAGCAGCAGGAACCGACACCTCAGTCAACATGACGAATGATGGTGATTCAGATATGACGCTTGACTTCGGTTTCTACCCCATTGCGGTGTCAGTTGGTGACTATGTATGGTTCGACCTCAATGCCGACGGAATCCAAGATGCAACAGAAGCAGGCATCGCTGGTGTGACATTGTCAATTACGAAGACCGACGGCTCACCTGTCACCGATGTGGTGGGTAATGCAGTGACAACTACAGCAACTAATGCTGCTGGTAAGTACCTGTTCAGTAACTTGCCACCTGGCAGTTACCGAGTAACTGTTGTTCCTCCGAGCGGATTCATTCCCACAACGACGGGGTCAGGTACGGGTGCCACCGATTCATCTACTGGATCGGCTGATTCAGTAGTGCTTCCCAACAACCTAGATGCCGACCTCACGCTCGATTTCGGTTTCCGCTTGCCACGGGTATCAATTGGAAACTACGTATGGTTCGACAAAGACAAAGACGGAATCCAAGACAGGAATGAAAAGGGAATTGCGGGAGTGTCGCTGTCGGTAGTGAAGGCAGATGGAAGTCCAGTGGCAGACGTCTTTGGCAACTCCGTCACTACAACAACAACCGACACTGTGGGTCTTTATTCCTTTAGAAACTTGCCAATTGGTTCATACCGCGTCACCGTGGTGCCGCCCGCAGGCTATTGCGCAACATTGAGCGGTGTGGGTTCGGTTGAAACCGACTCAAGTGAATTAACGGCGACATCAGTGAACTTGACCATTGATGGTGCCTCAGATATGACGCTTGATTTCGGGTTTTGCGTAGAGAAGAAAGTCGCAGGTCAATCAAATCCCATCACGCCCCCTCGCAAAGCGGTAACCCCACCGGAGACAGAATTTGTTTTCGCTGCGTCAGTTCTCGGAAAACCATCAAAGGGCGCAGAGTTCATTCCATCAAAAACAGTGATCGCTGGTCGTGATTCTGAGGAATGGGAAAAGAACGTGAAAGTCTCGGGAGGCGTGTGGAAGGTGATCGATGGCAAAGTCACGTTCAAGCCCAACCCCGGCTTCAAAGGTACCGTTTCAGTGAAGTATCAAGTCACTGACACCTCAGGAAAAGTTGCAGAGTCAACACTGACCGTGACCGTTACTGAACAAAAAGAACTTCCTGCAACAGGAAGCTCTCCTCAGCCGTTGTTGCTCGTGGCCTTTTCTTTACTCTTGCTTGGTGTGTTCCTCATCATAATGAGACGCCGTTTGTTGTAACGCATCATCAAATGGGATTAGTCCTCAGCGAGGATTTCCTGCATTTCAGTAATTTCAGCTTGCTGAGTTGTAACAACTTTTCTAGCGACATCTATCAGGCTGGGAATCTGCCCCAACTTCATTTGCATTTTGCCGATCGCAACGGCTCCTTTGTGGTGCTCGATCATTGCATTCAGCCAAGCGATGTCGTAGGCAGACCCAACGAGTTGATCAATTTTGGCTAATCGGGTGGGGTCTATCAACCCTGGAAAAACTTTGGCTGGGGAAATCTTCCATTGTTCGAGGTGTGATGACAACTGGTGTAACTCGTGTTCGTGGTAACTCTGCATTTGGAAAACCAGTTTCCTTAAACGCACATCATCCGACCTCAATACGGCGCTTTCAATCATGTCGATCCCGATCTCGTGGTGGGGAACCATCTGTGCGACGAAGGTTTTGTCGGCAGAGTTAGGTTGAGGCTGGTTGCTACAAGCAGCACTCACGACAAGACAGAGTGCGGCAATACGTGACCCGGCACGAAAGAAGTTCGAGCCCTTCACGACCCACCTTGAATTTGGGCATAAATCTCGGGGAACTCTTGCGGAGAAACAACGTCTGATTTGTTCGGCGCTTCGGCTGTGAACGAGCCAGATTCAAGGATGTCGATGAGTACTGGTGCATTGCCGGTTTCTGCGTCTGACTCAAACCTGAGCAGTTCATCGGTATCGGTTTTCAGCCAGTAAATAGAGCGTTCACCGAATCGCAGAACATCAGCAGTTTTGCCAAAGATGAGGTCATTGCGCAGAAATGATGTGCCCGGTGTTTGCTGAAGCAGTAAGGCATTTTCTGGCTGCTCTGTGGCCAAGCTCATGATGATTCCCAACAGCCGATCTAATTGTCGGGTAGAGGGTTCGGGCAAGCGAACAAACCATGGTGCACTTGGCCCACCGAGTGCAGGACTAATGGTGTCAAACCCGAGGCGTCGTTCGAGGAGAAACTTTTCTTCAAAGTAGACCTCAACAACGTCGGTGCCCACACTTGATTTCACTGTTGCCCGGCCAGCATGCTTTGCCCAATCAATGACTCCCGTCAACGTGATGGTTTCGGGAGTCGCAATGCCAAGGAATGCAGACGTGGCCTCAAATTTGGCGCCACCTGAAAGATAGTTACGGTTTCTGGTTTGAGCCAGGCGAGTAGCTTCGTTATCGGTGAGTGGGCGAGTCGTATTAGCAGGCGCCGATTCTCCGCAAGACATCAAGGAAATAGTTGCGAGTAGTGGCAAGAGTATAAGGAAGCGCTTTCTCACGACGGCAGACCAATTGATGCAATATCAAGTGCAGTGAATGTGCCTGCACCAGCAGCATCGCGCTGTTGACTCACTGGCATGCTCTGCTGCTTGGCAGGAGAGGCGATAGTGCGGTAGTCAACGGTTGGGGGAGCCTTGATGATTGGAGGATTCACCGACTGAAAAGTGGCACCTGGTCCGTCGCAACTCAGTGCCTTTTCGATGTCGTTAGGTTGTGAGACAGTAAATGAATTCCCCGTGAAGCAATTTCCTTCAGGGTCATTTTTTTCAGTGTGGTAGGCGAGATCAATTGCATTATTGAGTAAGACATTGCCCTCAACACGGTTGAACTGCGGAAGGAATGGGCCGAACAGGAGTAGTTCAATTCCGGCTCGACTATGGCCCTCAACGCGATTACGAATAATTGTATTTTTGGTGCCTCCACCTACAGCAATGCCGCCGCCGAAGTAACCATAAGAAATTGCTGGGGCATCAGGGCTGTCGTTATTGGTGACAACGTTGCCAACAACAATGGCCTCGGCCTGGGGTGCAAGACGTTCCATCTCTTGTGAATTAGGTGCGATGCCTAAACGGTTATTGCGAAAAATAGAACGCGCTACTACTACGCCTCCTGAAGCATTCGTTCCAAAGTAACCAATCGCATTGTTCTCTGCGATGTTGTTGTCGAGTGTTACATCGCATGGTTGACATTGGCCTACATAAAAACCGGAATCGGGGTGCCCTGATGCAAGCGAGTGTTCAACTAAGCCCCCTTTTGCAGCAAATGCATAGATGCCGTACAAGCCGTTGTTGTGGGTAGTTACATAACTGGCTCGATAGCCCTGTAAAACATCATCGCCAGTGCCATAGTCAGTAGCAGGGTCAACGCCACGACCCTTAGATGCAGCGCTGATGCCGTTAAAAACAATGCCATTCTGGAGGTAATTGCGAACGGTGAGATTTTCAATTGCGACGTTGTTGCTAACAACCGAAATTCCATTAGGCAGGTTGAATTTGCCGTCCAGAATGACTCCATTGCGGTCGGTCCCGCGAATGGTAATTCGCTCCGTCTTTACCTCAATTGCCTCGTGGTAGGTACCAGGCCCGATCTCGATAGTGGTTCCCGGGCGGGCGCTCTTCACCGCGGCAGAAATCGTTGCGTAATCGCCAGGAACCAAGATCCGGCGTTCAGCGTCACCTCCACCGTCAATACCGCAAGAAACAAGCCCAATGGACATGAAAACCATCGAGATAGACGTGATCAAACGCATAGATAATTATCTCAGATTCGATGAAGTATTACTTGCTCATACCCTATAAATATGAGGCTTTCCGTGCTTTCTGGCCCTCAAACGTCCTGGGTTGATGAGGAAAGATTATCGAGATCGTCGTGGTCTATTGATCGTCCGCTAGCTCGCTTATTCACTCAACGCTCAGCGTATTTACATGCGCTGTCATTTCCGTAGTTCCTTCTTTTGTTGTAAATTTGGATGGCACTAGGTGGAGAGAAAGCTAAAACATCAGTTATGGAACTTGGTGACCCAAGTAGCGACCACCAATGAAAGAGCCTCCTCGTTGGACGCTCGGGTTTGTCGTCGCGCTTTCCACAATCACGGCGATAGTTCTCGCAGTCTCCATCTTTTTTATTCATGGGCCATCAACACGACCCGATGAATTGAGTTACCTCTTGAATGGCCGTGTACTCACAGGTCACAACGAAACACCATTGCCTGGCGTTCGTGCTTTCTATCAAGCCGGTTACAGCATGGTGACTGCTGTCGGTGCGTTGTTTGGCGCCTCAATTGAGGTGCAGTTTCGTATTTCACTTTTTCTCAACATGTTTTTTGTATTGCTGACCGGACTCGCGCTGTATGCATTAATGACGCGGCACTTTGCCATCTCTGCACGTTGGGCAGCACTCGTTGCCGCCAGTATTTCTGTGGCTCCTTCGGTGGCTGCTTATTCATTATTTGCATACGCAGAATCATTAAGTCGTTTATTGATAGCAGTTGTTGTTTTACTTGTGTTTGAGATCAGTTCATCGGCCACAGTGTCGAAGATGATTGCGACTGGAGCCGTTGCCGCATTTCTTCCAGTCTTGCACGGGCGATTCGTATTGCTTCTTCCCCTGACGGTGCTCGCGATGATTGGGGTTGCATTGTTCACTCAGCCGAGGCGGTATCAGCCACTGGTAGCTGGGCTTTCTACATGCGTGGTGGTGTACCTCACATGTGATCAACTCAACATGTATCTCCGTAACGAGTTGTATGTGGCCTCTGTCGGCAAAGAAGATCGCATAGTGGAGCGCATGACAACACTGAGCGAATGGCCCAGCATCTTGCGGTCTGCTGCAGGCCAAATGTGGTATCTCGTCTCCACGTCATTTGGGCTCGCCTTTGTTGGCCTCGCTGTCTTAACTCTGGCTGTGTGGCGACACTTGCCCAAACGATCATGGCGAGAGGCATTACCCGCGATGTATGTCATTGCAACAGTGGGTGCGGTTGCGCTCACCTCGTCTGTGCAATTGGCTTACGTCACACGAGCTGATCATTTAATTTATGGACGTTATGTCGAAGCGGTAAGCCCGGTGTTGGTTGCAATTGCGTGTGCAGCACTGTTGGCGTCTTTTCGGTGGAGACTCTGGGTGCTCAGTCTGGCAGTAGTGGCGGCACTCACTGGGATTCTGCTCATTGCAACAGACGGCGACCGCCTGCGGGAGATGATTGCAGCAAATCGTTATTTCTCTGCTCCCAATGCCATCGCGCTTGACTGGACACGAGAGAGATTCGCACCAATTGGATATGTCGTGCTCGCCGTGATCTTTATTTCCATCGCAATTGTCATCATGATGCTGTGGTGGCGTTCAGCTACAAATGCTTTGGTGTTTCTCAGCTGTATTGGAGCTCTTGCAACCATCTACACCGCTACACAAACTGTGATTCCCTATAACGAAATTCGTGGGAATCTGATTTTAGATAATCGCATTAAAGAACTCACCGAAGAAGGCGAGCGTTCCGATACCCGTGTGGCAGTTAACTTCAATACGCGAGCAGCCAATGCGTTTGTTCACTACCGCTATCTGGTGCACCCCATTCAACTAGTGCTCATCAATCAGAGAAACGTCGTTCAGCCGAATGTGAATTGTGTAATTAGTATCAACAGCAAACCACCAGCTACAACCGGATGGATGCAAGGTGGCGATGAACCTGAATTAGACCTCACGCTGTGGATGCGTGAAGGTCGAGATTCGTGTTGACATGGGTAGCGGCTGAGGTTCCGGTAAATGTTTGGAACGCAAAACGCTTTTTGGAATGCCTTTTCGTTGGTTAGGGAAGATTCTCGAGATCGTCGTGGTCTTTTGATCGTCCACTAGCTCGTTTGTTTACTTTGAGATCATTCAATGAGATAACGGGAACGGGAGTTCCATCTACAATTTGCTCATTGGCTCGAGAGAAACAATCGCTGAAAGTTACGCCGTCAATGTCTGTGAGAATTTCAATGCGTAATGGTGCTTCGCCCATTCGAATAATACGGTCAGGATCTTCAAACAATTCTGGAACGAGTTCTGGCGTGTCGAATCCAAAATCACGAAGACTGGTGACAATACGCTCGGCGTTGACACGATTTCGCGCAACCCAGACGTCCATATCTGCAGTAGCGCGGGGATAGCCGTGAATCGCAACAGCGAAGCCACCAACTAAGAGATACTCAACGTGGTGTGCGTTGAGTAATTTCAAGAACTCGGAGAAGTCTTGAGGAAACTCGATCTGTTCCATAATTCATCCTGCGTAGTTCAAGAAGGTGTTGAAGACGAGCCTGAGCGGTCTGGGTTGACCAGAATGCCTGGTCTTGCTGAGCGCTCTCGTTGTGAGAT
>ENA-OUVC01002507-OUVC01002507.1-marine-metagenome-genome-assembly--contig:-NODE-2507-length-10304-cov-2.282585_pt1 | contig 10304 bp, 6 predicted proteins | sample MGYA00248622_ERZ508571 | MGnify/ENA primary metagenome ERZ508571 (study PRJEB26236, sample SAMN06267175) | marine metagenome | isolation source: Columbia River Estuary | place: USA:Columbia River Estuary... | reverse complement strand
CCCATTTCTCGGGTGAACGTATAGGCCAGAAAGTTCCGCATTAGGGTTTTGTCGGTGTACGGTGCATAAAGCGAGAAATCACTTTCTTTTGGAAATCCGAAAAGCGACACTTCATTTTCTGTAGAATCCGAATTCCAAAGCTCCACGTCGTATGATTTCATCGGAAAGCCCTGCGACGATTGTCCGCGCACCTCGATTCCGGCCAAGCCATTGTAGTGATTGCGCGGATCGTTGATGTTGTTGCGTATCCCTTCGCCCTTATAAACGATGCCGAGTTGTGCTTTTATCCGTGGTTCATTGGGAATGACTTGTCCGTTGGTGTTCACCACCACGATTGGCAGGTTGGAGGACGTGAGTGCTTGTGCGTAAGCAGGACGCCCGAGTATTATTCCGATTAGTATGATGATTATCGAGTGTTTCATTGCTTGTGGTTGAAAGGATGGAGTTGAGAAGTTGAGGTTCAATGTTTATTGTTTAAGGTTGAGTAAGCTCAACTTCAAACCATAAACTCCCAACCCTCAACCTTCAACCCCCATCTTCTCAACTTTTTGGGGGAATCCGTATTTAACTGATTTCTCGTTAAATGTATCTACGATGGCTTCCTGCAGATCGATGTCTAGCAAGGAAGCGAGTAAGTCGAGGTAGATGGCGATGCCGCCGATCTCTTCTTTCAGCATGTTTTTATTGATGTCTTTAGCCGTGTAGCTGCTGCCTCCGTCTATGCCGCCCCGTTGTACGCGTTCCATTTTTTTGATCATGTTGCAGAGTTCGCCTACTTCGCCGGCCAAGGCGGTGGTCCAGTAGGTGAGTGGCTGATTGTCGTAGCAACGGAACCCGGTTCGAGCGCGTTCTACATTTAATTGGCGAAAGCCATGCAGGTCAAGTGGCATAAGAATTAGCTTGAGCCTTAAAGATAGCGTCTGTGATGAATTGTCGGTAGAAAAATCCCTTCGGAGAACTACGCGGATTAAGTGGTTCTCCTGATGGAATCATTGTCGTTCACATGCAGAAAGAATAGATTAATGATTAGAATTCAAACTTCCACTTGTTAATACTTCCCGGAATTGTTCGGCGCTTCTACTTTCGCTCTGTCAACGCAAAAAAATCTTGTTGACGGAATAAATAAAACCTCATACCTATGAAACAGTCTCCACTGTCCTTTTTGCCTCGATTGATGGGATTCTTCACCTTCTTGGCCTTTTTGGGCATTTCCTTGTCCAGCTGCTCCCGCTCCGGATCGGCCGACATCGATCCCAATCCCCCCACCGGAATCCGCAATGTCAATTTGTTCCTGTCGGATGCTCCGGCCGATTTTAAAAATGTATTTGTCGATATCCAGCAGGTCGAAGTAAAGGTCGATCTGGATCGTACCCACGAGTTCGACAATAGTTATGGCGATGACGATGAGGATTTTGACGATACCGAAGAAGTGGACGATTATGGCCGCTGGGTAACCTTGAATTTTGCACCTCAAACCCTCGACGTATTGGCACTCCGCAATGGCATTGAGCGGTTGCTGGGTAACGCCACCGTTCCAACCCGCATCCGTAAGGTTCGATTTACCCTCGGACAAAGTAGCTATCTGGTAGATGGAGACGAAAAGCGTTTCCGCATGACCTTAATAACTGAACGGGAAAACCTAGTTTACCTACGCGTCAAAGCGGCCGACATGGATAACACCCTGCCCGGAAACGTAGACCTGCGTGCTGATTTTGATTTGGCTAGTTCCGTTGAGAAAGTAGGTGACGATTACATCATCCGTCCTCGTATGCGCCTCTTTAATGTACAAACAGACGGAAATGTAACCGGCTCTATTTCCCCCACCCCGGTTGGTGCTCGTGTAGTGATCACCGATGGGAACGGATTTACAACCGGCGCGATCCCTACGGTTGAGGAAGGATTTTTCCGGGTGCGTGGATTGAAACCAGGCACCGTTTATACGGTGACCGTAATCGCCCCCGACTATACTCCTTACGAGATCCGTGATGTGATGGTCAATCCCGGTGAAGACACACCACTTGGCGAGATCAATCTCCGATGAGCCGATTTTACGTATTCATAGCCCCGCTTCGGCGGGGCTTTTTTTTGAAATGCGGTATCCCTGTGAAGGACAATGGCCAAGGACTGAACCTCGAGCAACGAGATATCAGTATTGGTGTTCGATCCATGGAGAATCGCGTCAAACTGCACGAAGGCACACTTCAATTGAACTCGTCGTCACACGAAGGTTGCACCTTATTGCTTACCCTCCCCTTTGCTTGATTGTTCCAGTGATCATTGTTGCAGTCCGATCAAATAATCGAACAAATTCTCTCCATTCTGCAAGTTCAGTTTCTTTCGCAACCGATATCGACTGATCTCCACCCCACGCACGGAAATATTCAACAGTTGTGCAATTTCTTTTGAACTTAGATTCATGCGCAGGAAGGAGCAGAGCTTGATCTCGCTGGGACTGATATCGGAATGCTTGGCCTTGAGCAATAGCACAAAATCACTATGCACTTTATCGAAGTGCTTCGCAAACTGATCCCATTCCTGATCGATCTGGTCGTCTTCCTCCAGCTGTTTGATCATCTTTTTTAATTCGGTCTGCGCAGCTGGGGTATCGACTCGCCGCAGCAACTGATTTAGTTCCGTTTTTAATCGAGTGATCAATTCGCCTTTTTTGACTAGGTGCATGGCCGATGCAGCCAGTTCCGAATTCTTGAATTGGATCTCGGATTCCAGTGTTTGACTCTGCAAGGCCATCAGCTCCCCTTCTGCTCGGCTGCGTTCCAAATCATAGATATAATTCAATCGCTTTTGCTCTTCCTCGAAGGCAAGTTGTTGCTTTCGAAATTTTTTCTGTTGGAAGCGTATGCGCCAGAATAGGATGCCTCCAAGCAAACAGATATAGAACCCCCAGGCTATGGGCGTCCGGTACCAAGGGGGTAAGATGCGAAAGTGAAATCGGGCGATGGATGATTCTGCGCCTAGGTTATTGCGCACTTTTACCTCAAAGGTGTAATCGCCCAGAGGCAGGTTTGTGAATTCTTTCTCGGTTCGTTTGGCCCACTCCGACCATCGATTTTCATATCCAGCGAGTCGATAACTGTATTCAAGCGATTCGGAATGTGTGCTGGGTGGTGCGGTGAATTCAAATCGGATGTTCTTGCCAGAGGGATCTATCTTAAACGTCTGCGCCAATGTCTCCACATCAAACCCGCCATAGAGTATACTGTCGGATTGAAGTCCCAATCGCACGCCGCGTATCCTGACTTCCAATTTCTCATTTTGCTGGCGGTATTTCTGTAGGTTAACGTGGTACAATCCGGTTTCGCCGGCTAGAAATACATTTTGCTCGTTGTAGGCATAGATGAATTCAAATCCGCTGAGGAGTCGGTTGTTCAATTCGGGTAAATACACCACGGAAGGCTGACCGGAAGACCGAGTGATCCAGCCCACATTCTTCTCGTGAAAGAACCAAACATTGCCGTTCCCGTCTTCTTGCAAATACCGGATGCTTTGATCGCCCAATAATTCTTTGTACAGCGGGTCTGGTTCAAATCGATCCGTTTTCGAATCGTATCGATACACGCCTTTTCCCGTCCCGACCAGCAATTGCTCGCGGACTTTGAAAATATGGTTGTTGATTTGGGCGGGCAGTCCTTGTTTTTCACCGTATGCGATCCAGGTAAATCCCTGCGCACCCTTTTCTTTCATTCGAAATACTCCGTGATAGGGATGCGAAACCCAGACACGTTGCTCGCCATCGATTACGACGTAGCGCGAGGATTCTTCAAAGGGAAATAATTTCTCACCGGGTTGGAATTGATTTCCCTCAAATTGGAAATACTGCAATCCTCGGTAATTGCCTGCCAGCATCCGGTCGGTCGGGAACGTGGCACTCAGCGGCCTGAAATTCCAGAAGCCGATGCCGGTTTGGATGGGAACGGCCCGGTTCCCCTGGATCCGAAAAGCACCTTCGTGATGGCCGAGCAATATTTGATTGTTAATCTCGGACAGCGACCATACCTGTCCTTTCGTGTTCTCGATGGAACGAAAAGAAGTCTGACTGAAGCTGAGGTCGTTTTTTTCTTCCAACAAGCATGCCAGCACGCCATTGGAGGTTCCGATGTATAAGGATCCGCCATGGACAAGCGCCGCGTATGCTGAAGCGTTGCCTTCGCCTGGATTGATCAGCTTGATCGCGCTGTTGAAGGCGATGTAATCGATGCCGTTGTCTAGACCCAGCCAAAGATTTCCATTTCGGTCGGTAAAAACACTGAGTACATTGTTGTTCTGCAATCCTTCCCGCTGTCCGAAATGCTGTACGCGGTTTCCGTTCCGATCGATGATGTAGAGTCCGTCGGTATTGGTAGCCAGCGCCCACCTTTTTTCGCTGAGCGAGGCCGTGGCATAGATGCGGCTTGCTTTGATCGCGTTCAGGTCTTTACTCAAAATCGGTTTCAAACCTTCGCCATCGGCTACAAATACGCCATTTTTCAGGTAGGTGACCAGGATCTGACTCCCTTCCAGGGCATGCAGTCCGGTGATGACATCATCTGCCGGACCCGGGTTGTTGGCGAATAGTCCCCGCCAGGCGTTGTTCTCGTATACCATCAATCCTTTTTCAAAGTCTTGCGCATAGAGTTTTCCGTTCACTGATTCCAGAAAGCCCCATTCCGAAGGCGCGCGGTAGGCGGCAATGGCGCTGCCGCTGTATTTAAAGAGCTGCTTGGCACAACGGAACCAGATGTCGTTGTTGAGGCGGACGATGTCCCACACATCTCCAAAAGACCGATCGGCTTGCGGAATGCTGTTGAGCAGGGAGTGATAGACCAGTTTGCCGGCTTTATCGGGACTGAAATAGCCCAGTTCGTCTTGTCCGCCTACATATATTTGGTGATCGGGCCCGGCCAGTACAGACCGCACGATGGTCCGATTGGGAAGGGAGTGTGGGTTCCAAAACCGCCCATCAAAGCTCAATAATCCCTCGTTGTTGGTTACGTAGATAATACCGCTGGAATCCTGGTCAATGTCCCAGTTCTGAAGTCCTCCCCCGTAGGTTTTTTTGGAATAATTGACCACATCGGGCAGGCCAATTGTGTTCTGGCCCAAAGCGGAAAACACCAGTAGGGTCAGGAGTCCGGGTAGTAACATTCGTTTCATGGCCGAAAAGTTAGGGAAGAAATCCTGATGTGTTCAATTTTTTAATTTGAAGTAGTCCTGATGTAGTATTCAAATATTGATAATCAATGATTTAGTTTATAGGATGTAGTATTGAAGGAGCGATTAATTTTTTCAGGTCTGTGGTATCCATTATTATTGTTCAGGATTTTTTTGATCCTAAAACCGAATTGCTAAACAACTGCTGTATGAAAAGAAAGATCTTCTTTTTGGGTCTCATGCTGGGCTTAATGCTCCAGGTAATGGGCCAAACCATGACCATTGCCGGCAAGGTCGTTAATAAGGCCACGGCGGAACCTTTATCGGGTGCCAGCATCCGGGTTAAAGGAACTTCACAGGGGGCAATGTCCGATGCTCAGGGCCGTTTCAGTTTATCTGGCCTGAAAGCGGGAGCTACCCTGGTAATTACTTACACAGGTATGGAAACGCAGGAGGTGGCACTCACCGCTGCGCAAACTTCCTTGACCGTTCAAATGGTCGTTTCCGAAGCCAGCACGTTATCCGATGTGGTGGTAGTTGGTTATGGTACCCAGAAGGTCACTAAAGTATCCGGTGCCATTTCAACGGTAAAAGGAGCTGATATCGAAAAGCTTCGTCCCGTTCGTGCTGAGGAGGCCCTGCAGGGTCGTGCCGCCGGTGTGAATGTGATTCAAAGTGGATCTCCAGGTAGTAAGCCTACGGTATTGATCCGCGGTATTCCTTCTTATTCAGGTACGGATCCGGTTGTGGTGATTGACGGGGTGCCGCAAACGCTCACCGATCTAAACTCCATCAACGCGGCGGAGATCGAATCGATCAACGTACTTAAGGACGCTGCTACTTCTGCCATTTATGGGGTGAAGGGTGGAAACGGGGTGATCGTGGTGACCACTCGTTCCGGTCGTAAGGGACAAAAAGCAGAGTTCAACTTCAACACCAATTATGGGATACAGGAAGTGGCCAACACCGTTGGGGTGTTGAATGCCACGGAATATGCGGCCATGGTAAATGAGGGCAGCACGGTGGCTGGTGGTCCGGTCATTTTCCCGAACCTCAGCGGAATCGGCGTTGGAACCAACTGGCAAGACCAGGTCTTTCAGCGCGCCACGCTGCAAACACATAATATTTCTGCTCGTGGCGGATCCGATCAGGTTACGTATTTCGTATCCGGCGGACTCCTGCAGCAGGGTGGTATTGTGGGTGGAGATGATAAATCTCTCTTCAAGCGCGGCAACCTCACGGCTAATTTCAACATCGATCTGAATGCACGTCTTCGTTTCATCCTCAACACTTCAGCTGTTATGTTGAACGGTCGTGGTGTACAAGAAAATTCATTCAACTCGATCTTGGGTTCGGCCTTGAACTACGATCCGACCGTATCGGTGCTTAACAATGTACCCAACACTGTTGGTCAGTATGGATTCAGTACACGCATTTTCTCTGAAATCTTCAATCCACTCACCAAACTGGAGAATACCTATAATAAGAACATTGGTACAAAGGTTTACGGGAAAGCAGAGCTTCAATATAAATTATACAAGGGGTTGTTGCTGACCTCTCGTTTTGGTTATACGAAGTATGACGGCAATGCCCGCAGCTTTACACCGCTGGTGTTCTGGGGGATCAACAATGTCGACAACTCCATGAATCCGGATGGTTCTACCGTTACCGGACGCTTCAACAGCGTGGCGCACGAGAAGACCAGCAACTTCAACTACACGTGGGAGTCTTACGCGAACTATGATTTTGACTGGAAAGAGGATCATCATTTTGAAACCGTCCTTGGTTTTTCATTGGCTAAGGTGTCTGGCAATGCAGCCGGGGCTACCCGCCAAGATGTTCCCTTTAACAGCTGGGAATTTGCAGACTTCACCGCCGCCACCGGTGTCAACAACTCCACGAACTCCAATGCCATCAATGGCTATTACTACCAGTACTTCCGACGTAATCTCTCCAAGTTCCTTCGGGCGAACTACGATTATCAGGAAAAATACCTGGCCTCACTCACGGTTCGTCGCGACGGATCGTATGCCTTCGGTACCGACAACAAGAATGCGAACTTCCTGTCCGGATCGGCCGGTTGGTTGATCAGTAAGGAGCGCTTCTTCAAGGCCGACTGGGTCGATCAACTCAAACTGAGAGGAAGTTATGGTACGGTGGGTAATGAGAACGTGAATCCGCAGTATGTCGGAATCGTGACCGGCGGACCGAGTTATGGTCCGACCGCGAACAGCAACGGCTACAACTTCGGTGATGTATTCTATCCGGGAGCAACGGTTGGTTCTGCTGCCAACAATGCCCTGCGCTGGGAAAAGCAAATTCAGGCCAACGTCGGATTTGATGCCTTGCTCTTCAAGCGTAAAGTTTCTCTGACTGCAGACTGGTTCACTCGTGAAGTGGATGGCTTGCTCTTCACACCATCGGCTTCCCTGTATCTGGGAACGGTGCCCATTCCGACCGCGAACATCGGAGCTACCAAAACCACTGGATATGAGATCACACTCGGTTACAACGACAAGATCGGAAAGAACCTGATGATCAATACAACAGCCACGTTTACGACCGCTACGAATGAAGTAACGGCTACGAACACGGATGGTACGGCTAAGATCTTTGGTGGTTATTATTTCAACGGACAGAATCAGAGTGTGACCGTTTTTGAAAAAGGCCAGACGCCTGGTTATTTCTTCGGACACCAAGCTATCGGCATTTTCCAGAATGCGGCCGAAATCGCCAATGCCCCTGCACAAACGGGTGCGGTACCTGGCGACATTCGTTTTGCCGACCTCGATGGCAACGGCGTGATCGATGCGAAAGACAAGACCAAGATCGGCGATCCCTTCCCAGATTTCACCATCGGATGGAACCTGAACATGGCGTATAAGGGCATCGACCTGACTGCGTTCACCTATGCTTCTGTGGGCAACGATGTGTACAGTGCTTGGGAGCGCAATGGCAACTACACGAATAAATATCGTGGCGTGTTGGCGCGCTGGACCGGCGAAGGATCAACCAATGATCCACGCAACCCGCGCTACAGCTTCACCGATGCAAACAGCAATATCCGCGTATCCAGCCGCTATGTAGAGGATGGCTCCTTTGTTAAAATGAAGAACATCCAATTGGGTTATACGCTTCCTGCGAAAATGGTCAGCAAGGCCTTCAGCAGTCTGCGGGTGTATGCACAGGCTCGTAATTTGTTCACCTTAACCAAGTACAGCGGATTTGATCCGGAGATCGCCGGCGGCATTCTGGATACCGGCGTGGATCGTGGTGCTTATCCGCAGGCACGGACTTTCTCCGTGGGACTGGACATCAAATTCTAACCGACAAACGAATTTCATATGAGAAAACAGTTAATACCCATTTTGATCGTTGTCATGCTCGCGACAACGCTGTCCTCCTGTAAGAAATGGATCGATTACGATCCCAAAGAGGATTATCGGATAACAGAATTAAATTACCTCAGTTCGGAGTCTGATTACCGGACCATGGCCGTCAGCGTTTACACACCGTTGCAATGGTTGTCCCGGGCTCCTTTGATTGGTGACATTGCCAGCAACGACGCGGCCAGTGGAGGTGAAAACGCCTCCGACGTGTTGGCTCTTCAGCAGATCGATGACTTCACGCATACGCCGGTCAATAACCTGTTGACTGAGTTGTGGCAGGAAGCCTATGAAGGGATCAACCGTGCCAATTACATGCATCAATACAAGCAGGCTAATCCCGCAGGTAAGTCCATCGACTTCGCTGGTAAGGAAGCCTTGTTCGGCGAGGTTTATTTCCTGCGTGCGTATTACTACTTCCACCTGGTTCGTTTCTTCGGCGATGTACCCTTGTTCGCCGACAAGCGTTTGTCGTTGAGCGAGTCACGCTCTTTGCAGCGTTCACCGAAAGCGGACGTGTACGCTCAAATGGAGCGCGATCTGATTGCGGCGATCTCCGTATTGCCCGCCGTGCAAGTACAAAAAGGTCGCATCACCAAGTACGCGGCACAAGCGTTGCTCGGAAAAGTATATCTCTATCAAAATAAGTTTACCAATGCCGCTCAGACGCTGGAGAGTGTGATCACGGCCAATGCATTCTCGTTGGTAGGTGATTTCGGTTCTCAGTTTTTAGCGAGCGGTGAAAATGGTCAGGAGTCGGTTTTTGAGATCCAGCACTCTAATAATTCTCCCTTTTATAATTGGGGTGGTCCAAACCGTGGACAAGGAAACTTCGCCGTGCAGATGGTGGGTGTTCGTGCGCTGAACGGTGGCAACGGCATGCCTTATGCGTCCGGTTGGAGTTTCGATCTGCCTACCGCTTCACTGGCCAATGCCTTTGAAGCCGGTGATCGCCGCAAGGATGTTGCCATCCTCAACATTGAAGCGTACAAAACTGCGAATCCCGGATTTGGCATCACGTATCAGGTGGCTCCGTACAAGAACACCGGTATGTACAATCAAAAATATCATCCCCGCGTAGGAGAGACCTCCGGCCAGGTTGAGTTGAATTACAAGAACAACTACCGTGCAATTCGCTATGCGGATGTATTGTTGATGGCAGCCGAGGCCTACAACCGTTCCACCACTCCGAATGATACCAAAGCGCAGCAGTACCTCAATTTGGTACGTGCCCGGGCTTTCGGTGACAATCTGCACAACATCACTTCGACGGGTGCCACCCTCAAACAAGCAATTTGGGATGAGCGTCGCTTGGAGTTGGCGATGGAAGGAGAGCGTTTCTTCGACCTGGTTCGTACTGGTCAGGCTGTCGGCAAGATCACCGGATTTCAGGTAGGTAAGCACGAAGTATTCCCGATCCCTCAACTCGAGATCGATATTTCCGTGTTGACCCAAAACAGCGGCTACAATTAATCCTTTAAAATTTACGTTATGCGCTATATGAAATACATAACCCTGTTCTTCCTGGTGGCCACCATCGCCCTGGGGTGTAAAAAAGAAAAATACGAAGACACGGCGTTTGTACCTGCCGCGAATGGTCCCGATTCACTGTCGGTTCTATTTGAGATCACGCAGGATAATTCCGGTCTGGTGACCATCACGCCCAATGGTGAGGGTGCCGTTTCTTACGATGTCTATTATGGACATGGTCCGGCTACGCCCGTTAAAGTTGAGGCGGGTAAAAAAACTACCCATGTCTATCCAGAGGGC
>ENA-OUVC01002503-OUVC01002503.1-marine-metagenome-genome-assembly--contig:-NODE-2503-length-10317-cov-3.410254_pt1 | contig 10317 bp, 6 predicted proteins | sample MGYA00248622_ERZ508571 | MGnify/ENA primary metagenome ERZ508571 (study PRJEB26236, sample SAMN06267175) | marine metagenome | isolation source: Columbia River Estuary | place: USA:Columbia River Estuary... | reverse complement strand
TGATCCATAGCTTCCCGCCTTCCTTTTCGCCTTTAAACAAGACATCCGACGGCCATTGTCCTTTGTTCTCAAAAAACTGAATGGCATTTATCGCGGCCATGGATTGAAAACTCCCTTGAGGTGCCTGTGCATAAGCTCCAACGGCTAAATAAAGCAATCCTAGAAATAAAACCCAACACTTCATCGCTCTAAAAATACGGATTTTATTCAGGTGAAAAAAAGTAATCGGCGCACAGCGCGCTTTTTTGTAATTTTACTTCGCTTTCATCCCAATATTCATGAATCGAATTACAGAACTTTTTAAGATAAAATACCCCCTCATTCAAGGCGGTATGATATGGTGCTCCGGATGGGAATTAGCAGCTGCTGTTTCCAACGCAGGCGGCCTTGGATTGATTGGTTCAGGCTCGATGTATCCCGAAATTCTAAGAGAACAAATCTTGAAATGTCAAGCCGCAACAGACAAACCCTTTGGGGTCAACATTCCACTCTTGTATCCAAACATAGAAGAACATTTAACTACTGTAATTGAGCTGAAGGTTCCCATCGTATTTACCTCTGCCGGAAATCCCAAAGCCCATACGGCGCGTTTAAAAGCGGCAGGAATTACCGTAGTTCACGTGGTATCTTCCAAAAAATTTGCGCTAAAAGCACAGGAAGCTGGCGTAGACGCCATAGTGGCCGAAGGATTTGAGGCAGGCGGACACAACGGAAGAGAAGAAACCACTACCTTATGTTTAATTCCTTCAGTTGCAGCAGCCGTTGATATTCCCGTGATTGCTGCAGGTGGTATTGGAAGTGGCAAAGCCATGTTAGCCGCTATGATTTTAGGAGCAGACGGTGTTCAAGTGGGCAGCCGTTTTATTGCTACGCCGGAATCAAGCGCACACTTAGCATTCAAGGAACGAATTCTCAAGGCAGAAGAAGGTGACACCAAACTTACCCTTAAGGAAATTACGCCGGTGCGTTTACTTAACAACCCCTTCTATCAAGAAATACAGGCCATATACGAACGGAACGGTACCCCCGAAGAATTAGCGGCTCACCTGGGAAGAGGTCGGGCAAAAAAAGGCATGTTTGAAGGTGACCTAGTTGCTGGTGAATTAGAAGTTGGGCAAGTTTCCGCTATGATTCGCTCCGTAAAACCTGCGGGTGAAGTAGTTCAAGAATTCATCACCGAATTCAATCAAATCGCCGAACAGTTAACACACATGAAATTACACGTATGATATCATTTCATCGCTTTACATTGCCCAACGGGCTCAAGGTGATTTTTCACCAAGATAAATCTACGCCCATGGCGGTAGTTAACACCCTTTATGATGTCGGCGCACGAGATGAAGACCCAAACCATACGGGGTTCGCACACCTTTTCGAACATTTAATGTTTGGCGGTTCAGCGAACATTCCAGACTTTGACGCCCCTTTGCAACGCGCTGGAGGAGAAAGCAACGCATTTACCAGCAACGACATCACCAATTATTACGATGTCCTTCCATCTCAAAACATAGAAACCGCCTTGTGGTTGGAAAGCGACCGCATGTTATCGCTGGCCTTTTCTGATAAGAGTTTAGAGGTACAACGCAGCGTGGTCATTGAAGAATTTAAGCAACGCTATTTAAATCAACCCTATGGCGATGTCTGGTTGGAATTAAGACCCCTTGCATATAAAACACACCCATATCAATGGGCCACCATAGGAAAAGAAATTAGTCACATTGAACAAGCCACCATGGATGATGTACGGTCCTTTTTTGGAACCCATTATCATCCGGGCAATGCCATACTAACGATTGCAGGAAACTACGAAAATAACCAAATCGAAGACTTGGTGTCCAAGTGGTATGGAAACATCCCAGGCAAAAAGAAAGGAGCGCGGATCTTGATGCAGGAACCGCCGCAAAACGAATATAGAACCTTGACGCTCAAGCGAAACGTACCGGCTTCAGCGTTCTATTACGCCTTTAAAATGTCGGAACGTAAATCGGAAGGCTATTACATTGCCGACTTACTCTCGGATGAAGTAGGAAAAGACAAATCAGGTAAGCTGTATTTGAGCCTAAAAAAAGATAAGGCGCTGGTACATGAAATCAATGCCTACATCCTTGGATCACTCGATGAGGGTTTATTTATCGTTTCGGGTAAACTTATGCCTGGAAAAACATTCGAAGCCTTAGATACAGCGCTATGGGAGGTACTTGAATCGTTCAAAAACACCTTGATTTCCACCCCTGATTTAAACAGGCTGCGCATGAAAGGAAAAACCTCCAAAGCATTTCAAGAGCAGGGGCTTTTAAACCGAGCGATGAATCTTTCTTTTTTCGAATTATTAGGAGATGCACATGGAATCAACGAAGAGGAAGCCATTTATAATGCCATCCAAGCAAGTCATTTGCAAGACTATGCAAAATCGCTCTTCAACCCAAGCAATTGCTCCCGATTATTTATAGCATCTGAATCCAACTAACATGACAGATAACTTAAACCGTTCGCAGGCTCCAGCGGTCTCACTATCCAATGACATAAATTACATTGCACCAGAGTGTCACTTCACTCTAGCGGGTGTACCTGTGTATTTGATGCGCAATCAAACCAGCGAAGCCGTTAAATTGGAGTTGATTTTTGACGCAGGCTCTATTTACGATGAAAAACCTGTGGCAGGATTAACCACCGGGATGCTTTTGGCGGGCACCGAAGACAAAACTATGGCAGAAATCAACGACATGATTGATGACCACGGGGGGTATTTCAATGCGAGTGTAAGCGCCGATTATGCCTACCTAAACATTTTCGGGTTAAATGAATCTATGGATCAATTAATCCCCATCATTGAGGAAGCGCTTTACCATGCAAACTTTCCAGAATCCGAATTAATTCAGCTAAAGGCAGAGCGAAAACAAAACTTGATGGTGTCACTCGAAAAAGTAAGCACCCTCGCACAGCGGTCATTCCAAGAACATCTCTTTTCTGGAACACCGTACGGTAGAATCAATCAACCCGACGACTTTGACGGAGTCACGCGAGCAGACATTCGTAATTTTTTTGAAACCTATTTTAAAAAAGGACTAAGAAAAATCAACTGGGTAGGTAATCCAAATGCAGCGCAATTAGAAGGTATTTTACAATGTTTTGAACGTTGGACTAATGAGGTTACACCACCTGTAAAAGTTAACTACAACCCATCCATCGAACGCATTGAAGTGAAGAAAGCGGATGCGGTACAAACTGGCATTCGTATGGGAAAAATTCTGTTTGACAGATCTCATCCGGATTATCATAAAATGACCGTGGTTAATACAATTTTAGGAGAATACTTTGGGAGTCGATTGATGTCGAATATTAGGGAAGACAAAGGATATACCTATGGCATTGGAAGTTATCTCGGTGAAAATCAATCCAACGGATATTTTGTAATAGCTACGGAAGTTGGGAATGAATTTTTAGCGGACACTTTAGTTCAAATTAATGCAGAAATCGAACGGATGCGAACGGAATTAGTTCCTGCCGAAGAATTAAGCTTGGTGAAGAATTATTTATCTGGTCAATTCCTTCGAAGCGCCGATGGACCATTTGCCATGATGGATTTGTTTTCTATGGCGGAAATCAGAGGACTTGATTATTCCTTTTACCAACATGCCTTGCGCACCATTGAAGGAATTACGTCCGAGGAAATCATGGAAACGGCTGTAACCCATTTAAATTCAGAAGAAATGTTGATTGTTACCGCGGGGTAGCAACTTCTTTAATTTACTTTCGTACAATTTTCTTACGGACATTACGTTCCTCACGCGCGCATGAGATATTTCTTACTTTTCAGTTTATTTCTTTTCGGATTTAATCTATCCTTTGCTTCGCATGTGATGGGGGGTGAAATCACTTGGAAATGCGGTGGAAATGGTGGCTATCTCTTTGAACTGGTGTTTTACCGCGACTGTAATGGCGCTGAAGTCAATGTGCTCTCAGAAAACCTCCGCGTCTGGAACCATCCGAGCGTAACGAACATCACGGTGAATTATATCTCTCGTACCGATATTTCACCAAGCTGCACCCAAGTTTCAGGCGGTCCGCAACCCCTTGATTGTGGGACAGGGTCCAACGGTGGCAATGGAATCGGTGCTACGGAGAAAGTCCTTTATCGGTCAGCCGAAATCATGCTGCCCGGAACTCCACCCGCTCAAGGATGGATTTTTACGTACGAAAATTTCGCGCGCTCAAATGCCATTACCAACCTAACCAATCCCTCCACCTATGGCATGACCATCTCGGCCACGATGTTTGCTATCGGCGGACAAACAGGCTGTCAAGACAACTCACCACAATTCCTTCAAGCGCCTTATTTTGTAAGTTGTGTTGGCGATCCGTTCGTGTACAACATGAATGCCATAGATCCAGACATGGATTCCTTGCGCTTTGAATTTAGCGCACCCCTCAATCATTTTCCACAAGGCAGCTTCAATCCACCTGTAAATCCAGCTCCAGTGCCTTTCGACCTTGGATTCACGTATCAATCTCCCACGCCTTCCGCGTCCATTAGTCCAGGAAGTATTCCGGCGCAACTAAACCCTCAAAATGGAGAATTAACCTTCACGTCCACCCTTCAAGGAAATTTCGTAGTTAAAATCAAGGTGTCGTCCTATCGCTTAGGACAATTAATTTCACAGGTGGAACGAGAAATGCAACTCATCGTAGTACCTTGTCAACCCAATAATGCGCCACAATTCACTCCCCCATTCAGTGGTTCTTTTACCACCACCGTCGATGCGGGAGCCTTGGTTAATTTCAATCTTTCGGCATTGGATAATGGGTTCCTTCAAAATGGTGCAGCACAATCGGTTACCATCAGTGCAACGGGCCCCATGTTCGGCACCAATTTCACGGCAGCAACCGGTTGCGGAATTGAACCTTGCGCATTTACCACTGGATTACCAGCCACCGGAGTTGGTCAAGCAAACGTCCCATTCACATGGCAAACCAATTGCGACCACCTCATAAACTCCTTTGGCATTGTAGCGGAATCCGTTCCGTACTTTTTTGTATTCAAAGCGCAGGACAATTATTGTCAAGTTCCCAAGGTAAGTTATGCCACGATACAAATCAATGTGCGGAATCCTGGAATCATCGCTGCGCCTTCCCTAAATTGCATTAGCTACGCCAACGGGAATTATGCGCTCTCGTGGAATCCCGTTACAAATCCACTGAACACCTTTGTTTCTTATTCGCTGTATTCCCTTCAAAACGGATTGATTACAACCATCAACGACATTAACACCACGACCTTTTCAATCGGGGCGGCGCAAGCAAATCAAGATTTTTATTTGGGCGTAGTATCCGGTTGCAACGGAAGCATTACTCGATTCAGTGACACCTTGCACCCCATCATCCTTCAATTAACCAACCCGAACAATGGAACTGCCTTGCTGCAATGGAATGCACCAAGCGCAATTAATCTTGGAGGTTATTATCATTTGTATCAGCAAACAGGAAACGGTCCGTGGGTTTTATACGACAGCGTTCCGTATGGAACTACGTTCTATAAAGACACCGTGCGCATTTGTTCCGGGACATTGGGCTATCAAATCGTCTATCCTTATGGCGGATGTAGTTTTGAATCCAATACCCCAAGCGACCAATTTGAAGACATGCTTACGCCGGTCATCCCAATCATTCAAGGCGTAGGATTTGATCCAGCCAGCGGAAACCTCATCTTAACGTGGAATCAAAACAGTCAATCAGACACGTATGGCTATGTAATTTACACCTTGGATGCCAATAACGTACTGTATGAAATCGATACCGTATGGGGAATCTCCAACACCTCGTACACCTATGTTCCAAGTGGTTCTGGTCCGTTTACGTTTTCAGTCGCTGCCTTTGATTCTTGCTTTACGACGGCAGTTCCAATAACCTACCAAACCTCAGGGAAAGCTCCGCTAAATGCAAGTATCCGCTTAAATGGCGCCATTAATGCGTGTGATCAATCCATCGACTTAGCATGGACCGCCTATCTCGGATGGAGTGTGAGTTCTTATCAAGTATACTCCTATGAAAACGGGCAGTTGGTATTGCTAGGTACAACAAATGCCTTGAACAGCACCATCGACGTAGTGGGCGGAAATACCTACACACTTTTCATACAAGCCAATCTCGGTAATGGGAATTCGGTACTTTCAAATCCGTATACCTTTATTGTACCCCTTCCCGGACAACCCAACTTTCATTACCTGCAAGCGGCCAGTGTAAGTGGGAATTCTGTTGAAATACGGGTATACGTAGATCAAAACGCTGGGATTAACCAGGTGCAAATTGAACGAGAAGAAACACCGGGAAATTACACGGCAATTGGAACGGCAACGGTAGTAAATAACTTGGCTCAGTTTACCGACGCACAAGTAGACGTAATGAATCAAACGAATCGATACCGCTCCAAATACATTGATACGTGTGGAAACATCGGCAGTCCATCCAATGCGGCCACCACCATCTTAGCAACAGGAATAGCCGATGATGAAACGCAAATCAATGTAATCAGTTGGACCCCTTACCTTGGGTTTGAAGTTGGGGTGAGCACCTATGAGGTATATCGAATCGAACCGGATGGTTCTGCTACCCTGATTCAAACGGTTCCAAATGGACAATATAGTGTGGAGGACAGTGTCGACTCTGGCCCTTACCCCGGCGAGATCTGTTACTATATCGAAGCCCGAGAACTCATCAACAATTACGGAATCGAAGAACGGTGCGCGAGTAATACGGTTTGCCTCACCTATACCCCAATAATCTATATTCCCAACAGTGTATTTCCGGAAGGCATTAACAATGTATTTAAACCGGTCGCCACCAACATCGACCCGAGTAAATTTAAAATGACCATCATGAATCGATGGAGCAATATCATCTTTGAAACGGCGGATTACAACCTGGGGTGGAACGGTAGATTTCAAGCCAATAATGAATTAGTTCCAAACGATATGTACATTTACGTGATGGAATTTTATGATGCTGCAGGGAATCAACTAATCAAACGAGGAGAGGTATATGTTATTCGCTAACAATGCGCGTATTTTAATCATTCAAACGGCATTTCTTGGCGATGTCATACTCTCGACATCCGTTGTTAATTCAATCAAAGCGCAATATCCAGAGGCGCAGGTTGATTTATTGGTGAAAAAAGGAAATGAAGGGCTCGTACTTGGACACCCTAATTTAAATCAGGTGCTCACCTTTGATAAATCGAGAAAATGGCGGGAAATGTTACGGATTATTCGGGCTAACCGAGCTACACCCTATGATTTCATTGTAAACCTGCATCGCTTTGCATCTTCTGGACTTATTGCGGTGCTTAGTAAAAGTAAAACCATTGGCTTCAACAAAAATCCCTTGGCCCGATTTTATACATTAAAACTTCCGCATCCGATCTCGAAAGGCATTCATGAAATTGACCGGAATTTCAGTTTAATCGCTGCGCTTGGCATTAAGCACTTGGTAAAACCATCCATTATACCAAGCGAGGAAGCGATGCGCAACGTTACGGAATATCAGGAAACGCCGTATGTGTGTTTCGCACCGGCATCGGTTTGGGCAACGAAGCAACTTCCAATCGAAAAATGGGTGGAGCTTTCAGAAAAGCAAGATCACATAATCTACCTCCTTGGTGGTCCAAATGACCGCACACTCTGCGAAACCATAAAAACTAAAAGCCCAGCACGTATTCAGAATGTAGCGGGCGAACTTTCGCTCATGGAATCTGTCGCACTGATGAAAGGAGCCGTACGGAATTATGTGAATGATTCGGGACCCTTACATTTTGCTTCTGCGGTAAATGCGCCGGTTACGGCCTATTTTTGTTCTACTGTGACAGACTTTGGCTTTGGTCCCTTGTCGGATGATTCAGAAGTCAACGAAGTAACGGGACTTGCATGCCGTCCGTGCGGCTTGCACGGAAAGAAAGGATGCCCGGAAGGTCATTTTAAGTGCGGCAAAGAGATGGTGGTATAGGTGTTCCACGGGATTTGAAATCCCGTGGAACTTTGTACAGGGATTTGAAATCCCGTGGAACTTTGAACTGGAATTGAATTCCTGTGGAACTACGTGCAGGGGGTTCATAAATTAAAATAACCTTCTTTTTTAGATTCTATTCCAAAAAAGTTATTATATTTTTGTATTCTATTCCAAAAAAGTTGTATTTTAGATAAAAAGTTACCCATGATTGTTCGGGATATTGAGGTAGACCTTCAACGTAAATTATTTCAAGGAAAGGTGATTACTCTTATTGGAGCACGTCAAACAGGAAAAACCACCTTGTTAAAGCGCTTATTTGAAGCGTATCGAGAAGACGCTCTTTGGTTAAATGCCGATGAATATGATATCCAAGAACGATTTAAACAGCCTACCTCAACTCAATTAAAAGCGTTGATTGGAAACAAAAAACTGGTGATCATTGATGAGGCACAACAAATCACCAACATAGGGTTGGCGTTGAAATTATTGATTGACAACTATCCAGAGATTCAAGTAATTGCCACGGGTTCCTCTGCATTTGAACTAAAAAACAAAACCAATGAACCGTTAACGGGTAGAAAGTTTGAGTTTCACTTATTTCCGATTTCTTATGGTGAAATGGTGAAGTACACCAATGACTTGGTCGAGCAAAGAATGCTTAATCATCGACTGGTATTCGGTATGTATCCCGAGGTTATCATGCACCCTGGCAATGAAATAGAGCGCTTGAAATCATTGTCGGATAGTTTTCTATATAAAGACTTATTAATGCTCGAAGACATAAAAAAACCAGAGAAACTGGTGAAGTTACTTCAGGCCTTGGCGTATCAAGTGGGTAATGAAGTATCGTACAACGAGATTGGAAACCTCATTGGATTGAACAGTAAAACTGTTGAATCGTATATTCAATTGTTAGAGAAATCATTTGTGATCTTTCGTTTGAGTTCCTTCAGTAGAAATTTAAGAAACGAATTAAAAGCGTCAAAAAAAATTTATTTTTATGACAACGGGATTCGCAATGCCTTAATTTCTTCTTTTCAACTACTAGAGGGACGGCAAGACATTGGGGCACTTTGGGAAAACTATTTAGTTTCGGAGCGCCAAAAACGGAATTTATACGGACAGCACTATACCAATGTTTATTTCTGGCGTACCAAGGAGAAGCAAGAAATCGATTATCTCGAAGAGTACGATGGTCAATTGCATGCGTACGAATTTAAATGGAAAACGGAAATGAAATACCGTTTTCCAAAAACCTTTACGAACGCGTACCCATCAAGTACACTTCAGTGCATTCACCGAGACAATATGCATGAATTTATCATGACCGAATAAGTAACACATAAAGCTTCCGTTTTCCTGAAAGTCATTTTAAGTGCGGCCCTTCGACAGGCTCAGGGACCGCAAGCACGACAGGCTCAGGGACCGCTTTATTCCAAAATGTTAAAAAACAGGTGCGCCCTTCGATACGTCTGCTCCGCCAGGCGGAGACAAACTACTCAGGGACCAGCACCCAGAGGCATCTGTTAATATAAATCACTCCTCCATCTCCACTACCCGCTCCACGGTGCCGTCTTCATAGATAAAGAGCATGAGCGTATTTTTACGTCGGGGGATGATTTTTCCGTTGAGGTAGGTGATTTTCACGAGCTTTTTAAAGCCTGTACCAAGCTCATCCATTCCGGTGAAGTTCAAGGTAAGGTTTAATGTAATGGTACTGTCGCAGCCATTGGCTGCAATAAGAGTTTGGGTGTAGGTACCGCTTTGTGTATAGGTTTGACCATTAAGAATCCAAGTATAACTATCTATTGCAGTGACATTAGAAACAGAATTTGTATTCAAGGAACCTAATTGAGAATAATATAAATCAGAAATTTCACATTCTGATAAGGCTCGGCTCCAAATACCAATATCGTCAAGCAAACCATTGAAATAAGAATTGTTCGCATTAGTTGAACCAAATTTTAATGAGGCATTGGAAATAAAGTTTAAGTTGAGATTTTGGTTGAAAACAACTGAGTTTTGAAATATTGCGTTTTTGTAGAATTTAATTTGACCTTGATCAAAGATTAAGACGATGTGAAACCATTCATTTGTGTAAAGTGAGAAATTAGACAACGCACTTTCAAATGATTGATTAGTTAAATTTTCACTTGCAAATTCTAATTTATTTTGGAAAGATTGTGGTGACCATGTTAAGTACCATCGATTCGTATTTCCCCCAATATTCTCACTTCTCTCAATAATTCGAGGATGATAGTTGGCACTATATTGCGTAGGTTTTACCCAAACGGAGATACTCATTGTATTCTCAATAGA
>ENA-OUVC01002502-OUVC01002502.1-marine-metagenome-genome-assembly--contig:-NODE-2502-length-10322-cov-3.505905_pt1 | contig 10322 bp, 9 predicted proteins | sample MGYA00248622_ERZ508571 | MGnify/ENA primary metagenome ERZ508571 (study PRJEB26236, sample SAMN06267175) | marine metagenome | isolation source: Columbia River Estuary | place: USA:Columbia River Estuary... | reverse complement strand
ACGGCGGGCACTCGGTTTTGACGACGCAATTCGCGGGAGGCTCCCTTGCCTGCCCCATTGCGCGTCTCTGCCGACAATGTCAGCTGATCGCTCATGTTTATTCTCCAAAAAAAGTTACCTTGCCGCCACGCCTCCAGGGATGACCATGCACGGCAAGCGCGCGCCTATATGCAGGTTATGCCGGAAAAGCAAGCTTCGTGCGGAATCAGAGCAATGCTTTGTAGAGGCTGAATAGGCTGGTCGCGATCAGGACAATGCTGACGGCGAACAACAACATGCGCGGCTGGATGCGTTTGGCAACAATCGCACCGAATGGAGCGGCCAGTAACCCGCCAATCAACAGACCGCCGGTGACGACCGTAAACGCCTCTAGTCCAATCGTCAGGATGAAGGTCATCGACACTGCAACCGTCAGGAAAAACTCCGCAGTATTGACAGTACCAATGGTTTTGCGGGGATCGGTGCCTTGGATCAGCAAGTTGGACGTAACGACTGGGCCCCAGCCACCGCCACCCGATGCATCCAGAAAACCGCCGACAAGACCAAGCGGCATCGTTACCTTGGGATCGCGGGGCTTGTGCTGATGGGCGAAGTTCCATGCCTTATACAGCAGGTAAAAGCCGATGAGCGTCAGATATCCCATCACAAACGGGCGCGCTGCGTCGGTATGAACATTTGCCAAAAGATACGCGCCGGTGCAGCCGCCAATCACACCCGGAATGGCAATGCGGGCAAACAGCTTCCAATCGACATTTTTGTGCAACACATGGCTGATGCCCGATGCGCCCGTTGTGAACATTTCGACAAAATGCACGCCAGCAGATGCGCGGGCAGGGGCGACGCCCATGACGCTGACCAACAATGTGCTGCAAATGACGCCAAACGCCATTCCAAGCGCGCCATCGACCAACTGCGCGGCAAAACCGACCGCGACATAAGGCGCGATGGAAAACCAATCGATATTGGCAATATAGTCAATCATCCAAGTCTCGCCCTTTGCGCTGGAATGTCGGATGCATAATCGGGAGTCACTTCTTTAGCCACCGCTTTGTATTGCACGAATTTGTTTGGAGCACCCAAGAATGTGTTTAGCGCGGTGAGTGGATTATTCCGCAGCTTGTGCGAATGCTTCGGCATCAACATTGTCACACAGATTGATGCCGTCCAACAGGTCAGCGGTCTTGTCGCGCACTTGAAGCATGAGTGCGCGGGTGCGGCAATTTTCTTCCTCGACGCAGTTTTTGCATGTCTCATGCGCGTACCGGCTGGCACAGGGCACCAAGGCCAAAGAACCGCGCATGATGCGGATGAGATCGCCATAGCTAATGTCGATGGGTGCAACGCCCAGCCAATATCCGCCGTCCTTGCCGCGTTGCGACGCGACGAGCCCCGAACGTGTCAGTTCGGACAAAATCACGGTCAGGAATTTGGGCGGAATCTTTTGTGCTTCGGCAATATCGGCGAGCTGCACAGGCCCTTTGCCGAAATGGTCCGCAAGATGCTGCATGGCGCGTATCGCGTAGCGGGTTTTCTGGGACAGCATGGATGGCTTTTGCGCCGGATGGCCTGTTTTTTCAACCCAGCAAGTAGACAAAGTAACAATAGTTTGAATTTCGTGCCGAAATTCTGGTCGATCTGCGTGCAAATGCAGTTGCATTGCAACAGGTGTCGGCATAGCGTGTGATGGTAAACGAGGCTCAGGGGTGAGCTAGAATAACAGGGGTGAAATATGAAATATTCAAAAACCGCGATTCTTTTGTTGGCAACGTGCCTGACCGCGCCTGCCTTTGCACAGGATGCAGCACCGCCAGCTGCCGCTGAAACGGTGGATGAAGGCGCCGCGATTATCGTGACGGGTTCGCGCATTAAGCAGGATCCGGCCAAGAGCGCGCTGCCGTTGCAGGTCATCAGCAGCGACGATTTGACGCGCGAAGGCATTAACAGCCCTGAACAGCTTATCTCTTACCTGTCGACCAACGGCAATGGTGCGGACAACCTTGCGTCCAATGCGGACGTAACATCAGGTGCGCAGCGCGGCACCAACGGCCTGTCGGCGGCCAACTTGCGCGGGCAGGGTTCGGCATCGACATTGGTGTTGCTCAATGGACGCCGCGTCGCGGCACACGGCCTGACGGGTTCCGCTGTCGATGTGAACCAAATTCCGATGGCCGCGCTTGAGCGCGTGGAAGTCCTGAAAGACGGCGCGTCGGCTATTTACGGAACCGATGCAATCGGCGGTGTTATCAACTTCATCACCAAAACAAATTTCCAGGGCCTCGCGCTTAACGCCTTCACGGACATGGCCGAAGCAGGTGGCGGCGCGATTTATCGTCTGTCGGCGACGGGTGGTTATGGCGACCTGGACGAAGACGGCTTTAACATCTTGGCCACCGTCAGCAGAAGCGTCAGCAAAGTGCTGAACGGTTCTGACCGTAGCTTTGTAAACGGTAACCAGCCCAATCGCGGCCTTTCGGTCGATACGCGTGGAACGCCGATTGCGACAGCGTTCGCCACCGGTTCAAATGCGCTCTTTGCCCCGACCGGTTCGCTTTTAAGCGGCGTTACTTTGCTTGAGGCAGGGGCAACTGTTCCGGCCACGGGTGGTATCAACATCCTCGATCTTCCCGGCGGCGCAGGTTGCGCATCCATGGATGGTGGCATGGCATATGATGACCAATTGTGGGCAAATACCTCGGCACGTTTTGCCTGTGCTTGGGATACCGGCCGCGCCGCTGTTCTTCAGCAGCCATTGGAAACGCTGACTTATTATGGACGCGCAACGGCGAAACTTGGCGACCATCAATTTTACGCTGAAATCACTGGCTCAGACGCCGATTCATCGAAGCGTTTCTCGAACAACCAATATTCGGGCAACGCCACAACCTTGCCGTTATATTATCCGCTGAACAGCACGACAGCGTCGACATATAATGATGTGTATAACAAGCTGCTCGCCGTTTTCCCGCAAATCGCGGTCAATTATGGCAAGCCGATTTCGTATCGCTGGCGTTGTACATCATGCGACGTGCGTGAATATGAAACCAACACAAAAACCTTGCGCGCTGGCTTGGGTGCTGAAGGTCCATTGTGGGATGGCTGGGATTATCGCGCTGGCGGTTCATATGCCCGCAGCCAATCGACGTCGGTATTGGGTACCGGCTACCATTATCGTGGAACCTTCGCCTCGGCAGCAGCAGCGGCTGCGTCGGGTGTGACGGGCGCTGTATCTGGTGGCATTGATCCACGCGCACCAATAGCGCCGGGCGCAACAAGTCCCGGTATCGTTGGCCTATTGAACAGCGGTATCCTGAACCCGTTCTCGTTGACGCAATCTGATGCGGCACTTGCCGGATTGAAAGCGATTTCGGCTGAAGGCGTAACGCTGTACGGCGGTAAATATGAAGTGAAGCAACTCGATGGTTCGGTTTCCGGATCGCTGTTTGATTTGCCCGGTGGCACGGTTCAGGTCGCGCTTGGCGTGGATTATCGCCGCGAAACATATAGCTTCAACGGTTCGCCAGCTGCTGTCACGGGAACGCCAGACATTTTCAACGTGGCCTTCGACAATAACAATGCGCTGACCGCGAAAAACCGCACGGTTAAAGCGGCTTATGCCGAACTTCTCGTGCCCGTTTTTGAAGCGTTTGAAGTAACTGGTGCCGTTCGTCTCGATGATTATAGCGGCTTTGGTTCGACGGTTAATCCCAAGATTTCCGCGAAGTATCAGCCTCTTGACTGGCTGATGTTCCGTGGTTCGTTCAATACGGGCTTCCGCGTTCCTGCGTTCAACCAGATTTTCAACGGCGTTACGCAATCGCCAAATCCAGGCAATACTTTGGTGGATCCAACCACCTGCGCAACAGGTGCGGTCAGCACGCTTCCGGGCTGTTCAGCGATTACGCCAGAGACGCTTGCGGGTGGCAATCTCAACCTTGGACCAGAAACATCGAAGCAGCACAGCATTGGCCTTGTTCTGCAACCATCGAGCCGTTTCAGCGCCTCGTTTGATTACTGGTCGATCGCAGTGGACGATACCATTGGTGCGCTGACCTTGCGTCAGTTGCTCGACAACATCAGCTACTTCCCCGATCGGGTGACGCGCACGAACAACATCATCACGCTCATTGACCTGCGCGCCGACAATATCGGTTCGCGCCGGACAGAGGGTCTTGAAGTTGCGTTGCGTGGCGGCGTCGATGCCTTCGGCGGTGTGATTACCGGTGGTTTGGACGGAACCTATCTGCTGAAAAAGCGTGAGAAGTTTCTGCCGTCGGCACCGTTCGGATCCAGCTTGATTGGCCGATTTACCTTTGCAGGCGATTTGGGTCTCAAGTGGAAGCACAGCGCCTTTGTGTCGTACACAAAGGATGACTTCACTTTCAACTTCTCGCAAATCTATCGCGACGGGTACAAGAACCAAGCATTGCCCGGTATCGCCAATGGCACTGTCGTCCGTCCGGATTTCAACCCGATGGTGAAATCTTATGTCACGTATAACACGTCGGTGAGCGTCGATCTGCTCAAGCAATATCGTCTGACCGCTGGCGTGCGGAACGTGTTCGACACCGATCCGCCATTTGCGATCACCTATGACAGCAACACCGGTGCCGGCTCCAGCTGGGAACCACGCGTTGCTGACCCACGTGGCCGGTCGTTCACATTGTCGATCGAAGCGAAGTTCTAAGCAAAGGAACGCCGGGTATGGATATGAATGCAACTCGGCGTCAGATTATGGCGGGGCTGGCGGCAATGCTGTCGGCCCCACCGCTTTTGGCGGCTTCGCCTGAAGCAAAAGGCGCGCGTAAGCCATCGCGTTTGCGCGTCGGCGATACCGTCGGGCTTATTGAACCGGCGTCGGCCAGTGACGAGCCGTTCCAGATCCAGTTGGTTGAAGAAGCCATCATCGCAATGGGGCTGAAGCCCAAACGGGCGCCGCATGTGTTGAACCGCTACGGCTATCTTGCCGGGCAGGACAAGGACCGCGCGGCAGACATCAACGCGATGTTTGCGGACAAGGATGTGAAGGCGATATTTGCGGTGCGCGGCGGATGGGGCAGCGCACGGCTTCTCCCCTATCTTGATTGGAACATCATTCGCGCCAATCCCAAGCTGCTGACAGGCTTTAGCGACATCACCGCTTTGCATATGGCGATTGCGGCCAAGGGCGGCTTTGTGACCTTGCACGGGCCAAATGCGGGCAGTGCATGGGGCAAGTCATCATGGGACATTTACCGCGACATCGCGTTTGATGCGGGTACGCCGTTGTTTGTTAATCCAGAGGGCGACGAAGACCGGCTGACCCAGCGTCGCTGGCGCACACGCGTTTTGGGCACGGGCACGGGCAAGGCGCAGGGGAAGCTGCTTGGCGGTAACCTAACCGTGCTGACTGCGCTTGCCGGAACGCCGTATTTGCCGGACTTTAATGGCGCGATCTTGTTCCTCGAAGATGTGGACGAGGCCGAATATCGCATCGACCGGATGCTCACCCAATTGGGGCAGGCGGGCGTGCTGAAAAACCTGAAAGGCGTTGTCTTTGGTCAATGCACCGACTGCGTCAACAAGGGCACCAGCTACGGGGCGTTTACGTTGAATGATGTCCTCACCCAGCATCTGGGTGGCTTGGGCATTCCTGCCTATCAGGGGGCATGGTTCGGGCATATCACCGACCAATTCACCTTGCCCGTTGGCGGCATGGCGGAAATTGACGCCGATGCCGGAACGCTGCGCTTGCTGGAGCCTGTCGTCGTTTAAGTCAAAATTTGGGATACGACCAAAGCAAAGGCATTGTTCGCCATGTGCAGGATGATGTTCGTGCGCAGCGATCCTGTGCGGTGGTAGAGATAGCCAAAAGCGATGCTCAGCGACATCAATCCGGGGATGGCATAAAGCTGCAGATGCACGACCGCGAACAGGAATGATGACAGCAGGATTGCCGCCCAAAAAGGCACATATTTCGCAACCGCATTTTGCAGCATGCCCCGGAACAGCAATTCTTCAACAATGGGCGCCGCAATCGCGATGGCGAAAAATATCGCGGCAATGTTCACCGGCGTGCGCGGTATGGAGGCGAGGATTTTGGCCATTTCCTCCTGCATTCCGACACCCGGAATGACATAAGTCGCGTAAATATAATTGAACGCCATGGCGGCCATAATCACAACGACCGCAAGCACCATTGCCTGACGCAGCGGGACTTTGCCGAAACTGTTTAGGCCCAATATCGCCATTCGCCCTGGCTTGCGCAGATACAGCCACATCAGGAACAGCTGGACAATCGCGGCGGCAATAAGTCCGAAGATAATGACGACGGGCATTGCGCTGCTCGTTCCCGTCGCGGCCATGATGAGGCCCGTGCACGCCGCCTGCAGCACAAAATAGAGCAGGATAAACCCAGCGGTGGGCCAAAGACCCGGATAGTTCGGGCTTTCCAGTGACCCGGCATAAGCGGCATCAGTGCGTTGTATGTTGTCCATTGCGATCCCGCTAAACGTTGAGGGCCCGAACGCTTATCGCCGGGCCCTCACACTCGTGACACATCAAAACTTAATAGGCCACCCGTGTTGCGCTGAGGCCATAAGCAGGCAGCAGATTTTGAACGCTCGTCGGGCCAGCCAAATGCCCTGCGCCCACCGCCATGAATGTCACGCCGGGCTTTGCCATGCGCGCCGAAATCCATTTCGCCCAATTGGCATTCCGCTTCGTGAGCAATGCGTCATACAAGGTGCGGCTGGTCAGGCCCTCGTTCATGAGCTGGCCAAGGCTCTCGGTTTCGGCCGATGCCCACATGGCGACCATCTTGTCGGCGGTGGTGCCCACCTCATCAATCATCTTTGCCGCTTCGACTAAGAAAGTGATTTGTTCCGCCTCCGGCAGGGTATCAAACAAGCCAAGCTGGAACTCCATGGTTTCAAGTCCAGCGATGGGCTTGTTGTTAACCTTCGCCGCTGCAGTCAGCTGCTTTTCAACGCCGCTATTGGGGTCAAAGCCGGATTTTTGCATTGCTACGACGGACAAAGTGATCCCCGCTGCCCATGGCTCAAAAGGGTCGAAAGCAGGTGCCGGAATACCAAGCTTGCCCATGGCCGCCTCATACACCGCACGGTCCGCATCGTTCATTTTGGAACGCAATGTCTTGCCCTGCTGGTCCATTGCCAATTTGCCAAACAGGGCTTGGCTTTCCGCGGCTGGTGGCTCGACCAGTTCCAATACCAATTGGTCCGAACTGTCAAAAGCCGTCTTTACGCCATCGTCAAACCAGCCAAGGCCTGGCTTTAAGAGATGGATGCTTCCGAACAGGTAAATTGTCGTGTCTTCGTCCTTCACCACCCACAAAGCGGGATCGACGTCCTTGACGGTAACGGCCGGGGCATCCGTTGGCCTGCTCTGCGCTGCGGCGGGCACTGCCCATGCCAGCGCACATATTGCTGTCGTGGCGAGCACGGACTTTAAACGTAAACGCATAGATATTCTCCTTTAGGTCCGCGTAGCAACAAATCGTATGCAAATGGTTTCGATGTCAGCGATATTTTTTCCAGAGCCAGACCGCCGTCCATATTGACGCAAAGAGCATGAATATGGCCACGCCATCGGGCTCCGGTGCAAAACCGCCGCGCCACAGTATCCACCACATCGGCGCGCCGATTAGGAATGCGTATGCGGCGTAATAGCCGCCGTCACGATAGGCGCTTGCTTCCTGTTCATCGATTGCGCGCTTATGCCAGAACCAAGCGATGATTGGCATAATCACCGCCCAGAAAAAGACGAGCATCAGCGCCATGACTGGCGGCACTGGATTGTCTGAAAAAATTGGTAACGCTCCGGTGTCCAAATTTCCAACGCTTGTGTCGTAAAACGTAAGGAGTAGACCGATTGCACCACCGACCAGCACAAAACCGTAGATCATGTTGCGATTCAGCTTTTCGCGGCGCGTGAGCCCCTCATTACTGGCCTTCATCTTGCTGACGTTCCTCCAGATGGCGAATGCAAGGCCGGTGATGATGGCGGCAAAGCCGCACAATGTCACTATTCCGGCGGTCCCGAGTGCGCCACCGCCCTGCGCCTCATGCGCGGCGAGATAACCGGCAACGGCTCCTGCAGTCATCATGATGCCAAGGCCTGAAACGATAACCCACAGCATGCGGCGTCCATTGTTGTTCGCCATTTCATCAGCGTCAGTCATTGTGCGCTCCTTCAAATTCGTCATCGAAAATCTCCTCGATTGGCAATGCAAACAGCCGTGAAATCTTGAACGCCAGCGGCAGCGACGGGTCATATTTCCCCGTCTCGATGGCATTGACCGCTTGGCGCGATACATCGAGATGCTCGCCCAAATCGGCTTGGCTCCAGCTCCGCATCGCGCGGAGAACTTTCAGCTGATTTTTCATGTCAGGTTATGATGTCTTTGTGTCATGGAAACCTTACTATTGCGATTCGCCCAATATGTCAACAGCACCTTACATAATGCTATGCGTCACTGACAAAACGGCACGCGTGCTTTTCAGAACCTTGATTTAGCCGCCTATCTCCGCCAAGGGCTGGCCATGTCCGACATCGCACCACTTAGTTTTCAGGACCTGATCCTCACCCTCCATGATTATTGGGGCAAGCAAGGCTGCGCGATATTGCAGCCTTATGATATGGAAATGGGTGCCGGTACCTTCCACACCGCGACCACTTTGCGCGCGCTTGGCCCTGATCCGTGGAACGCCGCATTTGTGCAGCCGTCGCGTCGCCCGACCGATGGGCGCTATGGCGAAAACCCGAACCGGCTCGGCGCCTATTATCAGTATCAGGTGATTTTGAAACCAAGCCCGCCGGACCTTCAGGAACTGTATCTGGGCTCGCTCAAGGCCATTGGTATCGATCCGTTGCTGCACGACATCCGCTTTGTCGAAGACGACTGGGAAAGCCCGACGCTGGGTGCATGGGGCCTTGGCTGGGAAGTCTGGTGTGACGGCATGGAAGTCACGCAGTTCACCTATTTCCAACAAATGGGCGGGTTTGATTGCAAGCCGGTCTCGGGCGAGTTGACCTATGGTCTGGAACGTCTGGCGATGTATATCCAGAACAAGGACAGCATTTTCGACCTCGCGTATAACAATGCCACCGCTGATCGCCCCGCGATTACCTATGGCGACGTCTTCCGCGAAAATGAGCGGCAGATGAGCACCTATCATTTTGAGGTTGCCGACACCGACATGCTGTTCGATGCCTTTAAAAAGGCGACCGCGGAGTGCGAAAGCTGCCTTGCGCGCAGCCTACCCATTCCCGCCTATGAACAGGCGATCAAGGCCAGCCACATCTTCAACATACTTCAGGCGCGCGGCGTGATTTCCGTGCAAGAACGCGCCAGCTACATGGGCCGTGTCCGCGACCTCGCCAAAGGCAGCTGCCAGGCATGGATGGAAAAGAACGGATGGACGGCATGACCGATTTTCTGCTGGAACTTCGCTCTGAAGAAATCCCTGCGCGGATGCAGGTGAAGGCTAAGGAAGATTTGGCGCGCTTGTTCAACGATGCGCTGGCCAAGGCCGGGCTGGCTGCGGCTTCGGTTGAAACCTTTGCCACACCGCGCCGCTTGGCGTTGATTGCGACGGGCCTGCCGCTGGCGACAGATGCTGTGTCCGAAGAAACCAAAGGCCCAAAAGTCGGCGCGCCGCCACAGGCGATGGAGGGTTTCCTCCGCAAAACCGGCCTTACGCAAGACCAGCTGATCGAACGCGATGGCGTGTATTTCGCGGTCGTGGAAAAGGCAGGGCGTCAGACCGCTGATGTTCTGGCTGAGGCGATTCCTGCGATTATCCGTGCGTTCCCATGGCCAAAGTCGCAACGCTGGGGCGCGGGGTCGGCTTCGACCGAAAGTCTGCGCTGGGTCCGCCCATTGCAAGGCATCGTCGCGATACTCGGCGATGATGTCGTGCCATGCGAAATCGAAGGCATCATCAGCGGTGCGACGACGATGGGGCATCGGTTCCACCACAGCGGTCCTGTCAATATTGGCAACGCGGGCGACTATGCAGAAAAGCTCCGCGCCGCCCATGTCCTTGTCCATTTCAGCGAACGCTGCGCGCTCATTCGCGATGGCGCAAAGGCGGCTGCTGCGGCTGCAGGGCTGACATTGGTTGAGGATGAAGGCCTGGTCATCGAAAATGCTGGGCTGACCGAATGGCCAGTGCCCATGCTTGGTCGTTTCGACCCCGCATTTTTGGACGTGCCGCAAGAAGTCATTCAGCTGACCGCGCGTGTAAACCAGAAATATTTTGTCTGCCACGACAGTGCGGGCAAGCTTGCCAACGCCTTTGTCTGCACGGCCAACATTGATG
>ENA-OUVC01002500-OUVC01002500.1-marine-metagenome-genome-assembly--contig:-NODE-2500-length-10324-cov-3.429589_pt1 | contig 10324 bp, 10 predicted proteins | sample MGYA00248622_ERZ508571 | MGnify/ENA primary metagenome ERZ508571 (study PRJEB26236, sample SAMN06267175) | marine metagenome | isolation source: Columbia River Estuary | place: USA:Columbia River... | reverse complement strand
TTTCATTAACCAAAAGCAATTTTGATAATTGGCGATTGTTACTGGCAACAGGAGTTTGTGGCGGTTTTACAACATTTTCTGCTTTTAGTTGGGAGTGTGTACAGCTGTTTCAACAACAAAAATATTTAATAGCATTTTCTTATATGATTGTCAGTTTTATCATTGGAATTGGTGCAACTTATCTAGGTTTTAGTTTAATCAAATAAACAAACTCACTACAAAAAATATTATGCAAACAAATGTACTTCACCCATGGCACGGGGTTCCTAGCGGAGAACATGCACCAAGAGTTGTAAATGCAATTATCGAAATACCAGAAGGCAGCAGATGTAAATATGAGATTGATAAAGCAAGTGGTTTATTAAAATTAGACAGGGTTATTTATTCCTCTTTTTATTTTGCTGCTTTTAAATTGTTGTAACTCAGTTGGGGAATCTTCAATTGGTACTATTCCGGCTAATTTATTTAAACGACCTCCAATTGATACTAGTAAACTTATAAAAGGGGATAGTGGTATTTCATTGATTGTATCTGATATATTTAATATTGCACTGAAGGATAAATCAAAAGATTTATCTGTTTTTTCTACTGAATTAAAGAAACAATTTCCTGATTCTGGTTACCAAATTGTTTATTACGACACTAGTACTTTAAGAATCCAATTTAAATTTCCCGATTCTAACCGTACAGCATTAAAAAGTAAGATTAAAGAAAAAATGGATAACTATGAGCTCTTGATTTGGGATGAGAGCATTTTTAGGGCATCTAAAACCTTTAATGACCCAGCTTTGCTAGATGTAGAAAAATCTTGGTATTTAAGTGCTATTGGTGTTTATGATGCATGGGAAAAAACAACCGGTAAAAAAGATGTAGTTATTGCAGTAATCGATGATGGTTTTGATTTGAATAATAAAGATTTTGCAAACAAAATTGTTAAGCCATATAACGTTAAAACAAAAAACTCAGTTGTTAATGCCGATAATGATAGAATTCACGGGACACATGTTGCCGGACTGGCTTTAGGTAATGCAAATAATGGTTTTGGTATTTCTGGGATTGCTCCAGAATGCTCGTTCATGCCTGTGCAAATTGCACAATCCGGTGATGTTTTTTCTTCTTCTGATGTTATTGATGCCATTTTGTATGCTGTAAAAAATGATGCCGACGTTATCAACATTTCATTAGGAAAATATTTTAATGACGCAGTAACAACACTTCCAAAAGAGGTACAGAAAGAATATGCAAATAATTTGGGAAAAGATGAAGAAGAGTTTTGGAATGAGTTGCTAACATATGCCGATAAAGAGAACTCTATTATTGTTTTTGCTACCGGTAATCAAAATATTCTAGTTGGTCTTGATCCAATGTTACGTTCTGATAAGGCAATTAAAGTAGCAGCTGTTAATAGAAACTTAGCACGTACATCTTTTTCTAATTTTGGCGACAAGGTTACAGTTTTTGCGCCTGGAGAAAAAATTAATAGTATTATACCTGGTAATCAAGAAAAAATAATGGATGGCACAAGTATGGCTTCTCCAATTGTGGCAGGTGCAATAGGTTTAATGAAATCAATGAATAAAAATATTTCTCTGGATAAAGTAAAGGAATTATTAAAATCAACGGGGGATCCAGTTTCTGGTGAGCCATCGGGCTCTAAATTTCTGAAGGTAAATAAATTATTAAACGCACAATAGTAAACAATTAAATACAAAATATGAGTACCGAAAATATATCATTGTATTATTATTCCGAAAATGGAGAAGTTGTTGGTCCCTACACTATACAAGAACTATCTGGAAGAATCACTCCAGATAGTCTAGTTGTTAGTGAAAATGCAACAAAATGGATAAAAGCTTCAGAAGTAACTGAAATTGCAGATATTCTTTTTGTTCCGGAGCCTCCTGAAGCTGAAATGCCTAGTCCAGAAGAGCTGGAAGTTGATATTGATATAGAAGATGATGATTCATCTTTGAAAGATGAAACTGAGGAGTTTGAAAATGAAACAACCAACCATGAAGTTGATAATAATACAAATACGCATACTCAGTTTGTTAGTGCTAATGAAAATGTTTCAAAGTCAAGTTCAACAAAATTTACAACTATAATTATTATATTATTAATTATAGTTGGGGGTAGTTTGTTTATGTATTTTAAATCTGATTATTACAAATGGAAAAGTGCTGTAAAGATGTATTGTTATATACCTACTTTAAAAATTCGTTCCGATACTACCACATTTAGTGAAAGTAATGTACGACGTTATGCCCGCTATGGCGAATCATTTTTAGTTTTAAATAACCCTGAAATATCTCCATGGCTAGATATAAAATTTGATAATAGTCAGGGGGTTGTTAATAGTAATTTTTTGATGTCTGAGAATGACTTTCTAATTTTATCTCCATTATTAGATACAGATGTTAAACAAAAGCAAATTGAAAATTCTAAGCTCAGACGTTCACTTGTAAATCATATAATAAGTCAATCTAAATTAAAATCTTTATCTGATAAATCTTGGGTATTAAATATTATTGAAAATTATAGCTATGTCAAGTCAAGAAAAAATTATTACAATAAGACCGAATATGCTATTTTCTATGTGCAAAATGGACAATATACTGAAGTGGTAACATTTATATATAATGATGGTAAGGAAATTGATAAGAGATCTATAACAGAATTTTCTAATTACTATAATGATATAAGTAGTTATCTAAGACAATATAATATGCAGTATTAAATCATATGAGTAAAAATAAAAAAAAACATATCCTCCTTTTTTTTATTCTTTTCTTGATTTTATCTATAGTAACATATTTTTCAATTGATTACTACCGTAAAAGCAAGAAGCTGATAAAAGTTTTCGTAGATAAGCCTTCATTAACTATGCGTCTAGTGAATTATTATGGCGATACTATTTATAAATTTCCGGTAGCTGTTGGTACTAATTATGGTAATAAAGAAAAAGTGGGTGATTTGAAAACACCAGAAGGGACTTTTCAAGTTGAAGGGTTAGAAGATTCTAAAGATTGGAATTACGACTTCGAAGATGATGGTAAAGGTCCGATTGCTGGTGCATACGGCCCTTGGTTTATTAGACTAAAGGTTCAAAATGCGAGTGGTATAGGTATACATGGTACGCATGATAACGAAACTATCGGCAAAAGGGTTTCTCATGGTTGTGTTAGAATGAAAAATGACGATCTTCTTGTTTTAGTTAATTTGATTTCTAATGGCATTGAGGTTTCAATTAGTCCTGATACAATTAAGGTAAAATAGACCTTTAAGAAATAATTATACAAAAATGAAAAAATCAAAACAATTTTTTTTCGCAGGCATATTAATTTTATTTATATGTTTTAGTTGCAACGATGGTTCTGAAAAAAAAGATCTAAAAACTGATACAAGTAAAGCAAGTATAGACACTCCTATAATTGATCAATCTGTAGTTCAAGAAAAAAAATTAACCCCAAGTGATATTAAGGTTAAAATATTTTCTGAAGTGCCAAAATATGTTGATGAAGATGGCGTGTCCCATAAAACATCATACTACGAGAAGAAGGATGTTATGAAAAAAAATGATAAAACATTTTTTTGTGGGGAGCTAGAAAATTTTAGCAAGATTGAAATTTTCGGAAATGGGAAAAATATATCTTTTACGATAAATTTTGAAAATCAAACAATTTTTGAAAAAAAGGATATTGAAATTAATGATAAAATCAAATTCACTAAAGGTGATTTTGATTTATTTAACTTAGGTATCTACACGATATTAGTTAAACAAGGAGATAATCTCCTGTTTAAGAAAGAAATTGAGTTTACAACATGTGATTAATTTTAATATTAAGAAGCAATTATGAAAAAACTCATTGTTCTTACCTCTGGTGCTTATTACATGTCTTAATTTATCATCATGACTAGATTTTTTATTTTATTATTCTTTGTTGTATGTGCTTTTACTTCTATCGGTCAAAAATCCTATAAACCGTCAAAAATTGGTGAAACTAAAGAGTTTATTGGTAAAATTGAGATGGCGTCACAATTTGACTATGATGCAACATTCTCGATAAATGATTCTAAATTGGGCATGGGCGTATTGTTTTATTTAGCAAATGGTTGCTGTTGCCTTGGTGAGGATAAATATGCATTACCAATAAATATATCGGACGAGCTTTACACTAAAATATTTTCAGAAGATGAATGGAAGAAATTAAAAATTAAAGTGACAGCTAAAGCATCTTATGCTATTGCGTGTAGCGGAGTCGGTCCAAATAAAAAAGTTCTCGTTTGGCGTCCAATAGCAGTAGTAATTGCAGACTAAAATAGGAAATACAATTTTATGAAATCTAAAAAATACTATTTTCGATTACGCTTATTTCCTTTTTTTTCAAATTCATATTTGTATCATTCTCATAAGTAATTTCTACTTGCTTGTATTTTGATATACTTATGGCAATAGTAGCGTTTTCTCTTTTAAACCAATATGCAGAAAATATAGCTTTCTCTAATTTAACTGCTGTCATTTCGTAGCCATCTCCAGCTTCATAAGGATTTGAAAAAAAGCTATAGTCCTCATCTGGTTTACCATATTTTTCTTTGAATATTTCATAATATTTGTCGTAATCACCTTTTAAACTTGACCAACTCGTCTGTTCTTCAAAGTAAAGTGTAAACTTGTAAATCTTTTTAGATTTTGGAGTAACAAAAATGAACAGCTCAATATTTCTGTTTCCGACTTTGCCATCCATAATCACGCCATTTTCAATATATTTTCTTAATTTATATCCTTTGACTTTGAATTTCGAAACTGCCGTAGCTAAATCTCCAGAAACGGAAACTCCATCAAATACTTGAGCGTTGACAGTAAAAGAAAAAATTAGAGCAAGTACTGTTAAAATCTGCTTCATATTTCTTTTTTTATAAATATAATAAATATGTAGTTAAGTTAACCTTTGACCTTAAATATTACAAGAGCACCGATAATAACTTGGTATCATTATTGACATTCAAATTTATTGGAGTGCAAGCTTTGTAATCTATTTAACTTTATTATGGAAAGATAAAGCCAACTGATCCAATAGTGAGAGTGATTTCAGTGAACCTGATACCAATAAAAAAGCTCCTAAAACATTAATTATCAATGTAATAGGAGCTTTTTTTTGCTGTAGGGGGAGGGATCGAACCTCCAGAAGGCAGTTAGCTATAACACAAAGTTCAGTGGTCGACCCTGGTCGCTTATTGCTAAGCGGCTCTATGTTACGTTTATCCCGTTATCCTCACCCTCGAGACAAGAGGGCATGTTTGCCTAATATTTCATCACCCCACAATAGATAAGAACTGAATTGTTACTCATTAACAATACAATGTTAAATCATTATGCCTATTCATTACAAATAATTTAATCAATTATCATAAAGTATAGAAATAGTTTAATAAATTAGCTTTAATTTAGAAATATACTAAAAACAGAAGCCATTATGAACCCAAAATTGAATCTTGACAAACTCGATTTACAGATTATTCAGGAAATGATGGAAGACGCGGAGGTTTCTTACGCCGATTTAGGTAAAAAGCTCTTTGTATCGGGCGGTACCATTCACGTGCGTATTAAAAAGTTAGAAGAGCTGGGTGTGGTAAAGGGTAAAAAACTATCAGTCGATTTAAAAGAACTCGGTTACGACGTAATAGCGTTTATTGGTATTTACCTCGAAAAAAGTTCGTTGTATGATAGTGTTGCTAAAGAATTAAAAAAAGTGCCACAAATTGTGCGCTTAAATTATACCACTGGAAACTATAGCATGTTTGCAGAAATTGTTTGTAAAGACATTCAGCAGTTGCGCTATGTTTTACACGATGAGCTGCAAAAAATAAAAGGCATCGAAAGAACAGAAACTTTTATTTCGCTCGAAGAAAGTTTGGTTAGAAATGTAGTGGTATCACCTACCGAGTAATTTATTTCTCCCTTACGTTAAATGCATCTCTTAATCCATTGCCTAATAAATTAAAGGCAAGTACAAGCATCATAATGGCAATGCCTGGTGCTAGTGCCAGTGCAGGATTGTGCGTGATAATAAAATTGTAATTTTCTTTAATCATCAAGCCCCAGCTGGGTTGTGGCGGTTGAACGCCCACGCCTAAAAAACTTAATCCCGCTTCAATTACAATGGCAGAAGCAAAATTACTTGCAGCTATCACTAAAACGGGTCCAATAATATTGGGTAAAATATGAATAAATATTGTACGCATATCGGAGTAGCCGAGTACGCTAGTTGCTTCAATAAATTCTCTGTTTTTAATGGCCATTACCTGACCGCGCACAAGCCTTGCAACGTTTACCCACATGGTTAATCCTACGGCAATAAAAACCTGCCAAAATCCTTTTCCTAAAACAAGTGTAATAGCAAATACTAAAAGTAATGTTGGAATGCTCCAAATAACATTGATAAACCACATGATGCAATCATCTATCCAGCCTCTATAAAAACCAGCAAGCGCGCCCAGTAAAATACCAATGGTTAAAGACAGTAAAACTGCAATTAGGCCAACACCCAAACTTACGCGTACGCCAATTATAAGTCTACTAAGCATATCTCTACCAAACTTATCGGTGCCAGCGTAATAGGTTTGCTTAATAACAGGATTATTGGCTACTAAACTGAGTGGCATTGCGCCAGGCTCTGTAATGCCTTCATCAATATATTTCTGGTAATGAATATCGCTGCCTTTTATGGTATAAGAAGTGATCGGAATAAAAGTATACGCGTCTTCTTCACCATTTATAAGCCTGTCAAAAAATGAACTGTTTGGTGTTTGATTGGTTCGCTTTACTTGAAGTAATTGGATCGTAAAACCAGGCTTCATACTTCCAATTTCAGGAATCATGCGGTTGGCGTTTGGCGAATGTTCGGGTGCAATAAAATAAGCAAACACGGCCATCAAAAAAGCAGCAGTTACAATATATAGTGACACACTCGCTGCTTTATTGCGGCGAAGCTTTCTAAAAAAAGTGCCTTCTTGTTGTTGCATTACGGTGCGGCCTTTCCATTTATAAGAACCAAAAGTGCCAAACCAGCCTGCTACTACCGTATATACAATATGAAACGGTTGCATAAGTGCAAACCACCATAGTAGTTTTTGTTGTTTAAAAAATTTGGCTGATGCATACATGAATGGTATTTCAATCAGCGTTTTACAACCCATTAAAATAAGCCAGTTATTGATATTTCCTTTTTGCAAAGCATTAATAGGAAGGTACACTAGTAATGAAAAATTAACGAGGTATACGAGCAGTAGTATCCAAAAAATAATTTTGTCTTGATAGCCAGAAGCCTTGCTGGCCCAGCGTATCCGCTGTTGTATAAATAAACCCATTGTATCGCTTGGGGCGGTGGTAACCACTGCATTCTGCGCATATAAATAACCAATTTTACCTGGGTACGATTTTTTCATTTTATGCATTAATAGCATATCATCACCACTTGGTAAATGATCAATGCCGCTAAATTTTCCAACACGTTCAAATGCTTCTTTACTATAACATAAATTGGCGCCATTACAAAGAGTATGTGAACCAGAGGCAACTGCTGCTGCGGTAATCCCTTGTAAACTAATAAAATCTAGTACTTGAAAAATAGATAAAAAACCTCCGGTATTTGTGTAGGCTACGGGTGCTGCCACCATCACAGAGTCGTGTTCCTGAATATATGCATCATAACTTGCTAACCAATTATTGGTAAAACTGCAATCTGCGTCTGTGGTTACCATCCAATCGCCAGTTGCCTGCGTAATCGCAATTTCTATAGCTCTTTTTTTATACGCAACTAAGTTTTCATCTTTTGTAAAATCTTGTAAGCGCAGTAAATGAACATTGGAATGTTGTTGTGCGATCTTCAAAACTTTCTGCGCTGTTTCATCTTCAGAAAAATCGTCGACCACAATAATTTCAAACAAATGGCTAGGGTAGTTTTGTGCGCGTATACCGGCAATGCAGGCTTCTATATTGGAGGCCTCGTTTCGGGCCGGAATGATAACCGAAAACTTAGTTATGGGGCTTTTTCCGCTAGCCACAAACCCACGCATGCTCCAGTAACCTCTCGTATACAAGGCCATCAATAAGCCGTAGGCTGCAAGTAGGCAAATGGTTACTGTTAAAAATGGCATGTAACAAAGAAAATCAATAATTGGGCTATTTGTTAGGCTAGCCCCTTCATTTCACAATTTTTTCTTGGTTTTATGCAAAAAACGGCCGTACTTTGAAATAGTTGCATAACTAACTATATGTCAAACAACCAATTTAAAAGAGGCGAATTATACAGCGTTATCAATGGTATGGCGTCTACCGCTGTGGCCCGCCGTTTACAAAAAAACTTTAGACTAGCCGGGCTCGAAATTACCATCGAGCAGTGGAGCGTCCTCTATCATTTATGGAAGCAAGACGGTATGAGTCAGCAAGAACTATGCAACCGAACATTTAGAGATAAGCCAAGTATTACACGTCTCATTGACAATCTAGAAAAGCAAAAATTAGTAAAGCGGATGCCTTCAAAAGAAGATCGTCGCATCAATCTCGTATGCTTAACAGAATCTGCAAAATTATTACAAGATAAAACCATCGAGCTCGCCAATCAAACCATGGATGAAGCGCTCATTGGCGTTAATAAAAATGAAATTGAAATAGTGAAACAAGTGTTTCAAAAAGTGTACGATAATTTATTATAAAAGTCTTTTAAAATCATAGATATGGAAACTTCAAATCAACAACCATTGCTAGGTGGTGAATGGATCATTAAAGAAAGTACGTTAGCGTCTACTTTTATTCCAGAAGAATTTAATGAAGAACAACAAATGGTAAAAGATATGTGTGATCAATTTATTGACACAGAAATTTTGCCTATTGTAGATCGTATTGATAAACTAGAGCCAGGCTTAATGCCGTCACTGATGGAAAAAGCAGGTGAGCAGGGGCTTTTGTCTACTTCTTGTCCCGAAGAATATGGTGGATTAGGTAAAGATTTTATTACTTCTACCATTGTAAATGAAGCGCTAGGCGGGGGCTATTCTTTTTCGGTGGCCATTGCTGCACATACCGGTATTGGCACGCTTCCTATTTTATATTTTGGTACCGACGAGCAAAAACAAAAATACATTCCTAAACTAGCAAGTGGTGAGTGGAAAGGTGCGTATGGTTTAACAGAACCTAATAGTGGTAGTGATGCACTCAGTGCAAAAACAACTGCGGTATTATCTAGTGATGGACAGCATTATATTTTAAATGGACAAAAATGTTGGATCACCAATGGTGGTTTTGCAGACGTTTATACGGTGTTTGCAAAAATTGATGGTGAAAAATTTACTGGTTTTATTGTTGAAAGAGGTACCGAAGGTTTTACCCAAGGTCCCGAAGAACATAAAATGGGCATCAAAGGATCTTCTACCGTTCAATTGTATTTTCAAGACTGCAAAGTGCCTGTAGGCAACGTTTTGGGAGAAATTGGCAAAGGACATGTTATTGCATTTAACGTACTAAATATTGGACGTTTAAAATTATGTGCGGCAACACTTGGTGGTGCAAAAAGAGCAACAACTGTGACTGTGCAGTATGCAAAAACAAGGGAACAATTTAAATTACCAATTGCAAAATTTGGAGCCATCAAACATAAAATGGCCGAGATGGCTATTAAAATGTGGGTGTGTGAAGCGGGTCTTTACCGAACTGCAAAATGGATTGATGATAAAGAACACGCTTTATTACAAGAGGGTAAAACATTTGCCCAAGCATTACTTGGTGCAGCAGAAGAATTTGCTATTGAGTGCGCCATGTTAAAAGTATTTGGTAGCGAAGTGCTTGATTTTGTGGTAGACGAAGGGGTACAAATTCATGGAGGAAATGGATTTAGTGATGAGTATCAAATTTCAAAAGGATATAGAGATAGTAGAATTAATAGAATCTACGAAGGTACCAATGAAATCAACCGTTTGCTTACCGTAGACATGGTGCTAAAGCGCGCTATGAAAGGAAAATTAGATTTAATGACGCCCGCTATGGCAGTTCAAAAAGAACTGATGAGTATTCCAGATTTTGGTGATTCCGATGACGCGCCGTTTGCAAAAGAAATTAAATACATCAAAAACTTTAAGAAAGCGATACTCATGGTGGCAGGTGCTGCTGTACAAAAGCTCATGATGCAACTTGAAAAAGAGCAGGAAGTACTCATGAACATTGCAGATATGGCTATAGAGGTATTCCATATAGAGAGTGCACTACTTCGTGTAATGAAACTGACCCAAAAAAATGGCGAAGCTGCTACAAGTATTGAAACAGATATTA
>ENA-OUVC01002498-OUVC01002498.1-marine-metagenome-genome-assembly--contig:-NODE-2498-length-10328-cov-2.837382_pt1 | contig 10328 bp, 8 predicted proteins | sample MGYA00248622_ERZ508571 | MGnify/ENA primary metagenome ERZ508571 (study PRJEB26236, sample SAMN06267175) | marine metagenome | isolation source: Columbia River Estuary | place: USA:Columbia River Estuary... | reverse complement strand
GGCCCGAGTAGTCGACACGCTTGCCGAGAAGGTTTTGGCGGAAACGACCGCCTTTACCCTTGAGCATGTCGGAGAGCGACTTGAGCGGACGGTTGCCGGCGCCGGTGACCGCGCGGCCGTGGCGGCCGTTGTCGAACCAGGCATCGACCGCTTCCTGAAGCATGCGCTTCTCGTTGCGGATGATGACCTCCGGGGTCCTGAGGAGCAGGAGGTTCTTGAGGCGGTTGTTGCGGTTGATGACGCGACGATAGAGGTCGTTGAGGTCGGAGGTCGCGAAGCGGCCGCCATCCAGGGGAACCAGCGGGCGCAGATCCGGCGGCAGCACCGGCAGCACGGTCAGCACCATCCACTCCGGACGGTTGCCGGACTCAATGAAGGACTCGACCAGCTTGATGCGCTTGGTGAGGCGCTTCTGCTTGGTATCAGAATTGGTGCTGCTGATTTCTTCCTTCAGGCGGATGACTTCGGCATGCAGGTCGATGGTCGACAGCAGCTGGTGCACCGCTTCGGCGCCCATCTTGGCTTCAAATTCATCGCCGTGCTCGACCTGGGCTTCCATGTACTGCTCTTCAGTCAGCAGCTGGCCGCGGTCAAGCGGGGTCAGGCCCGGCTCGATGACCACGTAGGCTTCGAAGTACAGCACGCGCTCGATGTCGCGCAGGGTCATGTCCAGCATCAGACCGATGCGCGACGGCAGCGATTTGAGGAACCAGATGTGTGCGGTCGGACTGGCCAGCTCGATGTGGCCCATGCGCTCGCGGCGCACCTTGGTGAGGGTCACTTCGGTGCCGCACTTCTCGCAGACCACGCCACGGTGCTTCATGCGCTTGTACTTGCCGCACAGACATTCGTAGTCCTTGACCGGTCCGAAGATGGCGGCGCAGAACAGGCCGTCACGCTCGGGCTTGAAGGTACGGTAATTGATGGTTTCCGGCTTTTTGACTTCGCCGAAGGACCAGGAACGGATCATGTCAGGCGAGGCCAGCGCGATCTTGATGCCGTCGAATTCGAGGGTCTGGCGCTGCTGGTTGAACAGATTAAGCAAATCTTTCATGGTTGTCTCCAAATGGTGGGGCCTTATCTCGGACAAGGCCCCGGGTCCTGTTCTATTCGGCGATTATTTCTCGTCAAGCTCGATGTTGATGCCCAAGGATCGGATTTCCTTGACCAGCACATTGAACGATTCCGGAATGCCGGCGACGGTTTCGTGCTCGCTGTCGACGATGTTTTTGTACATCGCGTTGCGGCCCTGGACGTCGTCGGATTTCACCGTCAGCATTTCCTGCAGGGTGTAGGCGGCACCGTAGGCTTCCAGCGCCCAGACTTCCATTTCGCCGAAGCGCTGGCCGCCGAACTGCGCCTTGCCGCCCAGCGGCTGCTGGGTGACCAGGGAGTACGGACCCGTCGAACGGGCGTGCATCTTGTCGTCCACCAGATGGTTCAGTTTCAGCATGTGCATGTAGCCGACGGTGACCGGGCGGTCGAACGCTTCGCCGGTGCGGCCGTCGAACAGCTGGGCCTGACCGGATTCCGGCAGGTCGGCCAGTTTCAGCATGGCTTTGATTTCCGACTCGGCGGCGCCGTCGAACACCGGCGTCGCCATCGGCACGCCGTCGGTCAGGTTGCCGGCCAGACGCAGCAGTTCCTTGTCGGTGAACTTGCTCAGATCGACGCGGACGCCGTTGCTGGTCTTGTCGTGGTTGTAGATCTGATCGAGGAACTTGCGCAGGTCTTCGACCTTGCGCTGGTCGTCCAGCATCTTCTGGATCTTCTGGCCCAGGCCTTTCGCGGCCCAGCCCAGATGCACTTCCAGAATCTGACCGATATTCATCCGGCTCGGCACGCCCAGCGGGTTGAGCAGGATATCCACGGTCTTGCCGTCGACCATGTACGGCATGTCTTCGACCGGCTTGATCATCGAGACCACGCCTTTGTTACCGTGACGGCCGGCCATCTTGTCGCCCGGCTGGATCTTGCGCTTCACGGCAACGAAGACCTTGACCATCTTGAGCACGCCAGGTGCCAGATCATCACCGCGCTCAACCTTTTCAACGCGGTCTTCGAACTTCGCGTTGATCCGCTTGACGGCTTCGTCATACTGGATCTTCACAGCTTCAAGGTCCGCCTGAACGCGGTCGTCCTGAACGGCGATCTTCCACCATTCATGGCTTTCCACTTCGCTCAGGCCCTGAGCGTCGATTGCTTCGCCCTTCTTCAGACCCTTTGGCGCGGCTGTGGCAACCTGACCAATCAGCATTTCCTTCAGGCGCGAATAGGTTGCGCGGTTGAGGATCGTGCGTTCGTCGTCACGGTCCTTTGCCAGCGATTCCTTTTCTTCGGTCTGAATGGCGCGCGTACGGTCATCAATGTCGATGCCGTGACGGTTGAAGACGCGGACTTCGACGATGGTGCCCGAATCCCCCGGCGGCAGGCGCAGCGAGGTATCGCGGACGTCAGACGCCTTCTCACCGAAGATGGCGCGGAGGAGTTTCTCTTCCGGCGTCATCGGGCTTTCGCCCTTCGGGGTGATCTTGCCGACGAGGATATCGCCCGGGCCAACCTCGGCACCGATGTAGACGATGCCAGCCTCGTCGAGGTTGCGCAGCGCTTCTTCACCGACGTTCGGGATATCGCGGGTGATCTCTTCCGGCCCGAGCTTGGTGTCGCGGGCGGCGACTTCGAATTCCTCGATGTGGATCGAGGTGAAAACGTCGTCGCGCACGATGCGCTCGGAGATCAGGATCGAGTCTTCGTAGTTGTAGCCGTTCCAGGGCATGAAGGCGACGACGACGTTCTTGCCGAGAGCCAGTTCGCCCATATCAGTCGACGGACCATCGGCGATAACCTCGCCCTTGCCCACAGTGTCACCCACCTTCACCAGCGGGCGCTGGTTGATGCAGGTGTTCTGGTTGGACCGCTGGAACTTGCGGAGACGGTAGATATCGACGCCGGGATCGCCGACCTCGAGATCGGCGGTCGCGCGCACAACGATACGCTGGGCATCGACCTGGTCGATGATACCGGCGCGGCGGGCCATGATCGAGGCGCCGGAGTCGCGGGCGACAACGCCTTCGATGCCGGTGCCGACGAGCGGCGCTTCGGCCTGCAGAAGCGGGACCGCCTGACGCTGCATGTTCGAGCCCATGAGGGCGCGGTTGGCGTCGTCATTCTCGAGGAACGGAATGAGCGAGGCCGCGACCGACACAAGCTGTTTCGGCGACACGTCGATGAGGTCAACATTCTCGCGCGGGGCGAGCGTGTATTCGCCCGACTGACGGGTCGACACGAGGTCGTTGATGAAGTTGCCGTCCTTGTCGAGCGTCGCGTTGGCCTGAGCCACGGTGTGACGCATCTCTTCGGTCGCCGACATATAATGCACTTCGTCGGTGACCTTGCCGGCGTTGACCTTGCGGTAGGGGGTCTCGATGAAGCCATACTTGTTGACGCGGGCGAAGGTGGCCAGCGAGTTGATGAGGCCGATGTTCGGGCCTTCCGGCGTCTCAATGGGGCACATCCGGCCATAGTGGGTCGGGTGCACGTCGCGAACCTCGAAGCCCGCACGCTCGCGGGTCAGACCGCCCGGCCCGAGGGCCGAAAGGCGCCGCTTGTGGGTGACTTCCGACAGCGGGTTGGTCTGGTCCATGAACTGCGACAGCTGCGAGGAGCCAAAGAACTCGCGCACGGCGGCAGCAGCCGGTTTCGCGTTGATCAGGTCTTGCGGCATGACGGTGTCGATTTCGACCGACGACATACGCTCCTTGATCGCGCGCTCCATGCGGAGAAGGCCAACGCGGTACTGGTTTTCCATCAGCTCGCCAACCGAACGGACGCGGCGGTTGCCGAGGTGGTCGATATCATCGACCTCGCCCTTGCCGTCGCGCAGCTCGACCAGAGCCTTGACGCAGGCAACGATATCCTCGTTGCGGAGGGTGCGCATGGTATCGGCGGCATCGAGGTCGAGGCGCATGTTCATCTTCACCCGGCCAACGGCCGAAAGATCATAGCGCTCGCTGTCGAAGAACAGGGTGTCGAACAGGGCCGAAGCGGCATCGACGGTCGGCGGCTCGCCCGGGCGCATGACGCGGTAGATGTCCATGAGCGCGGTTTCGCGGTTCATGTTCTTGTCGGCGGCCATGGTGTTGCGCATGTAGGGGCCGACATTGATATTGTCGATATCGAGCACCGGGACCGACTTGACGCCCGCGTCGATCAGATCTTTCACGGTGCCCCCGATCAGGGTGCCATCGGAATTGATTTCAGCGGTCAATTCATCACCGGCTTCGACATAGATCGCGCCGTTTTCTTCGTTGATGATGTCCTTGGCGACGTATTTGCCAACGATGTGGTTGAACGGCACCAGAAGCTCGCTGACCTTGCCCTCTTCGATCAGCTTCTTGACGGTGCGCGGAGTAACCTTCTCGCCAGCCTTGGCGATCACTTCGCCGGTCTTGGCGTCGATCAGGTCATAGGTCGGACGGGTGCCGCGAGCGCGCTCGGGGAAGAACTTGGTGATCCAGTTCTTGCCCTTCTTCTCGAGCTTGTATTCGACGGTATCGTAATAGGCATCCATGATGCCTTCCTGATCCATGCCCAGCGCATAGAGGAGCGTCGTGACCGGCAGTTTGCGGCGACGGTCGATGCGCGAGAAGACGAGGTCTTTGGCGTCAAACTCGAAATCGAGCCACGAGCCGCGATAGGGGATGATGCGGCAGGCGAACAGGAGCTTGCCCGAGGAGTGGGTCTTGCCCTTGTCGTGATCGAAGAACACGCCCGGGCTGCGGTGCATCTGGGAAACGATGACGCGCTCGGTGCCGTTGACGATGAACGTGCCGTTCGGGGTCATGAGCGGCATGTCACCCATGAACACGTCCTGCTCTTTGATGTCCTTCACCGACTTGGCGCCGGTATCTTCATCGACATCGAACACGATGAGGCGAAGCGTGACCTTCAGCGGGGCCGAATAGGTCAGATCGCGCTGCATACATTCTTCAACGTCGAATTTCGGCTTTTCGAGCTCGTATTTCACAAACTCGAGAACGGCGGTCTCGTTGAAATCCTTGATCGGGAATACCGATTGGAAGACACCCTTGATCCCTTCGCCGTCGGCGGGCTCGGAGGCATCGCCAGACCGCAGGAAGAGGTCGTAGGAGGATTTCTGAACCTCGATGAGGTTCGGCATTTCCAGCACTTCACGGATTTTACCGTAATATTTGCGCAAGCGTTTCTGGCCGAGGAAGGACTGAGCCATGTGCGTCGTCACCTTTCAAATCTCTACTGGGTCCATGCCGTTGGGCTGCGGCACAGCGCCCGTGTGAGAGCGGATGAGTTCCGGTCTATTCCTGGCTTCCGTCCCACCGGAAGCCTCCCGATCCGGAACCTGTCCAAGGAGAGGGCCAGATTTGCCCCCTGCTAAGACAGGTTCGGCTGGACCCGCAAAATGCGGGCCCAGCCTGTGTTTCGGGGCCAAGGCCCCTGCCAATTGGCTTAGGCCAGTTCGACCTTGGCGCCAGCGGCTTCCAGCTTTGCCTTGATCTCTTCGGCTTCGGCCTTCGGCGCGGCTTCTTTCACCTTGCCACCGGCTTCGACGAGATCTTTGGCTTCTTTCAGACCAAGACCGGTGATCGCACGGACTTCTTTGATCACGTTGATCTTCTGAGCGCCGGCGTCCTTGAGGACGACGTCGAACTCGGTCTTTTCTTCTTCGGCAGCGGCAGCAGCGCCACCGGCAGCCGGGCCGGCCATCATGACAGCGCCGCCAGCGGCGGGCTCGATGCCGTACTCGTCTTTCAGGATGTTTTTCAGTTCCTGGGCTTCGAGAAGGGTCAGACCCACGATCTCTTCAGCAAGTTTCTTCAGATCAGCCATTTTATGCTTTCCGTTCGTTTGATGTGTGTTCCAACGTCAGGGCTATGCGGCCCCGTCTGGTAATCGGGTTGCTTATGCAGCTTTCTCTTCGATGGTCGAAAGAATGCTCGCGATGTTCGAAGCAGGCGCGCCAATGGCACCGGCGATGTTCGAGGCGGGCGCACCGATGCAGGCGACGATCGAAGCGATGAGCTCTTCACGCGACGGCATTTGTGCGACGGCTTTGACACCGGCAGTATCCAGAGCCGAGTCGCCCATTGCGCCGCCGAGGATGACGAACTTGTCGTTCGACTTCGCATAGGCGTCGACCACCTTGGCCGCAGCCACGGGGTCTTCCGAATAGGACAACACGGTCATGCCCGTGAGGTAGTCGGCGATGCTTGCGCAGGGCTTTCCCTCGAGGGCGATCTTGGCGAGCTTGTTCTTGGCAACGCGAACGGACCCGCCTACTTCACGCATTTTCGCGCGCAGGTCCTGCATTTGTGCAACCGTCATGCCTTCGTAGTGGGCAACCACTACGACGCCAGAGCTTTCAAAGATCTGGCCGAGTTCCTCGACCACTTTCTCTTTCTGGGCTCTATCCACAGTTTCACTCCAAGTAATGGGGGCCGATTTTGACCCCCGGCTCATGTTTGCCAGCGGAAGGGTCCACTGGCTCTTCGGGTCCGTTTCAGGGTCCCGAGCCTTGATCGCCCGAAGGAAGCGCATCCGCGCAGCCAAACGGAAATCTCTTCTCGTTTCCCATCTCAGGAAGGACTTAGCAGGTTTCCCCCGCCCTCCGTCTCGGACAGGACGAGGCCCTTGCGGGCCCCGCCATTCATCCCGGCCCGAAAGCCGGGCTGAAATTCTTAGTTGCCGGTCGCCGAGGCGACGTCGACCGACACGCCCGGGCCCATGGTCGAGCTGAGGGCAACCTTCTTGAGGTAGGTGCCTTTGGCGCCCGACGGCTTGGCTTTCTGGACGGCGTCAACGAAAGCGAGAAGGTTCTCTTCAAGCTTCTTGGCGTCGAACGAGGCCTTGCCGATACCGGCATGGATGACACCGGCCTTTTCGGCCTTGAACTGGACCTGGCCGCCTTTGGCAGCGGTCACAGCTTCGGCCACGTCAACGGTCACGGTGCCGATTTTCGGGTTCGGCATCAGGTTGCGCGGACCGAGAACCTTACCCAGACGGCCGACGATCGGCATCATGTCAGGGGTGGCGATGCAGCGGTCGAAGTCGATCTTGCCCGACTGAACGATCTCCATCAGGTCTTCGGCGCCAACGATATCGGCTCCGGCTTTCTTGGCTTCGTCGGCCTTGTCGCCACGAGCGAAGACAGCAACGCGAACCGATTTACCGGTGCCGTTCGGCAGGTTAACCGTGCCGCGGACCATCTGGTCGGCGTGGCGCGGATCGACGCCGAGGTTCATCGCGATCTCGATGGTCTCGTCGAACTTGGACTTGGCATTGGATTTCACCAGAGCGACCGCATCGGCGACCGAGAGGTTTTCCTTGCCTGCGAAGGCTTCGCGAGCGGCGCGAATACGTTTACCAGCTTTTGCCATCACTTCACCTCGATACCCATCGACCGGGCGGAGCCCAGGATGATCTGCATGGCGCCTTCGACGGAATTCGCGTTGAGGTCTTTCATCTTGGCCTCGGCGATTTCACGGACTTGGGCGACGGTCACGGAACCTGCGGTCGCTTTGCCGGGGGTCTTGGAGCCCGAGGTCAGCTTGGCGGCTTTCTTGAGATAGTAAGAGGCCGGCGGCGTCTTGATCTCGAAGGTGAACGACTTGTCCTGGTAGTAGGTGATCACGGTCGGGCACGGAGCACCCTTTTCCATGTCTGCGGTCTTGGCGTTGAACGCCTTGCAGAATTCCATGATGTTGATGCCGCGCTGACCCAGAGCCGGACCAACGGGGGGCGACGGCTTCGCATCGCCAGCGGCGACTTGGAGCTTCAACATGCCCATTACTTTCTTGGCCATTTGGCCTCTCCTTTTTCCAACCCCCGAACCACGCGTGGCCAGGGCCTAAGTTGTGTGGTCCGGCTCCGGCGGCGCGCCGCCCTTGCCTCCCACGTGAGACACTCAGCCCTGCTTGGCGACCTGAGTGAATTCCAGCTCGACCGGGGTGGCCCGGCCAAAAATCGAAACGGTGACCTTGAGGCGCTGATTGTCTTCGTCGACCTCTTCGACCATCCCGTCGAAATCCTCGAACGGGCCGTCGCTCACCTTGACCTTTTCGCCGATCTCGAAGTGGATCAGCGTGCGTGGCGCTTCCTGGCCCTCTTCGACGCGGCCGAGAATCGCCTGAACCTCGGCATCGCGCATCGGCATCGGGCGGCCTTGCGGCCCGAGGAAGCCGGTCACGCGGTTGATCGAGTTGATCAGGTGATAGCCCTCGTCCGACATTTCCATGTGCACCAGAACATAGCCCGGCATGAAGCGGCGCTCGGCGGTCACTTTCTTGCCGCGGCGCATTTCGATAACCTCTTCGGTCGGCACCAGAACTTCGTCGATCTGGTCCTCGAGCCCTTGATCGGCCACTTTGGTACGGATCTGTTCGGCAATCTTCTTCTCGAAGTTCGAGAGCACGCTTACCGAATACCAACGTTTCGCCATGTTCCTCGACACCTCGTCGTCACCGGCCCTGCGACCGAAAGTTCCATATTCATCAAGCGGTTAGACCGCCCGTTTCCGAAAATAAAAAGCGGCGCGCAACTCGATTCGCCGCACGCCCCATTCGGAAGTCCGTGGCTCATACCCCCCGAGGCCTTTGATTTCAAGGGGGAAAGGCCAATTTCTTCCGTCGGCGCAAATGCGCCTTGAAGGTCAGGATCCGAAGAAGGTCAGGACACCCTGAAGGCCCGACCGGATCAAGAGATCGACGAGCGCGAAGAAGACAGCGAGCAGGGTCGCCATCAGAAAGACCATGCTGGTGGTCAGAAGAACCTCGCGGCGCGAGGGCCAAACGACCTTGCCAATCTCGGCGCGGGTCTGCTGGATAAACTGGATAGGGCTGGTGCGAGCCATGTGGCCACCTTTCGGATACGTTTGACGCGACATACGGAGTTGGCGGGCGGTTTTCAACCCTGCCTTAGGAGCGTGACCATTAAGGACGGATCACGGTGAGTTCCGAGATTTGGGCGATCTGCGCGATCTGGCTGGCGTATCGGTCCCGGTCGCGTCGCAACTCCTCTGGCCCGAACAGACCGAAGGGGGGGGAGTCGGGTCCGACCGGCAGACGCTTGCGGGCGCGGGCCGGGGAAAGCCATGTGTTGCCGTTCGCTTGGGCTTCCAAGACGCTATCAAGTGCGCGGGCTGAGAGACCCTGATTGGCAATCGCGGTTGCCAGCGCAACCTCTTTCGCAGCATCAGCACCAAGCATGCGTGACAAGACCTTTGGAAGAACGGCGGCATAGTCTTCGTAGCGCCAGACGAACATCTGCCGCAGATTGGAAATACCCGCCAGTGATCGAACAAAGCCGACCCAGTCAATCATCGCTGGTGGATTGTGCGTGGCAAACTCGGTCGGAGTTGAAAAATGCCCTCCCAACAGAGCCTGACTGTAGCACGATGTCACAAAGGTGGCCGGACTACGGAGGGCCACAAAGAGATCGAGGGCAGCGCCTTCTGCTACCAGCTTATCGGCCAACTCTTGCACCTGACCAGCTACGGTGCCGTAAAGCGGCTGAGTGATTACACCGCGACCGTCAATCAGCTGCCCAGCGAAATTCTCTTCGCTCAACAAGATTCGGTTTCCGTCTTTTGCCATGAACGAGATTTGATCGCCCACCGAGCGCCGCTGCTGTCGCCTATCGCCCAATCCAAACACTTGTGGGATCGAGCGGCCGCGAAGGCGAAGATAGTCGGGGCCGTAATATCGAACGCCTTTGGCAACAAGCGCCTCGCGGCTGTCGCGGAGGCTGAATTGCAGATGGGTCGTGGCCGTCTTGTGTACACCAAGATGAAGGCCAACCGATATCGGTCCTGTCAATGCGCCAATCCCCGATCTCCGTGGTGAGCGGACTGTGCGAATCTCGCTGGCAAAGGTCAAGTCGAGGGCGCAAATCATCGTGGAGATGGCAGGGGCAGCAGGGTTCGAACCCGCGACCTACGGTTTTGGAGACCGTCGCTCTACCAGCTGAGCTATACCCCTAAGGCCGGCCTGTCGAATAGCGGCAATCTCTGGCGCTTGCAAGACTGGCCTTGCATGAAAAGTGGCCCGCCTTCTACAAGGGCGGAAATCACAGAGAAGCCTGATGTCCGGCCAGACCGAAACAGAAATAGCAGAACCGATGCCCGCTGCCACATCCTTCATGGAACGGCTGCTCGGGCGGATCTATTCGGCCTATATCTGGCTGGTGTTCCGAACAACGCGCTGGCAGGTCAGCGGCGCAGACGACCTGCGCGCCGCGATGAAAGAGGGGCCGGTCATCTACCTCCTCTGGCATAGCAGGACGCTCATGGCGATCCC
>ENA-OUVC01002495-OUVC01002495.1-marine-metagenome-genome-assembly--contig:-NODE-2495-length-10331-cov-3.184123_pt1 | contig 10331 bp, 10 predicted proteins | sample MGYA00248622_ERZ508571 | MGnify/ENA primary metagenome ERZ508571 (study PRJEB26236, sample SAMN06267175) | marine metagenome | isolation source: Columbia River Estuary | place: USA:Columbia River... | reverse complement strand
CCAGGTTACAAATATAAAGAACGCATCTTGCGCCCAGCGCGAGTAGCAGTAACCGAGCCGCAAACTCAAGAAGAAGTAAGCGCAGAAGGCTAATTACAGATGGCCGCTAAAGACCTTTACGAAAAGGACTTCTACAAGATTCTCGGTATCGATAAAAAAGCTACCGCCGATGAAATTAAGAAGAAGTACCGTTCTTTAGCGCGCGATCTACACCCCGATAAGAACCAAGGGGATACTGCCCGCGAAGAGAAATTTAAAGCTGTCTCTGAGGCCTATGACATCTTGTCTGATTCCAAAAAGCGCGCTGAATACGACGAAGCTCGTTCAATGTTTGAACGCGGAGGATTCCGCGCACCTACAGGTGGCGGCAACTTCCAAGGTGGAGATTTCTCTGATCTCTTTGGTGGCGGCAACCCACAAGATATCTTTGCAAATCTTTTTGGCGGCGGCGGTCGTCGTGGTCCGCGCAAAGGAAGCGATCTACAAACCGAAGCAACTATTACCTTTAAAGAATCTGTCTTCGGTACAACTCTTGATCTCAAACTCAATATAGATGGAACTGGTTCACAAACTATCTCTGCGCGCGTACCTGCTGGAGTAAATGATGGAGCCAAGATTCGCGTCAAAGGTAAAGGTGCACCAGGAGAAGCGGGCCCCGGAGATCTCTTTATTGAGTTAAATGTAAAACCCCACGCAATCTTTTCGCGCAAAGGCGAAAACCTAACTCTGACACTTCCGGTCACCTTCGCAGAAGCAGCGCTCGGCGCTGATTTAAAGGTGCCAACTCTTGCAGGCGATGATGTCACTGTGCGCTTAGCTGCCGGAACACCAACAGGTCGAGTGCTTCGCGTTAAAGGTCGCGGAATCAAAAAAGGTGCAGTCACCGGAGATTTACTCATCACTATTGAAGTACAAGTACCACGCGCGCTAGAAGGTAAGGCGTTAGAAGCGATAAAGACATTTGCGCAAGCAACCGCACAAGAAGATGTCCGCGCTGAATTTGTAGCGAAGGCGCGCACATGACAAAAGATTTGCCACAAGAAGATCATCCAGATGATGATGCTGGACTTTATGTTATTTCAGTCGCTGCAGAACTTTCTGGGCTTCACCCACAAACTCTGCGCCAATACGACCGTTTAGGTTTAGTCTCACCAGATCGCACAGTAGGCCGCAACCGCAGATACTCACTGCGCGATATTGCATCTCTCCGCATGGTGCAACGATTAGTGGGCGAAGGCATCAACCATGCAGGCATTAAACGAATTATCGAACTTGAGACCGCAATGGCAAATATGGCAGTCGAAGTCGCCAAGTTACGTATTGAGGTGGATGCGCTGATCGCCGAGAATCCACCAAAGAGTTTAAAGTCTCGCAAAAAGAACGATGTAATTATTTATAAAGAGGACTAACTCTTCATAAATTGTGTTCGACCTGCCCAACGCCCCAGAGTCTGTTCAGCAGGGGACCGCAAAACCTTTTCCAAGAGCGTGGCATAGACATCTCTAAAATCTGTTGTTACAGCTAAATCACCGGAGATGAGGTTCTTCAGTGATGGTTGTTCTCCATAGAAGCCGCCGTTAACTTTTTCGCCCACAATAAACATCGGCCCTGATGTTCCATGGTCAGTTCCCTGTGAACCATTTCCAACAACGCGACGGCCAAACTCGCTATAAACGGCAACAGTCACATCTTGCGAACGAGTAGTAGAACGAAGTTGGCTCATAAAGCGCGCGATTGAGTCAGAGACAACCCCAAGAAGTGCCGACTGCGCATTTGCTTCATTTGCGTGGGTATCAAAACCACCGAGGGAGACTGACCAGACTTTTGTTGGCGCTCCTGCGGCGATTAACTTCGCGACGATATCGAGCTGCTGTGAAAGATTGCTATCACCGCCCGCATTTCCGCCGTTAACAACTGGCAGATCTGCTGCGACTGGCGCTGGCGCTTTAAGTATTGGCTGAACCTCTGTTGAGACAGAGAAGAGATTGCGCATTGATGTGGCAGCAGCTGCCATCAGATTTGAATCTGTGCGCGATGGTTTAGCTAATTGCTGACACTGTCTTCCAAGAGAGCCTTGTGGGATCACTAATCCACCCAGTGGAAGAACTGACCCCGAAAGACGTCCACCAGCAAAGAGTGGTGGAAGAACTGAACCAAGTGAGATTGCGAGCATTGAATCCGATGGTTGTGTATCAATCCAGCGACCTAACCAACCTGTGTTGATGTGTTTTTCAGGGGATGCAGTCTGCCACTTTGCCATCGATGAAAAATGCGAACGATCAGGATTTGGATATCCAACGCCACGGATGATGGCAACCTTTTTCTGATCCCATAACACCTTCATGCTCTTCATCGCAGGGTTAAAGGCAAGTTCAGCATCGAGCGGCAGGACTAACTCTTCTTTATAAGAAATATCTGGACGTGATGAGTAATAAATCGGATCCTTAAATGGAATTACAGTATTTAAACCATCGTTACCACCATACAAAGTAACCATCACAAGAATGGGGGTACCGGATGGAAGTGGACGGCTAATGGCAGCCTCTGCAATATCTGCGATATTTAATAACGGAGCCGCTGCTCCAACAGCCACAGAGCCGGCGGTGAGTTTAAGGAATTTTCTTCTCGTTAAGGTATCCATGGCAGCTCCTATGCGCTCACAACATATTCGGGGCTGGTAAGTGCCAGCACTGTAAATTCAGTTGGATTGTTGACGCTGCTACGAAGTGCAGCTTGAGTTCGTGGACTCCATTGCGCAACACCTAACCAATCAGCGCTTTGCACAACGCGCTTCTCGACCGGAATCTCATTGAGCGCCCTCAGAGAACTCTGCTTCACCAACCAAGTTGCAAATTCGATTCGGTATTGAGCAGAAGCGGAGGAGAGCCACGCTTCACCAGCAGGCCAACCTCCAACATTGGGAGGGTTAAATGGAATTTGCCCTAACTTATTTAAATGCGCAGAAATCTGAGCAGGCCGCTTCAATTGCGAAGGCGTTAACTCAAGGGCGCGACACACGGCAATAAACCACTCAAGCGGCGCCTTCGCCATCTGGTTCTTCACCTTCTGCATCTCAGGATCACTTGCTGCGGCCGTAATTGCACTCAACATATTCCGAGAAGAGTAAGCAGATACAGCGCTGAAGTTATGTGGCATCGCCTCTGTGCTGGAAACGAAGCGGTACCAGATTCGTTCAGCAATAAACTTTTGGCAATCACTCTTTGCGACCAAGTAATCCGAAGCCTCTTCGCCAGAGAAGTGACGAGTTGTTCCTAGTAAAGCAACAGGTGCAAAATCATGTCGCTTCTCATTAAACCTGACTTCTCCAGTACTAGAAGTGAGTTGGTAACCAGTAAAAGATTTAGATAGCGCCTTCACATCATCTTCTGTGTAGCGATTGACGCCAAGTAGGAATAACTCCATAAATTCTCGAGCCAGATTCTCATTTGGTTTACCTTTAGTATTTGTCTGACCATCTAACCAAAATTGAAGTGCACCATCGCTAAGCATGGCGCGGCTCATTGCAGCTAAATCTCCAAGTGCATGGGTGCGAAACGTTTGATTCTGTTTATACATCGCAAGCGGATGATCAACCTTTGACATTGAAGTCGCCCAATGCCCATGCCAGAACCAGACCATTCGCTCTGTTAACCCGTGATCGGATTTGACCATCAGATCGAGCCACCACAACATCAGCGCTTCTCGTTGAGTGCGTATCCCTAATGCAAAGTCAGCAAGTTCAGGGGTATTTGGTTTAGGCCGCTGGCCAAGATCGGTAAGCACCGGCGGCTGCACAGATTGCGCACCAATATCTTGTGCGGGTGGAGAAAGAAGTGCGTTTCTTGTTTGTGCAGGACCAGCCTTTAGCGCGGCGGTAAATTCTCCAGGGCGCGGCCCAAATGCAAAGCGCTGATACAACCGAGAGATTTCTAAGCGGCCCGCATTCATGTTGCCATAGTAGGTGTGAATAGTTTTGCCAGTAAGGTGTGCACATGAACGCACAGGAACTTCTCCGAGAACAAATCATTACCAAAGCCGTAGTCCACGGGAAGGTAGTTCTCTCTTCAGGTAAAGAAGCTGACTACTACGTAGATCTGCGCCGCGTTACCTTGGATCATGTTGCAGCACCTCTTGTTGGTGAAGTAATGCTCGATCTGACCAAAAACCTCGAATTTGATGCAGTTGGCGGTTTAACGCTTGGCGCGGACCCAGTTGCAACAGCGATGATGCACGTTGCCGCTAGTCAAGGCCGGGCACTTGATTCATTCGTAGTCCGTAAAGCCGAAAAAGCTCACGGCTTGCAGCGTCGCATCGAAGGTCCAGATGTTGTGGGCAAGCGCGTCTTGGCAGTCGAAGACACATCAACTACAGGTGGTTCAGTTCTTACCGCAGTTGATGCTCTGAAAGAGGCGGGCGCAATTGTTGTTGGAGTTGCAGTTATCGTTGAACGTGGCGCAAAACAAGCAATTCTCGATGCCGGATATAAATACTATGCAGCGTATTCACTGCAAGATTTAGGTTTGTAACTACTTCTTATATCTCTTTGACTGCCACTCTTTAAAGATTTCAAAGAGCAACGGCACCAAAGTAACCAGCACAATCAGAGCGATGATTGGGTAGAGATACTTATTTACCGATCCCTCTATGGCATCCCCTAGTAAGTAACCAATACCAATAGCAACCTGGGTCCAGATGATTGCGCCAATTGCGTTCCAGGTTGAAAAGAGCTTACGTTCTAGATGTACAACGCCACAGACTGGATTAATCAGCGTGCGGGCAAAGGGGATAAAGCGACCGAAGATCAGCGCCTTACGTGGTCCATATTTGAGCAGCCACTTCTCGGTGGTGTTGACCATCTTCTGATTAAAGAAGCGGCTATCAGGGCGATCAAAGAAGCGTCGCCCGTACTTTTTGCCAAACCAATATCCGACTTCACCGCCGACAATTGCAGCAACTGGCGCAAGAGCGAAGAGCCAAGGCGCTGAAAGTTTGGCATCTCCCAATACAGCCGAGCCCGCACCCGATGCTGCGATACCCGCAAGGAAGACAACTTCTCCACCCGGAAATACCAAACCAATTAATAAGCCTGTCTCCATAAAGATGATCGCCAAAACTCCGATAAGACCGAGAGTTGAGACCACCGCGGAGGCATCAAATAGGTTGGTAATGAATTCCATACCCGTGAGGATAAGGTACGTGCCGTGATTGCGCATCCAACTGGGGAATTTCGTAACGAGAAATATCGCCCACAGTTTCACTTCACACCAGATCGCAATTGGATGAATGACCCAAATGGCTTGGTCTATTACAAAGGCAAATATCACCTCTTCTTTCAACATAATCCGCAGGCAAATGTCTGGGGCAATATGTCGTGGGGACACGCAACAAGTGCAGATCTCTATAACTGGCAAGAAGAGCCTGTTGCAATCGCCTGCACACCAACTTCAGGAATCTTTTCGGGTAGCGCAGTTGTAGATATCAATAACACAAGTGGTTTTGGCACAACAGATAACCCACCAATTGTTGCGATTTATACCGAGCATCAAAATGATGAAAGCAATCAATCTCAGTGTCTAGCATTTAGCGTTGATGAAGGCGCCACCTTTACCAAATACGAAGGCAATCCAGTACTTGATATCAACGCCAAGAACTTCCGTGACCCAAAAGTGCAGTGGATTGATAACCAATGGATTATGACTGTGGCGTTAGCTAATGATTTCAAGATTTCCTTCTTTTCATCCTCTGATTTAAAGAGCTGGACCCACCTCAGTAACTTCGGTCCAGCTGCTGAAGTTGGTGGCGTATGGGAATGCCCAGACCTGATTCAATTTGATGACAAATGGGTTTTACTTGTTTCACTGAACCCTGGTGGATACCAAGTTGGTTCAGGCACTCAATACTTTATTGGGCAATGGAACGGTAAAGAATTTATCGCAGATGATCTGCAGACAAGATGGCTTGATTACGGCCGCGACAATTATGCAGGTGTCACATTTTCAAACGCACCAGAAGGCAAGAAGATTTTCTTAGGATGGATGAGCAACTGGCACTATGCCGGCAAAGTTCCTACCGATCCTTGGCGCAGCGCTATGACGTTACCGCGCGAGCTTTCGCTACAAGGCGATCGCATTATTCAAAACCCCGTTAAACACCCCAACGGTTTTCCTGAGGTTTCCTTTACAACCGAAGATGGCGCAATCAGAATCTGCGAAAGTAATGAGCGTTATGTTGAAATCGGAGTGCGCAATCAGAAGTTATTCGTAGATACATCGCGCGCATGGAACGATCTCGATGCACCGACGCTGCAAGAGATTGCAATAGAAAAGGGCGAGATTGATATTCGCGTGATTGTTGATCGCGGTTCAGTTGAAGTCTTTGCAGCCGTCGGCACAGTCGTCTTGACCAACTTGGTCTTCGTTGAGACCGCCCTGACCTCAGTTGCGCCCCTAGCTGGCGCGAATAACCTGAAGGTCGCAGGGCTGCAAACCACCCACGCGTAAACTGCAAAAATCTGCAAAAAAGCGTTGTAAGAGCGTTACTGCCCGACCCTTCAATCCCCACAAGCCTGGCTTTATCGTTTTCCCACAGTCGGCCAACCTAGGACGCCGGCTAACCCTCGAAAGGAAACACTTCATATGAAGAAGTCAATGAAACTCGGAGCAATTGCTCTAGCTTCAACGCTTTCCTTGTCATTGATTGCAATTGCTACACCATCAGCATCTGCAAACACATGCCCAAGAAAAGCGACAGTAACAATGCTCGGAACAATCAAGCCTGAAATTCAGGATCAGTTCCTTGCAACAGTTGCTGAATACAACAAGTCACAAAATTGCTACACAGTTAAGTCAGTTCCTGGCGATCGCAAGCTCACATTCCTTCAGAACGTGACACCAATGTATGCAGCCAAGAACGCACCAACAATCATGTACACACTTCAAGAGATTCCAGATATGGCCGACAAGGTTATGGACCTCAAGACAACACGTATTGCACGTCTTGTCTCAAAGAGCCTCCTTGCATCAGGTAACGTCAACGGACGTCAAGTTGGTGTTCCATCAACAGCTGAAGCATTCGGACTTCTTTACAACAAGAAGGTTCTCGATAAGGCTGGCGTAGACCCATCAAAGATTGCAACTCGCGCAGACCTCGAAGCAGCATTCAAGAAGGTAGAAGCTTCTGGTAAGAAGCCACTTCACTTCTCAGCTATCTGGTGGTCACTTGGTGCACACTTCACAAACATCTTCCACACAAATGTTGGAAAGACAAAAGAAGCTCGTCTTGCTGGCTTGGATGATCTTGTAGCTGGAAAAGCAAACCTTGCAAATAACGGTACATTCAAGAACTGGGTTGCAACCATGGACCTTCTTAAGAAGTACAACGCAGGCAAGGTAAATCTCACAGATACTGAATATGACGCTTCAATCGCCAACCTTGCAGGCGGCGACTACGGATTCATGTTCCAAGGTAACTGGACAGAGCCAAACTTGATCACAGCCTCAAAGGGCGATGATTTCGGAATCATGCCTCTACCAATTAGCAACAACGCTAAGGATTACGGCAACGATTCAATCCCTGTCGGTGTTCCTGGCTACTTCATGATCGATGCACAGCAGTCATCAAAGTGGCAGCAAAAGGGTGCAATCGACTTCCTTACATGGCTCTACACATCTCCAGCAGGACAGAAGCGCGTAGCTGGTCCAGTTGAAGAAGGCGGCATGAGCTTCATCCCTGTCTACAAGGGCTTCAAGATCGAGCCAAAGACTTACATGGCGAAGGAAATTTCAAAGTTTGCTTCAGCTGGTAAGACTCTTGACTGGATGAACTCTTACTACCCAGCTGGCCTCCAGGAGGAAGTTGGAAAGGTATCTATGCAGCAGTACTTCACCGACAAGATCAGCGCAGCTGAACTTGCTAAGGCGATTGAAAATGCATGGAAGGGCAAGCCAAAGACTTGGCGTGGAGAAGCTGCTTAATTGCACTTCCACCACTTTAAAGTCTAAAAAGAAGTAAATAGAATCATCCCGAGGCGAGGAAACTCGCCTCGGGATGATTTCACTTAGGAAGGGAGATTCGAGTGACTCGCACAAGATCCATAAAGAAATTTATGAAGTTTGCTGGCGTTCCACTTGCAATCTTCATCATCGTTCTCGTAGTGCCCTTTGTAAATGGTTTCTATTACTCATTTACAGATTGGGATGGTTTCAAAGCAACCAAGTTAGTTGGATTTGCTAATTACACAGAATCATTTGAAGATCCAAGATTCTGGTCAACCCTAAAATTCACAGCTCTTTTTGTAGTGGTATCACTTATTTTGGTTAACGCAGTTGCTTTTGGGCTAGCGCTCATCGTTACCTCAAAGCTCAAAAGCAAAAATTTCTTGCGCACCTTCTTCTTTGTACCAAACCTTATTGGTGGCGTCATCCTCGGTGTTATTTGGCAATTCATCTTCAATAGCGCACTCGTTGCACTTGCCGAAAAATATGACTGGGAGATGTTTAAAGAATCCTGGTTACAAGATACAAACAAGGCATTCTGGGCGCTGATCATCGTCACCATCTGGCAATCATCTGGCTACATGATGATTGTTTACATTACCGGGCTCATCTCAATTGAAAATGACGTTATCGAAGCCTCGCAAATCGATGGCGCTTCACCAGTGCGTACGCTCTTTTCAATCAAGATTCCTCTTATGGCGCAGGCCTTCACTATTGCGCTCTTTTTGACGCTGCGAAGCGGCTTTATGGCCTACGACGTCAACGTCGCCCTTACTGGCGGTGGACCATTCCGCACAACTGAGTTGATTTCACTTCATATCTTTGAAGATGCTTTCGCTGAAGGCGACTTCGGTACCGGCCAGGCTAAAGCGGTCATTATGTTCTTAGTCGTTGCCCTGGCAGCTCTTGTCCAAGTAACGATCTCAAAGAGATACGAGGTGCAACGATGAATACTCGCGCACGCTGGGGCAAGAGAGTCACGTTTTGGGTCGGGCTCATTCTCGCCTTTGCCTACTTCTTCCCATTCTTCTTGGTCTTTGTTAACTCAGTGAAGTTGAAGTACGACATCCTGGCAAACCCATTGGCTTTCCCAGCGCCAATTACTTGGGATAACTTCCAGCAAGCTTTAACGAAGATGGAATTTTTCCGCTCCCTGACTAACTCACTCATCATCACAGTCTTGAGCGTTTCACTGCTCATCGTCTTCTCTTCCATGCTTGCTTACTATTTAGCGCGGACCAAGACAAAGTCATCAAAGTACATCTTCTTGGGGCTTGTTGCTTCGATGATTGTTCCCTTCCAAGCTTTGATGATTCCATTTATGGCGCTCTTTGCTCCATTTGTTTCTTGGAATAACCGCGCATCCCTTGTCTTCTTCTACATCGGCTTCGGAGTCGCACTCTCAACATTTTTATATCACGGCTTTATCTCAACCATTCCTACCGAGATTGATGAGGCAGCATCTATCGATGGCGCCTCAGATATGGTGGCATTCTGGAAAATTATCTTCCCAATGATGCGCCCAATAACTGCGACCGTTGCAATCATTAACGCTTTGTGGATCTGGAATGACTTCTTATTGCCTCGCCTTGTGCTGACAAGAGAGACACAGACGCTACCCCTATCCACCTATCTCTTCTTCGGACAGTATTCAATCGAATACGGGCAAGCGATGGCAGGGCTTGCACTCGCAGTTATCCCAATCGTGATCTTCTATCTAATCCTGCAAAGACAGTTCATTTCAGGCATTTCACAGGGCGCTGTTAAGTAATTAATTAGTTAATCTTCAATACTGATTGGCGCACAACCAGTTCCGTCGGCACAACAATCTGCGAATCAGGGCTATCTGGTTTTTCAATATGTGCCATCACTTGAGACGCAGCAAGTTGTCCTAAGAACGGCACCGGCTGGGCAATGGTTGTAATTCCTAAAGTCTGCGCAAAATCGTGGCCGTCGTAGCCAACAATCGACATATCTTCAGGAATACGTAGACCCTTCTTGCGAAGTGAGCGATACACACCAAAAGCCATCTCATCTGATTCACAGAAGATCGCAGTCGGTAGCTTTTTACGAGTTAAGAACTCATCCATCGCAAGTTCGGCGGTATGGCTGGCAAAATCAGCAATCAATTCGTAAGCAGGATTGAACTCTAAGTTGTGCTTTTCTAGTACAGATAAAAATCCATCTTTGCGATTACTGGCCACTTTAAAATCAAAGGCCCAATCTTTCTGCCCCAGCATCAGACCAATTTCGGTATGTCCCATATCAACCAAGTGTTGAGTGGCAACTTCGGCGCCCTTCACATCATCAATCGACACAGATGAACAACGTGGATCT